>Ga0209172_10005857_pt1 | contig 14379 bp, 14 predicted proteins | sample LarsenN4metaG_FD_184113 | JGI IMG/M metagenome (GOLD analysis project Ga0209172, IMG submission 184113) | Hot spring sediment bacterial and archeal communities from British Columbia, Canada, to study Microbial Dark Matter (Phase II) - Larsen... ... | reverse complement strand
ATTCAGCTCATTACGCAAATGGGAAAGTCCCGATGCTGATCAAAGATCTGGAATTGAAGGCTAAAGTTTCTCATCTCAGCTTGGTGAGATGACTCAGGGGTGTCGTTCTAAAAGAGCCACACCCTAAAGATTAGGAGCAAACCTATGAGACGATCGTTGATAAGACTATTGCAAATATGTTTTTTGACAGCTGGCATGTGCTTTTTGGTTATTTCAGAGGGACCGGATGTCGGTTAGTGCAGATTGTGACCAATCGTGCGTAGTACTAGATGATGGATTTCCAGGATGTGCAGTGTGGAATCATAAAACACATAAAAGATGCTGGGTATACGATGTTTATTATAACGGTCAATGGGTGGGTTCCGAATGCGCTTGGGAAGAGTGCTTGATAGCCGAATAGTAAAAGGATGTTTGGGATAAATAGAGATGGTGCCCGACACAAGATCCCTTTTAGGATACCAATACCTGCTTTGAGGCATTGTCATTACCTAAATCTTTTCGCTCTTTTGTCTCGCGCGCCCTTTAGGCGTGACGGCGTGAAAAAGCGTGGGCAACCCATTGCCGAACGGTGAGTAGATAAAGCTGGAGAGTACTGTAGGCGCGGTTGAAATCAACCAGCCCCATCGGCAGCGAGCTTTCAGCCGTCCCTATGGGACTTTCGTGATGGTTTGTACCAGTCTCAGCAATGAATTGCTGAGCTATTCTCAAGTGTTATACTCAGAAGGTAGTACAGGGTGAGGAAATTCGCCCAAATATGCGAAAAGATTTGGGCAATAACAAGCTTTTGAAGCAATGCGTGTAGAGAGTATGGCTTGAGCATAAATGCTACTTATGACACGCTAATTCTTTTAATCATTCCAGTAGCGGAGTCAGCTCGATGACTATTAAATGCATTATTTGTCTTCTCCTTGCTTTTGGACTATATCAAGGTGTCCCAACATCCACAAAGACCAGCGCTCAATCTACCAGCAGCCAGGAAAAATCAGCTTCTGAATCGAACTCTGACTTTGAGCAGAGGCGGATGCAGGCGATCTTACGCGCTCGGAGTTTTGTCGAGCGCCTATTTGAGTTTCGAGACCTGGAGGCAAGGACACTAACACTTATCAAAATGGGCCGACTGCTCTGGGAACATGACGAACCATACGCTCGTCAGATATTCATTAGAACCTATGAGTCATTAAAATCACTTGCTCCTGCTGATGACCGACAGAAACCGTTAACCCCTGAAGCAGATAGAATGAAAGCGAAGCTTGCCGACCTCAGTAGCACACTTATCGCAACTTTATCCAGCTACGATGCTGCCTTAGCCCAGAAGCTGACCGTTATCGGGGGCGGTTCTCAAAGCAATACCATTTTGAAGATCAACGAGCTGAGCCTTGCGCTACAGCTATTGAAGATTGAAGATAATCCCACCAAGGCAATAGAACTGGGTGAAAGGGCTTTACGAGGCGATTTATCCCAAGCATCAGCTAACATCATGTTCTTGCTGCAAGAGTTACGGCTTAAGGATGAAGCAGCCGCCAACAAACTCTTTCTGAGAGCCCTTCAAAATATCAGCGCCCAATCAATCGTACCTGCCCGTGCATTGATGAACTTAGGCACATATATATTTGCCAATCCGCAACTCATTCGCGCCAACGGGTCGAATGTGATTCGATATACAATGGTTGGCAACGCATTGGTAGCCAATCTGTCAGGCGATTGGCCCAATGTCCCCCCAGTCATTGTTAAAGCTTATCTCAATACTGCAATTGAAATACTACTGCGCCCCCCATCCGACTTAGGTGAGAAAAGTCATTACTACGCAATCGGCTATCAACTCATTACAAAGGCTGAACGATTTGCCCCTGAACTGCTCCCCAAACTTCGCCTTGCATTGAATCATCTTTCACCCGATGTTCCACCAATAATGACTCAGCCATCGACTTACGCTCATCTTGAGAAGACCGGGGCAGAGGGAGATCTAGATTTGGCTGCTGCTGTGAGCCAAACGGACAAGATACCTGATGAACGGGTGCGTGATTTGACATACTTCCGGATGGCACATAGTCAATTCATCAAAGGAGATCTTGCTGGCGCTCGATCTCTGGCCGAGAGAATGAAGGATCTAACTATAAGGTCCAGGGTAATTAACTTGATTAATAGTAGTGAGGTTGTGAAGGCAGTCGAACGCGATGAAATTGCTCTGGCTCAGGAGATAGTTTCTAAGCTGGTCAAAAGCGATGAGTGCGCTTTGGCCTGGTTAGAGGTTGGACATGCATGGGCGGAAAAAGGGGATTACAGTATGGCGCGAGAAGCGATCTCTGAGGCAGTAAAAGCGGCAATTTCTATCGATATTGGTAAACGCCCGTTCATTCTTCTTGTAGGAGCTAAAGTGATTGCGCGCTTTGATGAGATTGATGCGCTAAGCATGCTCAATGATACAGTGAAGGCGTTCAATGCCGGAGAAAGCACGCGCGATTTGTGGTCTCGCCTTTGGCGGCAAGAGGTCAAAATGGAAAATATATCAAGAAGTTTCACGCTTCCTCGCAAAAGCATTGATGGGGGTCTTGCTTCCGTCTTTGGGAAACTTGCATCAATAAATAGCCAACGGACGGAAGAAGCAGCACTGACTTTGAAGCCAGAACAGATAGCAGGCGAAGCCCTGGTAGGATTGGCATCAGTTATCCTTGAAGAGATAAAAATCGCTGAAACGAAACGCGGAGCAAGTAGGCGTTGAGCTTAACTCTGTCCGTTTTTGCCGCGCAAGAATGGACGAAGCGAAAATGAGATGGTGGAATCCGCAAACTAGAGACATCAGCTCAAAGAGACGTTTGTGGCCCCTTCTCCAATCTATCCTATTATGAGAAGATCAAACACACACAGCCTGTTTTCTGTTGCGCTTTTCTTATTAGTTTCTCTGGTTATCTCCTCTAGCCTAATTGGCGCGCAGTCTTTAGAGATCAGGGTTAGCGAAGGAGTGCTGCGCAAAAAAGCAATCAAGACCGTTACGCCTAGTTTTCCTGATGCAGCGCGGAAAAAAGGGGCACAGGGTGTTGCTGTAGCTGAACTGTATGCCAATGAGAAAGGTGAAGTAATAAAGGTTAAGATTCTTGAGGCACCTGACGCATCGATTGAAGAGGCTATAAGCGAAGCGTTAAGTCAATGGAAACTCACCCCTACTACCATCAAAGGGGTACCTGCCCGTGTTCGAGGTAAACTTATTTTCTATTTTATGATTGATGGGGACAACGCATGGGTTGAAGAGCCTGGGGCAGGAACGAAAAAAACAGAATAATCTGTTTATCGTCTTCTCGACAAGGGGGATAAGAGCATGAATGAGCTTTCTGGTAAGAAAGTAGACCTATACGCTAACGTCATTTTTATTATAGTTTCGGTTATTTTCGGCATAGCCTTAATTCGACATTTGACCAATTCAGTTGATAAGGCGAATTGGACACAAGATCAAGGCGTCCGCGCTGGGACAAAGATTTCGTTACAAGGAGTTAATTGGTCGCATAATAAGCAGACAGTAATACTAGCATTAAAGCCAGACTGTCCTTATTGTGAGATGAGTGCCCTCTTCTATCAACAGCTATCGAGGGAGAGAAACAAAGATACCCATTTAATAGCGCTACTTCCCAATTCAGTCTCTGACAGTCAAACATACATAGATAAACTGGGCATATCTGTAGATGAGATTAAGAACGTATCACTGAAATCGATTGGGATCACAAAGACGCCTACAATAATGTTGGTAGATGATACTGGTATCGTCAAAGGGGTTTGGGTTGGCAAATTATCAATTAACCAAGAGATTGAAGTGTTGAACCACCTGAATGGAAATCCACGAGTCGCTGGTGGCGATCACCTGGCGGAAGTTTCAGAGTATACAGTGCAAGAAATAGACGCTGAAAGTTTATCAAATTAAGAAGAGAAAAGAACATAACGTTGTTGGATACGCGCGAGCGCGAAGACTACGCTTCATCACATATCTCCGGAGCCAAGAATATTCCAGACGATGAGCTAAGTATACGCGGGCCGAGAGAATTAAACAAAACGGAAGTGATTGTGACCTATTGTGGTTGTGAGGGTGTTAATCAAATGGCAGCCAGTACTCTGATCCGCATGGGATTTCGCAAGGTATATATGCTACAGGGAGGAAGAGATACTTGGGAGAAGGCTGGATTGGCCGTAGTGACCAGAAATTGAAAAATCAGAACCCCCTGCTGTTTAGTCGAGAGGCTTCTTAATTGGGATGCGAGGTCTTCTTGTCAGTCGCTGAACCCGCTGCTTTTGTTTCGCCGCTTGAGGGTCTGGCGTCATTGACGAGCAGTGTCAGGACGTTATTCTGGAAAGTAGGATTATTAGGAAGATCCCCATGAATCTCACAGCCAAATACAGCATAAGAGAGGCCCAGGCTAGAAGGAAACAGACGGTCGCCTCTATTCTCTCCAGGCCGCCAGGCTAATAGACTGCGCCGCGTTACACGGCCATCGCCAGGCTCAAACATCGCCTCCTGAAACGCTTTTCGAGTGAGCTTGCCGTCTTTGACAGGGACGCTTTTGGAGCGGAAGTAGGTGCGGACGCCAGTTTGATCTCTTGAAATTATTGGGGCCCTCAAAGTTGGCTCGCAGTCCCCGCCGAAGATAAATAGCCTGGCGTCGATAGGCTGTTGCGCAGATGGGTTGCTGAGAGCGCGATGAAACTGCTGGGCGCGCGCAAGCGCCGCTTTCAAAAAGCTCGCTCGACCGGCGAAGAAATCGTCATAGTGCCTCTCCCAATCCTCGCCATGCTGCTTGCGCATTCGCTTAGCTATCTTCTGCTGATAATTCTTGTTGAAGATTGTCCACCGATTATCTCGCCAGGTGGAGACATCGTATAGATCAAGCGCGAGAGGGCGCAGATTGTCATCATAGAATTGGGCTATGTTGGAATTGGGCAGGAGCTGGTAAACAGACGGCAAAGTGAAAGCTGTATCCGCTTCCAGCTTCTTGGCGATGGCAAACCGGCGGCGGTCGCCTCCGGTAATCGAGTAGCCTTCAACCAGGGTCTTGAGCGCCTCCATAGAACCTTCGTTGGGGGTGCCAACCATAATCAACTTGTTTATATCTCTGGCCCCTGACCAGTCCGCCACCGGGGCCGGCTCGTCAAGGACATCGCGCGCGCCGTACATCGCGTAGTAGCGAGCAATCAGGCCCCCCATGCTGTGAGCCACAATGCTGAACTTCAGACCGGGCCTCCCCAACCGCTCTTTGATAGCGCGAATCTTCTGCCCCAGCAGTTGAGCGGTCTCTACATTATCGCGCCGCCAATCATAGTAGAAGACATAGTAAGTATCGCGGTCGCCATCAGGCGGAGGATTGTCTATGCTGGCGCGTTTGTACCCGGCGTTGTTTTCCAGCACCATCAGCAGTTCGTGATAGACCTCGATTTCAGGCAAGAGCAGAGCAACCTTGGCCGTGTAGAGAATGTCAGTTGCAATCAGGTCGTCGCTGTTCTCTTTGATGTTGGGAGATACGGGCAATTCCAGATCATCATCTTTGGAGCGGGAGCCGCGCGGCCAGACGCGCTCTCCTGTGCGTTTGTTGATCAGTTGCGAACCAAGTATGCCGGGGATGATGATGATGGGGGACTTGCCTTTGGTCTGCCTCGACGCCAGGAAGATTCTGTTCAGATCCGGCTGCCTGCGCGGGGCGCAAGCCGTTAGCAGAGAGATGCTAATCAGAAGAGTGCAGAGAAACAGCTTGTTCTTACCACTAAACATCTTCCGTTAAGCGACAACTCAAAGCAAAGACCTGATCGGCTCGCGGCTACTTCTGCCTGGTCTGCGCGCGAGTAGTAAAAGGCGAATCGAATACCAGCCCGGTCATTGTCGATAGGCTTGTGATGTTGGCTACAATCGCTCCTGGAGGCCCACTATGGCGAATCTCGGCGCTCCCTGAGACAGCGCCATTGAGAAACTCTTTCAGCTCATTTAAATCGATAGCGCGCGCTTGATGAGCAGGGATAGTGATCGGCTGATCGAATGCCTCTCCTTTGCCGTAGCGGATGGTGAGAATGACATCAACATCTTCATCAGTGGTGTTCTTCATCTGGACCAGAGAATTATAGCTTGGGCCGTTGAACCACCAGACGCTGTGAAGGGTCTTCGATCCTGCCGTTGCAGGATTGGCGAACGGGATGCTGAAACTTATCCTCCTCCTGGCCGAGGATATGTAAGTGTTGGCCATAAGAGCGTCCGGTTCGCCGAAGTAGGTCAGCTCTATCCCCCCAGAAATAGCGCGCCTTACCGAGCCGGTGGCGAGACTGCGGATCTTGCGCAGGCTGATAGTCTGTTGCTGTTCTGCCGGGATGATTATAGGATTGGAGACTTCATAAGTGCCATCTTCTTGCGTCGTGGAGCCATAGCGGAGCGTCATCATAACAACCAGGTCTTGAGTGGTGGTGTTCTTCATAGCGACGATTGCTTCAAACTCTTCGCCGACGAAATACCAGGGGCAATGCAATGTTTGAACATTGTTTTGACTCGCCCTATCCTGGCCTTGATTGTGGTTCGCTCTCTCCTGCTCCAGGCGGCTGTCAGACTGCTGAGCCTGAATAGCGGTATTAAGACAGAAAACTGTTATGAGAAAGACGATGCTAGATACAACAGAGATTCTCCGACTCATTAGATCCTCCGATACTACCGAATGGTTATAATCTATTAATCAGACTTGCTATGAACCCGGCGCCGAAGCCGTTATCTATATTAACAACGGCTACGTTTGACGCGCAGCTATTTAACATTCCCAGTAGCGCGGCGATTCCGCCAAGACTCGCGCCATAACCTATGCTGGTCGGGACGGCGATAACGGGGACCGAGACCAACCCGCCAACAACGCTGGGCAGCGCTCCTTCCATCCCGGCCACGCAGATAATGACTCGCGCTTGCGCAAGCTGCTCGCGCGATAGGAGCAGCCGGTGTATTCCGGCAACGCCGACATCGTAGAGCCGCTCGACCTGATTGCCCATTGTCTGAACGGTCACTACCGCTTCTTCTGCCACCGGCATATCGGACGTGCCGGCAGAGACTACGCCGATCTTCCCTTTGCCGCGCTCGGTCTTGTCGCGCACGACGCTTATGGCATTGGCCACTTCGTGAAAGGCCGCGTCGGGCGCTATTGCCTTGATTGCTGCAAACACCTCTCGGGTTGTACGAGTAATGAGCAGATTAGGATTATGAGCGAGAAGTCTCTCTGCAATAGCCGTCACCTGCTCAACCGTTTTGCCCTGCCCGAAGATGACTTCAGGGAACCCCTGGCGCAACCCGCGATGATGGTCCACTCGAGCGAAGCCTAGATCTTCATAAGGCATTCCGCTCAAGCGATTAATTACTGTCTCTACATCTATATCGCCAGCTTTGAGCCGCTCAAGCAGCTCTTTTAAACCATCGCGGTCCATCTGCCAACCCGCCTCAAACTTACTATCCGGCGCGATTGTACCACAGATGCGCCATTTTGCCGAATGAAAAAAGTAAATCTTGCCGTTTTCTTTTGCCGCTATACGAACGGCCAGCAACCTGGGTTGACTATTTATTCAGAAGAAAATAAACTCGCTTCTTTAATTTAGTAGAGCTTGGAGGCACAGCAGTGAAGATTCACGAGTATCAAGCGAAAGCAATACTGGCAAAATATGGAGTTACAGTGCCGCGCGGAGTGACAATCGATTCCGCCGATCAAGCGCGTGTAGCAACCGACCAGTTGGGGCTGCCCGTAGTAGTCAAGGCCCAGATCCACGCCGGCGGAAGAGGAAAAGGCGGTGGAGTCAAACTGGCAAGAACAGCAGAAGAGGCCGAAGAGTTTGCCAGGCGAATGCTGGGAAGCAAACTGGTAACCCCTCAGACCGGCCCCGAAGGGCGCCAGGTGCGCAAAGTCCTGATCGAAGAGGGACTCAAAATCAAACAAGAGTTTTATCTGGGAATCATCATCGACCGCGCCGCCGCGAAAATTGTCTGCATGGCCAGCAGCGCCGGAGGGATGGATATTGAAGAGGCCGCTGCTGAGATGCCGGAAAAGATTTTGAAAGAATATGTTGATCCATCTGTAGGATTCCAACCGTTCCAGGCGCGCAAACTCACTTTTGGACTGGGACTGCCGGCAGAGCTAACCGGTAAAGCAGTGAAGTTCATGTCATCGCTTTATCAAGCATTCATCGAGACAGATGCTTCGCTGGTCGAGATAAATCCTTTTCTCCTGACAGAAGACAATCAACTCTACGCATTGGACGCTAAGATCAATTTCGATGACAATGCGCTCTTCCGCCATAAAGACTATGCCCAGCTCAGAGACCTAAATGAAGAAGAGGAGCTTGAGATAGAAGCATCGAAGTACGACTTGAATTATATTAAGCTCGATGGAAATATCGCTTGCATGGTCAATGGCGCTGGCCTGGCAATGGCGACAATGGACATAATAAAGCTTGCTGGCGGCGAGCCCGCTAATTTCCTCGATGTCGGCGGAGGAGCAAGCCAGGAGCGAGTCGAGAACGCATTCAGGATCCTGCTGGCAGATGAGAATGTGAAAGCAGTATTGATAAACATTTTCGGCGGCATAGTGCGTTGCGACATGGTGGCAGCGGGAGTGGTCGAAGCGGCAAGGAGGCTGGGAGTCACAGTCCCTGTTGTAGTCAGGCTGGAGGGAACCAATGTTGAACAAGGCCAGGAGATATTGCGCAGCTCAGGGCTGAACTTCACTGTGGCCACAAGCATGAAAGATGCAGCGGAGAAAGTAGTGCCCCTGGCCGTTTAGCTCCAGCCAGACAAAAATAGACTATCGCTGTAAAAGTCACTCAAAGTCTTGAGTGAGAGGACAATAAGTCGCATTCTTCATTGCGGAGGGCATCCTCAATGAAGAAAGTGCGAAGTCATCAAGGATATAACCAGGTCGATCTTTATCCATTGCAACCCGGATGATCTCGTCGAGTGGGGTTGGCGTCCCCGCAAGGATATAACCAGGTCGATCTTTATCCATTGCAACCGACCTGCTCGGTTTGCGCACCGCTCGCTCTTTGAGAAATATCGGCCAAATCGTTTTGTCGTCCGATTGGACGGGACGTATAAACTAGTCAAGCACGTGCTCGCCCGTCCGTCATCGGTCGGGCGGCGGATTTGACGTCCGTAGCGCCCGGTTTGCGCCGGCGCGGCACTGGCGCTATCGAAATACACCTTTGGTTTGGATTCGGTCGCGCGAATCGGGGAGTTGCGCCTGCTGCGAGCATCAGACTATTGAAAAGATCGCTGACACGTTGAGTGATGAAGGCGTCAAAATTTCCGTCCGTAGATTCAACTCTTAAGCGAAGTTTATCTCGCCTTGATCGAGACCTCGGTCAAGAACGATCCTAATCTTCTCGCTTAAGCCGAAACGTGTTGCTCGAATATGCTGACAATCTGCCTCAAGATGGCAACAGGCGAGCCGAACGGAAATCGTAGCTCATACGGGGCCACCTGAAGCTGCAGCTTCCAGCGCCGAAGCTCTTTGTCTTCTTCACCCAACCGTGATGGTCGAAGACCAATAACGATTTGGAGTTCTTCATCGGAGACGGAAGAAACAGCGACAAAAAATGACCGGGCGGAATAGTAATCTAATATGTTCTACGCTTGATGTTCAACGTTGTTTGCCGTAGAACATAAAACGCAGAATGCTGGTATACTCTATGCCGGAGGGCGCAACCTGCGGGCCACCATTGGGGTCGCGTCCTCCGGCGCAGGTTAAACGAACCATCAGTTAGACCGGCTATTGTCCTTGAGCCAATCGAGCAGCTCATTAATATTGCCGGTCGCCAGAGCTATTGACGTGTCTGCCGCGCCGTAATAGAGTTTGATATTGCCTGTAGCCGGATCGCTTATCACTCCACAGGGAAAGACTACATCGCTCACATCGCCGAGCCGTTCATAAGGCTGGCCGGGACCGAAGATCCACTCATCGCCGCGCCGGATAACGCGGCAAGGATTGTCCAGGTCCAGCAGCGCCAGGCCCAGCCGGTAAAGGCACCCTGCCGGTGTCATTCTCACGCCGTGATAGATAATCAACCAGCCTTCAGGGGTCTCGACAGGAGGCGGCGAGAGACCGATCTTGTTGGCATCCCACCAGGCGCCTCGCCTCGCCTCAAGCACCAGGCAGTGATCGCCCCAGTGCTTGAGGTCAGGCGAAAATGATATCCATATATTTGCTTTCTGGGTGGGGAAATTGGCTATCGGACGATGCAGCAGCGCCCAGCGGCCGTTGAATCGCCGAGGAAACAGCGCAGCGTCCTTATCATCAGGGGGCATCACTACGCCTTTGCGCTCGAATGTGCGGAAATCGCGCGTCAGCGCAAGCGAGACCAGCGGCCCGCTGGTTGAATAAGCGGTGTACACAACCGCATAGCGATTCAGCTCTTCTACCCAGGTGATGCGCGGGTCTTCAATGCCCCAGATCTCTTCCGGGTAGTTCTGCGGATCGGGCGACAACGTTGGCTGGGGATCGATCTGCCAGTTGGTGACGCCATCGGCGCTGCGCGCTGCCGTCAGATGTGAAATACCGCGCCTGTCTTCTACCCGCACCAGAAGCAATGTCTCTCCTGTATCCAGCAATGTTGCCCCGGCATTGAATACGGTATTGGCAGGATATGGCCAGTGATCAGCGGTTAGAATTGGGTTCCCTTCGTAGCGACGAAACAGTTCTCGGAAGTGATTACTTCCCATCCATCAACCCTCCGTCCTATTATCGACCTCCATTCTTGCAGTAAATAGGCTCTCTTTAGTTTTGCCGATTGCTGGCGAAATCGGCAAAACCAGAAGAGCGGCCATGACTTGCACCGATCAGTGTGGGAGTAGCTTGTCAATCTCAATTTGACTCCGATCATATAATCATCGCTTCAACAATTGATTCGGCGGTTCATACCTTTGCCATCTCCGTCAATAACAGAGAAACGGCAAAATTAGAGTAGATCTTTAGAGAGTGTTTTGAAATGGCCGAACGGCCGCGAAGCGGCGCCGCAGCAGGTAGCCAGAGACTCCGGCCTCTAGAACTGGCAGATGGCAAATCCCGCGCCCGTGACGCGGGAAGAGTTCTTGCGCTCTTTCCGTAGTGCGAAGACAATTTGCTCTCTACCGACTACCAGACGTTGCACGTCCTCGCTACCTTCTCGGCGCGAGATGTGAATTTCAAAACACTCTCTTAGGAGTTTTTCATGTCGCCTTGAGCGACGCCCTGAAATGATGAAAACGCGATGTACAACAAGGCGGTCAGCCTTGTTGATAGCGCACACCACCAGCAACCTAACCATCTTGCTGTACATTTTCTGAGGAGTCTTTCATGTCGCTTGTGCGACACCCAGAAATAATGAGAACAGCGCAGTTGGAAGAAGTCTGCCTACTGCCTTCTGCCTACTGCCTTCTGTTCTCTGAGGAGAAGATTGGAGGCTATCTGGCCGATGCTGGCATCGCCGTCTCAATCTTCTTCTCCCGCTGCCGCGAGGCTGCCAGCAGGCCCAGCAAGCAGCAGATGATCGATTCCGCGCCTTGATTCAAGCTGGGCCCCTGGGGATCCAGCCCGTCAGAACAGGCGCCTGTGCCCAGATCATAAAGCTGCGCTCCGAACCGGTTCCTGCCCAGCAGCCATTCGACCGCCGCTCGCGCCAGATTCAGATAGCGCGTCTCGCCGGTAATCTCGTAAGCGGTCACACAGGCTTCGGCAGTATAACCGGCTTCGATTGGCTGCTGACTCAGGCTGGCTCGCTCGCCACCGCGCCGATACCAGCCTTGACTGCCTATGAAATCGAATTGATTATCACGAAACGTCTGAGCCAGCAGAAATTCAAATGATTCTAGGGCAATAGATTTGAATCGCTCTTCTCTAGTTGCCCGATAAGCCAGCAGCATCGCCTGGGGCATCCTGGCGTTGGCATAGGTCAATTGATCGCCAAACCAGCGCCAATGCTCGTCGTAGCTCCCCTGATACCACGAGACCAGCTCATTGGCCATCTCAACCAATTTGCGGCGGACCATCGCTGCTCCATCATATCGTTGCAAGAAATCGTATAATCCACAGATGGCGTAGGCCAGCGCGCGCGGGTGTCTCAGATTGAGATTGCCGATCGCGCGCTCGAACATATCACGCGCCAGCGCCCGCATCCCCTCGGCAGGACCGTAAGCCACTGCCGTGCCAAGCCCCCATAACGCGCGCCCCTGAGTGTCTTCACTGCCTACCTCATCGACGAATCTGCGGGTGTAGTCCATGATGTTATGGAACTGGCCGTCGGGCAATTGCGCGTATTGAAGGAAGCTCAGATACTTGCTGGCCAGTTGAAGCGCCACATCGTCTTTGAACTGCTGATAGTATTGCAGCACTACCACCAGCGCGCGCGCTACATCATCGGTAGCATAGCCGAATCGCCGGTCGGGAATGCCATAGGTCACATGCTGGATAATGCCGGTATCATCGGTGAGTCGGATCAAGTGATCGAGTTTGATCTCAGGCAATTCGTAGCTGACGCCGGCAAGCTTGGGAGCAGGGCGCAGCGCCGCGCGGCTCCGATAATCTGAAACTACCTGCTCAAACAGCTTCAGGTACTGTCTGCCAACTTCGCGCCAGACCATCTGACGACCGTATTCATAAGCGCGCTTGCGCATCTGATGCCGGACGGGTTCGTTCTCAATCAGTTCCAGCAGCGCTGCGGCCAGACCTTGCCAATCGTCAAAGTTGATCAGCCTGCCGCGCCCATCGGCCAGCAGCTCTTCAGCATACAGATAAGGAGTCGAGACAACTGCCTTGCCCATCCCAACAGCATAAGCGAGCGTGCCGCTGACAATCTGATCTCGAGACAGATAGGGCGTAATGTAAATGTCGCACATCTGAATGAACTCTATCAGCTCGCTCAGATCGACATAGCGATCGTGAAAGATGACGTAATCTTCCAGTTGCAACTCTCGCACGCGGCGCTGAAGCCTGAGCCGGTACTGCTCTCCCTCTCTGCGTTTGACTTCAGGATGAGTCGCGCCCAGGATTATGTAGATAACATTCGGATGATGGCGCGTGACCACAGGCAGCGCCTCAAGCACCAGCTCGATCCCTTTGTTCTGGTTCAACAGGCCGAAAGTAAGCAGCACCAGACGCCCTTCAACATTGAACTTATCTTTGTAGAAATTAGGATCGACGAATGGCACATCGGGGACCCCATGATGGATCAAACTGATCCGATCTTCGTCGATGCCATAGACCTGTTTCAAGATAGGAATGGCTTTGCTGTTGAGCACCACCAGATGGTCGGAACCGGCAGCCACGCGAATGAGCGTATCGCGATAGCCCGGCTGCGGCTCAGGCAACACGGTATGCAGAGTTGTCACAATCGGCTTGTGTAAATTTGTCAGGAATTCGGTGATGTAACGCCCTTCTGAGCTGCCGAAGATTCCGAACTCGTGCTGTAGACATACCAGATCAACGCCGGAAAAATCTATGTACTCGGCTGCCAGCCGATAGTCCTTGAGCTGGTTCTGGCGAATCTCAAAGACTACTTCCGGGGGATATTCGTAGCTGTTGGGGGGATTGGTCATTGCAATCACAGTGGCTTGAATGCCGCGGGGCGGCGCAGAAACGGCCTGGCGAAGATCACTGGTGAAGGTCGCTATACCGCACTCACGCGGCGGATAGCTGCCAAGAAAACATACCTTAAGTCCGCTCTTGCTCAGAGCGATCTTTTCCAAATCCATAGTACCTCCCTCTAAGTATCGAGCAGAAATAGGCTCAAAAAATAGGCTCCATGATACACCGGCTCTGTTCTGATTGAGAAGAGTCCCCCAACCTTTTATACTTGACTAATACCGTTTGGAGATCATGAATCGGACTCATTTTACTCCCGGCCCAGGTCAGAAGGCAGAGAGCAGAAGGCAGAAGGCAGTAGGCAGTAGGCAGCAGGACCCAACACGCACGGCGTGTCGTTTACCGGTGGAAGGCAGAAAGCAGAAGGCAGTGGGCAGTAGACAGTGAATGATACCGTTTGGAGTTGGGTTACAAACTCATTTTGGTCCTAGACTGGGTCGCGCCCGCGGCCGTTCCCCCGATGGTCCGATTTCAAACTAAAGTCGATATAACCGATGTTACGCAGCCGGAGTGGAATCCGGCGCGGCAACCAAAAGTCGGTAGAACTGCGGGGCGCTCCTCAATGCAGCCCGAAAGGCAGGTAGGCTGTCCTGGAGTAGCCCGGTAGTTCACCGATGGGAGAGAGGGGCTCCAATGCTGCATAGAAAAAAGGGGGGCGGCGAGCCCGCTAATTTCCTCGATGTCGGCGGAGGAGCAAGCCAGGAGCGAGTCGAGAACGCATTCAGGATCCTGCTGGCAGATGAGAATGTGAAAGCAGTATTGATAAACATTTTCGGCGGCA
>Ga0209172_10005853_pt1 | contig 14388 bp, 10 predicted proteins | sample LarsenN4metaG_FD_184113 | JGI IMG/M metagenome (GOLD analysis project Ga0209172, IMG submission 184113) | Hot spring sediment bacterial and archeal communities from British Columbia, Canada, to study Microbial Dark Matter (Phase II) - Larsen... ... | reverse complement strand
CACCCGAAGCGCCGCCGCCGGCCGGCGCCGGCGCGCCGCCCGCCGCGGCCGCAACCTTGCGATCGCCGGAATGGCCTTTGAACGAGCGCGTCGGCGCGAATTCGCCGAGCTTGTGGCCGACCATGTTCTCCGACACGAGCAGCGGCACGTGCTGCCGGCCGTTGTGAACGGCGATCGTGAGGCCGACCATGTCGGGCACGATCATCGAGCGCCGCGACCAGGTCTTGATCGGCCGGCGGTCGTTCGTGGCCGCCGCCTTCGCGACCTTGTCGAGCAGGTGAGCGTCGACGAAGGGGCCTTTCTTGATCGAACGTGACATATGAGCTCTCTGGCTGGGGTTCTCTGAGCGGCGTTCTCTGACTATTTCTGCCGCCGGTCGCGCACGATCATCGAGCGCGTCCGCTTGTTGCGGCGAGTCTTGTAACCCTTGGTCTTCTGGCCCCACGGCGACACCGGATGCGGGTTGCCCTGGCCGGACTTGCCCTCGCCGCCGCCGTGCGGGTGGTCGACGGGATTCATCACTACGCCGCGCACGGTCGGGCGGATGCCGCGCCAGCGCTGCGCACCGGCTTTGCCGATCTTGCGCAGGTTGTGCTCGTCGTTGCCGACCTCGCCGATCGTCGCGCGGCAATTGACGTGCACCTTACGCATCTCGCCGGAGCGCAGTCGCACCGTCACGTACTCGCCTTCGCGCGCCACGACCTGTACCGAGGCGCCGGCGCTTCGCGCGAGCTGCGCGCCTTTGCCCGGCTTCAGCTCGAGGCAGTGCACGAGCGAGCCGATCGGAATGTTCTTGAGCGGCAGCGCGCTGCCGGGTTTGATCGGCGCGTCGGTGCCCGACATGATCGGATCGCCGACTTGCGCGCGCTTCGGCGCCAGGATGTAGCGGCGCTCGCCGTCGGCATAGAGCACGAGGGCGAGATACGCAGTGCGGTTCGGATCGTACTCGAGCCGTTCGATCTTGCCCGCGACGCCGTCCTTGTCGCGCTTGAAGTCGATGACGCGGTAATAGCGCTTGTGTCCGCCGCCTTGGTGCCGCGTGGTGATGCGGCCCTGGTTATTGCGGCCGCCGCGCTTCTTGAACGGCTCGAGCAACGGCTCGTACGGATCGCCCTTGTGCAATCCTTCCTTCACGACGCGGACCACGAACCGCTGACCCGGCGAAGTTGGTTTGAGCTTGCGTAACGCCACGATGGTAAGCCCCGCGCCCTAGCTATTCGGCGCCCATGAAGTTGATGTCTTGGCCCGGCGCGAGCCGGACGTAGGCCTTCTTCCAGGCCTGACGCGTGCCCGCGCGCTGACCGAAGCGCTTGGTCTTCGCCGGGACGCGCACGACGGAAACGCGCTCGACCTTGACCTCGAACAGAAGCTCGACGGCCTTGCGGACGTCGGTCTTCGTCGCGTCGCGGCGCACCTTGAAGACGACCTGATTGCCGGACTCGGCCACGCTCGTGGCCTTCTCCGAGACGTGCGGGCCGAGCAGCACCTGCATCAGCCGTTCACGATCCGCGCTCGAGCTCATTTCAGGCGCTCCTCGACTATTTTCAACGCGGCGGCCGTGATGACGACCTTGTCGGCGCCGACCAAGCTCACGGGATCGATGAGCTGCGCCTCGAGCACGTCCACGTTCGGCAGGTTGCGCGCGGCGAGCCAAAGCTTCATGTCGAACGCTTCGACGACGATGAGCCCCGTCGTGAACCCGAGCTCGTCGAGCTTGCCTTTGAGCTCCTTCGTCTTCGCAGCCGAGACCGCGAGCTCCGGAGCGACGAGCAGGCGCTCTTGGCGGAGCAGCTCCGACAGCACGGACCGCATCGCGCCGCGATACATCTTGCGGTTGACCTTCTGGTCGAAGCTGCGCGGGCGCGCCGCGAACGCTCGGCCGCCGCCGACCCAGATCGGGCTGCGGACGGAGCCGACACGCGCGCGGCCCGTGCCCTTCTGCTTCCACGGCTTCTTGCCGCTGCCACTGACCTCTGCGCGCGTCTTCTGCTTCTTCGTGCCGGCGCGCGCGCCCGCCAGGTACGCCGTGACGACCTGGTGCACGAGCGCCTCGTTGAAGGCGGCGCCGAACGTCGCATCCGCGAGCTCGAGCGTGCCGCTACCACCTTGTACCTTGACTTTCATTTGCCCGATCTCGCGCGGGAGTTATCTATCGGCTTTCGCGGCCTTCGCCGCGGGATCCGCTTTCGCGGCTTTCGCCGCAGGGGCCGCTTTGGCGGCCTTACCGGCCGGCGCCGCCTTGACGCCGGGACGTACTACGACTCGACCGTTCTCGCTGCCCGGCACGGCGCCCTTGACGAGCAGCAGGTTGCGCTCGGCATCGACCTTGATGACCTCGAGATTGATCTTCGTGACCTTCTCGTTGCCCAAGTGGCCGGCCATGCGCTTGCCCGGGAACACGCGGCCCGGCGTTTGCCGCTGACCGATGGCGCCCGGCGCGCGGTGCGACAGCGAGTTGCCGTGCGTCATGTACTGATGCGAAAAGTTGTGGCGCTTGATGACGCCCGCGTAGCCCTTACCCTTCGTCGTTCCGCTCACGTCGACGAGCTGGCCGACTTGAAACAGGTCGACCTTGAGCTCCGTGCCCGGCGCCAAGTCCGCGCCTTCGCCTTCGGCGAGGCGGAACTCGTAGAGCCCCTGCCCCGGATCGACGTTGGACTTCGCGAAGTGACCCGCTTCCGCCTTCGTCGTGCGGGCAGCCTTCGGCGCCGGACCGACGGTGACCTGAACGGCGCGATAGCCGTCGCGCTCGGCCGTCTTCACGGTCGTGACGCGATTGGGAAGGGCTTCGATGACGGTGACGGGAACCGAATCGCCGTTGTCGCGGAAAATGCGGGTCATGCCGCATTTTCGGCCCACTAAACCGACTGACATTTCTCTACCTCTGTATCCGCGCCGACTACATCGGCCGGCGCTTCAGCCATGGCTGCGACCAGCGCGCCGTGGCACCCATGACTCCGCCCCGTGGGCGGCGTCGTTATTCGGAATGTGGCCGCTCACGACTCGGAGCGGCTACTCCCAGCTGAACAACCCGATCGCGAAATCCAGTCCGGGCTGCTGAAAAGCCCGGCATTATAACCACCCTCAACTCATCACTTCAACGCAGATCGGGCGACGGTGGTGCCTCACTTCGACGCCGCTACGCCAAAAAGCGGCGGCTCGACGTCGGCTCCCCGGCGGCGGCTCCCGTGGATCGCCCCTTGCGACACCGTCGCGGCACATGGGCCGCAATACGCTCCTGCTATTGCGGCACGCCGCCGTCCATGGCGGCGATGTGCCGCGCCGAGCCGCACGGATGCTCTTCCGGCGTGTCTCGCAAGGGGCCATCCACGGGCGGCCGCCGCCGCACGCGGCGTCAAACAGCCGCCGCGCCGCGAGCTCAGTTCAGCTTGATCTGTACGTCCACCCCGGCCGGCAACTCGAGCTTCATCAAGGCGTCGACGGTTTTATCCGTCGGATCAACGATATCCATGAGTCGCTTGTGCGTGAGCAGCTCGTACTGGTCGCGCGCGTCCTTGTCGGCATGCGGCGAGATCAGGATCGTGTACCGCTCGGTCTTCGTCGGCAGCGGCACGGGGCCGCGGACCGTCGCGCCCGTACGTTTGGCCGTCTCGACGATCTCGCGCGCCGATTTGTCGATCAGGCGATGGTCGAACGCCTTGAGCCTGATCCTAATGTTCTGATTCGCCATGCTTTTCTCTTGCTTCCTTATTGAATGATCTTCGAGACGACGCCGGCGCCGACGGTGCGTCCGCCCTCGCGGATCGCAAACCTCAGGCCCTCTTCCATCGCAATCGGGGAAATCAGCTCCACCTTCATCTGGATGTTGTCCCCCGGCATCACCATCTCGGTGTTCTCCGGCAGCTCCACCGCTCCCGTCACGTCCGTCGTGCGGAAGTAAAACTGCGGCCGGTATCCCTTGAAGAACGGCGTGTGCCGCCCGCCCTCTTCCTTCGTCAGGATGTACACCTCGCACTCGAACTTCGTGTGCGGCGTGATCGACCCCGGCTTCGCCAGCACCTGCCCCCGCTCGACCTCCTCTCGCTTCGTCCCTCGAAGCAGCACGCCCACGTTGTCCCCCGCTCGCCCCTCGTCCAAGAGCTTGCGGAACATCTCCACTCCCGTGCACACCGTCTTCGACGTCGGCCTTAGTCCCACGATCTCGATCTCGTCGCCTACTTTGATGATTCCTCGATCGATACGCCCCGTCACCACCGTGCCACGCCCCGAGATCGAAAATACGTCCTCGATCGGCATCAAGAACGGCCCATCGATCAGCCGCTCCGGCACCGGAATGTACTTGTCCATCTCCGCCACCAGCTTCTCGACGCTCGGCGCACCAATCGCCGACGTGTCCCCTTCCAGCGCCTTCAGCGCGCTGCCCGTCACGATCGGCGTCTTGTCGCCCGGAAATTCATACGTCGTCAGCAGGTCTCGGACCTCGAGCTCCACGAGCTCCAAGAGCTCCGCATCGTCCACCATGTCCGCCTTGTTCATGTACACCACGATGTACGGCACACCTACCTGGCGCGCCAACAAAATGTGCTCACGCGTCTGCGGCATCGGACCGTCCGCCGCGCTCACCACCAAAATCGCCCCGTCCATCTGCGCCGCGCCCGTGATCATGTTCTTCACGTAGTCCGCGTGACCCGGACAGTCCACGTGCGCGTAGTGCCGCGCATCGCTCTCGTACTCCACGTGCGCCGTCGCAATCGTGATCCCGCGCGCCTTCTCCTCCGGCGCCTTGTCGATCTGGTCGTACGCCATGAACGTGCCGCCGTGCTTCGCCGCCATCACTTTCGTCAGCGCCGCCGTCAGCGTCGTCTTCCCATGGTCCACGTGCCCAATCGTCCCCACGTTCACATGCGGCTTACTACGTTGAAACTTTTCTTTGGACACGGCGCTTACCTCTTCCTGTATCGGCTAATGCGTGGCGGCCGGCTAGGCGGCTCGATCCTTGATGACATGCTGACTGACGTTCGGCGGCGCCTCGGCGTACTCGGCGAACTCCATCGTGTACGTCGCGCGCCCTTGGCTCAGCGAGCGCAACGCCGTGGCATAGCCGAACATTTCGGCAAGCGGCACGCGCGCGCGTACGATCTTGCCGACGGGCGCGTCCTCGATCGTCTCGAGCACGCCGCGGCGGCGGCTCAGCTCGCCGCCGATCTCGCCGACATTCGACTGCGGCGCGACGACCTCGACCCTCATGATCGGCTCGAGCAGCACGGGGCGAGCCTTGCGGGCCGCCTCCTTGAAGGCCGCGGCTCCGGCGAGCTCGAACGCGGCCGGCGTCGAGTCGGACGCATGGTGCGAGCCGTCGAGCACCGTGACGCGAACGTCGACGACGGGATAACCGGCGATCACGCCGTTCGCCATCGCGTTGCGGATACCCTGCTCGGCGGCGGACACGAGCTCCGCGGGCACGGCGTCGGGCGCGACGGCCGCGACGAGCTCCGAGCCCTGACCCGGCGGCAACGGCTCGAGCCGCAGCCGAACGTGCGCGAACTGATCGCCGCCGCTCGTCTGACGCACGAACTTGCTCTCTTGCTCCACGGCCTTGCGGACCGTCTCGCGATACGCGACTTGCGGTCTGCCGACTTTCGCAACCACGCCGAACTCCCGCGCCATGCGATCGACGACGATTTCGAGGTGCAGCTCGCCCATGCCGCTCAGGATCGTTTGCCCCGACTCGGCATCGACATGCACGCGCAGCGTCGGATCCTCGCGAACGAGCTTCGCGAGCGTCTCGTCCAAGCGCGCATGGTCCGCGGCCGTTTTCGGCTCGATCGCGGCCGAGATGACCGGCTCGGGAAACTCCATCATCTCGAGCGTGATGGGGTTCTCCGGGTCCGTGAGGCTGTCGCCCGTCGTCACGTCTTTCAAACCGATCGCCGCGGCGATGTCGCCGGCGCGCACCTCGTCGATCTCGGACCGTTCGTTGGCGTGCATCTGCACGAGCCGGCCGACGGTTTCCGTCTTGTGGCGTAGCGGCACGTAAACCGAATCGCCCGAGCGCAGCACGCCCGAGTAGACGCGGAAGAACGTCAAGCTTCCATCGGCATCGCCCGCGATCTTGAACGCGAAAGCGGCGAACGGCGCCTTGTCGCTCGGCTCGCGGACGCCTTCCTCGCCGCCGGGCAGCAGGCCCTTCACGGCCGTGCGGTCGGACGGCGAAGGTAGATAGAACACGACGGCGTCGAGCAGCGCCTGCACGCCTTTGTTCCGGAACGCGGAGCCGCAGAGCGCCGGCACGATGTCGCCGGCCAGGCAGCGCGCCCGCAAACCCGAGCGAATTTCGCCGTCCGCGAGGTCGCCGTGCTCGAGGAACTTCTCGAGCAAGCGCTCGTCGCCGTCTGCGGCCGCCTCGACGAGCTTCACCCGGTACTCGTTGGCTTGGGCCTCGAGCGCGGACGGGATCGGCGACTCGATGACGCGCATTCCGAGCGTCTTGTCGTCCCAGCGGATGGCTTTCATCGCGACGAGGTCGACGACGCCTTCGAAGTCGTCGCCGGCGCCGATCGGCAATTGCAGCGCGACGGGCTTCGCCTTCAGCCGCTCGCGAATCTGCTCGAGAACGCGGAAGAAATCGGCGCCGGAACGATCCATCTTGTTGACGAACGCCACGCGCGGCACACCGTACTTGTTCGCTTGCCGCCAGACGGTCTCGGTCTGCGGCTCGACGCCGGCGACGCCGCAAAAAACCGCGACCGCGCCGTCGAGCACGCGCAGCGAGCGCTGGACCTCGATCGTGAAATCGATGTGGCCCGGCGTATCGATGATGTTGATGCGATGCTCGGGGAGCCGGCGGCGCATCCCCTTCCAGAAGCAGGTCGTGGCGGCCGACGTGATCGTGATGCCGCGCTCTTGCTCCTGCTCCATCCAGTCCATGACGGCCGAGCCGTCGTCGACCTCACCCAGTCGCTGCGAGACCCCCGTATAGAACAGGATTCGCTCGGTCGTCGTCGTCTTGCCGGCATCGACGTGCGCCATGATGCCGATATTCCGATACCGCGCGAGTGGGGTCTTCCGTGCCATGTGGATGCCGCCCGAGCATCACTACCAGCGGTAATGCGCGAACGCTTTGTTGGCGTCCGCCATGCGGTGCGTGTCTTCGCGCTTCTTGACCGCCGCACCACGGTTCTCGGCCGCGTCCATGAGCTCGTGCGCCAAGCGCACGGCCATGCTCTTCTCGGAACGCGAGCGCGCGGCCTCGATGGCCCAGCGCATCGCGAGCGTCTCCCGGCGTGTCGCGCGAACCTCGACGGGAACCTGATACGTCGCGCCGCCGACGCGGCGGGACTTCACCTCGACGGCCGGCTTGATGTTGTCGAGCGCTTGGCCCAGCAATTCGATCGCCCGGGCCCGGTCCTTGCCGACGCGCTCCGACATGCGGTCGATGGCGCCGTAGACGATCTTCTCGGCCACGGACTTCTTGCCGCTCTTCATCACCATGTTGATGAATTTGGCAAGCATCGCATTGCCGAACTTCGGGTCCGGCAGGGTGTCGCGCCGAGGCGCTTGTGCTCTTCTCGACATGTTTAACCCTTGGGCCTCTTGGCGCCGTATTTCGACCGGCCCTGACGGCGGTCACCGACGCCGCCGCAGTCGAGCGTGCCGCGCACGATGTGGTAACGAACGCCGGGCAGATCCTTCACGCGGCCGCCGCGAATCAGCACGACCGAGTGCTCCTGCAGATTGTGGCCTTCGCCGCCGATGTAGCTCGTGACCTCGAAACCGTTCGTCAAGCGGACGCGCGCCACCTTGCGCATGGCCGAGTTCGGCTTTTTCGGCGTCGTCGTATAGACGCGCGTGCAGACGCCGCGCTTCTGCGGCGAAGAATTGAGCGCCGGCACGTTGCTCTTGGTCTTCACGGCCGTGCGCGCTTTACGAACGAGTTGGTTGGTCGTCGCCATTCAGTGCTTCCAAATAAATTGTGGCCCGTCACCGAGCCGATGCTCGGCAGCCGGGCCTTTCGAAGTCCTAGCCTGGCCGAGAGATGCGAGGCGTTTCGGGTTCGCGAAACCGGCCCAGGTGCGCCAGGACAGCCCGAAATTCTAGGCGTCGGGCAGGACTGGCGTCAACCAAAGGTCAATCGTGCGAGGCGCGTAGTCGTGTCTCACTTTGACCGGCGCCCCGCGCTAAAGGGCGGTGGCTGCATGTCGAAGGCCCCTTGCGGGACCGTCGGCGCACAGGGATGTGCGCCGCCGAGCCGCAGGGACGCTCTTCCGGCGTGTCCCGCAAGGGGCCTTCGACAGGCGGCCGCCGCCCCGCGACCCGCCTGAAAGGTCAAAGTGAGACACGCCCACGATCAACAAACCTCGCGCTACTGGGTCGCTTGGGTTTCCTTCTCCTCCGAGGCCTTGCCGGCTTCGGCCGCGGCGGCGGCCTCGGCCTTGAGCTGCTGCTGCATCTCGAGCTCCTTGAGCTCCGCGGCCAGGATGTCCTCCTGGGTGCGGCGGCGGTCCTCGTGGTGGGCGTAGCCCGTGCCTGCCGGAATCAATCGACCGACGATGACGTTTTCCTTCAGGCCGCGCAGGTCGTCGCGCAAGCCGCGCACGGCCGCTTCCGTCAACACGCGCGTCGTCTCCTGGAAGGAGGCGGCGGAGATGAAGGACTCCGTCGCGAGCGAGGCCTTCGTGATGCCGAGCAGCACCGGCTGGAACGTCGCCGGCTTGCCGCCCTTCGTCTCGGCTTCCTTGTTCGCTTCCATCACGCGATGCCGGTCGACCTGCTCCCCGCGGAGCAGCCGCGTATCGCCGGAGCTCGTGATCTCGACCTTACGCAGCATCTGCCGAATGATGACCTCGATGTGCTTGTCGTTGATCTTGACGCCCTGCAGGCGATAGACGTCCTGAATCTCGCGGACCAGGTAATCGGCCAGCTTCTCGACACCCTGCAAGCGCAAGATGTCGTGCGGGTTCGGCTCGCCGTCGGCGATGATCTCGCCGCGCTGCACCTTTTCGCCCTCGAAGACGTTCAGGTGCCGCCACTTCGGAATCAGCTCCTCGTGCTCCTCGCCCTCCTCGTCGGTGATGACGAGGCGGCGCTTGCCCTTCGTCTCCTTGCCGAAGCTGACGGTGCCCGAGTACTCGGCGAGGATCGCCGGGTCCTTCGGACGGCGCGCCTCGAATAGGTCCGCGACGCGCGGCAGACCGCCCGTGATGTCGCGCGTCTTCGAGCTCTCCTGCGGCAAGCGCGCGAGCACGTCGCCCACGACGACGCGGGCGCCGTTCTCCATGCTGAGCACGGCACCCGAAGGCAGCGCGTACGCGGCCGGGATGTCCGTGTTCGGGAAGGTCACGGGCTTGCCGTTGCCGTCGACGAGCTTCGCCGTCGGCCGGTACTCGCTGCTGCGCTGCGCCGCGTCGAGCACGACGATGCTCGTCAGGCCCGTGATCTCGTCGACCTGCGACGCCACCGTCACACCGTCGATGAAATCCTCGAACTTGAGATACCCGGAGACCTCCGTGACGACGGGGTGCGTGTGCGGGTCCCAGCTCGCGACGAGCTGGCCCGGCTGAACGGCTTCGCCGTCCTTGACGCCGAGCGTGGCGCCGTACGGCACCTTGTAGCGCTCGCGCTCGCGGCCGAACTCGTCGACGACGGCGAGCTCGCCCGAGCGCGACGTCGTGATGCGGTGGCCCTTCTGCTCGTGCGTCACGGTCTTCACGTTGACGAAGCGGATCGTGCCCAAGCTCTTGACCTCGACGCTGTTCACGGCGGCGGACCGCGACGCGGCACCACCGATGTGGAACGTCCGCATCGTGAGCTGCGTGCCGGGCTCGCCGATCGACTGCGCAGCGATGACGCCGACGGCCTCGCCGCGGTTCACGCGGTGACCGCGCGCCAAGTCGCGACCGTAGCACTGCGCGCAGACGCCGTACTTCGTCTCGCACGTGATCGGCGAGCGCACGAGCACCTGGTCGATCGAGTACTGCTCGAGCATCTTCACGGCGCTCTCGTCGAGCAACGTGCCGGCCGTGAGCACGACCTTGTCCGAGCCCGGCGCGAGCACGTCGACGGCTGCCGCGCGGCCCAGCACGCGCTCGCGCAGCGGCTCGACGATGTCGCCGCCTTCGACGAGCGGCGTCATCAGGAGACCCGTGGACGTGCCGCAGTCGATCTCCGTGACGACGAGGTCCTGAGCCACGTCGACGAGACGGCGCGTCAAGTAACCCGAGTTCGCGGTTTTCAGCGCCGTGTCGGCAAGACCCTTGCGCGCGCCGTGCGTCGAGATGAAGTACTGCAGCACGTCGAGACCTTCGCGGAAGTTCGCCGTGATCGGCGTCTCGATGATCGAGCCGTCCGGCTTCGCCATGAGGCCGCGCATGCCGGCGAGCTGCCGGATCTGGGCCGCGCTGCCGCGCGCGCCCGAGTCGGCCATCATGTAGATCGAGTTGAACGACTCCTGCTGCGTGCCCTTGCCGGGACCGTCCGTGATGGCCTCGACGCCGAGCTTCTCCATCATCGCCTTCGCGACCTGGTCGTTCGTGCGCGACCAGATGTCGACGACCTTGTTGTAGCGCTCGCCATCGGTGACGAGGCCCGCCGCGTACTGGTCCTGGATGTCTTTGACCTCGTTCTCGGCGTTCTGCAGGATCGCTTGCTTCTCCTTCGGCACGACCATGTCGTTGACGCCGAACGAGACGCCGGCGCGCGTCGCGTAGTAGAAGCCCGTGTACATGAGCTGGTCCGCGAAGACCACCGTCTCCTTGAGGCCGAGCTGGCGGTAGCACAGGTTGATCGTGGCCGAGATCGCGCGCTTGTTCATCGGGCGATTGATCTGCTCGAACGGCATGCCTTCCGGCATGATCTCCGAAAGCAGCGCGCGGCCCACGGTCGTGTTCGTGAGCTTCTTCGTGACGACGCCGCCGATCTTCTCGCGGATGCGCACGCGGATCTTGGCGTGCAATTCCACGACACCCGACTCGTAGGCGCGGTGCACCTCCTCGACGTCCGAGAACATCATGCCCTCGCCGCGCGCGTGCGCGCGCTCGCGCGTCATGTAGTAGATGCCGAGCACGACGTCTTGCGACGGCACGATGATGGGCTCGCCGTTCGCCGGCGACAGGATGTTGTTCGACGACATCATCAAGGCGCGCGCCTCGAGCTGCGCCTCGATCGAGAGCGGCACGTGCACGGCCATCTGGTCGCCGTCGAAGTCGGCGTTGAACGCCGTGCAGACGAGCGGGTGCAGCTGGATCGCCTTGCCTTCGATGAGCACGGGCTCGAACGCCTGGATGCCGAGCCGGTGCAGCGTCGGCGCGCGGTTCAGCATCACGGGATGCTCGCGGATGACCTGCTCCAGGATGTCCCAGACCTCGGGCCCTTCGCGCTCGACCAAGCGCTTCGCGGCCTTGATCGTCGTGGCCTCGCCGCGCAGCTGCAGCTTCGAGAAGATGAACGGCTTGAAGAGCTCGAGCGCGAGCTTCTTCGGCAGGCCGCACTGGTGCAGCTTCAGCGTCGGGCCCACCACGATCACGGAGCGGCCCGAGTAGTCGACGCGCTTGCCGAGCAGGTTCTGGCGGAACCGGCCCTGCTTGCCCTTGATCATGTCGGCGAGCGACTTCAAGGGGCGCTTGTTCGTGCCCGTGATGGCGCGGCCGCGGCGGCCGTTGTCGAGCAATGCGTCGACGGACTCCTGCAGCATGCGCTTCTCGTTGCGCACGATGATGTCCGGCGCGTTGAGCTCCAAGAGCCGGCGCAAGCGGTTGTTGCGGTTGATGACGCGGCGGTAGAGGTCGTTCAAGTCCGACGTCGCGAACCGGCCGCCGTCGAGCGGCACCAGCGGCCGTAAGTCGGGCGGCAGCACGGGCAGCACCGTCATGACCATCCACTCGGGACGGTTCGAGGATTCCAGGAACGACTCGAGCAGCTTCAAGCGCTTCGAGAGCCGCTTGATCTTGGTCTCCGAGTTCGTGCCCGCTATCTCGTCGCGAACTTTGTTCACCTCGATGTCGAGGTTCATGGCCGCGAGCAGGTCGCGGACGGCTTCGGCGCCCATGCGGGCGTCGAATTCGTCGCCGTACTGCTCGATGGCCTCGAGGTACGCCTCGTCGGACAAGAGCTGACCGCGCTGCAGCGGCGTCATGCCGGGGTCGACGACGACGAACGCTTCGAAGTAGAGAATGCGCTCGATCTCGCGCAGCGTCATGTCGAGCATGAGGCCGATGCGCGACGGCAGCGACTTCAGGAACCAGATGTGGGCAACCGGGCTCGCGAGCTCGATGTGGCCCATGCGCTCGCGGCGCACCTTCGTCTGCGTGACCTCGACGCCGCACTTCTCGCAGACGACGCCGCGGTGCTTCAGGCGCTTGTACTTGCCGCACAAGCACTCGTAGTCCTTGATCGGCCCGAAAATCTTCGCGCAGAAGAGTCCGTCACGTTCGGGCTTGAACGTGCGGTAGTTGATCGTCTCCGGCTTCTTCACCTCGCCGTACGACCACGAGCGGATCATGTCGGGCGACGCAAGCCCGATTCGAATCAGATCGAAATCCTCGACCGCGCTCTGTTGCTTGAAAAGCCTCAGTAGATCCTTCATGGAGCACCACCTACTGCAAAATTAATCGTGCGGGACACTTTCATCGTCAAACCGTTCGAATGAGCCCGCTAATCCGCCGTGTCGAGATCGATGTTGATCGCCAAGGAACGGATCTCCTTGACGAGCACGTTGAACGACTCGGGCATGCCGGCCTGCATCTCGTGCGTGCCGTCGACGATGTTCTTGTACATCTTCGTGCGGCCCTGCACGTCGTCCGACTTGACCGTCAACATCTCCTGCAGCGTATACGCCGCGCCGTACGCCTCGAGGGCCCACACTTCCATCTCGCCGAAGCGTTGACCGCCGAACTGCGCCTTGCCGCCGAGCGGCTGCTGCGTGACCAAGCTGTACGGGCCCGTCGAGCGCGCGTGCATCTTGTCGTCGACCAAGTGGTTCAGCTTCAACATGTACATGTACCCGACCGTGATCGGCCGGTCGAAGCGCTCGCCCGTGCGGCCGTCGTAGAGCACGGTCTGGCCCGTCTCGGGCAGGTCCGCCATCTTGAGCAGCTGCTTGATCTCGTCCTCGTTCGCGCCGTCGAACACCGGGGTCGCGATCGGCACGCCGTGGCTCAGGTTCGCCGCGAGCTCGCCGATCTCGGCGTCGTTCAGCGACGCGACGTCGGCCTTCTGGCCGCCCGTGTGGTTGTAGATCTTGTCGATGAACGTTCGGAGCTCCTTGACCTCGCTGCCGTTACGGATCATCTCGCCGATCTTGAGCCCCAAGCCCTTCGCGGCCCAGCCCAAGTGCGTCTCGAGCACCTGGCCCACGTTCATGCGCGACGGCACGCCGAGCGGGTTCAACACGATGTCGACGGGCGTGCCGTCGGCCATGTACGGCATGTCCTCGACGGGCACGATCGTCGAGATGACGCCCTTGTTGCCGTGGCGGCCGGCCATCTTGTCGCCGGGCTGCACGCGGCGCTTGACGGCGAGATACACCTTGACCATCTTCAGCACGCCCGGCGCCAAGTCGTCGCCGGCCGTGATCTTCTGCTTCTTCTCGTCGAAGCGCTTGTCGAACAGCGCCTTCTGCGAGCGCAACCGCTCGGCCGCTTGCTCGAGCGCGGCGTTGGCCTCGTCGGCCTTGACGCGCACCTGGAACCACTGCTCGCGCGGCAGCTCGTCGAGATACGCCTTCGTGATCTTCGAGCCTGCCGCGAGGCCGTTCGGGCCACCCGCGGCCACCTTGCCGATCAACGCCTTCTCGATGCGCTGATAGATGTCGTCCTCGAGGATGCGCTGCTGGTCGTCCAAGTCCTTGCGCACGGCCTCGAGCTCCTGGCGCTCGATCGACAACGCGCGGCCGTCCTTCTCGACGCCGTCGCGCGTGAACACGCGCACGTCGATGACGGTGCCGTCCATGCCGGGCGGCACGCGCAGGCTCGTGTCTTTCACGTCGGAAGCCTTCTCGCCGAAGATCGCGCGCAAGAGCTTCTCCTCCGGCGTGAGCTGCGTCTCGCCCTTCGGCGTGACCTTGCCGACCAGGATGTCGCCGGCGCTGACCTCGGCGCCGATGAACGCGATGCCGCTCTCGTCGAGCTTCGTGAGCGCGGCGTCGCCGACGTTCGGGATGTCGGCCGTGACCTCCTCGGGCCCGAGCTTCGTGTCGCGCGCCACGCAGGTCAGCTCCTCGATGTGGATCGTCGTGAAGCGGTCCTCCTCGACGACGCGCTCGGAGATCAGGATCGAGTCCTCGAAGTTGTAGCCGTTCCACGGCATGAACGCGACGAGCAAGTTCTGGCCGAGCGCGAGCTCGCCCATGCTCGTTGACGGGCCGTCGGCCAGCACGTCGCCCTTCTCGATTGCGTCGCCGGCTTTGACGAGCGGCCGCTGGTTGATACACGT
>Ga0209172_10005852_pt1 | contig 14388 bp, 11 predicted proteins | sample LarsenN4metaG_FD_184113 | JGI IMG/M metagenome (GOLD analysis project Ga0209172, IMG submission 184113) | Hot spring sediment bacterial and archeal communities from British Columbia, Canada, to study Microbial Dark Matter (Phase II) - Larsen... ... | reverse complement strand
AGAGCGGGCCCCGCCATCTGACCGGGTTTCTGATCGGAGCCGGGTTTTATCTCGTTCTGGGCGGAGCCGTCCTGCAGGCACTCCTGGGGGCTTTCGTCGGCGCGGTTGTCTACTGGTGGACAGGTCGGCATGGCCGGGACGCGGTCGGACTGACCGTCGGTCTCGCCGCAGCCTGCGCGTTGCCGGGAGTGCTCCTGCTGTCTGTCCTTGACTGGTTCATTGGAGACTGGTAGGGGAACCACTGGCCCATGAGGGCACAGCCCAAGGGATCTGGCCGGCGACGGCGTTCGACGTCTTCGCCTGGACCAGCGCCGCCGTTCAACGACAACCACGGATCACTGCGTGTCCGCTGCTCCAAAACTCCTGGGGAGTCATAACCGCTGCTGGATCTGGGGCCGTCATGCGGTGATGGCGACGTTGCGCGCCGGATTGTGGACGCCGCTGGAGGTCGCCGTCGCGCCGCGCTGCCCGGACGACCTGCGGGCCGACGTCCGCCGGCTCACATCCTTGCAGCAGATTCCGCTGATGGAGGTCACGGATTCCGAACTGTCCCGCCGTTGCCGGGCCGAAGACCACCAGGGCCTTGCCGCCCGCATGCCGGAGTTCCCGTACGCGAACCTGGACGAAGTGCTGTCGCGGTCGCCGGCACCGACGGCATGGCTGGTGCTCGATCGAATTCAGGACTCGTTCAACTTTGGGGCCATCGTGCGGTCAGCGGTCGAATTGGGGATCGATGCCGTCCTCATCGGAACCGCGGGGCAAGCCGGCGTGAACAGCCAGGTGGTGCGAAGTTCCGCCGGCGCGGTGAACTATCTGCCGATCGTCCGTGCGAGATCGGTGCCGGAGGCGTTGCAATTGCTGAGGGATGCCGGCGTCCTCGCCATCGCAGCGTCCGAGAAAGCCGCGAGCACCGTGGACGCCGTCGATCTTATCCGGCCGGTGGCGCTGGTGATCGGCAACGAGGCGGAAGGCCTCTCGCCCGCGGTATTGGACTGCTGCCAGGAGCGGGTTCGCATTCCGATCGGCAACCGCGTGGGCTCGCTCAACGCGGCGGTGGCCGCAGGGATTCTGTGTTATGAACTGGTGCGGCAACGGGGGAAATGGTCAAAGTCGGACGGTGCAAGTCTGACGTAACACCATGGCGTTCCGACCGACTTCCATCCCGCGTTCGACTGTGGACTTCAGACATCAAGAAACTCCATGACTCTCCTCTTACGCAACCCGCATAGCGTGATTGCGGCGTTGGACCGCCGACCGGGCGACGTGCTCGAGGTTCGCCTTCCGCCGGGCAAACCGTCGGAGGCGTGGCGACCGGTCGTGGAATCGGCTCGCGAACGCCAGATCCCGATCAAGACGGAGCTGGCATTGCCTCCCGATCGCCGCGGGGGCAAATCGGAACGACAGGGAGCGGCGTGTGCGATCGTGCGGGAACAGGCCGGCGCGCTGCTGGAGACGTTGTGGACCGCCCCTCCGCCGCAAACCGGCGACCTGTGGGTCGCGCTGGATTGCCTGCAGGACCCGCACAATGTCGGGGCGGTGTTCCGCTCGGCGGCGTTCTTCGGGGTGCGCGGAGTCGTGCTGACCAAAGACCGATCTGCGCCCCTGTCGTCCACGGTGTACGACGTCGCATCGGGAGGAGTCGAGTCTGTCCCCTTTGTGCAGACGCCGAATCTGGCGTCGGCGCTCAAGGCCGCCAAGTCTGCTGGCGTGTGGGTGCTCGGGAGTTCGGAACGGGCCGCGAAAGACGTCTCCCAGATTCCGCACGACCGGCCGTGGCTGCTGGTGATCGGGAATGAAGAGCAGGGGCTGCGGCGGCTGTCGCAGGAGCTGTGCGACGAGATGTGCCGAATCACGCCGCAGGGCGACGTCGGTTCCCTCAACGCGTCCGTCGCGGCGGGGGTGTTGATGTCGGCGTTGCGGTCCGTCTTAGCCCCCGGTCAATGACCGGGGGCCGAACGTCCATCGACATCGAACGAAACACGCGGCCCCCCGTCCCTGACGGGGGGTTAAGACCAAGGTCGCTCACGCCGTGCAGGGGACGTGCAATCGGCGGGAGAGGTCGCGGGCTTCGGAGACGCTGACCAGACCATGCAGGTTGCCGACGAGGTCGGGGGACGGATGCCAGCGGCCAAGGACATCAAACAGCAGTTCAAGGCGGGCCGGGTCGAGACCGAGTTTCTGCTTCCACTCCGTCGCCTCTTCCGGGGGCAGGTCGAGCAACTGCCCGATCAGCAGGAAGTCCCCGTCATTGGACAGCTGCAGATACAGCCCCCGCAGTTCGCCGGCCAGCGTCTCGTCGACCGGGACGGTGACATCCAGCGGGCCGCCCCGCAGACACCACGTCACCCGTTCTGGACGATGTTCGGCCAGGCTGGCGGCAAACTCGCAGGCGGCGTACAGCACGCTCTCGTCGATCAGCGTGGCCGCGTGTTTTTTTGGCGACACGTGCCGGTCCCACGTCTCCGCCAGCAGATCGAGCTGCACGGCGAGCGCGACATCCCGCAGGAAGGGGACTTCGGCGAGGTAGCCCGCCCGGGAATCCGCGTCGTCGAAGGTCTCGCGACCCAGACGGCCGGCCGTTTCCCGCAGCGCCACGCGGAAGGCCACGTAGCTCAGCAGCGATTGGGGCAGCAGGTCGTCGGCAATTCTCAACATGCCGCCATGCTGCGCGACGCGGGAACCTCTCACAAGCGGGAATTCCGGAATTCTCGCCGCCGGGATGATGCCGAACCGCACCACGCCGCGACAGTTCGCGTGCCTGACCCAGCTTGCAACGGACGCCCCGACCCGCGGTCAGTCGACCACGACCGGCTCGTCGAAGGCGGCCTGGACGGCGTCGAGAATCGTCTCGATGGTCGCATCCCGCGGCAGATTGGCGTCGAGCCGCAACCGGGGGACACGGGGCGTCTCCGCATTGTCCATCTGCACGACCAGCCCCCCGGATTCCGCCACGGTATTGTCGGCCACAGAGATCACCACCTTTTGCCGGAGCGCCACGAGCGCGTTGTTCAACGCACAGCGAAAGTCCTCGGTCACGCCGTACAGACTGAGGTAGTGCGGCTGAGACGTGAGCCGGTCACGCAATTCCGCCAGACTCAAGCGCCACACGGGATGCACCCAGGTCGGCGCGAGCGCCGTCCACGGATCGAGCACGAACCGGCGTCGCCAGGCGTCGGGATGGGGCACGGTCAGCCGCGGCGTGTCGAGGAGGTCGTCGCCGTAGGCCAGCAGATCGAGATCCAGCGTGCGCGGCCCCCAGCGGATGGTGCGGACGCGGCCGCATTGGCGCTCGACATCCTGCAGGACATCCAGCAGCTCCAGCGCCGGCAGCGAGACGTTCAACCCGGCGACGGCGTTGAGGAAGAACGCATTGCCGGCTGCGGTTCCCATGGGGAACGTGCGGTAGTGGCGGCTGATGGCCACCGGGGTCACGCCGGGCGTTGCGGCGAGCCGATCGAGAGCCCGAACGAACGTGTCGGCGACGCGGCCCTGATTGCCGCCGAGCCCGATCCAACAGAGGGGCATGCTCAGGCCTCCCTGCCGGTATACGGACGATGGCGGCGGATCAGAATCCGACGTTGCTCAATTCGCTGTCGATCTTGGCCCACGACCCGTTCTGCGCGTTGCCAAATTCCATCACCCCCACGATGAGCACCAGCAGGATGACGGCCAGCATGACGGCATACTCGACCGCCGTCGCCCCGGACTCGTCGCACAAGAATGACAAGAGCTGCCGCATGGATCGTCCCCCCGCGTCCCGAAAGCCCCCGCGCGACGTCGCACCTCCGGACGGGCGACGGTAAAACGCACTGACAGGACTGGCCCCTGGGGGAACCGTAGGTCACACCTCGGAGCGCGTCAAATTCCCGGGCGCGGATTCGGGATTTTGGCCCGATATTCCTTCGAGCCGTGGAGCGGGGGAGCGGCGGAGAGAGGGAGAACGACAAAGAACACCGAGCGGCCATCGTGGCGGTTGCCTTTTCTCCCCGGCTTCCCGGCTTCCCGGCTCCCCGACTCCCCGACTCGAATTGTCCGACGGCGTCGTCTGCACGACGGATCCTCAAGCGGTCCCCAGCTCAGTCCCGCGGCGGCGGATAGGCCATCAGCAGGTCGTCGGCGCCGCTCGGACCCATCACGCCGCCGTCGTCGCGCTCGTTCCGGCCGAGGCTGTACAGCCGGTACGAGCCACCGTCGCTCGCGTAGCGGAACGGCTTCCCGGCAAACAGGTCGTCGGGAACCACCGCCAGGTACTGCGGCGACAGCGCTGCCAGTGACGGCGGGAACTGCCCCTCGCGGCGCTGGTACTCCGCGAGCGCCAGCATGACCTGCGAAAGATCGCGGCGGGCGGCGGCGGAGTCCTGCGCGGAGAACGCCTGAAACACGGCCGGCATGAGCAGCGTGCTGAGCACGTTGCCAAACGTCTTCCCGCGGGAGTTGCTCCCGCCCAGGACGTTGGTCGCCAGGGTCTTGAACGTGGTGATTTCGCTCTTGGTCTTGCGAAGTTGCTCGTCAAATCGGCTCATCGCGGCTTTGCGCTGAAGGCGATCCGCCGCTCCGGCGGCCGCGATCATCTCGTCGAAGTAGGTGTTGATGGTTTGCATCGTCACGTTCCAGTCAACGCTGAAGACCAGCAACGCCGCCGACATCTCCCCCACATCCAGCCACTGTCCCTCCACAGTTTCCGATCCACTCGCAAAACCAAGGACGCTCCGCAGGTCGCTGTTCTGGGCGCCCAACTTGCCGCGGGCGATGGCCTGCGTGACATCCATGCACATCGCCCGTTCGGTGGTTTCCAGGCAACGCCGCATGTCGGCCACCGCAGGCAACGCGGCTAACTGTTGCCGATACGCCACAATCTGGTCCGCCGTCAGATCGGGATGGGCCGCCCAGACGTTGTCGGCGTTCGACGCAATAGCGTCGATGGCGATGCCAACCAGCGCTTCAATCAGCGTCCCACCCCGCCCCACGCAACGGGCCAGACGATGCATGGTCAGCAGATCCTGCTGCGCTGCCAGCGGCCGGCCTTCCCCCAGGTGCCGCATCGCCCTCGCCTTCAGTTGCCGGGCCACGTCGCGGTACGACTGGATGTCCGGCAGGAGAACCGAGACCAGCGTGTCTCCCGGTTTTGAGAGCACCATCGGCCGGTAGTACTTGGGCTTCTGCACCGCGGCCGCGATCATCGCCAGCGGCTTCTCGTTGGCCGCCAGCAGTGCGGCGATATCGGGATGGTCTGCCGCTACCCAAGGCACATCAATGGCAGCCGTGTAGTCATTCAACCGGGCTTCATTCGAACCGCCGCGCGTCTCCATGAACTCGCCATAGTCCCGGAAATCCGGCATGCCCGGCGACCACGGGGCGGCCCCCAGTTCCTTGAGGATGGCGTTGGTTGTGTCGAGCCGCCGCTCGCACGGGCCCATCGCCTGCAGCAGCGGAATGGCGGCGTTCTCCGACGGCAACACCCCCCGCCCCAGCTCCTGGTTGAGTGCCGCGACAAAGTCCACGTACCCCTCGGAATCGAGCGGACCGGTGAAATGGGTGGTCTGAGCCGCCGGGGTGATGACCGGTCCGGTCGGTTTCTCCGGGGCCGCGGCCCAGGCGGTCAGAGAACTGAACGCCAGCACCATAGCCGTGGGGACCACGGGGGAGAGACGCCTGGAAACCAGCGGGCCGTGAAGGGGAACCATGACCAGATTCCTTGAGAAACCGGAGGTGGCGACGCAGGACATGATACCGGACAGACCCTGTGCTTCAGCCGCTTTGTCTACATTTTTGCGGATCCGGAATGAGGGCCATCCGCAGGCCGGTCATGGTGGATGTACCACGGACCGTGAGGAAATGGCTACTCGTCGCGACGAGCGCCAAACGTTATGATCGGTCGCAGCTTTCTCAGATGGCTTCCATGCCCGGGAGTGGAAACCCTCGACTTGTCGCCGTGACTCGGCCCGCCACCCCTGGTGCAGGAGCTGTTCATGGAACGGCTTGCCTCCCTGGAACGATGGCCGGACAGCCTGTCCGATCCGGTGTGGCAGTCCTGGTTCGACGCCACGCCGACAGGCTTGTTGCTGATTGCCGCTGATGGCCGCATTGCCGCGGCAAACGCCATGGCGGCGGCGATCTTCGGCGCGGATTGCGACGCTCTTCGGCAACGACCGCTGGGGGAGCTGATTCCCGAAATGAGTTCGTTCCGGGAGCAGCGCTGGCCCGTGGGGGATGCCCGGTTGCTGACGCGCAGCGAAGTCGCCGGCCGCGACGGCCGCGGCCGGCCGATTCCGCTGGCCATCGGCTGGCAACCGCTCGGTGAAGGGGGAGAGGTGTTGTGCTCGGTGCTCGACATGACGCCGTTCAAGCAGGCCGAGCAGGAGTTCGCGCGGTTCTTCGACCTGTCGCTGGACTTGATGTGCATTGCCGATCTGGAGGGCCGCTTCCGCCGGGTGAACCCGAACTTCTCGCGACTGCTGGGCTACAACGAAGAGCAACTGACGTCGCAGCCGTTCCTGACGTTCGTCCATCCCGAGGACCGCCAGCAGACCATGCGGGAGATGGAACGGCTGTCGGCCGGCGGCGACGTGGTGCAGTTTCGCAACCGCTATCGCGACGCCCGCGGCAACGATCACTGGCTGGAATGGAACGCCCGCGCGGTCCCGGGCGAAGACCTGTGCTTTGCCGTGGCCCGCGACGTCACCGACCGGATTGTGATCGAGCAGCAGCTTGCCGCGCAGGAGGTCCGCGAGCGGGCGATTCTGGACAACACCGGCGCGGTGATCTACGTGAAAGACCTGCAGGGGCGGTATCAATTCATCAATCGGGAGTTTTCGCGGCTGTTCAACATCTCCGTCGCCGACGCTCAGGGCCGGTCCGACTTCGACATTTTTCCGCCGGCGATGGCGCATGTCTTCGAGCAGAATGACCGGGCCGTGCTGGACTCGCGGTCCACATTGAAGGTCGAGGAGATTGCGCCGCATCCGGACGGTCCGCATGTGTATCTGTCGGTGAAGTTCCCGCTGTTCGATGCCGCGGGGGAGCCGCACGCCGTCGCCGGCATCTCGACGGACGTCACCGACCGGATCTGGCTCAAGCGAACGGCCGACGAGCTGCGTTCGGCGAAGGAGGTGCAGCGGCGCTTGTACCCCCGCGAAACTCTGGAGCTGCCGGGATTCGACATTGCCGGTTCGGTGAGTGCGGCGTCGCAACTGTGCGGGGACTATTACGACTACGTCGCCCGGCCCGACGGGACGGTGACCATCTGCGTGGGAGACGTGAGCGGCCACGGGCTGGGGCCGGCCCTGGAAATGGTGGAGACCCGCGCCCTCCTGCGAATGCTGCTGAAAACAACCCAGCCGCTGCCCGCGGTCGTGGGCACGCTGAATCAACTGCTGTGCGCCGATACGCCGGAGAGCTCGTTCCTGACGTTGTTCCTGGCGGAACTGGACCCCGTGCGACGGCAACTGCATTACATCGGCGCCGGACACGACGCCTGGCTGTTCCGCACCGACGGTCGGGTCCAGCGGCTCGAAAGCACCGGCATGGTGGTGGCGCTGTTCGAGTCCGCCACGTTCCCGCTGTCCGAATCGCTGGTGCTCGACGGCGGCGACCTGATCCTGATCTGCACCGATGGTCTGCATGAGGCGATGTCGCCGGACCGCGAACTGTTCGGCCTCGAGCGGCTGTGCGAAGCCGTCCAGCGGCATCGTCAGGAACCGGCGGCGATTCTGATTGGAGAGCTGTTCGCCGAGGTCCGCCGCTTTACCGGCCAGGCCCCCGTCCGCGACGACATGACCGCCGTGGCCGTGAGGGTGCGGTGAGGGTCGATGTCGACAGCGCACGGTTTACGCCCGCCCGGCGATTCGCCACAGTGGTGGCCGTTGGCTCACCATCGCGGACGAAGGGGTTGGCATGAAGATCGGCATTGTCGGCAGCGGGTTCGTCGGGGCGACGGCGGCGTATGCCCTCGTCATGCGGGGGGTGGGCCGGGAAATCGTGCTCGTCGATCGCAATGCCGCGCGGGCCTCGGCGGAAGCCGACGACCTGTTTCACGCGGTCCCGTTCGCCAACCCGCTGATCGTCCGGTCGGGGGACTACGCCGACCTCGCCGACTGCCGGGTCGTGATCATGGCCGCCGGCGTCAACCAGCAGCCAGGTGAAACGCGGCTGCAACTGCTGGAGCGGAATGCGGCGGTGTTCCAGCAGGTGATCCCCGCGATCTTCGAGCACGCCCCGCAGACGGTGCTGGTGGTCGCCACCAACCCCGTGGACGTGATGACGCATCTGTCGGCGCACCTCGCCGCCAGGCTGGGGATCCCCTCCGCGCGGGTGTTCGGTTCCGGTACGACGCTGGACACCGCCCGGTTCCGGGTGCTGCTCGGCCGCCGGCTGGGAATCGACTCGCACAACGTCCATGCGTACGTGGTCGGCGAGCACGGCGATTCCGAAGTCCTGGCCTGGTCCCGGGTGATGGTCGGCGGGCTGGATCTGGAGGACTACTGCCGCAGCCGGCAGATCTCGCTGACCGATCACGATCGGGGCGAGATCGACCTGCTGGTCCGCAAGGCGGCCTACCACATCATTCAGGGCAAGGGGGCGACGTATTACGGCATCGGCAGCGCACTGGCCCGGATCGTCGATGTCGTCCTGCACGATCAACGGTCCATCCTCACCGTTTGCGCGCGGACGCCGGAGGCGGCCGGCGTGAAGGATGTGACGCTGGCGCTGCCGCATGTCGTCGGAGGCAACGGCGTTCTCGCCGCGCTGCCGCTGGACCTCAGCCCGGCCGAGCAGGCAGCGCTGGAGCGTTCGGCGAGCATTCTGCGGTCGGCGATCGAGTCGCTGAAACTGAATTGAGAACAACAGCGGATGACGGCAACGACTGCGACCGATTTCGCCGCCGCGTTTCCCCGCGCCCATGGCGTGTTTGAACAGGGACGCGAACGGGGACTGCATCAGGGGCTGCAGGTGTTCGTCGCGCGCGGGGGGACCGTGCTCGCCGACGTCGGGCTCGGCGAATCGCAACCGGGCGAACCGTTGACGGCCGAACATCTCACGCTGTGGCTGTCGGCGGGGAAACCGCTCACCGCCGTGCTCATCGCCAGGCTGTGGGAACGCGGGCTCGTGGACCTCGATGCGCCCGTAGCCGCGGTGATTCCCGAATTCGCCGCGAACGGCAAGAACCGCGTCACGGTCCGGCACATCCTTACGCATACCGCCGGCCTGCGGACGGTGGACACCGGCTGGCCCGACGTCTCGTGGGAGGAATCGCTGCAACGGATCTGTGCCGCGCCGCTCGATCCCGGTGCGATTCCCGGCGAGACGGCGGGATATCACGTCGCATCGACCTGGTTTGTCCTGGGGGAGATGGTGCAGCGCATCACCGGCCGGCCGTTCGCCAAGATGATTCGGAGCGACGTGTTCCAACCGTGCGGCATGGCTGAGACCCGGTCGTCGATTCCCCCGGAGGAGTTACCGGCGTTGTCGCCGCGCATCGCCCCGCTGTGGGAACGGACGAAGACGGGGCTGGCGCTCTTGGACTGGCATCAACCCCCGCGGGCGACGACGCCGTCGCCGGGCAGCAACACCTGGGGACCGATCCGCGAGCTGGGCCGGTTTTACGAAACGCTCCGCACCGGCGGACTCCTCCAGCCGCAGACGCTGGAGGCGATGACGTCCCGGCAGCGCATCGGGAAGTTCGACACCACCTTGGGGCATGTCGTCGATTTTGGGCTGGGATTCCTCATCGACTCGAACCAGTACGGGGCAGACACCGTCCCGTACGGTTACGGCCGGTTCTGTTCGCCGCGGACGTACGGCCACGGCGGGGCCCAGTCCTCGCAGGGGTACTGCGACCCGGATCGCGGTTTGGTGGTGGCGTACCTGTTCAACGGCCGCGCGGGAGAGCCGCAACACAACCGCCGTTGTCGCGCGTTCAACGAGGCGGTTTACCGGGATCTGGGGATTGCACAAGAGGAAGTCCGGGGCTAGCCCTCCCTGGGTGTCCGCCGATCACCGCCGGCCGCGCGAGGCGCGGTAGCCGTACTCCGTGGCGAACCAGATGGCGAACTGCTCACGGGCATGCGGGTTGGTGTTGCGGTGGTCGAGGATGTGGCCGATCTCGTGGATCAGCACGTTGTTGAGGTAGAAGTCGCGGATGGCCTCGGGTGTCCAGGTCAGCCGCCATTCGGGCCCCTCCTGCGACCAGACACCGCCGAACATCTTCGCTTCGATGAGTTGCTCGGGCCGCGGCGGGCGGAGATAGCGTTCCCGCAGCGAGGCCTCGATGGGATACAGATAGATGTTGCTGCCCCACTGCATCCCATAGCAGGGAAACAGCCGCCGCTTGCGGGTCATGCTGCTGAACTGCACGACGTCGACCGCGCGAGCAAACGCCGGGGGGAGCGCGGCCAGGCGGTCGCGGACCTCGTCCGCCGTCACCGGATGGACGTATCCGATTCCCGGAGCGTGGGTGATGTACCGGGTCTGGCGGTGCGGTTCCGGCTCATGCCAGGTTTCCGGAGCGGAGAACGCCTCGGCTGAAAGTCCGGTGGCGCCGCGCTGACGATACGCGGCAGCCGGGCGGACGGTGCGCGGGCTGCGTCCAGTGACAGAACCGGGAAGCGTGCGACGATGCTGGCGGGAACGAGAAGGCATGATGTCCGTCGAGACCGCTGACCGGTCTCTGTCACAACGAGGTAAAGGGGTGGGAATCACCAGCGCCGCGTCCCTCACGAAACCGTGAGCCGACATCGCGGCGGAGAAGTCGGTGGGGCGTCCTGGCCGGACAAATCCATCCTAGGGAGGGGATCCGACAGGGGGCAACTGTACACCGTAAGTGACAGGCCGACCGGGGGTTGCGAGTGTTGATTTGGGGCCCCGTCGGTGGACGTCGAGAAGGGACCGGCCGCCCCCCCTTTCGGGAGGCCGGTGTAACCTGCGGACGGGTATCGGGTTGCAGAGGCCTGTCCGCGGCGGGGGCCGACTTGAGCCGATTCCGGCCGGTCGCCGATGTTCACTGGAAATTTTAAGTCGTTGCCACCAAGACCGTTACAACGACACCCCGGTCGGGTTCTGCGGGCCGGGAAAACTCTGCGGGGTCAGGGACCGACCGCCCCCAGCCAGCTCGGTTCCCCCCGTTTTTGGCCATCGACGCGGGCTTGCGGCGCCTCGCGCGGCGGGGCCAGGAACTTCGGCGAATCGGGGTCGGTGGACACGAACGTGATTCCCGTTTCGCCACGTCGTCCCCCGTCCCCCCAGATCTCGAGCGCGCCGCCGACCTTCTCCTCGGGACGGGTGGACCAGTTGCCGGCCATCGCACCCAGCATCTGGCGGTCGATGAGCATCTGCTCATTGAAATCCTGCTCCACGACCACTTCTGGACCCGTCAGCTCAACGAACAGGTTGCGGCGGAGCGACAGGTTTTTCGCCGTCGGCGGCGGCTGCTGGGCAATCCGCAGTCCGGTCTGGCACCGATAGAACGTGTTATTGAGTAGCGTGAAATCCCGCCAACTCGCGCCGCCGAGCAGTTCAATGCCGCTGCGCGTTTCGGCGAACACGCACTCGCGGAACTCAAAGCCCACGGTGTCCTGCCCGCTGATGGACACCCCCGCCGCCAGGGGCCCCCGGAACCGGCACTTCAAGAAGCGGACGTAGCCGCAGTCAATGTTGTCGCTCCCCTTGGCGGCCCGCACTCCCACCGCGGCGTCGCGACCGGGCTGGAAGCGGACGTTCTCCAGCAGCAACTGACCATCGCTGAAACTGGATCCGAGCACGCCAGCGAGCGCGATGCCCGCGTCCGTGAAACCGGTCACCGTCACGTCCTTCAGCTTGGTGCGGTCGGCGAGATCGGTGATTTCAATGGCCACCGGCTTGTCGCCGGCCTGGATCGTCACATTGACGAGTTGCAGCCCCTGGACGCCGACGAGCCGAATCACCGGCTCGGCACCGCCGGGCGCCAGCGTGACGTTTCCTTCGCCTCGAATCACCACATTGACGCCATAGGTTTGCTTCGACCACTGTTTGCCGGCAATGTTCACGCGCTCGGGATAGTCGCCGGCCTGAAGTTTGATCAGGAAGCGATCGCTGCGGTTCTGGGGGCGAAAACTCTTTTGCACCTGCTCGAGGGCGGCCTGCAGCGTGGCGAAATCCCCGCTCGGACCAACGACCGCCTCGCGTTTCTGTTCCCAGAGGGAATCCGTCGCGGATGGTCCAACCGCTTTGGCGGCGGCCTTGGCTTTCTTCGGGGCTTTCTGCGGGGGTTTGGAAGAACCAAACCAGCCGGACAGCATCCCCGCCGTGCCGAGAAGACCCACAACGACGAGGCTGCCGATACCGATCTTCATCCACCGGCTTCTCGACCGCGGGCTGGTGCTGCTCGACGGTCTGAACGGGGGCGCTGCGGGCCTGGCCGGGGTCACCGCGGACACGACCGGGGTCACCGGGGAGGATGACGTTGTGACCGTGACCGGGGGGACGGTGAACTCAAACGCTGTCGGCGACGGCTCGTTGAGGGAGCGCGTTTGCTCGAGATCGGCCATGGAGGGCAAAAGGGCCGTCGCCACCTCCGGTGGAGACTCGGAGCGCGCTCGGTCGACCGCGGCGGGCGCTTTGGAAGGGGTCGCCGGTGCGGGCGCGCTCCCGGAGAGAAAGGAGAAATCGGGACCGCTCGCGACCGGTGTCGGCGGCGGCGACGCCGGCGGCGGTTCCGAAGCCAACGGCTTCGCGTCCGGCGCACTCGCAACGAGGCGCCTGGAGGACGGGGGAGGAGTGGGCGATGCCGTCGGCGTCGGGGCCGGTACGGGCTTGACTGCGCTGTCACGCGGCGTCGGTTGCGAATGCCCCTGCAGAAACGAAGCCAACTCCGGTTCCGTAGCCGCCGCGGGGGTTTCGGTCCGGGGAACCGCAGCCGCCGAGACCGGGGCCGACTTGGCCAACGGCGCCACCACCCGGGCGGCGACGGGGAGAGGCCCTCCCAGCGGGGCGAACAAGTCGGCGTGCGACTTCTTCCACGCGGGATCGGCATTTACCGACAACCACTTCAACAACAGGTCGGCCACTTCCTGAGCGCTGGCATACCGGTCGTCCGCCTGCTTGGCCATCATTTTGCCGACGATGTCGCGCAATGACTGGAGGGTCTCGGGACGGTCTTGTTCGATGGGGGACGGCGTCTTGGACTGATGCGCCAACAGCCGCTGGGCCAGCGTCCCCTCCGTGAACGGGGGATGCCCAGTCAGCAGGAAATAAAGCGTGCAGCCTAGGCTGTAAATGTCCGCGCGGGCATCGACGGTGTGACTGTCGAGCGCCTGTTCCGGCGCCAGATAATCAGCCGTCCCCAGCACCTTTTCATCGTGCTGGCGGGTCAGGGCCTCGCTGTCTTCACGCTGCCCGAAGAACCGCGCCAGCCCCAGGTCCAGGATCTTCAGCGTCCCCTGCATGTCACGCAGCAGGTTGCCCGGCTTGATGTCGCGATGCACCATGCCGGATTTATGGGCGTGCGCCAGCCCGACGGCCGCCTGGCGGATGTAATCGACGGCGTCGGCGATCGGCAGCGGGCCCTGTTTGGCCACCAGATCCTGCAGGCTGGTCCCTTCGACGTACTCCATCACCAGGAAATGGATTTCGGCATCGCGATCGGACTGCTGATCGACGTCGTACGCCCGCACGATGTTGGGGTGGTCCAGGGCCGCCACCGCCTGGGCTTCCCGGTGGAACCGCGCGAGATAGGAGGAATCGCCGACCCGCTTGGCCGGCAACACCTTGATCGCGCAACGACGGCGCATCAGCACGTGCTCGGCCAGATAGACCGAGCTCATGCCGCCGCGCCCCAGCAGGGACAGCAGCCGGTACTTGCCGAGAAAGTACCCCTTGTGTTTCCCCTGCAGCAGTTTTTCGGCCTGCCAGGCAGTGATGGCGTTGCGGGAGACGAGAAAATTGGCCACGGCGGCGGTTTCGGCCCGGTTGCCCCCCTGGGCGTCGAACTCGGCCAACAGCTTCTGCAGCCGCTGCGGCTCGATCAGTCCGCTGCGGTCCACGACCGCAAGAAACGAGTCGGTAGTGAGCTTGCTCGAAGTTGGCATGGCTGGCGATCGGCCCGACGAGCCTGACACGGCGCTCTGGGAGGGTGGCACTTGGCCGTGGTCGCCACTACCCGTGACGTCGGCGGCCCCGAACGAGAACCGGACGTCCCAGTTCGCCGACAGGATCTGGATGGGTCTGGCTGCGCGCTGGCCCCGCGCGCATCAAAAGTACCGTAGCACTCACTCCGTCCCCTTTCCAGTCCGTCCCGAGATTGTCGGGCAGGACCTGCCGCCGAGCGCCGGACGGGCCCAGTCCCTCCGAGGGAAAGCCCGAAATGTCGGGGGAACGACAACCTGTCGGCATTGACACGTTATGACCGAATGCCGT
>Ga0209172_10005849_pt1 | contig 14392 bp, 17 predicted proteins | sample LarsenN4metaG_FD_184113 | JGI IMG/M metagenome (GOLD analysis project Ga0209172, IMG submission 184113) | Hot spring sediment bacterial and archeal communities from British Columbia, Canada, to study Microbial Dark Matter (Phase II) - Larsen... ... | reverse complement strand
GTCATGTCCACTGCGAATCGCGTCGAGCGTGGGCACCAATCCGGCAATGCCCACGACGGCCACGAGCACGATGTCTCCCTCGACGCGCGCGGCGCTGCGCAGTGCCTCCGTTCCGGCGACGAGCTCTGTGCCGGGGGGAAGTCGTCCCCGCAGGGCTGCGGCTGCGTCCTCCTCGACGACCGCCACCACCTTGGGCCGGTATCGATGCGCCTGCTCCGCCAGCGCGTCCGCATTGCGCCGCGCCCCCAGGGCCACGATCGCAAACTCCTCAGGGAAGCGGTCCACGACCTCGAGCGCCTGCCGCCCGATGCTCCCGGTTGAGCCGAGGATCGTCAGGCGCATCATCGTCCGGCGAACGCCCGCAGGAGGAGATAGGCGACCGGGGCCGCGAGCAACACGCCGTCGAAGCGGTCGAGCACGCCCCCGTGGCCGGGCAAGAGCCGGCCGGAGTCCTTGATCCCGGCGCGCCGCTTCAGCGCCGACTCAAAGAGGTCGCCGGCCTGGCTGACGACGGTGACCGCAGCCGCCCAGAGCGCCGCCTCGCCTCGCGGAAGTGCCAGCCACCCCGCCAGCAGGACTCCGGCCGCCAGGCCGCCGGCCAGCCCCCCGACGGCCCCTTCCCAGCTCTTTCCCGGGCTCACCCGGGGCGCCAGCTTGTGGCGGCCCACGGCCAGGCCCACGAAGTACGCGGCGATGTCGTTGGCCCAGATCACGATGAGAAACGATAGCACAGACAGCGGGGTCAGCTCCAACCGCCAGCGCACCAGCACGGCCAGGGGCGTGGCCAGGTACGCGATGCCGAGGACGACCGAGGCCGCAGGCGGGGCCGCTGGGGACGCGCCCGTCCCTGGGCGGATGAGCGGCAGGAGGCCGAGGGCCAGCACGATGAGGACCCACAGCACCGCGACCCATCCCACCGGCATGCCGGGGGCGATGGCGACCAGCGTGAAGGCACCCAACGCCGCGATGGTCAGCGTCCACTCCGCGGGCCGGCTCAGCGCGCGCATCGCGGCGAACTCCATGGCCGCCAGCACCACGAGCGCCGCGGCCAGCACCAGCCACCATGGTCCTCCGAGCCAGAGCAGCGCCAGCAGCAGCGGGATACCGATCACCGCGGTGATGATCCGCGGCACGAGCGCCTGGCGCCGGAGCCGGCCGGCGTACTCGGTGGCCACCTAGCTCCCCTCCACGCCGCCGAAGCGACGCCGCCGCCGCTGATAGTCGGCGACGGCCTCCTGCAGTTGCCGGCGGTCGAAGTCCGGCCAGAGGACGGAGGAGAAGTAGAGCTCGGTATAGGCGATCTGCCAGAGGAGGAAGTTGCTGACGCGCTGCTCGCCGCCCGTGCGGATGAGGAGGTCGGGATCGGGCAGCCCCGCAGTATAGAGCCGCTCCGCCAGCGTAGCCTCGGTGACGGTCTCGGGCGCCAGCCGCCCGGCCCGCACCTCGGCCGCGATGGCCCGCGCCGCACCCGTGAGCTCCGCCCGCCCGCCGTAGTTGTAGGCCACGTTGAGGACGAAGGCCTCGTTGTCCGCGGTCATGGCCATGACCTGCTCCACCTGCGAACGCAGCGCGGGGTCGAGTGACGCGAGGTCTCCGCTGATGCGCAGCCTGACGCCGCCCCGGACCAGCTCGTGCGCCTCGTCGCGCACGGACTCGGCGAGCAACTGCATGAGGGCTTCCACCTCGTCGGCCGGCCGCCGCCAGTTCTCCGTGGAAAACGCATACAGGGTGAGCGCGCCCACGCCGAGGTCGCGGCAGGCTTCGAGGGTCCGCCGGGCGGCCCGCACGCCTTCGCGGTGTCCGGCCGCGCGGGGAAGGCCGCGGGCCGCGGCCCATCGCCCGTTGCCGTCCATGATGATGGCGATGTGTGCCGGGATGCGCCCCAAGTCGAGCGCGGGGTCAGCCATGCCGCCGGGGTCAGCGGGCGGGAGGAACGTAGCGCTCGCGCGTGACGACGATGTCGGCGGTCTCGCCGATGACGCGCACCCGGACGACGCGCAGGCCGCCCGACAGCTCGGCCCGCCGCGGCGGACGCGTCTCCGTGACCGCGGCCACGGTCACCCCCGCCTCCGCCAGGCGGCGGCGCGCGTCCTCGAGCTCGAGCGCGATGACGTCGACCATGGTCAGACTTCCATGATCTCCTTGTCCTTGGCCGCCAGCAGCGCGTCGATGTCGGCGATGGCTTTGTCGGTGAGCTTCTGGAGCTCCTCGAGGCCCCGCTCCGCGTCGTCCTCCGACACCTCGCCGGCCTCCTCGAGCTCTTCCAGCATCTCCTTGGCCTCCCGCCGGATGTTGCGCACGGCGACGCGGCCTTCCTCGGCGTGCCGGTGGGCGACCTTGACGAGCTCCTTGCGGCGCTCCTCCGTCAGCGACGGGATGGGCACGCGCAGGTGGACGCCGTCCGAACTGGGCACCAACCCCAGCTCGCTCTTCAGGATAGCCCGCTCCACGTCTTTCACGAACTTCTTGTCCCAGGGCTGAATGACCAGCAGGCGCGGCTCGGGCACCGTGATCGTGGCCAGCTGGTTGACCGGTGTCGGCGTCCCGTAGTAGTCCACGCGGATCTGCTCCAGCAGCGCCGGGCTGGCGCGGCCTGTGCGCAGCGAGGCGAACTCGTGCTTGGTCGCCTCGATGGCCTTCTGCATCCGCTGCTTCGCGTCGGCGATGACGTCGGCGATCATCGCCGGGCGGACGCGGTCACCAGCGTCCCAACCTCCTCGCCGAGCACCGCGCGCACCGCGTTGCCCGGGCTGGCCACGTCGAAGACCACGATGTCCATGTTGTTGTCCTTGCACAGGGCCACGGCGGTCGCGTCCATCACCTTGAGGTCCTGGTTGAGGACATCCATGTAGCCCAGCCGGCGGAACATCACGGCGTCGGGATGGTCCCGCGGGTCCTTGTCGTAGACACCGCTCACGCCGCGCTTGGCCATGAGCAGCGCGTCGGCCTCGATCTCGATGGCGCGCAGGGCCGCCGCGGTATCGGTGCTGAAGTACGGGCTGCCCGTTCCCCCGGCGAAGATGACGACGCGTCCCTTTTCCAGGTGGCGGAGGGCCCGGCGGCGGATGAAGGGCTCGGCGATCTGATGCATCTCGATGGCGGTCTGCACGCGGGTGGTCAGCCCCTGCTTCTCCATCATGTCCTGGAGGGCCAGGGCGTTGATCACCGTGGCGAGCATGCCCATGTGATGGGCAGCCACCTCTTCGATGCCGAGGCGCTGGCTGACGTCGGACCCGCGGACGAAGTTGCCGCCGCCCACGACGATGGCCACGGACACCCCGTGGGCCATCACGGCCTGGACCTCGTCGGCGACCAGGCGGAGGACCTGCGCGTCCAGCCCCCACCCGCCCCCGCCCAAGGCTTCACCGCTCAGCTTGAGGAGGATCCGGCGGTATTTTGGGGTGGACGGTGCAGGCGGCAGCGGCGCGTCCTTCCTCTCGCGGGCGTTAGTCCCCGATCTTGAAGCGGGCGAACCGGCGGATCTGGATGTTCTCGCCGATGCGCGCCACCGCTTCGGTGATCACGTCCTTGATCCGGCGGGCCTCGTCTTTGATGAAGGGCTGTTCCAGGAGGACGGCCTCGCCGTACCACTTCTCGAGGCGCCCGTCCAGCGAGCTGGCGGGCTTGCCCGCCAGCTCCACGCTGAGCCGGGCCCGCTGCTCCTCGATGGCCTCGGACGGGACGTCCTCGCGGCTGACGTAGCGCGGGGCGGAGGCGGCCACCTGCATGGCCAGGTCGCGGGCCAGCCGGCGGAACTCGTCGGTCCGGGCGACAAAGTCGGTCTCGCAGTTGACCTCGACCATCGCGCCGAGCTTGCCGCCGGTGTGGATGTAGGCCTCGATCAACCCCTCGCCTGCCGTCCGCGCCGCCTTCTTCTCGGCCGTGGCCAGCCCCTTCGACCGCAGGATCTCGGCCGCCTTCTCCAGGTCGCCGCCGGCCTGCCGCAGCGCGTTGCGGCAGTCCACGATCCCCGCCCCGGTCCGCAGCCGCAGCTCCTTGAGTTGCTCCGTGGAGATCGCCGTGGCCATCGCTACCGTTCCACCGTCTCGACGGGCACGTCGGTGGGCACGGGCTCATCGAACTCCGCCACACCGGCGTCGCCGATCGGGGCCGGCGCCTCCTCATCGAGGCCGAACTCCTCGCCCGCGGCTTCTTGCGGCCCGCCTTCGTCCACGACCTCGCGCTTCCGCCGCTCTTCCAGACCCTCGAGCGCGGCGTTGGCCACGCGGCTGGTGATCAGGCGCACCGCCCGGATGGCGTCGTCGTTGCCGGGAATGGCGTAGTCCACCTCGTCGGGATCGCAGTTCGTGTCGATGATCGCCACGACGGGGATGCCCAGCTTGCGGGCCTCCATCACGGCGATGTGCTCCTTGCGGGTGTCCACCACGTAGATGGCTCCGGGCAGGGCATACATCGTCTTGATGCCCCCCAGGTACTTCTCCAGCCGGGCCAGCTCGTCCATCAGGCGGGCCTGCTCGCGCTTCGGCAGCACGTCCATGAGCCCGCGGTCGCGCATGTCCTCGATCTCGCGCAGCCGCTCCACGCGCCGGCGGATCGTCTGGAAGTTCGTCAGCATCCCGCCGAGCCAGCGCTGCGCCACGTACGGCTGCGCCGCACGCACCGCCTCCTCGCGGATGGCGTCCTGGGCCTGCTTCTTCGTCCCGACGAACAGGATGCTGCTGCCGTTCGCCACCGTGTCCCGCACGAAGCGGTACGCCTCTTCGATGAGGGGCACGCTCTTCTGCAGATCGATGATGTGGATGCCGTTGCGTTCGGTGAAGATGAAGGGGGCCATCTTGGGGTTCCACCGGCGGGTCTGGTGCCCGAAGTGGACCCCGGCTTCCAGCAGTTGTTTCATCGTCACAACAGGCACGCTGTGGTCCTCCTCATGGTTGCTTCCTCCGCCCCCCTCATCCCGCGGCGGCCGGACCGTTCACAGGCACCCCGGCGGCGGTCAGGAGACGTGTGTGATCGCGCGCTGAGAGCGCTCGGACAGACGACCGCGCCCCGGCTGGGGAACCCCAGCCCGGGGCGGAGTCCAGCAGTCCAAAACGCCCACCGCAGTATAGCACGAACCCTCCGCATGGGGAACCGTTCGTGACTCACCGGGCTCAATGTCACACGCTTCGCTGATCTCTCTGCCTCACGCGGCCTCGCCCCCGGCAGGCTGCGCGTGCCCCTCAGGCGCGCGGGTGGGCCCGGTCGTAGACGCGCTTCAGCCACTCCCGGGAGACGTGCGTGTAGATCTGCGTGGTGGCGAGATTCACGTGGCCGAGGAGCTCCTGGACGCTGCGCAGATCCGCGCCGCCGTCCAGGAGATGCGTGGCGAAGGTGTGGCGCAGCACGTGCGGGCTGATCCGGCGCCCGAGCGCCGCCCGGCGGATGCAGCGATCGAGGATGACGCGCACCCCGCGGTCGGTGAGCCCGCCGCCCCGTACGTTGAGGAAGAGCGCACCGGCATCACGCTTCCGCACAAGCGCCGGGCGCCCGTCGCGGACGTAGCTCGAGAGGGCGTCCTGCGCCGGCCCGCCCACGAGAACGATCCGCTCCCGGCGTCCTTTGCCGAGCACCCGGATCTCCTCCCGTGCGGAGATATCGGCGACGCGCAGCCCCACCAGTTCCCCGACACGGAGGCCCGTCGCGTAGAGCAGCTCCAGCAGCGCGCGGTCCCGCAGCCCGGCGGGCGTGGAGGGGTCGGGGGCGCCGAGGACCGCGGCGACCTCCTCCGGCGTGAGGACCTTTGGAAGCCGCGCGTGCTGCCTGGGGGCGACGATCAGGCCAAATGGGTCCCGGGCCACCCTGCCTTCTCTGTAGAGGAAGCGGTAGAAGGTGCGCAGCGCCGAGAGGTTGCGGGCAATCGCGCTGCGGGCCAGACGGCCATCGAGCGAGGCGACATACCGCCGGGCGGCGGCGGGGGGTACGCCGGCCCACCCGTCCACGCCCTCCCGGCGCAGGAAGCGGGCGAAGCGCCCCACGTCCCGGCGGTAGGCGGTCAGCGTGTGCGGCGAGACCCCGCGCTCGCCTTCCAGCGCTCTGAGGAACGCCGCGATCTCCGCGTCCACGCGCTACCGCTTCGTGCCCGCCGCAGCGGGCTCCTCCGGTCCGCGTCCGCCGCGGCGGCGGCACCGCTCCGCACCCAGCGGGTCCGGCGGCTAGCGCGTCGCGTCGGTGCCGGCGGGCTCCCCGAGGGGAGGCGCGGGCTGAGGACCCGCCGCCGGCGGGGCAGGCGCGGCCTGCTCGGGACGCTCCGGATGATAGGGCTCCGTGTGGCGGCAGGCCTTGTTGATGCAGCGCAGCACGGTGCGCCGGGCCGTCTGGTGCAGGCCCAGCAGGCTGCCGCAGACCGGGCAGATCCGGTCGGTCGGGCGGTCCCAGGCGGTGAAGTTGCACGCGGGGTACGTGCTGCAGCCGTAGAAGACGCGTCCGCGGCGGGAGCGGCGCTCCACCACCTCGCCCACCGTGCACTGGGGACACGTGATCCCGATCCCCAGCGGGCGGGTGTACTTGCACTCCGGAAAGCCGGTGCAGGCGATGAACTCCCCGAACCGCCCGTGCTTGCGCACCAGCGGCCGGCCGCAGGTCGGGCAGGCTTCGCCGATCTCCACGACCGGCATCTCGACTTCCTCAATCTTCTGCTCCGCGAGGCGCAGATCGTGCTCGAAGGGCCGGTAGAAGTCCTGGACCACCTTGCGCCACTCCTGCGCGCCTTCCTCGATCTGATCGAGCTCCTCCTCCAGCGTCGCCGTGAAGTCGTAGTCGACGACGTCGCCAAAGTGTTCGACGAGCAGATCGTTCACGAGCCGGCCCAGGTCGCTGGGCTGCAGGCGGCGCATCACGCTGCGCACGTAGCCGCGCCGCTTGATGGTCTCGATGGTCGGCGCGTACGTGCTGGGCCGCCCGATGCCGCGCTCCTCCAGCGCGCGCACCAGGGAGGCCTCCGTGTACCGCGGGGGCGGCTGGGTGGTGTGCTGCTGCGGCGTGAGCGCGGCCAGCTCGAGCACGTCGCCCTGGGTGAGCTCGGGAAGCCACCCCTCCGCCTCCCCGGTGCCGTTCTCCGGGAGATCCCGGTAGATGGCCAGGTACCCCGGGAACTTCACGCGCGAGCCCGTGGCCCGGAAGAGGTACGCGCCCGCGGCGACGTCCACCGAGATCGTGTCCATCACCGCCGAGGACATCTGGCTGGCCACGAACCGCTCCCAGATGAGGCGGTAGATCTTCGCCTGATCGCTGCGCAGGTAGGCCTTGACGTGATCCGGCGTGCGGTGGACCGCGGTCGGCCGGATCGCCTCGTGCGCGTCCTGCGCCGAGCGGCGCGACCGGTATACGCGCGGCGCGTCCGGGACATAGCTGTCGCCGAACCGCTGCCGGATGAACCCGCGGGCCTCGCGCTGCGCGCTGTCTGCGACCCGCACGGAGTCGGTGCGCATGTACGTGATCAGGCCGACCGTGCCCTCCGGGCCCAGGTCCACGCCTTCGTACAGCTGCTGGGCGACGTTCATCGTCCGGGCCGCGGTGTAGCCCAGGCGCCGGTTGGCTTCCTGCTGCAGCGTGCTGGTGGTGAACGGCGGCGCGGGATGCCGGAACTGCTCCTTGCGCCGGACCTCCCCGACGACGAACCGCTCGCCGCGCAGGGCGGCGGCGATCGCCTCGACCTCGTCCTTGGTGCGGAGGACGGTGACGCCCTCCTCGGCCGGAGAGCCGAACCGGTCTCCGTTCCGGCTGTACAGCCTGGCCGTGAAGCGCTGGCCGGAGGCTACCAGCTCGGCCCACAGGCTCCAGTACTCCTGCGGGACGAAGGCCTCGATCTCTTTCTCGCGGTCGACCACCATGCGCACCGCCACCGACTGCACGCGCCCCGCGGACAGCCCGCCGCGGATCTTCCGCCACAGCAGCGGGCTGAGCTTGTAGCCGACGAGCCGGTCCAGGATGCGGCGGGCCTGCTGGGCGTTGACCAGGTTGAGGTCGATGTCGCGCGGATGATCCAGCGCCCCGCGCACCGCGTCCTTGGTGACCTCGTGGAACTCGATGCGCCGGATGGTGGGGTTCACGGGACTGAGCGCGTCGGAGAGATGCCAGGAGATGGCCTCGCCCTCGCGGTCGGGGTCGGTGGCCATGTAGACGGCGCTGGCCTTCTTGGCCGCCTCCTTGAGCTCTTTGAGGACGGCGCCCTTCCCCTTGATGACGATGTACTTGGGCGTGAACCCGTTGGAGACGTCCACGCCGAGCTGGCTGCGCGGAAGGTCCTTGACGTGCCCCATCGACGCCACGACGTCATAGCGCCGGTCGAGCAGCTTCTTCAAGGTGCGCGCCTTGGTCGGGGACTCGACGACAACCAGCGGCTTGCCTCCCCCGCCCGCGGCAGCGCCCGCCGGTCGCGCAGCGCGTGCGCGTGCGGTCCGTTTCGCCTTCCCCGCCGGAGATGCGCCGGCCCTGCGCGCTCGTGGGCGGCCGGCGGTCGCCCGGGGCCGGCGCGGAGAGGCCGGGGACGGATCTGCGGCTGCCCCGGCGGGTGGGTCGGCAAGGGATCGGGCCGCGGCCTGCCTGCCGCCGCCGGATGTGGCGGCGGTGGGTCGGGCCGAGGGCTGCGGGTCGCCGGCGCGCGTCCCGCGAGCAACGTCCCCCTCGGCGGCGGCCGGCTGTTCCTGGGGTTTCATGCCCGTGTCTGAACTGTGAATCTCTGCTCCTCCCACCGCGGACCCGCAGGACCGCAACACCAATTCTGCCCCGATCTAGGGCGGCGCAGGCGGGCCGCGCGCAACAACGGCCCGGACGTCGCCGGGCCGTGCGGTGCCGCGTACGTTCACAACCGGCGAAGCGTCGGCGACCGTACGCAACGCGGCCGGATACGCCGCGTCGATCGCGCGCGGGCGATGTCGTCGCGGAATCCGGCCAGAACCTATCCTCTACCTTAGCACAGGGTGTCAAGCGGGCAGCGCAGCCTGCCTGACGCACGCCGGCGGGGGAGTGGATACTACTCCTCAGTTCGCTCGTGCGGATGCGGCGCCGAGTCGACGAGCAGGGCCGTCCGGCCAGCGTCGACTACTCTCTTGGCGCGCCGACGGCGTGGACTTCCATGCCGCCCTTGATCCCGAGCTTCGCCGCCAGCGCAGTCTGGGAATAGCCGGCCATTCCACGCGTCAGAAGCGCACCGACTTCCGTCCTGGATGGGACGGCCCGACGGACAGCCCGCCCTCAGTCGGGTGCGCTTCTGCCCGTCGGCCGATTCCCCTTCAGGTGCTCCGGCACTGCGCCAGGACCCCTGGAGGGCGACCAGAACGTATCCGCCGGAGGCCTACGGTTGCCTGACGATGTCGACCGAGATCTCCACCGCCGGCGTCGGTCCCCTGTTCTCAAGCCAGTGCGTGGTGTTCCTGTCCTCGGGCCAGCCCACTCCCGGCCCATACTCCGTCGCCGCTCCGTTGCGATGATCGGTGATCGTACCCTGCAGGATGTAGACCATGCCCGGCCTGTCCTTGTGGTCGTGGATCGGGCCGAAGACTCCGCCCGGCTCGATGGTTACCATCCGCATTCGAAGCTGGCGCCCTGCCATGCCGTCGATCTCAGCACCAAGGTCGAGCGCTGCCAGCAGCGTCACGGTGACCCCTTTCGTCTCCGGCGCCACCTGCTCGCTTCCCATCGTCGTCTCCCTTCCGGATGCTCTGGCCGACCTGACTCCCGATCGGACCGATCGGTCGAACATGACAGCAGCCATCCTCCGCCCAGGAAGACGGCTCAGGTGCCCCTACCTTCCCAGAAGCCGCCCAACGCTGGCGACAACCTGCGGCGGCGAAGCCGCCGTCAAGTTCATCGCGTTGTCAGGCGAACGCTACGGATCACCTCGTTCTGTGTCTCGCCAGCATCTGGGATGGCCCCGGTGTCTACCGCTTCCTGGAGGCGGCACACCTCGTCGAGAATTCGCAAGAAGCGATGGCCGAACGGCGTCAGCAGGTAATCGACCTCGATGGGCGGCTTCTCCCCTCGGACGGTGCGCACGACGATGCCAAAGTCAAGCATTTTCCGCAGCCGCTCGTTCATCACCTTTGCAGACAGGCCCGGGCACGCCCGAAGGAACGCGCTGGGCCGGCTGTGACCCTCGGCGCAAAGCTGAAGGAGGCGTACCGACCACTTGCATCCGATGATGCTCTCGACCATCGAGGCGACGGGGATGCGGCTCTCCTCGTTCACGTCACCTGATGCACCGGCTGAGCCGTGCTTCTGAACCATGTGGTAACTACCTTACCGAAAAGTGCCTTCCTGACATGCGCCCGCGCTCCTCGTACTATCCACGGCGATGGAGCGCCCCCCAGCGCTCCGAGATCGACGAGCCGAAAGGAGCCGACCCGTGAACGAAGCGACGACCATCCCCGGTTACACGTACGGCACGGCTGCGGTGGCACGGTCTCCCGTGACTCTCGCCGACTTCGAGCTGATGAAGAAGAGCGTCCTGTTCGGCGATGACGACGTCAAGTACCTGCGGGCCTCGTATGACGTTCTGAAGGACCAAGTCGAGGCCGTCCTCGACGTCTGGTATGGATTTGTCGGCTCGCACCCCCATCTGCTCGGGGCCTTCGCCAGCAAGCACGACGGCAAGCCGCTCGGCGACTACCTGGGCGCCGTGCGCAAGCGCTTCGGGCAGTGGATCCTCGACACGGCCCGGGCCGAGTACGATCAGCAGTGGCTCGACTACCAGCACGAGATCGGTCTCCGCCACCATCGCACGAAGAAGAACCGAACCGACGGCGTGCGCTCGACCGACCACGTGCCGTTCCGCGACCTCTTCCTTCTTGTGTTCCCGGTGACGTTCACGCTGAAGTCCTTCCTCGGCAAGAAGGGCCACTCGCCCGAGGACGTCGAGAAGATGCACGCCGCGTGGGTCAAGTCCTGCCTCCTTCAAGTAACGCTCTGGAGCCACCCGTATGTGAAGCCTGGCGACTTCTGATCGCGGGCCTTCGCCAGTCCACAGCGGCTGCTTGATTCGAGTACATTGTCCTTGCCCCTCCGTCGCCTAACGGCACCGAGTTGAGCCGCCCGGCCAGCTCCTGGAACCTATCATAGAACCGATTCGCCGCAGCTGGCCCGGTCGGCTCCATCGGGCTGTTCGGCGCGAACGGCTATTCCCCGGTCCCCTTGAGATCATGGCGCATGATGGGGCGGGACGGCACTCGGGAGGCCACAGTCCTGAAGCCGGCCCGCCGGAACGCTGAGGCCGTGCCTGTGTAGACGTTGGTGGTGCTCTTTGGGAGCGCCGTGTCAACAGGGTAGGCCTCGAGAGCGGGCACCTTGGCCTGCCTTGCGGCCTTGATGGCAGCGGCGATTAGCGAAGTCATGACACCGCGATTGCGATATCCCCGACGGATGTAGAAGCAGGAAAGGGACCAGACTGGGACATCGTCCACTGGCTTCACGAGGCGCGCTTGGTTGAGCCACGGCAGGGCATTGCGTGGGGTAAGTTGGCACCAGCCAACAGCAACGTCTCGGTGGAAGGCGAGCAAACCGGGAGGCGGTCCGCGCTTGACGACACGGCGGAAAGCCGCCTTGTTCTTGTCGCGTGGTTTCTTCCGGTATTCGGTACCTAGCCGCCAGTACATGCACCAGCAACCATTGCTTGCGCCGGCCTTGCCAAAGAGATCTTCGAGGGCGGGCCAGAGGTCTGGTGTGAGCGGACGTATGGTGAGCTTCAGGGGAGGTTCCGCGGTTGGCATGGAAGTAGATGGTTTTGCTTCACCTCACGACAACCTTCTCCCGCACTGCGCCGGGCGGCACTCCGCGTAGGCCGTCCTTACGCCTATCCTCCACGATGAGCGCGATCGCGTCCGCCAGGCTGCGCCTCGCCTCCGCTCTAGTTCGCCCCTGTCCGTTGGCTCCCGGGATCTCAGGACAGTAGGCGACGTACCACCCGTCGTCACGCTCGATGACGGCTGTAAACTCGTTCCGCATCCGCTTTTCTGGATGCCGCCTTTTCATCCTCACCTCGGATCATCCTTCTCCAGCTCTGTCTAACGTCCCGGCGATAAGCCGCCGGGGGCGGACGCGATGCCGAAACTACTCAGATGCCGGCGCCCCCGGTCGGCTTCATCGTCCTTGCTAGACGCCAGGCGCCGTGAGCGGCCGACCAACAGGTTCCGGAAGGTGCAGACGCTCGATGGCCTGGCGCTTCTTACTCGGAAGGCGCCGTGAGCGGCCGACCAACAGGTTCCGGAAGGGTTGGGCGAATAGCTGCCTCTTACGCACGCGGCGTCGTCGGTGTTCGCCGCCACAGCGGGCCATTCCCGTGCTCCGGGCCCACCCTAAGACCAGACCTCTGCGGCGATTTCCCTCACGCGAGTCGCGACTAAGCAGGAACGTAGGTCAATCTGATCACATCCTCGCCAATCCGATCATTCGTCATAAGGCGAAGCGGCGGCCGGGGTCCGGCGAAGTATGGCTTGCCGTGACCAAGCACGACGGGGTGTAGGTAGATTCGATACTCATCGATCAGGCCGAGTTCGGTGAGGCTTCGCGCCAAGTCCGGGCCAGCAACTTCGATCTCCCCGTCGCGCTCGGCCTTCAGATCGCGGATCGCGCCCTCGAGATCACCCTCCACAAGCGCGGCGTTGGGCCCGACGGATTTCAACGTACGCGAGACTACCCATTTCGGCTGGCTGCGCCATGCCGAGGCGAAGGCGTGTTCCTCTGCATCCCATTCAGGATGGTCGTCGTCCCAGTAACGCATGACCTCATACATTTTGCGACCGTACACACTGCCCGCCTGCCCCTGAGTCTCCTCGATGAAATGACGGAAGAGCGTGGGGCCTGGCGCAAACGCCGTATGATCGACGTAGCCGTCCAGGGTTTGATTCATTCCGAATACGAGCGTAGCCATCCTCTTCCTTTTTCCTCGCACGGCACGTCCGACGATGTGTGTTGGCGTCTAACGGCCTGGCGCTGAGCCCCCGACACAAAGGCATCCGCCAGAAACAGGCCGCCTGCATTCGGGCCGGCTCGAGCGCACTGTCAGGCCGCGACCTCCACCGTAGCGTAGAAGTCTACCTGCCGAGCCGTGCGGCGCGGCCGCACAGCACGGTGCCGCGGCCGCGGGGGGCGCAGGCCGTCCTCGCGCAGCCCGCGCAGGTGCAATGCGATTGCCTGCTCAATCCGCCGCAACGCTGCGTCGATCGTCTTCCCCGTCGCAACACAGCCTGGAAGGTCCGGCACGGACGCGCCCCAGTCGCTGTCAGGATCCTTGTTGATGCGCACTAGATACTGCAGCTTCATCAGTTCTTCCCTCGCTTGAGACCCGCCTGGCGCAGAACCGATGCGAGCGTACCTCTCGGCATGTCCTCACCAAGACCCCCGCTAACCGTGACGCGCCCCGGCTTGGTCAGATGTTTGAACTACCGATGGCTTCCTTCAGTGACCGTCAGCCGCCACCCGTCTGCCTCGAGCAGACGAATCACCTCCCGCACCTTCATGTGGACAGGATATCAGGCCCCGCGGTCGATATGCCAGAGTCGTGGCCCTGGCAACCTAACGTGGGCATCAGCGGCGCTGAGGCGGCATAGCCGCCGAAGGGACGCGAGCGCTGCGTAGTTGGCGGCGCGAAGCGCGTCCGCTGGATGCCGTGTTGGGCCCTCAATTCGGGTGACGATGCCTATTTTCACGGCGCTGATCTTCCGATACCCGGAACGCTTCGAGGGTCGGCAACCACTATTCCACCTCGCACCGTAGCGCCGATCACGAGGCCCGCACTGATCAGCACTATGTTCTTGACAATGTACTGACCTTCCAGCGTGGGCGCGTAGGGCACGCGGGTGAAAACTTCGCGTGGGAAGAAGAAGATCGGAGTAATGGTGCCGAGCATTTGTAGAAAGAGCAACAACAGTGTGGCTCGCATAAAAACGCCGGTGATCAGGCCAACTCCGATCAAGGACTCCCACGCTGCCAGCACAAGAATCGACACATTCGAGGGGATCAGCCCAAAAGTGAGGGTAGCAATGGTGCGCGTGGCCAAATCCTGGGCCGGGCTGAGGCCAGGAAAGAACTTGAGCACTCCGAACCAGAGGAAGACGATGCCAACGCTAACGCGAAGAAACGCGATGCCGTAACGGGCCATCCAGTTGGTTACTTGCACGTCAACGCGGTCAAACCAAGCGCGAGTGCTGTCCATCGATTCGACCCTTTCCGTTACCCTGCGCGAGTGTTGATCATCGTCAAATGCTGGGACATGGCTTATTGCCCACTCCAATGAACTCCCTGGTTGCGACTAGCGGCCTAAACTAACGTTGCGTATCAGCCGCGGCCGGAGGCCGTCGCCTGCATGCTGGAGTTAGATTGAGCATGGACCAGCTACCGACCGAGCCAGTATCCAGGCCGTCGTCGCGCGTGGGCGACGGCCAGAATTTCTACCCGGTCA
>Ga0209172_10005848_pt1 | contig 14395 bp, 17 predicted proteins | sample LarsenN4metaG_FD_184113 | JGI IMG/M metagenome (GOLD analysis project Ga0209172, IMG submission 184113) | Hot spring sediment bacterial and archeal communities from British Columbia, Canada, to study Microbial Dark Matter (Phase II) - Larsen... ... | reverse complement strand
GAGCACGGGGATCGACTCGACCTGCGGATCGCACCGGTCGCCAAGCCGATCGGGAGCGCCGCGGTCCGGATGCTCGCGTGCAACGGGTCGATCCCGGGACCGACGCTCCGGGTGCGGCAGGGCACCGAGATCGTCGTCCACGTCACGAACGACGGCGACGTCCCGGCGACCGTCCACTGGCACGGCCTTCGCCTGGAGAACCGCTACGACGGGGTGCCCCACGAGACCCAGGAGCCGATCCCGGTCGGGGGCACCTTCACCTACCGCGTCCGCTTCCCGGACGAGGGCCTGTACTGGTTCCACCCGCACATCCGCGAGGACTACACGCAAGACATGGGCCCCTATGGGAACATCGTCGTCGAGCCCGCCGACCCCGGCTACTGGCCCCCGGTCGACCGCGAGGTCGTGCTCGCGATCGACGACGTGCTCCTCGAGGACGGGGAGATCGCGGCCTACGACCGCTCGGGACCCGACCACGTCGCGATGGGGCGATTCGGCAACGTGCTCCTGGTCAACGGGGATCCGCGATGGTCGCTCGAGGTCCGTCGCGGAGAGGTCGTCCGCCTCTTCCTCACGAACACCGCGAACACACGCGTGTCGACCTCGCGGTCCCCGGAGCCGTGATGAGGCTCGTCGGCGGCGACGGCGGGCGGTACGAGCGGGAGACGATCGTCGAGGGCGTCGTGATCGCTCCCTCGGAACGCGCGGTGGTCGATGTCCTCTCGGATCGGCGGGGGGAGGCGGGGCTCGAGCACCGGACGCCGGACCGCACGTACGCGCTCGGGCCGATCGCCGAGCGACATGCATGCGGAGCACGCCGGCGGAGGGCACGAGGCCGGATCCATCGAGTGGGATCCATCGAGTGGGAGGACACGATGGAGGAGGTCAATCGCGAGACGACCGCGGCCGACATGCGGTGGATGCTCGTGGACCGGCAGACGGGGAAGGCGAACGCGGCGATCGACTGGTCCTTCCGGGTGGGGGATCGCGTGAAGATCCGCCTCGTGAACGAGATGGGCTCCGACCACCCGATGCACCACCCGTTCCACATCCACGGCGCCGGTCGGTTCCTCGTGCTCTCGCGCGATGGGGCCCCCGAGCCGAACCTCGTCTGGAAGGACACGGTGCTGGTCAAGATCCCGTCTGGGGCGACAGCGAGGAACCGGCCGTGACGGCGGAGCGGGGGGCACCTACGACTGCTGCTCGCTCGCCTGCCGCGACGGCTCGTCGCCGACCCCGCCGCGTACGTGACCTGGCCGACGACTCGGTGGGGCGCGATCGCTTGAGCGAGGACGAGTTCGCCGAGCGTGCGGCGCGAGCGGACTTCTCCTCGATCGAGGCGCCGGGGGGCCTGGACGAGCGCGGCCGCCTCACCCGGAGCTCCTGACCTCTGCGGTGCTCGCGGCCGCGTTTGTCCGGAACACCGTTTCCGTGCGCCCCTTGACCACCTGATCGAACGCGAGGAGGAAGGGGATGGGGAAGGTCGTGCACTTCGAGATCCCGGCGGACGAGGTCGGTCGCGCCAAGGAGTTCTACGGCTCGATCTTCGGGTGGGACCTGGACGACGTGCCGGGTATGGACTACACGATGGCGCGGACCGTCGCGGTCGACGAGAACCAGATGCCGACGGAGCCGGGCGCGATCAACGGCGGGATGATGCGGCGGACCGACCGGACGCCCCACCCGATCATCACGATCGATGTGGACTCGATCGACGACGCGATCTCGTGTTCCCGGAGGGAACGCCGCTCACGGTCTGAGGCCGCTGGCCGAAGCCTCGGTCTAGACGACGGCCGGCGTCTGACGGGTGGCGCAGTAGGGGCAGTAGTACTCCTCGCTCGGGGTGAGGAAGTTCGAGCGCGAGAGCTCGATCCCGCAGACGGGGCAGAAGTACTCGTCCGGCTCGTCCGTGAGCAGCGGTCGGTCCGCCGACGGGGCGATCGTGCGGTGGAACATGGTATGCCTCTCTCGCAGCGCTGCGGCGCGTGGTGGGCGAGTGCTGAGCCGAGGGGCGCAGTGATCGCTCGACGCGAACCCTCGGACGAGGTGCCCGAGATCTCCACCCTAGCAGGTCCACCTCGCCCGAGGTCACCGACCGACCGCCGGCGTTCGGTCGCGGTGGTGTGGTTACCTCCCGTCGCCGGGAGGCGAGGAGGGAGCGCCCTCTGGGCCGGTCAGCGCGTGCGAACCGTGGCGATGTGGCCGCGGATCGGGATCGCGACGCCTCCATCCGGTCGGCGATCTCGAGCGGGATCTGGAACGTCTCCGCCGTTCCGGCCATGGCCGCCACCTCCGGCCGCTAGAGATAGCAGGGTGGAGCGGCGCGTGTTCCCGGGGGGTGCCTTCTTCGCCGAGTTCCTGGCGGGAGAGGACGCGCGCGACGGCCCGATCCACGAGGTCGTCGTCGCGTGGGAGCGTGAGTCGCTGGAAGCCCTGGCCGAGATCGCGCGAGAGGCCAAGCGCCGGGGCGAGCTCGACGAGGGGGTCGATCCCGATCAGCTCGCCTTCGAGCTGTACGCGTGCATGGAGCTCGCCAACCACCACTTCGTGCTGTTCCGGGACCCAGCGGTGCTCGACCGCGGCCGCCGCGCGGTGCGCGAGATGCTGGAGCGCGGTCGTCCGCCGCGGCGCACGCGGCGCTGACCAGCCGAAATACGGTCCTCTCGGGACCAACGGGCGAATCGCCCGCGCGCCCGAGCCGGAGCTCTCGTCCGGACGCGGCCTGCGTCGTCGGGTTCAGCGACGCGGCGGCGCGGCGGCCGAGGCGCTCGCCGCCAGCTCCGTGCCCCAGACCGTCGCGTGTTGCGTCTCGCCGTCGACGAGCTCGTTGCCCGTGGTCACCAGGAAGCACTCGGGTCCGAGGATCGGGTTGAAGCCGCGGCGCTCGAGGCGCTTCGCGATGCCCTTGGCGGCCGAGCCCGTAAGGAAGATGGGCTTGTCGATCCTCGTGTCGAAGGCCGCCGCGAGCCGGCCCTCCCCCGGCGCCAGGTCGCGGATCCACTCGCGCAGCCCGGGAGCGAGCGTGGGTTCGGGGTAGGTGTTCTTGTCGTCGTCTACGGCGGTCTGCCGGGACCTAGCCGAGCTCATCCCGTGCACGTGCGTGGGGCCACCCACCACCAGCAGATCGACCCCGTCCGCTGCCTGCGGGCCGAACCGGGAGACCGGGCCGGAGACGACCTCGACCCCCTCGTCCCGGAGCGATGCGGCGATCGCTTCGCCGACGGTCGCCGTGTTGCCGTACATGGACTCGTAAACCAGCAACGCTCTCATGGGTCCTCCTCCCCGTCCGTACCGATGCTCGCGACGGGAGCGACGGCCGCCATGGGCCGGTCGGCCCGCTCCGGCGGGGCGGGGTGCCCCGCCCGTCGGGGGGTCGGGGGCAGGGCCAGGGCCACGCCCGTGACGGAGTCGGAGGCGCCCGCCGAGGAGCGGAGCCCGCGCCGGCTGCGGGCGTGACCCGGTCTGACCGACGGGTGGGGCCATCGCCTTATCGTGTGGGAATGCGGACGGCGGGGCAGGTGCCGGAGGGGTTCGAGCTCCGAACGGCCGTCGCCGAGGACGACTTGGCGATCGCGGCGCTCGCGAACGAGGTTCGCCTCGTCGAGATCGGGGTCCCGTGGACCACGGCCGAGGAGATCCGCGACCAGCTGAGCTCGCCCAGGCGGATCCCGCGCTCGCCGATGCGGTGCTCGTCGGGGAGGACGGGAAGCTGGCCGGCTACCTCCGGTCGCGGCGACGGCCGAGCCGTGGCAGATCGATCACCTCGGGTTCGTCCGCCCGGACCTGTGGGGCCGAGGGCTGAGCGCGTGGCTCCTTCGGCACGGCGAGGAGCGGGCGCGGGCCAGGGTCGCGATCGAGCCCGCCGGCGCGCCCGTCCCTCTGCGGGTCGCGCGCTTCGCGAACAACGAGCCCGGCGCGCCTGTTCGCCGCGCTCGGGTACGCCTACGTGCGCACGTTCTGGATGATGCGGATCGAGCTCGACGGCGCCCCGCCAGCTCCAACCGTCCCGGGCCGGATCGTCGTCCGGACGCTCGAGCCCCGGGACGAGGAGCGCGTGCACGCGGCGCTCGCCGAGGGGTTCGCGGACCACTGGGGGAGCCCCTTCCCGACGTTCGAGGAGTGGCGCCACCTCGACATCGAGGGTGAGGGCTCGGGGTTCGACCCGAGCCTGTGGTTCCTGGCCGCGGACGGTGACGAGGTCGTCGGCGCCGCCCTCTGCCGCGCCGAGCTCGCCGTCGATGCCGAGAACCCCACCGGCGCCACCCGCCTCTACGAGCGCGCCGGCACGCACGTGGCCTACAGCTGGGAGTTCTGGGAGAAGACGCTCGAGCGGAAGCCGCCCGAACGGCGGGGGCGGCGCCCGAACGGCGGGGCCACAGGTCAGGCCGGCCCGAGCGCGCCGGCCAGGCGCTCGAGCATCGCGGTCCAGCCGTTCCGGTGGCTCTCGACGACGTCGTCGGGCAGGCGCTCGTGCGTGAGAACCAGGCGGGTGCCTTCGGGGTGCGGGTGGACCTCGACCGTGACCCGGCCCGGCTCGGGTCCCGTGTACGGGGAGACCCAGGTGAACACCAGGCGACGCGGCGGGTCGAGCTCGAGGTAGGTGCCGGTGTGCTCGATGCGGAAGTCCGAGCCGACCATCACCACGCGGAAGGTGCCACCTTCGCGCAGGTCGACCTCGGCCTCGGCGCGACCGACCGGGCTCATCCAGGCGGCGATCCGCTCCGGCCTGGTCCAGGCGGCGAAGACCTCCTCCGGCGGGGCCGGCAGGACGCGCTCGAGGACGAGCTCGCCGGTCTGCCGGCTCACCGCCGCTTGCCCTCGCGCAGGTGGCGCTCGAGGGCGTCGAGCCCGCCCTCCCAGAACGCCCGGTAGGTCTCGAGCCACTCGGCCGCCGGGCGGAGCGGGGTCGCGTCGAGCGTCAGCCGGTGTTCGCGCCCGATCACGGTCCGCCGGACGAGCCCCGCGTCCTCGAGCACCCGGATGTGCTTCGAGGCCGCCGCGAGCGAGATGTCGAACGGCGCCGCGAGATCGGTCACCCGGAGCTCGCCCTCGCGGAGCCGGTCGAGCATCGCCCGGCGGACGTCGTGTGCGAGCGCCCGGTAGGCGGCGTCCAGTCGAGCGGTTCGGTCAACCACAAGGTTGAATGCTACACACCGCGGACGTGGTTCACTGCTTGCCGATGGCGGCCGGCCGGGGATCCGACGAGGTGGTGGCGAAGGACCGGGCGGCGTGGCGGCGGTGGCTCGAGCGCCACCACGCGACGTCGGACGGCGTCTGGCTCCTCATCGCGAAGAAGGGCAGCGGCCTCCCGTCGGTGACGTACGAGGAGGCCGTGGAGGAGGCGCTCTGCTTCGGCTGGATCGACGCGAAGGCGAACAGCCTGGACGACCGCCGCTACAAGCAGTGGATGGCGCGGCGCAAGCCGGGGAGCGGGTGGTCGGACTCGAACAAGCGCCGCGTCGAACGCCTGATCGCCGAGGGCCGGATGGCCGCGGCCGGCCTCGCGGCGATCGAGGCCGCGAAAGCCGCCGGCTCGTGGTCGAAGCTCGATGCGAGCCGGTCGCTGGCGGTCCCGCGCGACCTCGCCGCGGCGATGAGGGCGTACCCGAGCGCGAGGAAGCACTTCGACGCCTTCCCGCCGTCGGCCCGGCGCGCGATCCTCCAGTGGATCGCCGCCGCGAAGCGGCCCGAGACCCGGGCCAAGCGCGTCGAGGAGACGGCCCGGCTCGCCCAGGAGAACATCCGGGCGAACGAGTGGCGCCCCCGCGAGCGCTGATGGCGGGCGCGGCGCGCGAACGAGACGGATCGGCTTCGTTCGGATACAGACCTGCCTCTGCCCCCGCACGGATGTCGTGACACGCGCGGGGCACCCGACCCTCCGTAGGCTAGACGGCGGACTCCATGTCCGACCGGCTCCGGGGTACGGTGATGATCGCCATGGCCGATGAGCCGAGACCGCCTCGTCGGTTCTACGTCCGGGTGTTCTCCGACGACCCGGACGAGCTTCGGAGGCTCCGCGACTCCGATCTCGACCTGTTCCCCGGTACGCGACGCGAACGCGACCTCACGCCGCACTCCGTCGACGGCCTGCTGACCCTCGACGAGGTGGCCCGCCTCGTCGAGGAGGGCTTCCCGGTGTTGGTCGAGGCGACGATGGAGGCGCGAACGCACGCCACCCCCGTCGAGGTCGACGCCAAGGCGTGGAAGCGCGAAGTGCTGAGACGCGCGCGCCGGGGCGGATCGTGACCTACCCGTACCCCCTTGATGCGAACGGCATCGACGCGGTCATCCAGATGCTGGCCACCGACTACCCGGCCATCACCCGGCGCTTCGAGCTCGCCTTCCCATCGCACGACCTGGGGCGGCCGATCTACGCGCTGCGCGTCGGCCGGCGGGAAGACAGACATGGCGTCCTCTTCCTGGGCGGTCTCCACGCGAGGGAGCTCGTGAACCCCGACCTCCTCCTGGCCTTCGCCGCGCAGCTCTGCGACGCGTACACGCGAAGGACGGAGATGAGGTTCGGACCGGTGGTGCATCCGCGTGCGATCGCGCAGTTGATCGTCGAGTCGCTGACGCTGTTCTTCGTGCCGCTGGTGAATCCCGACGGACGGATCTGGGTCCAGACGGCGGACGCGGGATGGCGGAAGAACCGGCGGGTGAACTCCGGCAGCTCGTGCCGCGGAGCGGACGTCAACCGGAACTTCGACTTCCTGTGGGCCGAGGGCATCGCGACGTCGACCAACCCCTGCGACTACCAGGTCTATCGCGGACCATCGCCCGGTTCGGAGAACGAGAGCAAGAACGTCCGATGGCTCCTGGACGAGTTCCCGAACATCGGCTGTCTGCTCGACGTGCACTCCTACTCGCAGTACGTGCTCTATCCGTGGGGGGACGCGCCGAACCAGACCACCGATCCCTCGATGAGCTTCCAGAACCCGGCGTGGGACGGCATGCGGCGCGATCCCGGATACGGCGAGTACATGCCTCCCAGAGACCAGCGCCGGCATCGCCGCACGGCCGAGGCGGTCGCGAACGCGATCCGCGCGGTGCGCGGAACGGTCTACGAGCCGACGCAGACCTACTTCATGGATGTCTTCGGGCCCACGTACCCGACATCGGCCACCGCGAACGACTATGCGTACTCGCGTCATCTCATGGGCGCCGGTTCGAAGGTCCTCGGTTTCGCGATCGAGACGGGCACGTTGTTCCAGCCGACGGCGGAGGTGGCCGCGGAGTGGACCACCGAGGTCTCGAGCGGTCTGGTCACGTTCCTGCTGCGGTGCCTCTGCCCGCTCGACGAACTGCTCGAGGAGATCTTCGGTGCCGACTGGAGCACCGCCGCGTCCGCCCTGCGCGAGGTTCGCGACGAGCGGTTGCTGACCACGGCGGTCGGGACGCGCTGGGTCGACCTCTTCGAGGAGCATGGCGTGGAGGCGCTCGCGATCATCCGTGGTGACGACGAGCTGCGGGCAACGGTGGCCGAGGCGCTGGCCGACGTTGCCCGGAGCGTCATCGCGTTCCGCGAGGGCAAGAGGGTCAGGATCGACCCGGGTCTGGTTCGCAGGCTCGACGCTGCCGCCGCTCGGCTCGCCAAGCAAGGCAGTCCCTCCCTGAAGGCCGCGATCAAGGAGGCGAGGGTGGCGCTGCGCAACTTCGCAGGAGCGACGATCCCCCAGGGACTGCGGGGGGCGAGGCGCAGCTCCTGATCCTGCCGGCGCCCGCAGGTGCCGGCTCATCGGAGACCGCGAGGGATCATCCGAACGGATGAGCGGCCACCCGTCCTGCGGGCGACGACGACCCGGCAGTGGCCTCCTACCGTCCTCATCAGCGGATCCGACCAGCGGATCCGACCAGCGGATCCGAGAGGAAGGGAGGCCGCAGATGAACGAGCTCACAAGTGGGGGTATCGTCCCGAGGAGCCCCGGGGTCACCCCCGCGCGGATCGTCGCGCTGGCGCTCATCGCGGTGCTGGCGCTCGGGCTGACGTCCCTGCGTTTCGACCGCGACCACGACACGGCGGCGGTCCCGGCCGGGGCCAAGGCTGGCGACCTGTTCCTCGAACCCTGCACGTACCCGACCGAGGACGGAGACCTCCCCGCCGACTGCGGCACGCTCGTCGTGCCGGAGAACCGGGCCGATCCCGGCTCGCGGCTGATCGCGCTTCCCCTCACCCGGATCCGCGCGAGCTCGGCCGACCCCGGCGCGCCGATCTTCCGCCTCGAGGGTGGCCCCGGGATCAGCAACATGACGTTCCCGCTGGCGAGCCGGCTCGTCCAGAACCACGACCTCGTCCTCGTCGGCTACCGCGGCGTCGACGGGTCCGTGCGGCTCGACTGCCCTGAGGTGGAGTCGGCGATCGGGCGGGCGACCGACCTGCTCTCCGAGGCGTACTTCGACGCGTACGCGGCCGCGTTCCGCGCGTGCGCGGACCGGCTCATGGAAGACGGCGCGGACCTCGCCGGCTACGGCCTGCCGCAGCAGGTCGAGGATCTGGAGGCCGCGCGCGCCGCGCTCGGCTATGAGCGGATCGACCTCCTGAGCGAGAGCGCCGGGACGCGCACGGCGATGATCTACGCCTGGCGCCACCCCGAGCGCATCAACCGCTCGGTGATGCTCGGCGTGAACCCGCCCGGCCACTACCTCTGGGACCAGGGGGTGACCGACGAGCAGATCGCCCGCTACGCGGAGCTGCGCGCAGGATGAGTCCTGCGCCGCGCGAACCGACCACCTCGTGGCCTCGATGCGACGGACGGCGGGCGACATGCCCGACCGCTGGTTCTTCCTGCCGATCGATCGGTCGAACGTCCGGGTCATGTCGTTCCTGGCGATGATGGAGTCCACCTCGGCGGCGGCCCCGGCATCCGGGCTGATGACGATCGACTCCTGGCTCTCGGCGGCCGAGGGCGACGCGAGCGGGCTGTGGTTCGCCTCCCTCGCCGGCGAGTTCATGCTGCCCGAGACGTTCGTCTGGGGGCAGTACGCGGCGGCCGGGAGCATCGATTCGCCGGCCGCGCGCGACTACTTCGCCGACGGCACCTGGGGGCGCGACCCGAACCTCGGCCGCGCGAGCAGCGTCTCCACCTGCGAGGTCCGCAGCGTGGCGTACCCGTCCGCGTCCGGCGGCGGGGGCCAGGCGTCGGCCATCCGGCCGCCGCCCCAGACGAACGCCGAGACCAGTTCTGCGGCTACAGGCAGAGGCGTACGCGCGTGGGGAGACACCCGAGATTCTTCGAGGAGGTCGCGCTCGAGTGGGTGATGGCGTACGAGTCGCGGCGTCTCGTCGCCGGCTACCGGGAGCGAACCTGGCCCGCCGTGCCTCCCGGGCACGTTCGCACGCTCGACGACTACGGGGTCTGGCTCAAGCAGCTGATCGCAGCGTCTGGTGGGTTCTTGGACGAGGACACGTTGTTCGTCTACCCACTGGTGGATGCCGCCGGGGACATCAAGGGGCTCCGTGTCCGCCAACAGCGCATCAACTTCTGGGACGACACGTTCCTCGCGTTCGCGCTGGTCGTGAGCGAGGACCTCGAGCAGACGAAGTACAGCTTCCACTATCTGCGCAGGGGTGGCCCGATGATCTTCCGCAACGACAACGCGCACGCGCATCCCGGCCATGCCGAGGCACCACACATCCACCGAGACCCGGCGCGACCGCACGAGGCGAACCCTACCGAGAGGTCGATCTGGAGGAGGCGCTCCAGGAGGTCGCGGAACACCAAGACGGCTGAGATATCGGGTCTGTAGACTTCCTCGGTCCCGGAACCCCACTTGAGGTGCACAGATGCCGCGAGTGCTGCTGATCGGATGGGATGGCGCCGACTGGCGCATCCTTGACCCCCTGCTCGAGCGGGGTGACCTGCCGAACCTCCAGGCCCTGATCGATCGGGGGCAGCGGGAGGTCCTGCGCTCGACCGTGCCCACCCACTCGTGGGCGGCGTGGCCGTCGTTCCTGACCGGGGTCGACCCGGCCGACCACGGGGTCTACGACATCCTCGAGACCGTCCCGGGGACCCACAAGCAGTACCCGGTCACCTACCGCTCGATCCGCGAGCGCACGTTCGTCGAGGACCTCTCGGCGGCCGGCAAGGTGGGGGTCTACGCCGACGTGCCGCTGATGTTCCCGCCGCCCGAGATCGTGGGCAAGGTGATCGCCGGCGGGGTCCTGCCGAAGGGCCGCACCTACACCCACCCCGCCGACCTGCCCGAGCAGCTCGAGCGGGCCGGCGTGCCCTGGGTGATCAACGGCATGTCCTGGACCACGTTCCGCAACCGTCCCGAGCCGTACCTTGCCGAGGCGCTCGAGATCACCGGCAAGCGGATCCGCGCGGCCGAGTGGCTGATGGACAACACCGACTGGGACCTGATGGCGAGCGTGTGGGTGAGCGTGGACCGCACCCAGCACGCCCTCTCCAACCACGTCTCGCCCGACCACCCGGACTACGCCAGGAACTCGGAGACCGCGCTCGCCGCGAAGGTCCGCGACGTCTACAAGCAGCTCGACGATGCGATCGGCTCGTTCGTCTCCCGCGCGCGCCCCGACGACCTGATCCTGTTCATCTCCGACCACGGGTTCCAGTCGGTCACCCGAACGATCCACATGGACCACCTGCTGAAGCAGCTCGGCTACCTGGAGTTCAGCGCCTCGAACGTGGTCTTCGGCCCGATGCAGTGGGGGCCGGTGCGGAAGGTCGCGCGCAAGGTCTACGACCTGCTCGGCCTGCACGGGAAGGTCTCGCTCCCGCAGTCGGTGAACTGGGCGAAGTCGAAGGCCTACACGACGATCCGCTCGACGGGCGAGGGCGTCTCGATCAACCTCGCGGGGCGCGAGCCCGACGGGATCGTCGACCCCGCCGACTTCGAGAAGGTGCGGGACGAGGTCATGGACGGGCTCGCGTCGTTCGTCGACCCGAAGACGGGGAAGAAGCCCGTGAAGGCGATCTACAGGCGCGAGGAGATCTTCAAGGGCAAGCACGCCGACACGGCGCCCGACATCCTGATGGAGCCGGCCGAGGGCTACTCGCTCACGCACGCGACGTCGGCGCTCGAGGACGCGGACTGGATCTCGGGCGACCACCGCCCCGAGGGCGTGATCGTCGCGGCCGGGCCGAACGTGCGCGCGTTCGAGCAGCCGCCGCTGCTGATCGACCTCGCGCCGACGATCCTGGCCGCGCTCGGCGCCCCCGCCTCGATCGAGCACACCGGGCGCGTCCTGCACGAGGTGGTGGGCTCGGAAGCGAAGGTCACCCGCGGCGAGGAGCCCGTCGTGACGATCCCCGGCATGACCGGACCGCTCGCCAAGAACGCGACCGTCACCGACACCGAGGCCGACGAGATGGAGGAGCACCTCCGCGGCCTCGGGTACCTCGAGTAGCACGGCGGCGGAGAAGCCTCGAGACCGCCCCATCTCGTCTTGTGAATCGGCGATGTTCCCGAGTTCGCCGGCCTCCTCGGTGTCCGAGCCGAGTGCTAGGCTCGCCTCGAGAATGGACGCGGCGATCTTGACCGCCATCGGCCTGCTGGCAGCGACGTCGCTCGGCACGTTGTTCTACCTCGGCTCGAGGATCGACGCGCTGGCAGCCAGGATGGATTCTCGGTTCGACCACGTCGACTCTCGATTCGACGCGCTGGAGTCCAGGTTCGACGGGCTGGCGGCTAGGCTCGACGCCCATCTCGACCGACACGCGAGCTGACCCAGAGCTCCCGCGAACCCACCGTTCGACCTTTCCCGATCAAGGCCACGTCGTGGTCACCCTGCGTGGAACTCGAGCGAGTCCAGGATGGGCGCCGCCGACTCCAGCGCGCCCTCGACGTCCGCATGGAGGATCACGATCGCCAAGACCCGGGCGACCGATCCTCCGGGAAGATCGAGCAGGGAGAGGCGCACCCGTTGCTCCTCGAGGATGGGCGCCTGTTTCAGGAGGAGGGGGCTCGTGCCAGAGATATCGGTCGCGACCACGCGCAGGAGCTCGCTCCCGGTGCCAGCATCACGTCGATCTGCAGGGCCGGAGCCCCCCCGATGGTCACCGCCACCGGGGCGGTGGCCTCGAGGTCGGGGTCGGTCCGGATGCTCCGGGCCAGTGCCTCGGCATCGGCGGGAGCCGGGGCCTCCTCGCAGCCCGGCCCGATCGGCCGGGGGTCCGCCAGGAACAGGAGGAGTCGGAGGATCCGTTTGTGGAAGCGGAGGCCGACGATGGCCGTCCTGTTCGGACCGCGATCCCAGGCGTCCAGGCTCGGCTCGAACGGATAGGCCGCGCGGTAGGTCACCTCGCCGTCGAGGAAGCCGTACTCCACGGGCACGGCCTTCCCGTTCTCGGTGGTCGCGGGGACCGGTCCGGCAGGCCCCGTCGGCTGGAAGTCGTACACGAGTCGCAGGCGCCCCGCCCCGCCCCGTTCCAGCGAGAAGAGCTGCTCCACCACGGTCTCGCCGTTCTTGGCGAACAGCCTGACCTCGAACCGCATCCAGCCCGAGGGCCACACCGGGCCATCGACGAGCTCGAACTCCGATCGCTCGTAGGGGGCCCCGGCGCTCGTGGCGTACAGGAGCGCGATCTCCCGGTCGACCGCTCGGGGAACGGGTCGTACTCGGCGAAGTCGGCGGAAGTCCTCCTCGAGGAGGTCAGGGCTCGATCCGGATGGAGTCGAGGATCTCGCGCAGCTCGGCGATGCGCGCCGAGCTCGAACGTCGTGGGGCCGAACCCCAGACAGAAGCTGCACGCGAACCAACCGCCCCGCCAGCTCTCGTACGTGAGGGCGTCGAGAGGCGAAACGCCGCTCGATCCGTCGGCGTCGATCACGAGGGCCTCGTCGTGCTCGGTCCAGAACGCGATCTGCGACCCATCGGGCGACCACTCCGGGTCACCGCCCTCGTCCAGGCCCTTCGGCTGACACACGCTCTTCCAGCGCGCTCTGAGCGTCCCATCGCTGTGGATCCCATCACGTCGGTGCATGAACGCGACCAGGTTCGATCTGTTGCGCTACCAGGTTCGATCTGTTGCGCTCCGGGAAGGAGCCATACTCGCGGTTACGATCCAACGGCATGCCGACCGGCGACGCCGCCGCAGCGGTCAGCAAAGCCGAGGCCGACGAGATGGAGGAGCCTTCCGCGGCCTCGGCTACCCCGAGTAGCGCTTCGCGGACGGCTCATCTCCCGGTACAGGTCCGCTACGCATCGTAAGGGGCCACGATGAGCGTTCCGTCATCGACCCACGCAGCCATGCGTCCCACGGCGACCGCCGTCGCCTCCCCGGTCGAGACGTCGACGACGTAGATGGAGCCGCCATCCTGGTACGCGATCTTGCTTCCATCGGGAGACATCTTGGGCTCGAAGATGTCGTCGGACGTTGCCTCGACGAGCGTCCGGAAACCGTCCGGCGCGGCGATCACGAGGCTGGAACCCCCGAAGAAGGTGGGCGTAGGCCGGACGAACGCGTAGGTGGGCCCGCCGGAGGTGGTGGCCTGCGCGGCGTTCCTGACGAGCAGCGTGGGCTCGCCCCCGGTTACGGGCACCGACCACAGGTCCCACCTGATGCCGAACGACGCGGGTCGGGGCCACTGGAAGATCACGTTCCGGCCGTCAGGGCTGAAGGTCGGAGCGAGGTACCACCACCCGTCCACGTCGTCCGACGGCTGCTCGAGATCGGTGAGACGCGTCGTTCGCCCGCTCGCCACGTCTTCGACGACCAGGTTCCCGAAATCGTCCCCGGACGAGTCACGCCGCTGGTAGACGATCATCGTGCCATCGGGCGACCATCCGCCTGCGTAGTAGTCGATAGCTCCTGTTGGGTCGAGCCTCCGCCCTTGGGACCCATCGCTCCTAGCCACCGCGGATGCGGTCGTCCCGGGGGATTCCCAATAGATCCTCGAGCCGTCGGGGGAGGGGACGTAGTAGTAGCCATCGTCGAAGCGAACTTCAGAGTCGCCCTCGATGCTCGTGCTCGGGAGGGGTGTCTGCGTACCGGTCCGAAGGTCCAGGAAGAAGGCACCCGTCGGGACTTCAGGGGCGACCGGGGCGGGCGACGTCGCCGGCGACGTCGCCGGCGTATCGCCTGACCCATGGTCTGCGGCAGCGTCCGTCGCCTCCGGACCCGACGTGCAGGCTGCGAGCGCGAGCATGATCGCCAACACGACAGAACGTCCGGCGCGGATCCTCATCAGGCTTCCCCCCTGCGACCCTGCGGCCGCAGATCCCCTGCCATCGGATCTCCCTACGGAGTCAGGTCGACGCCGTTCTCCGTGGTGCCCCCCCGCCACGGGATGTCCATCGTCAGCTGCCCTCGGGAGCCCGGCCACACGGCGAACTCCTGCTCCACGACGTCCTCTCCTCCGCGGGCGAACAGCCGCACCGTCACCGTGTAGACGCCGGCCGGCCACCGCGGCCCCTCCACGCTCCCGATCT
>Ga0209172_10005844_pt1 | contig 14401 bp, 15 predicted proteins | sample LarsenN4metaG_FD_184113 | JGI IMG/M metagenome (GOLD analysis project Ga0209172, IMG submission 184113) | Hot spring sediment bacterial and archeal communities from British Columbia, Canada, to study Microbial Dark Matter (Phase II) - Larsen... ... | reverse complement strand
CCCTCCCCCTCTTCCTCCTCTTCCCCCCCCTCCCCCTCTTCCCCCTCTTCCCACCCCTCCCCCTCTTCCCCCTCCTCCCCGTCACCCCGTCTCCCCGTCACCCCGTCACCCCGTCACCCCAGCTCCCCTCATCCCGTCTCACCATCCTGTTCTGGGACTTCTTCTGGTGTGGTTTGGAAGTTCAGTTTCAACTGCTGGGGTAGTTGGTCGATTTGAAAATATTGGTGGAATTTTTTGGTGAGCTGCAACCAGTAGGAACGACCGTCAGACTGGCGGCGTTTACGAATAAAATCCTGTTGTAGCAGTTCTTGGACATGCTGGTAAGCGCCAGAACCGCGAATTTCCACTAGCTCGCTCTGGCTAATTTGTCCGGGATAAAGGGCGATCGCGGCTAAAGTGCGCAAAGCCGCTAAGCTCAATTCTGCCGGAATCAACTGATGCACCAACTCATGGTAGGTTTCTCGCAGTTGCAGGCTATAACCCTTCTGGGTTTCCACCACTTCTAAGGAACTGTCTCGGCGGGCGTAGTCATCCATTAGCTCGATCGTAGCCGCCTCGGCTTCATCCCGGTTACACCCCGCATATTCTGCTAGATCCGCGATCGACAGCGGCTCCCCTTTCAAATAAAGGATAGCCTCAATAATATTAACTAAACGACTCATTTTTGTCCCAAGGCATATATTTATCGCATTTCTGCCAAAGTCACCCATCCCGCTTGCCAGAGAGAGCGGTCTTTGAGCTGTTTAGCATTAATCCAAAATCTTACATTTGGGTCGCAGGATGCCACTATTTCCGCAAACACCCACTTCCCCTCATTTTTGCGGTTTACGACTTGAAAATGCCTCCAGCCCCAAGTTTCCTGCTGGGATGTCCACTTAGAACCCACGAGAAACGGAAATTTTTGTTTAGTTTTCATTGTTTTAAATTATCCTATGAGATAGTATTTATAAATAACTTTTCTTGTAGGGTGAGAATTGCTTACCCTACTGCAATGTGGCTAAAATTACAGCTTGTTCAAAAGTTACTAAGTCCAGCCCCTCACCCTAAATCCCTCTCCCAGAGAGGGAGAGGGACTTTGAAAATGTCCCACATTTTTTTAGAAAAAGCTGTACTGTCTGGATGGGATGACAACTTCGCTGACCTATCGGTTCGCGAATTTGTCCGGGTTAACAGAATCAGAGTTTATTTTAGGGACATTTCCGATCGAGTATGAAGAGGTGAATGGGGCGGCAGTGGCGGATATGGGCGGGAATTATCTTTTATGTTATTTGTGTGTTGGTAGTTAGTTTTCAATGCAGAAAGCATATATTGTCGTCACTTTGACCCATTTATATATTTGATATAGATGGAAAATTCATATGAATTTTCCATCTATAGAATTACAGCCGGGTGAGCAAACTCAGACCGTGAGTGTCTGTACCGCAGGTGTGTAGGAGCCCGTAAGCTTGGCCAAGTTTGCGAATGGCTTTAGTTTGCTTGGGGCTGGGGCGCCACGGTTTGGGGTTATCGTAAGCATAGTAGGTTTCGATGCCGTTGATGCCAAGGCGGGCGGCTTCGGGGATGAGGTGGCTTCCCGAGATGCGGTAGCGATCGGGATGAGCCAACACCGCCAAACCGCCAGCCGATTGGATAGCAGCGATAACATTAGCGGCTTGGTAATCTGAGCCAGTGGGAGCTTTGCCTTGGATATAAGGCTGCATCCGGAGGTGTTCTGGGTGGAAAGCGTAACCAAGGATATGAACTTCTGTCCCCAAAAGGTCGGCATTAATTTCTACCCCAGTCCAGAGATGGGGGAGGGGCGATGTGGGATGGGGGTGTTTGAGTTGCTGTGTTTCCAACCAACTACGAGCTGCATAGTAGCCACCAACGGTATGATGGTCGGTGATTGCCAGCCCGATCAGACCGATATCAATGGCTTGCGCCATCAAGGCTTTGGGGTGCAACCGGCCATCAGAGTGAACCGTGTGCATGTGGAAGTTGTAAGAAGTTGGGCAGCTATCGCTATCAATGTTGGCGAAGACTGCTTCGAGGGCGGCCTTATCGCCTGTCCCGGTGGGTTTTGATTCCGAGGCGGCTGTTTTCTGGAAGCCTTCTTCTGTGTGAGTGAACTGGGATGATACCGCAGGGTGAGCAAGATTGAGAGTCATAGCTCGATTAGAATTGGTTGGTGTATTCCCAATGGGGAGATGGGGGGACGGGGAGGTGGCATGTGATATCCCCGTTCTTTTCGGTGAAAGCAGGCTTTACAGATTTTAACAATTATCTGACTCATAATGGCAGGGTGACTCTTGATCAACCACAGAGGACACCGAGTCTTTTCTTCTCGATGTCCTCTGTGGTGGTTCTCTAGCCGGGATAAACAGAGCGTAAAAAAAGCCAAAAGTCAGATTAATGTGACTTTTGGCGGATTTAGCAAGGGGATGATGCTGGTGGGACGCACATCAAGGGCGGATGTGATAAGTAGGGGCAACCACAGGGGATTGCCCCGACAAGGGGCCGAGTAGCGGAGAATGGCGGCGGGCCATTGGCTAGTAGTAGTAAATGCAGGAACATAAGCGGCGACTCCTAAATTAAGCGTTACGGGCTTGCCAAGCTAGCTCTAGGAGATGAGACCAGCGTTTTTGTAGTTGCTTGGCAGAGCATTTGAGGCTGCGGGCGATGTCTGCGTCGGTGACACCAGAGCGTTTCAGCTTCAGGAGCTGCTGATTTTCTGGGGTCAAACTGCTGACAAAGGCTTGCCACTGTTGCTCAGACATCCCTAGATTTTGGTCGATATCGGCACCCAGCCACTGATGCACGAGTTTCCAGTTATGCTGGCGGGCGAATTTTTCCACGTGGTATTTAAACCGTTGTTGGAGGTAGTCCCGCTGGCGGGGGCTGAGACCGAGAATTGAGTCAATTTCAGGGGCGGAAAGGTCTTGCAGCTTCAGGACTAGGTAATCGATGCAGTCGGATTGATTTTGGGATTCGAGGTATTCCATGAGTTCGGCGATGACACGATCGCGCACCACCTTATCAGAAGGATCCGCCGCCTCAGAAATCATCTGCTCCCGCACTTGCTGCACCGCATAAGAACGGTTGTGAGCTTCTGCCTCCTCGCCTTTGGGAAATTCCACCGCCTGCTCGATATCCAGGACGGTTTCCTTGGGCTGACCGTTAGCAAACCCTTGAGCGCGCAGGACGATGAGCTGCTGGTTGTAACGACCGGGCAAATTAATCCGCCGCTTGGCGTACTGCTCGGTGAAAGCCATGTACTCAGCTAGTTCTAGTTGCGTGCGGGGGGTGTAGTCGGCGGGCATCTCGTGTTCCCGGCGGAAGGCTCGCAGGACTTCAATATAGAAGTTTTGCAGGAAGTCTTCGATGAGGTTGTAACGAGCTTGGAAGCTGAGATTTTGGTTGGGGGCAACGTGGCGGTAAACAATGGAACTGAGCTGGGAGTGTAATTCTACGCGCCCTTGCTGGGAGCCGAGTTTGTAGAATTCCAGGCACTTTTGCAGGCGATGACGACCGAGGGTGAGTTGCCAGGAGTGAACTTGACCAGAGTTTTTGATCCGATCGCTCTTCTGGCAGATGCGTTCCACCTCTTTGGCAATGCGCATGGCCACCGCTGGACCGCTTCGGGGAGTTGCGTTGGCGCCCCGTACCGGCAGAGAAGTTGCGTTGGCGTCCCTCCGGGGCGACGGGCTTTCCAGCTTGGCCGCCAATTCGCCCAGTAACTCACTAGCCAACTCTTCTGGTGATAGGCCATTGCCGATCGATTCTGTAGGTGCGGCTACCGTGCCAGAAGGAGTTGCGTTGGCGCCCCAGAGGGGCGACTCAGGGCTGTAGTCATTATTGGTATCTGGGGTAATTTCTGTCCGGTCGATGCTGGAAATGTCAGAAACTTGATTGAGAGAATTTGCGATTTTGACGTTCATGATAGAAGCCTCTGTTGGTGACGCACCGTATGGAACTGCGGATGTTACAGTCGCGAGCCTTGATTCTTGTGGGATTCATCAGCTCAACTGTTTACAATCTATGCGGCGGCAATTCTCTACGGGAATGGCAAGTTGCCACTATCGCAAGTGCCATATAGCATTGCGTTTGCGCCCCTTTGGGGCGACATTGCGTTGGCGCCTCGGAAGGGCGACATTGCGTTGGCGCCCCGGAAGGGCGACCGGGGGTGGACAGCCGCATAACCAGTGGATAGGGGCGAAGCAGATGCTATTGCTGCCCAGCCCCCAGGCGATCGGGCGGCAACTCACCTCTGCACCCTGCTGATGTGGGTGATTTCCGATCGTCTCAAGAGTGGACAGTTGGGCAACTGGCTGGAGGAGAAAATCCTCCCCGCTCTTGAGTTGCGTTGGCGCCCCAGAGGGGCGACGGCACAATATCTCCTGCAATATCGGATAAAAAAATCCCAAATCCCCTTTCAGGCATTCGGAGCTTCTATCGGGACAGCTACAAAAATTTTTTTGGTGAAGGGACAAAAAAACCGCCCTATATGGGGCGGGAGGGGGGGAGGGGTCAAAAAAAGGTTTGTAGTAGAGGTGATTCGCCAATCACCCCTTCAGCCCAAAAAAACGAGCATTTCTAAGAGGGCTGAAGCCCTACTACGAGCCGAACGGAGGGCTGAAGCCCTACTACGAGCCGAACGGAAGGCATTCGAGTTACGAGACTTCTGGCACCCAAGGGGATACCTTGTCCCAACCTTGTCCTTGGCGCACGACTTCGGGATAGTCACTGGTGAGGTCAAGAATGGTAGAAACCAGATATCCTGGTTCTTTGTCGGTATCTACTATCACATCAACAAAATTCTCCACCAGGTCAAATAACTCCGCTTTGCCCATATATTCTTCTCGTTCTTCCTCAGTCGGGACGTGAGCGGATGTGGAAATAATCGGATTTCCCAGAGCTTCGAGCAACTTCAAACATACCCGGTTATCTGGCACGCGAATGCCGGTAGTTTTGCGTTTCGGATCCATCACCAGCTTGGGAACCAGCTTGGTGGCGGGGAGGAGGAAGGTGTAGGGACCGGGAATCAAATGCCTGATGATGCGATAGGCGGAGTCGCTGACTGTGGCGTAGGCGGAGATGTTGGATAGGGAAGGGCACAGAAATGTTAGGGGCTTGTCATTGGACAATCTCTTAATCTGTCGGACTCTCTGCACTGCCGATTTGACGGTAATATCGCAGCCGATCGCATATACCGTATCGGTGGGATAGAGTATCAAGGCTCCGTTTTGCAGATCTCTCTTAATCTCTTCTATCCGGTTGGGTTGGGGGTTATCTGGGTGAACGCTATAAACGGTAGCCATAATTACCAGTGTGTGTTATCAAAATTGCTATGGGATGGGGTATAGGAATCGAGATAATTTAAAATTTCTCTTAGAACCTTCTAGTCCAGGTACGAGGTTCAGAGTCTAGAAGTTGTAGGGTGGGCAGTGCCTCTCCCATCACTCATCTGTCTTGTTACCAGGTTGTCGAAGGCACTGCCCACCCTACGAGTTCTTGTGTTGGCGCCTATGAAAAAGATAGCTTATTTGGAATGTCCCACCGGAATTGCTGGTGATATGTGTTTGGGCGCCCTCATTAGTGCTGGCGTTCCCTTGGATTATTTGGAGTCACATTTGGCTAAATTGGGTGTTTCCCAAGAATACCGCCTGCGATCGGAACTGGTCAAACGTCAGGGACAGCAGGCAATTAAGCTACATGTGGAGCTGTTGGGTGAGGCTGGGGGGGAAACAGACCACCATCACCACGAAGAGGATCACCATCATCATCACCATCATCATCACGAAGACCATCACCATCATCACCACGAAGGAGACGGGGAGACGGGGGGACTCGGAGACGGGGAGACGGGGAGTGTGCTACCCCAAGGAGGGAGAGGGAGAAAACACCAAGAACCCCAAGAACACCATCACCATGCTCCCACCCGGCATTTACCGGAGATAGAGGGGTTGATTTTAGGGGCAAAATTGCCTGTGCGGGCGCAGGATTGGAGTTTGGCGGTGTTTCGGCAACTGGCGGCGGCGGAAGCTGCGGTGCATGGGGTGCCGCCGGAACAGGTCCACTTTCACGAGGTGGGGGCGACGGATGCGATCGTGGATATTGTGGGCACTTGTTTGGGTTTGGATTACTTGGGAATTGAGCAATTATACTGCTCGCCTCTGCCTACGGGTGGGGGTATAGTGCGGGCGGCTCATGGGCAGATGCCGGTCCCAGTGCCTGCAGTGCTGAAGTTGTGGGAAGCTAGGCAGGTGCCGGTTTATAGTAATGGCATTCAGCGGGAGTTATGCACGCCGACAGGGGTGGCGATCGTCGTGGCTCTCGCCACCAGTTTCGGTCCACCGCCACCGATGAGTCTAAACAAAGTGGGACTCGGGGCGGGCAGTCGGGACCTACCCATCCCGAATATCCTCCGCTTGTGGTTGGGGGAAACTGAGGTGATGTCTGTGCCAGCACAGGGGAATATGGAAACGGTGATGGTGTTGGAAACCCAAATTGATGATGCCACCCCCCAGGCGATCGCCTACACCAGCGAGGCCCTGTTTGCTGCTGGGGCCCTAGATGTATTCACCATTGGCGTTGGCATGAAAAAATCCCGCTCTGGTATCCTCCTCACCGTCATCACCCGCCCCCAAGACACTCCCGCCTGCGAGCAAATCATCTTTCAAGAAACCACCACGATCGGTATCCGCCGCTCCCTCCAAGAGCGATCGACTTTACACCGAGAAATCCAAACCGTCACAACGCCGTTAGGTGACATAGCCGTGAAGGTGGCCAAGAATAATCACATAAATAAAGCATATCCCGAATATGAAGACTGCGCCCGCCTCGCTCGTGAGCATCAAATACCCTTTACATCCGTGCATCGCATGGCTTTAGATGCTTGGCATTCACATGAATAGACAATTAATAATTGATAATTGATAATTGATAATTGATAATTGTCAATTGACAATTGGCGGCCCCATTAAGAACCAGGAAGGAGGGCTGAAGCCCAACTACAAACCTGGTAAGCTGTTGTACGGCATTTGTCCCAAGATTGCACATGGCAACAGTTAACGATAACTATCTCAAACTCAAAGCAGGCTACCTGTTTCCCGAAATTGCCCGCCGCGTCAACGCTTTTGCCGAGGCGAACCCAGAGGCAAAAATTATCAAGCTCGGTATCGGCGACGTGACGGAACCGCTACCGGAGGCTTGCCGCCAAGCGATGATTAAAGCGGTGGAAGATATGGGCGATCGAGCCACCTTTAAAGGCTACGGACCAGAGCAAGGCTACCTCTGGCTACGGGAAAAAATCGCTAAACACGACTTTCAAGCCCGAGGCTGCCAAATTGACCCTGACGAAATCTTCATTTCCGACGGTTCCAAATGCGACACTGGCAACATCCTCGATATATTCGGCAAAGACAACAAAATTGCCGTCACCGACCCAGTTTATCCCGTGTATGTGGATACCAACGTCATGGCAGGTAACACCGGACCCGCCAACGATAAAGGGGAATTTGAAGGTTTAGTTTACCTCCCCATCACCGCAGATAACAACTTCACCGCCGCCATTCCCACAGAAAAAGTCGATTTAATTTATCTGTGCTTTCCCAACAACCCTACTGGGGCAACGGCGACAAAAGCCCAACTACAAGCCTGGGTAGAATATGCCAAAGCCAACGGCTCGATAATTTTCTTCGATGCCGCCTATGAAGCATATATCACCAATCCAGAATTACCCCATTCCATCTATGAAATTGAAGGGGCGAGGGACTGCGCGATCGAATTTCGCTCCTTCTCCAAAAATGCAGGCTTTACCGGCACCCGTTGCGCCCTCACCGTCGTCCCCAAAAACCTCACCGCCGTCTGTCCGTCTTTGGGTGCCGACGGCTCCGATATCCAACTGTGGAAACTCTGGAACCGCCGCCAATCAACCAAATTTAACGGCGTTTCTTACATAGTACAACGGGGAGCCGAAGCCGTTTATAGTGAAGCCGGACAAACACAAGTCCAAACCTTGATTAGCTTCTATCTAGAAAACGCCAAAATAATTCGCCAACAACTCACCGCCGCCGGTTTAGCCGTGTATGGTGGCATTGATGCCCCCTACGTTTGGGTAAAAACCCCCAACAATCTTTCCAGTTGGGATTTCTTCGATAAACTCCTGCAAAACTGCCATGTAGTAGGCACTCCCGGATCCGGGTTTGGTGCCGCTGGCGAAGGTTATTTCCGCATTTCCGCTTTCAACAGCCGGGAAAACGTCGAAGAAGCCACCCGCCGCATTGTCGAGAAATTTAAATCTTAAGGCTTTTTCTGGACACGGTTATGCCGTGTCCTCTCTGAATCAGCTATAATTTTTGGGGAGGGGCTTTTTCACAATTGCCCCTACCAGCAAAAAAATTTGGAGTGAATAAATCCAATGGTACAAACTCCAGCCAAAACCTTAACCCTAGAAGAATTTCTCCAACTTCCCGACACCAAGCCTGCTAGTGAGTATATCGACGGAGAGATAATTCAAAAGCCCATGCCTCAAGGAAAACATAGCACGATCCAAGGTGAATTAATCATCGCCATTAATGCTGCCCTCAAACCAGCCAAAATTGCCAAAGCATTTCCTGAACTGCGCTGTCAGTTTGCGGGAAGGGCAATAGTACCTGATGTAGCCGTATTCACATGGGCGAGAATCCCCCGCGAAGAAGATGGCAGTATTGCCAATGTTTTCTCATCTGCACCCGATTGGCTGATTGAAATTCTGTCCCCTGACCAAAGCACTACCAAAATCATAAAAAAAATCCTCCATGCCTTGAAATATGAAACCCAAATGGGTTGGCTGATTGACCCAGAGGAAAAAACTGTATTTGTTTATCGTCCAGGGCAGCAACCGGAGGTATTTGATGAGCCAGAGCAGCAGCTACCAGTCCCAGAGTTTGCCAAAAAATTGAATTTAACGGTAGAATTAGTATTTGGCTGGTTGTTAGAATAAAAGTAAAGAGTTCTTTAAGGTGGGGAGTGCCCACTACTGCTACTGGTTATCAAGAGACATAGGGGTTTTATAGCACTGCCCACAGTACCACTGCTACCTAAAGAGAGAGAGGGAATCAATATGACTGCAATTTCAGAAACAATTCAAACAAATGCTGGACTTTATACCGAAGATTATTATTTGTGGCTTCAGCAAAATCTGGAATTACTACGCCTGCATAAGTTTAACGATGTTGACTGGGAGAATTTGCTAGAAGAAATCGCCGATATGGGTAAAAGTGAAAAACGCGCCATCACCAGTAATTTAAGAATTTTACTGATGCACTTACTAAAATACAAGTATCAAACCGACAAACCAACTAATACGTGGTTGTTTACGATTAGAGAACATCGGAAAAGACTGCGAGAAGCACTGACAATGAGTCACAGCTTAAAAATTTACTCTCAGGAGGTTTTTGCTGAATCCTATCAAGATGCGCGAGAGTTAGCCGCCGATGAGACTGGTGTGGCCATAAATACTTTTCCTGCTGATGCGCCTTTTACCCCAGAAGATGCCATAAATCCTGATTATTTGCCATAATTATCAATTGGGAGTTGTCCTCAACACCATGAATAATGTTGTTTAGAATGAGTGGGAAACCGTTAACCCACTAAAATTCTTGTTTGATTAAAGAGAAATATTCCTAATAGCCGTGAGATGAGCCAGTGTTTGCACCACGGCACGGAAAAATATTGGCAGTGGTTTCTATGTTAATGACTGTCACAAGGTATCATATAAGATTAGAATATCTAAGCTGCTAATGTCAGCGAGAGGACCGGCTTATGGTCAACTTTAGCTTAGCTAAAGCCAAACACGCCATCTGGAATGTAAAGTTAACCACCTTTATTGGCTGCAATAACGCCGCTGCTCCGGAGAACTGTTTGGTATCCTATCGGGATTGTCAGTTTGGTAAATGGCTTTACACTCAGGGTTTATCTGGGTATCGTACTCTCGCCGAGATGCGGGAGATAGAGCTAGTGCATCGACAATTACACCAGATGGCTCTAGAAGTGATTCAGTTGAAGGAAGCAAACCAAATTCAAATGGCCCAAGAAAAAGTTATCGAGATGCAGATCGTGAGCCAAAGGATGATGCAGCTTATGGATAAAGTGGCGCAGACGGCTACCGTATCGTCTCAGAACTAACCTTGGTCATTGGTCATTGGTCATTAGGGGCAGAAACCGGGTTTCTTAAGGAAGCCTTGGGGCAGAAACCGGGTTTCTAAACGAGATATTTCTTACCTTGAAGTAGCTTGCGGGCAGAAACCCGGTTTCTAATCCGCAGCCTGGTCCTGGTTTCTTCTCCAAGTGAAAAGTGACAACTGACAAGTGACGATTGATAATTGCCGATCGCAGATTAAGCGGAAACCACTGCTGACTGAATCCAGGTCAAGATCTGCTGATTGACGATCGCGGGATATTCGTCATAGGCGCAGTGACCAGCATTATCGATTTCTACTAATTGGAATTGGGGCGGGACTGGGGAGAGTTGCAGTTGGTCTAGCAGTTTGCGGAAACCGGCGAGAGGCACAATGCGGTCCTGATTCCCCCAGAGCAATAAAACGGGAATAGACAGTTGGGGGAGCATTTGGGCAACGGTTTTGGGGCTGTAGTCGTGGGAGTGACTGCGCGATCGCGCCAAACGGCAAAAAGTATCTAAGGCCCCTTTATCCCGGGGGGGAGTAGCGAACAAAGCCACCAACTCATCATCTACCAACTCCCGCCGGATGTATATCGACTGCAAGACCGATCGGAGTAACCACCGCTGAGTCACCAACTTAAACAAGGGCCAAAGCAACACCGGGGAAGCAAAAGCCTGTTCCATCGCCCGAGCCCAGGATGGAGGTTGAGAGGTTTGGGCATCGGGTAAAGTGAACAGAGCCAGACCCAGAGCGATTTCTGGGTGGTCGATCGCCGCCGTCAGACCCACCAAAGACCCCAGCGAGTGCCCCACAATCACCGCCGGTTGACCAATAAAGCAGCACCAAAAATCATAAACCAAATCCGCCCAGAGATTCACATTGTAAGCCGCCGGAGCTTTTTGGGAAGCCCCGAAACCCAGAAAATCCAGAGCATACACACAATGGGACTCATTCAGAGCCTGTAAATTAGACCGCCACTGACCCAAAGCCGAACCGAACCCATGCAGCAGCAGGATGGGGAGAGTAGGCCGGTCCGCATCAGAGCCCGACTGCCCCTTGACTGGGCGAAGATAGGTATAGCGGATGTGCCAACCCCGCCAGAACCAATCTCGCTGACAACCCTTGCGGCGGTAATTTGCCTCCATTGCCGATTTTTGCTCCATAAAGGCGATCGCTCTCCATCTTAAAAGCTCAAGCATCACCAACAGTAGCGATTTTCGTGTGAAATCTCCCACCATAAAGATGTATATTTGAGGCGATGGCAGACCCTATTTGAGTGTAAGACAAACGAGGAAATCCCGCCTTGCCCAAAAAAGTAGCAACCAACTCCCCATCCCCCACCGCCAAAATCATCGCCATTATCAACGGCAAAGGTGGCGTAGGTAAAACCACCACCGCCTTCAATCTCGCCGCCGCCTGGGCCGAGCAGAAACATCGCACCCTACTCGTCGATACGGATCCCCAAGGTTCCGCCAGTTGGTGGTTTGAACGCAGCAACAAAACCCTAGGTTTTGACATTGCCAGCGAAACCGATGCCAAACTTTTAACCCGACTGCCCAAAATAGAAGGCTACGATTTAGTAGTAGTGGATACCCCCCCCGCCCTCCGTTCCGAAGCCTTAGCAGCAGTAGTAAATACTGCCAATTATCTAGTTTTGCCCACCCCCCCCGCCCCGATGGATTTAGCCGCCTTAGTGGAAACCGTCCGCGAAGCCGTCATCCCCGCCGGAGTCCCCCATCGGGTATTGCTGACCCGAGTTGATGCCAGAAGTATCAACGAAGCATTAGAAGCCCAAAACACTCTAATGGAGCAAGGAATTCCCGCTTGCCACGCCTTTATCCGGGCCTACAAAGCCCACGAACGCGCCGCCCTTGACGGAGTACCTATCAGCCAATGGCGGGGCAAGAATGCCAAAGAAGCCCAAGCGGATTATCGCCGCGTCGCCGATGAATTGCAACGTGATTGGAGGAAATAATCATGGCCAGGAAACGCCTATCAGATGTGATTAAAGAAGAAGTCAAAAAAAGCCCCGATAACGAGGGGGAAACTGCCAGCACCAGTAATGCTCAAACTGAAGAGATAATTAATCAGCCCACCCCAGCCGCCACCAGCGAAAATCTTGCCGCCGAGGTGACAACGGCTCCCGCATCAGCTCCAGAAGTTTCCCCGTTGACCGATGATTTAACAGCTAGCAATAATATTATATCACAACTTGAGGCAAATTTCCAAGAAATTGAGAATTTAAACGCTGAATTAGTCAAAGAGAAAGAGGCATTGCAAGAAGAATTAAATGCTCAAAAAAGCCTAGGACAAAAATTGCAAGCAGAGCTGAAACAGCGAGAAGAGCGTGAGGCAGATTTGCAAACAGACTTAGCAACCCAAAAAAACCTGGTGCAGAAATTCACCACCGAATTACAGGAACTCGGACGGGTAAAAGCAGAGCTAGAAGCGGCGAAAACTGCTGCCCTAGAATTAGCATCAGCCCAAGAAAAGCTACTACAAGAATTGCAGCAACTGCGCCAGGAGCAAGAAAAGAAACCCACTGCCCATCTCGCTCTGAAAATAACTCGACCGCCCATTACATTTAAACCCAAAGATAACGTATCCAGCTTGTCTAATCGGGATATCGGCTGGTTTGATTAAATGCGATATCATCTCCTCATATTATCAAAGCTCCTCTCCCCTTTTGGGAGAGGGTTTTGGGGTGAGGGAATTAATCTCGTGACAATATTTTGCCGCCACCATAATTAAGGTTTATTACTATTCAGGAGGGCGGCAAAATCCTGCAAAGCAGCAGTATATTTTTCCCCAGCTATCCACATCAAATCATCATGTCCCGCTCCCTCTACTCCTAAAAACCGTTTCGGTTCTTTAGCAGCAGCAAACAGAGTTTGTCCGTGCCAAAAAGGGATTACCTCATCTTGGGTGCCGTGGATAATTAACACCGGGGCATTAACCTGTTTGAGATGGTGGAGGTTGGGGAACTTATCAAAAGGGAAAATGGGGATATGGGTAACGACACGAAAAGCAGAAATAAAAGTGCTTTCTAGAATTAAACCGGCGACGGGTTCCCTGCTGGCCAGGTAAGTAGAGGGACCCCCACCGACGGAACGGCCATAGATAATGATTTGGTGGGGGGGGACTCCCAGACTTTCTCGGAGATACTGATAAGCGGCGGTAATATCTCCATAGGCATTGGCGACGGTGGGGGAACCCTCAGACTGGCCATAACCTTGATAGTCGTAAGCTAAGACGGAAAAGCCGGAATTTTGCAGCGCTTGCAGGGTGGGTAAGACATCCCCGAGGTCTTCCGCATTGCCGTGACTGTAGAGGATGGTGTATTTGGCTTGAGGGGAGGGGAGGTGGATGGCACGGATGAGGGCACCATTAGCGGAGGGGAGGGGGAAAATATCGGGGTTGTCTGTGTAGGTGGAGGGTTGGGGGAGAAATATTTGGCGATCGGTGCCAAAGTATGCCCACAAACCCACCGCAGTATAGATAAAAATCACAGAACGCACCAGACGCATGAGAGAAAATTCACCCACCAGTAGGCGGCGGATCTTTTTTTTATCCATTGTATTGGCAAATACCTAGAATTAGAAATTTAGGGAATAATCTGTAGGGGGCAGACACAGAAGGCCCTTTAGCAATCATAGTGTGAGGAAAGCAGATGACATTTGAATATCCTGATGACTTGAAGTACCTGGACTCTCACGAGTATGTCCGCCTGGATGGGGAAATTGCCACCATTGGCATTAGCGCCTTTGCTGTGGATCAGTTGGGAGATATCGTGTTTTTGGAACTGCCAGAAATCGGTGATGCTCTGACTAAGGGAGAATCCCTCGGTAGTGTGGAGTCAGTGAAAGCAGTAGAAGAACTCTATGCCCCGATTTCCGGGACAGTGGTGGAGCGCAACGAAGGGGCGATCGCCTCCCCCGAACTCATTGGCGAGGATCCCTATGGCGAGGGTTGGTTGCTCAAACTCCGCATCAACGACCCCGACGAACTAGAAGAGACCCTCACCGCCGACGAATATAGACAACAAGTAGAAGGAGAAGAATAAAACATTCCTCGTGGTGCGCATAGAGGGGAGACGGGGAGACGGGGAGACGGGGTGACGGGGAAGAGGGGGAGGGGTGGGAAGAGAGGGAAGAGGGGGAAGAGGGGGAAGAGGGGGAAGAGGGGGAGGGGTGGGAGGAGGGGGAAGATGGGGAGGGGTGGGAGGAGAGGGAGGAAGATTGCTTCCCACACTTCCCACA
>Ga0209172_10005843_pt1 | contig 14414 bp, 14 predicted proteins | sample LarsenN4metaG_FD_184113 | JGI IMG/M metagenome (GOLD analysis project Ga0209172, IMG submission 184113) | Hot spring sediment bacterial and archeal communities from British Columbia, Canada, to study Microbial Dark Matter (Phase II) - Larsen... ... | reverse complement strand
GCGCTACGGCCTGGATGTAAAACGTTCCAGAAAGAATGCCTGCCTTCACCAGGAACACGCTTCCCGCCACGAGCGCCAGCACCGGTGACAGCGTGAGCACCGGCAGGTCGAGCGCCCACTCCACGAAGTACAGCAGCGTGCTCGTGATCGAGCTGCCCGCCCACACGTGCGCGATCTGCCGCTCCACGAACGTGATCGGCCCGGACCGTCGTCGCAACTCCCAGAAGATCGTTGCCCAGGCTCCCACCGCGATGCCCCAGAACGCGATGTACGGCAGCCGCGCCGTCACCCCCGCGTGCTGCATGGCCGTGGTGATGACACACATCAACAGCACCACCAGGCTGTGCCACATCCACAACAGACCCCAATTCTCCAGCACCGCGGCATGATGCGTTTCGCGAAAGGCCCGGGTGATCACTTGCGAGAACTGCGATGACCGCGCCGAGATCGGCTCGTTCGCCAGATAAGCTTCCAGATCGTCGGCCAGCGCGTCCGCACTCGCATACCGCAAATCGGCCGGCTTCTGCAGGCCCTTCAGCGCGATCATTTCCAGGTCGGCATCGGCCTTGGGGTTCAGCATTCGCGGCGGCAGCGGATCCTGTTCGAGCACCATCAGCACGGTGTCAATGGCTGAAGGCGCCTGGAACGGCGGCCGGCCCGTGAGCATGGCGTACAGGATGGCACCCAGACTGTACACGTCGGTTGTGGGACCGATCTCGCCGCGCCGCCCTGCGGCCTGTTCCGGCGCCATGTAGCCGGGCGTGCCGAGAATCGCGCCCGTATTGGTGAGGCTGGCCGCGGAAGCCGGGCTTTTCTGAAAGCCCGGCTTCATTGTGACTTCCGACCGAAGCCCGGCTTTCGGAAAAGCCGGGCTTCGGTCGGTGGAGATCCGTTTCGCCAGACCGAAGTCGGTGACGTACACGCGGCCTTCGCGGTCGATGAGGATATTCGACGGCTTCAAATCGCGATGCAACACGCCATGACGGTGGGCCTCTGCAATTGCCCGGCACACCGGCGCCAGCAGCTCCGCCGCCTCGCGGGACCGCAGCGGACCGTCCGCCAGCCGCCGGGCCAGCGTGGTCCCTTCGATCAGCTGCATGCTGAAGTACGGCTGGCCGTCGCGCTCGCCGACTTCGTACACAGGGACGATCTGCGGGTGGCGCACTTTCGCCGCCGACTCCGCTTCCGCGCGGAAGCGGGCCAGGTCACTCGCCGAGGCCATCTCGCCCCGCAACACCATCTTGAGCGCGACGAGGCGGTCGGGACTGTGTTGCTGCGCCTTGTACACCACTCCCATGCCGCCACGGCCCAGTTCCTCCAGCAGCGTGTAAGCCCCAAATTCGCGCGGCAGGTTCTTCGTGTCCGGGACGCTTCCGAGCGTCCCGGACACTTTTTCCAGCGACCCGGACGTGAATTCAACGAAATCTTCCGCAATGAGCATCGTCGCGCACAGCTCACGGATCTCGTGCTCCAGATCCGGATGACGGCGGATGACGGAATCGATATCCGGCAAGCGACCGCCGCGCGATTGGACGAGCAGTTCGTCAAGCACTGCGGCGAGGCGGGCATCAGAATCGGTTGTCGTGGCGGAATTGCTCAATCACCGTTCCTCGAAGGCGTTTCCCCTAAGATTGCCCGCAACCTGCGCAGCGCGCGCAGATGCCTCATTCCGGCCGCGGGGGGCGTCAAACCCAGTGCTTCCGCGGCATCGCTATTGCCGAGCTGCTCGAAGTGCCGCAACCAGATGATTTCGCGGTCTTCGTCTTCGAGTTGGTCGAGAGCGGCAAGGAACCGCTGTTCGAGCTCCCGCCGGATGTTGGCCGCCGCGGGCGTCAGCTCGTGATCGGCGAGCTGGGCCGCAAGGTCGAACGACGAGCGGTCGGCGAACTGGAGCGCGGCGAGCGATTGCTCGCGATCCATGCTGCGCCTCTGCGCGCCGCGGTGCTGCCGGTGCATCTCGATGATGCGGTCCTGCGCGAGCTGACGCAGCCACACGGGAAACGGCATCCGCGGATCGGCGAGATAATCACTCAACCGGCGGTTGGCCTCGATGAGGACGTCCTGCACGACGTCGCTGGCATCCACCCGCCGCGCCAGCGCCCGGTCCAGCCGCAACTGCACCAGCCGTCGCAAATTGGCCCGGTGGCGGTCGAGCAACTCATTGACGGCGGCGCCGTCCCCCTGCCCCGCCGCCGCCAGGAGCTGCTGCGTTTCGTCGGAATGGTTCGAGGAATGCGACATTCAGGACGCTCGTCTCGCCGAAGACTTAAAGTGTGCGGCTAAGGGGATACTCGCTGATCGGGATACCCAACGCACGCACTTCCTGCAACCTCCGCCAGCCGCGGGTGACGAGAACTTCACGCTGTGCCACTTCCACCCCGTCGAGTTGGCGCTTGTCGAAGGGGCCTTCCACCACCACCGGCTCGAACGCCGGATCGACGATGAACTGTGCCAGCGTGGGATCGCAACGAATGTGCCGCTCCGGCGTGGTGAGCAGCGCCCGCACCGGCAGCTCGCCGATGACGTAGCGGAGATAAAGGTCGCTGTCGACGATCTCCGCCACGTCCTCGCCGCAGACTTCGCACAGGTATCCGCGTTCGCACCGGGCCATGCACCCAGCGTCGCGCCGCGCGATTGGCCCGTCAAGTCCAGCCAGGAGTCCCAGGGATGCCATCCCTGGGCTTCTGACGATCTACATGCCGAAGCCGTCGTGGACGGTGTAATCCTCGAAGCGCATCGATTCCTTGCGCCAGCGCAGCGTGACGATGCCGGTGGGGCCGCTGCGGTGCTTGGCGACGATGACCTCTGCCTCGCCCGGACGGTCTTCCACGTTGTAGGCGTCGGGGCGGTGCAGAAACATCACAATGTCGGCATCCTGCTCGATGGCGCCGGATTCCCGCAGGTCGGCCAGCCGCGGCCGTTTGTCCTCCCGCAATTCGACGCCCCGGTTGAGCTGCGACAGCGCAATCACGGGGATATCGTTTTCTTTGGCGATTCCCTTGAGTCGTCGCGTGGTTTGCGCGATCTGCTGCTCGCGGTTGGCCTTCTTGTCTTCCGGTTCGATGAGCTGCAGGTAATCGATGACAGCCAGGCCAATGTGGTGCCGCCGCTTCATCCGCCGGCAGATGGCGCCGATCTGCCCCACCGTGCGGGCCGGGGTGTCGTCGATGTACAGCGGCAGGGCACTCAGTTCGTGGGCCGCGTGCAGCAAGGCATCGCGCTCGGGCGCCTCGAGCAGCCCCTTGCGAACGCGGTGGCCGTCGAGGCGGGCGCGGTTGCACAGGAAGCGCTCGGCCAGTTCGAGCTTGGATTGCTCCAGGCTGAAGATGAGAACGCCGGTGCTGCCCGGGCCGGCCACCCAGTCGGCAATGTTGCACACGAACGCCGTTTTGCCCATGGACGGCCGGGCGGCCAGGATCACCAGTTCGGACGGTTGAAAGCCGTTGGTCTGCCGGTCGAGATCGACAAAGCCGGTCGACAGCCCGCTGATTGAGCCTTCCTTGCCGAGCCGAGAATTGATCCGCTCCAGCGTGTCGAGCATGATTTCGTCCATGCTCAGCTTCGTGCCGGTTTCCTGCTGCTCGAGAATTTGGAAGATGCCGCGCTCGGCCTGCGTGAGGATCTCGGCAGTCTCGTTGCTGCCGCCGTAGCACTCGCGGAGCACTTCGGTGCAGACGTTGGTGAGGCTGCGCTGGATCCACTTGTCGCGGACGATTTCGGCGTAGTATTTGACGTGCGCGGCGTGCGGCACGGTTTCGAGGATTTCCAGCAGGTACCGCACGCCGCCGATCGATTCCAGCTGCTTGGTGGCGTCGAGCCGCTCGGCGAGGGTGACGGCATCGATGCCGCGGATGCCCGATTCGTACATCCGCAGGATTGCGGCGTAGATGATCTGGTGTTTCTCGCTGTAGAAATGCGATGGCTGGAGGAAATCGGCGACCTCGTCGATGGCCTCGTTAAGGACCAGAATGCTGCCGAGCACGCTTTGCTCGGCGGCGAGGTTCTGCGGCGGCAATTTGCCGGCGAAGTCTTCGGCGGGCATGGAAGAACTCCGTTTCGCAGCCCACAAGACAGAAGAAGCCCAGGGATGGCGATCCCTGGGTCTCTTCTCTCTTCTCGATGAAAGACTGACCCAGGGATGCGGGGTATCCAGTCCGCTGGGTCCCCGGGCCTCAGGTCACTTTTTAACGGCGGCTTTGGCGGCGGGGACGACCCAGACCTTCACCTCGGTCTTGAGGTCTTCGCCAAACTCGATTTTCACCGTGTACATGCCCAGCTCTTTCAGCGGGCCTTCCAGCTTGATGTGGTTCTCCTCGACAGCGTAGCCCGCAGTCTGCAGCGCCTGGCTGATGTCGCGGCCGACGATGGAGCCATACAGGTGGCCTTCGTCGTTGGCGTTCGCTTCCAGGGTGACGCTGTACTTCGACACGCGGTCGGCAAGCTGCGACAACTGTTTTCGCTTCTCTCGCTGGATCTCCGCCAGCTTCTGCTGGTGCAGCTCCACGCGGCGCTTGTTGGCGGCGGTGGCCACGGTGGCGAGACCTTGCGGCAGCAGGTAGTTGCGGGCGAAGCCGGGCTTCACTTTGACAATTTGCCCCTGTTGGCCCATACCGGGGACGTCTTCGGCGAGCAGCAATTCCACCTGGCGGTGCACCCGGGGGCGGCCAGAGGCCGTGTTATTGGAGCGGGACATGAATACGTTTCCAATTCGGTGTGAGTCTTCGCGGTTCGGTTGGACCGCGTGCGAAACGGTAATACAGATCAAAACGGAACTTCGTCGTTGGGAGAGCCGCCCGTGTCGTTGCCGTAATCGGCCTGTGGTCCCATGTCTTCCGGCTCGGGAGCCGGGCCGCCACCGCCCCGCTGTCCGACTCCGCTCGACACGCGGAGAGCGCTGCCGCCTTCACCGCGGCTGCCAAGCATGGTCATGTTCTCGCCGACAACCCGCAGCCGACTGCGCTTCTGCCCGGTCTCTTTGTCGTCCCATGTGTCCGTTTGCAATCGGCCTTCGATGAGCACCTGACGCCCTTTCGCCAAGTACTCGCCTGCCACTTCCGCGGTACGGCCCCACAGCGTCACATCGACGAAAGTAACTTCCTCGCGGCGGGAGTTAGTCTGCTTGTCGAACCACTGACGATTGACCGCCAGTCCAATGTCGGCGACCGCCGTGCCTCCGGCGGTGTACTTCACTTGCGGATCCCGGGTCAGATTGCCGACCAGGATGACTTTGTTGAAGCTGGCCATAAGAAATCCTCGACTCTCGACCGACATTCAGCGATCTTCGGGAACGCCTTCCTCGCGACCGCGGCCGCGCCCTTCACGCATCTCGACGCCTTCCGTGCGGTCGGCCTTCTGCTCGGGACTGTGGATGGTGCCGTCGTGCGAGGTGAGCGCCTGAACCATGGCGTCGAAGATGACCTGCGGATGCCGAATGATGAGCTGCCGCAGCACGTAGTCGTTCAGCTTGCCCAGGCGGTTCAGCTCGGGCACGTGGTTGCCGTCCATCTGGAAGCACGCCAGGTAGTACAGTCCCTTGCGGTGCCCTTCAATGGGATAGCACAGCTTGCCTTCCTGCCACGGCCGCGACGCGACGACGGTGGCGCCGCACCGCTCCAGCATGCCGAGCACCGCCTTTTGCGTCCCATCCGGATCGGACGAGTACCGGTTGCTGTCGAGCAGGAACATCCCTTCGTACATATACTGAGACACGTTGAATTCTCCGATGTCTGCCGGACGCCTTCGCGCGTCCTGAGCACAGCTTCCCTTGTAACCCGCCGCCGTTCCTTTGCAAAGTCGCCGCACACCGACCGTGTGCGGCTCAACGTCACGATCCGCCTTCTGTCACGGTGCCGTTGGTCTGGTTCATGGCGGCGGCGATGCCGTCGCGTATCCAGAGTTCGACCCCCGTTGCGGCCCGCCTCACCATCTGGTCGACCACGTCGAGTTCCTCTTTGCGGAACCTCGACAGGACATAATCGGCCGAATCCCGCTGCGGCGGAGGACGGTCAATTCCGATCCGCAGCCGAGGCACCTCTTCCGTTGCCAACACTTCCAGGATGCTCTGCAGCCCCTTCTGCCCCCCGGCTGAACCGCTGGCTCGCAGCCGCACCTGGCCCAGTTTCAAATTCAAGTCGTCGCAGATCACCAGCACTTCGTCGAGCGGGATCTGATAAAACTTCACCACCTGCTGCACGGCGCGGCCGCTGAGGTTCATATACGTCTGCGGCGCCACCAGCAACGTTTTTTCGCCGGAAATGACTGCCTCGCGGATCTCGGACTCGAACCGGGATTGGGGCCGCTCGGCCGACCACCGCCGGGCCAGCTCATCGAGCACCTCGAAGCCGACGTTGTGCCGCGTCCCCGCGTATTTGTCTCCCGGGTTGCCCAATCCGACGACGATTCGCATGGAGGAGTCCAGAGTTTAGAGTCGAGAGTCGAGAGCCAGAAAATTCAAGCTGCACCAATCTGACTCTTGACTCTCGACTCCCGTCTCTCCGCTACTTCTTCTTGGCCGCCTCCTTCTCCTTCTTGGGTTCGTCCGCAGCCGCGGCGACTTCCGCCGGTTTCTTGCCGATCACTTCCGGCTCGGTGGCAGCGGCGACGGCGGCTTCCGCCGGCATTTCTTCCTTCACCTGCACCTGCACGCAGTGCACGACGATGGCGTCTGGCGGATTGTGGACGCGGACATTCTCCGGCAGTTCCAGCTCGCGCACGTGGATGGCCTGTCCGATCTCCAGCGTGCCGATCTTCACGTAAATCGCGTCCGGAATCGCAATTGCCGGGCAATCGACGGTGAGGCTGTGCAGCGGTTGCTCCAGGATGCCGCCGCGCAATGCGCCCGGCGCAGTCCCCTTCGTAACCACCGGTACGTGCAGCGTCACGCGCTCCGTGGCGTCGACTCGCATCAGGTCGAAATGCTCGACCGTGATTCCGAACGTGTCCCACTGCACCTCGCGGACGAGTGCCTTGTCGTGCTGGCCGGCGACTTCGAGATCCACCACGCGCACGCCCGACTTGAGCAGCGGCGTCAACACGTCGGCCTTGACCGCAATGGCCGTCGGCTCCACCTGATGGCCATACACATTTCCGGGGACGTACCCGTGCAACCGCAATCGCCGACACGCCTTCGTCCCGCGGACCGTGCGGGGTTCGGCCACCAGCTTGGATTCTCTGGACATCGCCGCCACCTGTGTGGTTCGTTCTTGAAGGCCCGCCAAGGACTTGCGTCACCAAAGCCCGACGGGGAATCGAGAAGTTTACCGTCCGACGCCGCGCGATGCAACTCGTCGCGTTCGTCGATGCCCGGCCAGGGTGCACGTCAGCTTTTTCGCATCGACGTGGTGGTGCGCAGGAGTGGTCAGAAAGGTCAATTCCCGATTTGGGCTGTCGTGTGATAAGTTGCGCCGGTTGGGGGTGGTTGGAGAATGGAGCCTCTAACGAAGGGCGGTGGGACATGGCAGTCGATGCGGACACGTTGCGCGCAGAATTGCGGGAATCGCTCCGGCGGACGGCGGAACTGCGGGTGGCCTGGGATCTGGCGGAAGGTCGGGTGCCCGCGCAGGGGGTGCCGCATTATTCGCTGATCGAGGCGGCGGCGCACGCGGTGGGGCGGGAGGTGAGTCGGCTTGCGCAGGCGTTGCACATGGGCGAAGTGGTTGCGCGTCAGCAGACACACGCCCGGTGTCCTGCGTGCGGCACGCGGTGCGGGTTATCGTCCCGGAAGCGGACGGTAACGTCGGGTGACGGGCCGGTGGAGTTGCAGGAGCTGGTGGGGCGGTGTCCGGCGTGTCACCGGGATTTTTTTCCCTCTGCGGGAAGAGCTGGGGTTTGAGGCCTGCGAACTGACCCCCACGGTGATTCGCAAGGTCTCGGTGCTGGCTGCGGAAACGCGTTCCTTTGCGCGGGCGGTGATTGCGCTGGAAGAGGCAGACATCCAAGTCTCGGCCAAAACGGTCGAGCGCGTGGTGCACGACGTGGGCGCTGAACTGGCAGCGCGGCGTGATGCCGCTCCGAACAGCGCCGCAGCGCTGGCGGAGCATCCCCAGAATGTCCCCGATCTGGCGGTGGTGGAATGCGATGGCGGACGCATTCGCTGTCGGGAACCCGGCCGTGGTCCGGGCGTGTCTCTCGACGGTGCGGGGTGGCGCGAAGACAAGAATGCCTGCCTGATCCGAGCCCGGCGTCAGACCTTCGACCACGATCCGCAGCCCGAACCGCCCGCGTGTTTCTGCGACGCGCACCACGTGGCCCAACTGGCGGCCACGGAAGCGTTGTCGCTGGCAGCGCCGGCGCCGAGAGATCCTTCCGTGGAACAGACCGAGGCCGCACCACCGCCTGAGCCGCTCGACTGGCGGCCCCAGCGGCTTGTGCGCACCGTGCTCAGCAGCCTGGCCGAGGCCCGCGAATTCGGCCGCCAGATGCAGCGCGAAGCCAAACGCCGCCGGTTCTACGAAGCCAACGCCAAAGCCTTCCGGGGGGATGGCCTCCCCGGGAACTGGTCGATCTGGAAAACGCGGTTCTCCGACTTCACACCCATCCTCGACTTCATTCATGCCCTGAGCTATGTGTTCAGCGCCGCCAAGGCCGTCCACTCCACCTCTCCCGAAGACGCCTGGAGCCAATACCTGGCCTGGATGCGCGGCTGCTGGCAAGGCGAAGTCGATCAGGTCCTGGGCGAACTCCGCGCCTGGCAGGCCCAACTCGGCGAGCCGCCCGACGACGCGCCCGATCACGACCCGCGAAAGATGCTGGCAAAGACCGTCGGCTATCTCGACCACAACCGCAACCGGATGCGCTACCCCGAATACCGCCGACAGGGCCTGCCCATCACCACCGCAGGGATGGAATCCCTCGTCAAAGAAATCAACTACCGCGCCAAAGGCACCGAGATGTTCTGGAACAACCCCGACGGGGCCGAAGCCATCCTCCAACTCCGGGCCGCCGCTCTGTGCGACGACGACCGCCTCCGCCGCCATCTCCGACAGCGACCAGGCAGCCCCTTCACACGCCGACCCAAAGCCCCAAAATTACCACCGCGAAAAATCAAAAGCTGACGTGCACCCCAGTTTGCGGTGGCGCGTTGCTGGAGGGTACGAGACCGTCACGCTACCATGCCCCGTCCGCTCCGTGGCCGGGGCGAGAGATGTGGTGGCAGGGAGGCCGTTCGCGATGGTTAAACCGTTCGCTGCGTTGAGGCCTTCTGATGACAACTGCCGTGGCTGCCCCTGCCGAGACGGAAGCCGATTTGGTGGCGCGGGCGCAAGCGTCGATCAGCCAATGCCAATGGGAAGTCGGCGAGTGCGCGGCGCTGTGGACCAGGCGGTTTGCGCGCGGCCGGACGGATGCCGATTTCGCCCAGCTCATCGGCCTTAGTCCCGACCAGGTGTATCAGCGTCGGAGAGTGTGGGAGACGTTCAGCGATGCGCGGACCAGCTTCCCTGCGCTGCGGTGGTCGCACTTCTACGCGGCCCTGAATTGGGACGACGCCGCGGAATGCCTGCAATGGGCGCAGGATATCGGCGCCACGGTGGCAGAGATGCGAGCGTGGCGGCGGGCGCAGCGCGGTGAAGACTTAAGCGAGCCGAGCGCCGATGCGGTCGACTGGATGGCATCGGAAGCCGTTGCCGTGCGCGTGCCGGACGACGGCGAAGCCGCGAGCCAGGGCGGCCTCAGCGGCGCCCGCACAGGGGTGGTGGCGCCAGTCGCCGCAGGCGTGGCCCGCGCCGCAGAAGGTGGCGACGGTTATGCGCCATTTCACGAGGGCGCCATCACGCCGCCGAGCACAGAAGCGCCAGCGAAAGAACGTCCCGCGCCGACCGTGGAGCAACTCGTGCGGCGGATGACCACCGCGATCGAGCGTTGCGTGGCGGCGATCGATGCACCGTTCAAGAAGCACTTTGCCGACGTTCCCGCGAAAGATCGCCGGCGATTCCTGAAGGCCATCGAACAACTTGCGGACAAGACGGCCGGCCTCGATTAAAATGGCGATATTGCCACCATCTGAAGCTGCGGGGTTCGAGCCCCTCGGCTCCTCCATCGCCAGAGGCCGCATGCCGTGAGCGATTCGTCGCCGCCAGTTACGGTCGAAAAGCTCGACCGGCCGCCGGACTCCAAGTCCGCAAACGTGAACTCGTGGCTGGTCGCCGCGCTGCTGTTGGCGGTGGCAGCGATCATGCTGCGCAACGCGGGTCTGCTGCCGACGATGTTTTCCGGCGGCACTGTCCCGCGTGTCGTTGAGCCGCGAGGCGACCTGGCCGACGACGAGAAAGCCACCATCGAGATCTTCAAAAACGCCTCGCGGGGAGTGGTGCACATCACCAGCTTAGCCGTGCGTCGGGACCGGCTGAGCCTCGACCTGCTGCAAATTCCGGAAGGCACCGGCACGGGGTTCATCTGGGACGAGGGCGGACACATTGTGACGAACTACCACGTGATCGAGATGGGGCAGACCGCCCAGGTGACGCTGGCCGACGGCACTCGCCTGTCCGCCCGGCTGGTGGGGGCCGACAAGGACAAGGATCTTGCGGTTCTGAAAGTGGACCTCCCCGCAGGCAAGAAACTGGCCCCCATCCCCTTGGGGACGTCAGCCGATTTGCAGGTGGGGCAGAAGGTGTTCGCCATTGGCAACCCGTTCGGCCTCGACCAGACGTTGACGACGGGCGTGATCAGCGGTGTGGGCCGGGAGATCCAGGTTCCCTCGCGACGGACGATCGACGGCGCCATCCAAACCGACGCGGCCATCAATCCGGGCAACTCCGGGGGACCGCTCCTCGACAGTGCAGGGCGCTTGATTGGGGTGAACACGGCGATTTATAGCCCCTCCGGGGCGTACGCGGGGATCGGGTTTGCCGTGCCGGTCGACACGGTTAACGAAATTGTCCCGCAGTTAGTGCAGAACGGCCGGATCGAACGCGTCGGGCTGGGAGTGGGGCTGCTGGACGATAAACTGGCCGACATGTTGGGCGTCAAAGAAGGGGCAGTGGTCGCCCGGGTTTCGGCCGCGGCGGCCGTGGCCGGATTGCGGCCCTCTTACTGGGACGAAGACGGCGAACTCCGGCTGGAAGTGATCACGGCGATTGACGGCAAGCCCATCCGCCGCGCCGAAGACGTCCTGCGGGCGCTCGACCGCCGAAAAGTGGGCGAGACGGTGCGGGTGACGGTGTGGCGCGATGGTCAAGAGGTGGTGCTTTCGATTAGGCTACAAGCGTTATGATCGCGGCGGAGCGCATTTCGCCGCGGGCGGGCCCCGCAACAGGAAACGCGTTCGATGTCCAACTACGTGAATGTGCTCCGCGACGGCACGGTGACGGTGCTCGAGCTCGGCCCCAAATGCAAGATGATCGAGGAGGCCATGCTCGACGCCATTGGACAAGACCTGTTGCAGGCGACGGTCGCCGCGTCGCCGCCGCTGGTGGTGATTGACCTGTCGCATACCGAGTTCTTCGGGTCGGGCTTCATCGAAGTGCTGTTCCGCGTGTGGAACCGCGTGCAGCAGAAGCCGGGGGGAAAGATGAGCCTGTGCGGCCTGCAGGCCTATTGCCGCGAAGTGCTCGAAGTGACGCACCTCGACAAGCTGTGGCCACTGCACGCGACGCGCGCCGATGCGGTGGCGGCGCTGAGCGCGCCATAAGCGCATCGCGCTAGCGCACAAAAAGAACGTTCAGAATCCCACCGCCGGTCCGCCACCGCCCGTTCCTCCCGGTGTGGCTGGCGCGGGTGCCGGCGCGGGACGCGGGGGAGGCAATGCAGGGGCCGCTGCCGCGACTGCAGCCCCGCCGCGTCGCATCGCATAGCGGATGGGGAACGACGGGAAGATCGTGTTCGAGTAGGTGTTCCCGTCGCCCAAGGGAATCGGGAGGTATTCGGCGTCGAACGCGTGCGGCAGCGGCTTGGTCCCGCTGTAACCAATGTTGCGGTCGTACCGCGCGAATGCCTTCTCGGTGACATACTGCGTGAAGCCCAACCATTGCCGATCGGGCGCGAGACCCCAGAACATCGCCTTCTCCGGCCGGAAACCGAGGAATTCCCGCGGCAGCGGGGCGGTGTGCACGGCAGTGAACAGGAAAGCCATCGTGACGTAGCCGGTGCCGAACGCGAACGCCCAGCGGGCAACGTTGTCCACCATCGCCGGCACCTGGATGTACGTGGGCACAAACCGTTCCGTCGCCAAGCGCAACAGAAAGACAAAACCCACGAACAAGCCCACCAGCGACACCATGTCCCAGCGGTATTCCCACTCGCTCATGGCGCCGGTGAGGAGGATAGCGAGCGGCTCGAAGAAGTTCATCGCGAGCAAGCCGGCCAGCAGCGTGCACAGGAAGGTCACGCCCGCGCTCCAGGCGCCGTCGTTGGAGACCATCCAGGTCACGCCGCCCAGAATCGCCAGCAAGATGAGGTCGAAGAGCGTCATGGTGGTGTCAGCTCGTAAGAGACCCAGGGATAGCCATCCTTGGGCTTCTGAAAATGTCATTTCACAACGCGGAGCAGTTCGTCGAGAGACGTGATGCCTTTCACGACGAGCCGGAGGCCTTCTTCCTTCATGTACAACATACCGTTCTTGCGGGCCTCGGCTTTCACGGCGGTCATGCCCTGGTTTTCGCGGATCATGTCGCGGATGCGGTCGGAGAGCACGAACAGCTCGTACACGCCAATCCGCCCCAGGAAGCCAATGCCGTTGCACGTGGGGCAGGTCGCGGTCGGATTCTTGGGGGGGCGATAGAATTTCTCGACTTTTTCCGCGGGCAGACCAGCCCGCTGGATTTCGTCGATGGTGGGCTTGTATGCCTCTTTGCAATCGTTACACAACTTCCGCACCAGCCGCTGGCCGAGGATGGCCGACAGCGAATCGGCCAGCATGAACGGCTCCACGCCCAGGTCGATGAGCCGCGACAGCGCCGTGATGGTATCGTTGGCGTGGATGGTGGAGAACACCATGTGGCCCGTGTTGGCCGCCTGGCAGCCGATTTTCGCCGTTTCGCCGTCGCGAATCTCGCCCACCATCACCACGTCGGGATCCTGACGCAGAATGCTGCGCAGCGACCCGGCGAACGTCTGTCCCGCTTTGGTGTTGATCTCGATCTGCGTGACGTTCTCCATCTTGTATTCGACGGGGTCTTCGATGGTGATGATGTTGTTCTCGAGCGGGTCGATCTCCTTCAGTGCGGCGTACAACGTGGTCGATTTGCCCGCCCCGGTGGGACCGCAACTCAGGAACATGCCGTGCGGCTGCTGGATCACCTGGATGATCTGGTCCATCAGGTTCTTGCGCATGCCCAGATCGGCGAGCGTCTTCACGGACGCGCTTTGGTCGAGAATGCGCAAGCTCATTTTCTCGCCGGCCTGCAGCCCCTGGGTGGCCACGCGGAAATCGATCTCGCGGTCTTCCATCTCGGCGCGGAAGCTGCCGTCCTGCGGCTTGCGGCGCTCGGTGATGTCCATCGCCGAGAGGACTTTGAAGATATTCACGATGGCGTCGCCGGTGGCGCGGTCGAACGGCTCGGCAACGTGCATCACGCCGTCGATGCGCAGCCGGACCTGCATCTCGTCTTCTTTGGGTTCGAGGTGCACGTCGGTCGAGCGCCGCAGGATGGCGTCGTACAGCAGCTCTTTCGCCGCCATGTAGCCCTTGGAGTTTTCCACCTGCCGCGAGCGGTCCACCTCGCCCGCGCCTTTGCCCGACTTGCCGATGAGCTTGATTGGCGGACCGGCGCTGGTCGACACGGTCCCCTTGCCGCCGATGTGGATCCCCACTCTCGCGAGCAGTCGGATGGCCACTCCCCGCAGGTGCCGCGGCGTGAGCACTTTCCCCGAATCGGGCACGCGCTGGTTCCGCTCGTAGACGTAGAAGCCGACCGGCGCGGCGTAGCCCACCAGCGTCATGCAGGTCCATGCCAGCAGGAAGTTGGGACTGCACAAGGCCAGCACGAAGCCCCCGACGCCGGCCATCAGGAACACGCCGTTCCAGAACTCGTTGCGGACCTTAAGCGCGGTGGAGTCAGTGTCGATCCAGTTGGCCGTCCACAGCCACAACCCGAACAAGGCAAACAGATAAATCAGCTTGATCCAACTCAGGTAGAAGCCGGCCAGATCGCGGCGCATCCACTTGCCGCCGGTGAAGTACAGGCTTCCCGACACGCTGGGAAAGGCATCGGCGGGGCGCGCCGCCGGCGCCGCCGCGACGGGGGCTGCAGGGGCAGCGGCTGTCTCACCGGCTCCCGGAACTTGCTGCGCGCACAGGTCAGCGGCGAGACAACCCAGAACTGCCCACAGCACGACCGCAACCAACCTGCCCGCTCTCATCACCGCATCTCCGGTGTCTGTTCCGCCGACGGAGATCCGCCACGACGGAATCGAGTCAATTGTATATCGGCGGCGCAGATTGAAACAACGACCGGGTCCAACTTCGCACGCAGGCG
>Ga0209172_10005842_pt1 | contig 14415 bp, 9 predicted proteins | sample LarsenN4metaG_FD_184113 | JGI IMG/M metagenome (GOLD analysis project Ga0209172, IMG submission 184113) | Hot spring sediment bacterial and archeal communities from British Columbia, Canada, to study Microbial Dark Matter (Phase II) - Larsen... ... | reverse complement strand
TTTTGAGCGTTCATCCTTTTGAGAAAATGCCTCTCCATGAACTACTTACAGAACCTCATCCCAATAATCTAATGCCTGTGACTCATAACCAAATGCAGTTGTGGGACTTATAGCCGGACACTCCTGGTATGATGTAAATTTTCTGGAGCTTTGGATTGATGGTCCATAAGGTCTTCTTTCGGAACAACTTAGTTGGCTCCCGTAGCTCAGTTGGATAGAGCACCGGATTTCTAATCCGAGGGTCGCAGGTTCAAATCCTGCCGGGAGCGCGCTGCGCGCGCGGACAATATTCTCTTTAGCCCGGAGGGCGTGATGGGATTCGCAGCCGGGAGGCCCAATTCTGCCGGGAGTGCCCGGAGTGGCACAGAAAGTGGATGCAGGGGCCAATGCTTGGATGGGGGCTGGGAAAGCGCAACGGCGGCGATCACCAGAAATACCAGCGCCCGGTGGCCAGGACGTAGATGCCGAGCAGGAGGTTGGTGACGGCGTGCAAGAGGATGACGTCGCCCAGGCTGCGGGTGCGGATGAACCAGTAGCCGGCCATGGCACCCCAGATCAGGGCCACGCCCCATTGATCGGCATGGGCCAGGACAAACATGCCGGTGACTCCCCAGAATGAGAGGTGGCTGTAGGTGCCTAACTCGACGGACTCAAAGTCTTCCCGGATCAGATAGCGCTGGAGGAAGCCACGCCAGAAGACTTCTTCCATGATCGGGACAATGACGGCGGTGCCCAGCATGCGGAACGCGATGAGCCCGATGGGGATGCCGGTGCCTTCGAAAATCCAGGGATTGAAACCCTCTTCGGGTGAGGGGTTGCTGCGTCCCAGCCAGGGGTAAAGACCGATCCAGAGCGCGGTGCCTGCGGCGCCCAATGCCACACTGGCCCATGGGCGGGCAAACTTGATCTCCGGCAGCCGGTTCCACAGATAGGCCAGCAGCCAGCCGACGAGGAAAACCATGAGCGGATAGGTAAGATAGACGGCGTGGGGATGGGCCTTGTTGGCCGAGAGAATGAGCACGTAAGCGGCAAAAGGGGCGGCGAAGGGGAAGATCGGATGGCGGACCAGGCGGCGGATCATGGGCCGCAGGCTACCCGCGGAAGTCATCGGGCACAAGTGGATCGGCGGCGGCGAGGAGCGAATGAAGGGCGGCGCCGCGCCCGCTTCACGATGGACAACCTGGCCTTGCCCGATCAAATTGGGCTGCGGACGGAGAGATCGAAACATGGAGCCACCGAACATTCTCTGGATTTGCACCGACAGCCAGCGCTGGGACACGCTCGGCTGCATGGGCAATCCATGGGTGCGGACTCCCTGCCTGGATGCCTTGGCGCAGTCGGGGGTGCTGTTTGAGCGCGCGTTTTGCCAAAGCCCGCTTTGCATGCCCAGCCGGGGCAGCTTTCTGACCGGGCGCTATCCTTCCACCAACCGCCTCCGCCAGAATGGCCAGGAGCGCGTGCCCGGCCTCCGTCCCGTCACGGCCACGCTGGCGCAGGCCGGCTGGCACTGCGGGCTGATCGGCAAGCTCCATTTGGCGAATTGTGACCGGCGCCTCTCGCTGGGGCCGGAATGGTGGAAGCACCCGAGGAGCGAGTGGCTGGTGGAAATGGAAGAGCGCGGTGAGGATGGTTATGCGGAATTCCTCTGGGATCATGCGCCCAGCGGGGAGAATCCGCAGAGCGCCTACACCCAATGGCTGGCCGCCCAAGGGGTGGAACCACGCGCCGAGCGCCGGCCCCACCCGGACTGCGGACAAATCGAGATCGGACGCCCTGGCCACCTGCACCAAACCACCTGGTGTGCCGAAGAATCCATCCGCTTCATCCGCGGGCAGGCGGACAGCGGGAGGCCCTGGCTGCTCTCGGCCAATATTTTTGATCCCCATCCCGGATTCGATCCTCCGGAGTCCTGCCTGCAGCGTTATGCCGGCATGGTGGACGAGCTTCCGCTTCCTGAATTCAAGCCCGCCCAGATGGATGCCCTGCCGCGCTATCAAAGGGAAAAATACGAGTCCGAACGGGGCCATTCGACCCGGGGCTGGAGCGAGCGGGATTTGCGGTGGGTCCGGGCGGCCTATTGGGCGATGTGTGACTGGATCGATGTGCAGGTGGGGCGGGTTTTGCAGGCACTCGAGGCCAGCGGGCAGCGGGAGCGCACGCTGGTGCTGTTCACCAGCGACCATGGCGAACTCCTCGGCGATCACGGGTTCACCTGGAAGGGCCCCTTTCTTTATGATGCCTCCATCCGTGTGCCGTTGATTGTCTCCTGGCCGGGACGTTTGCCGGGCGGGCGCCGGGTGCCCGGAATGGTGGAATTGACCGACCTGGCCCCTACGCTCCTGGAGGCCTGCGGCATGCCCCCAGACCCCGCCATGCAGGGGCGCTCGCTCTGGCCCGTGCTGGCCGGCGCGGCAGACGGTGCCGCCATCCGTCCGGAGGCCTATGCGGAATACGGCAATGCCAATCCCGACCAGCCGCCCCAATGGCTCAACATGATCCGCACGGACACTCACAAACTCATCGCGGTTCACAGCACGCTGGAGGGTGAGCTTTATGACCTGCGGGCCGATCCCCATGAGACGCACAACTTGTGGGGGGATCCGGGCCAGGCCGCGCTCAAAACCCATCTCTTGCAGCGTCTGGCCGCCCGCATGGCTTTCACCGCGGACCCGCTTCCCCGCCGGGTGGGCGTGTATTGAAAGACGGGTGAAGCCGCCCTGCCTGTTTTTTTTACTGGGTGGTTGCGCGGCTGCCGCGCATGGAGCATGATTTTCTGGTGACCCAGCCTCCGCCAGTTGACCGCAAAAGCAGCCTTGTTACCTCGTTAGGAGCTTTTGGGGTCTCCGCCATCCTGCACGTCGTGGTGCTGCTGCTGGTGGGCAGTTATGTTATCTTTGAGGAGGTCATCCCGCGCACGCCCTTCACCGCAGTGGGTGACCTGGTTTCCTCTGCGGATGCCGAGGTCCTGCCCGAGCCTCCATCCGATGTCATGCCGGATTTGCCTGAAACGCCGGTGTTGAACAATGACCTGGCGCTTTCCCAGGAACCCGCCCAAGAGGCCGGGGAATCGACCTCCTCGGACATTCTGGTGGCTTCGTCCGTGAATCCGACCTTCTCCCTGCCCCCGGCCACCGGGCCGGTGACGGCGGTGCCCCGGCTGGGCACGGGCGGGGGCAGCCAGGCTTCCGGGACGCCGGGAGCCTCATCCGCCGGTCCCTCCAAGTCTTCGGTGGTCAGCACGCTCTTTGGCAGCAGCGAGGAATCCCCCTCCGCCCTGACCGGGCGTTTCTACGATGCCTCCCGGCGGAAGAACGGGGACGCCATCGGGGGCGCCACCATGGCCAATTTCTCCAACATGACCGCCGCCTGGGTCAAGGAAAGGGGCAAGGCCTCGTTCCTCAGGGATTTGTTTTGGGAATCGAAAACCCCCCTCTATGCGAAATACATCCTGATCCCCGGCGGCGCCACCGCGGTAGCCTTCGAGTCGTTCGGTGAAAAGCCGGCCACGCCCAATCCGGCCTATTTGGTGCACTACAGCGGACGCATTGCCACGCCCGAGGCCATGACGTTCCGCTTCAATGTCAATGGCAACGACTGTGTCATCGTCCTCATCGACGGCAAGCCGGTGGCGATAGCCGACCTGGTCGGCGGTGGCGGAGACCGCCCCGATTGGAGGACAAATCCCACACAAAAATTCACCAAGGAAAAATTCGGCTGGGAGTCCCCGGAAGAACTCATGTTTTCCAGCAAGAGCAGCTACAATCGATACACCATGGGCGATTGGCTGACCTGGGGGGCCAACGAGTTCCACAAGATCGACATCTTGATCGGCGACGCGGCCGTGGGCGGCGACTTTTTCATTTTCGTCGAGGTCCAAGGCAAGCGCTACGATGAAAACGAGGCCACCAAGGCCCACAATCCCCATGTCAAAAAGGGGATTCCCATCCTGCCTCCTTTCAAAACCGACCGTGTCAAAATCCCTGAGGAAATCACCGCTTCCTTCAACACCCCGAAGTTCGAAGAACGCGGGCCCGTGTTTGTGGTCCAGCCCTGACCGCCCGCCCCCTTGTCTGAAACCACCGGGCCAACCCGGGGGACGGTGCCGCCATGCGGCTTTCCCCGCCGGGCCGGACGGGTTCACTATGCCCGCCAGCGCAGCGGTAAGAGCGGTTTTGCCAGCAGGCGGAATTTGAAACCATCCCTAGGTAGGATTGGCGCATTTCCTTCCCGAATTTATGATGAAACATGCTCAAGTGCCTGACCGCCAGCCTGATGATGAGTGCCGCGTCCGTCCTGGCCGCGGCCTATCCCACTTTTGAGGAAGCGCGCCCCCTTCTGGAGAAGTATTGCTATGAGTGCCACAGCGCCGACAAGCGCAAAGGCGGGGTGGATTTGCAGCGCTTCGACACCGAGGACAAATACCGGGAAGAACCGTTCATGGTGGAAGACGTCAAGCATGTCATCCACGAGGAGGACATGCCGCCGTCCAAGGCGCCCCAGCCCACCGCGGAAGAGCGCGCGAAGATGGAAGCCTGGGCCAAGGGCCTGCTCAAGGCGATGGAATCGGCCGCCCCGAACGATCCCGGCGTCGTCATTGTTCCCCGGATCAACAGCCAAGAATACGACTATGTGGTGCGCGACCTCACCGGCAAGCCGCTGCGCATGGGCCAATATTTGACCGCGGATTCCAGCGCGGGGGAGGGCTTCCTCAATGTCGGAGCCGCCCAGCCCATGCAGGTGGGCAACTTTGAGAGCTTCCTGGCTGTGGGCAAAAAACTTCTGGAGCATGCCCGCGTGGCCCCCGGGCTGGGCTTGGTCTGGTTTGAGGCACCGCAGCCTCCGGGCTACACCAACGAGGACCTGGCCAAAAGCATGCGCGTGGCCTACCAGGACTGGTTTGACAAATACCAGGCCGAAGTGCTGGCAGGACAGCTGGCCGACCTGAAAAAAGCGGGTCTGGAACTGTCCACCGCCTACATGGAAGCCGCCTGGCAATACGAGCACCGGGCCGCCCTCGGCATGGCCAATGCCGGATTCACCGAAATCGCCGATGCCTATCCGGTCCCGCTTTTCCCCGGCGCCGTGGAAAAGATGTGGCGCCTGATGAAAAAGGACGAGACGGTCAAAGTGCACAAACCCCTCCTTGCCAATCCCCTCATGGTCCAGTTGATCGAACAATTCACCGCCCTGCCCGCCCCCAAAGGCCGGGCCAAAGATACGGCCCGTGCGGAAATCAAAGCCATCTCGGCTTGGCTGCTGGAGCGCATCACTTGGGACCCAAACTTTGGACACAAATACGATCCCCTGGAAATGCCCCTGGACCGCCCGGAGGCCCAAGCGCTGCGCGGCGGAAAAGTGCCCAAAGGTTTCTACCCTTTCCAAATCGACCTCACAAAAGCCTCCGGCGGTGCGGTTTACATCTGCATTTCCACCCAGTTCGACGGCCCGGACGGTGACATCGTCCTGGTGACCGACGGGCGGCTGGAATTCAAAGGCGGCCAGAGCAAGCCGCTCCATCAGGCGATTTCCGGTTTCACCGATGCCAAGGGCGCCAAAATCGCTTTCGGCACGCATCCGAAAGGCTCGGCCCCTGCGGACACTGTGGGTGCCGGCTCCGGCGGCTATTTGAAAATGGACATTCCGGAGGGCGCAGAAAAACTTTTCGTCACCGTGAAAGTGGACGAAGAGCATGCCCCCAACACCACCGTTCAGCCCTGGATCACAGACAAGCCGCCCGCTTCCTTTGAAGGCTTTCGCGCCCGTTGGACCCTGGGGAGCAAAGATAAAGTCGTCAAAAACGCCATCAAAGGCATGGACGTCTGGTTGAACACCCAGTCAGGCGGCTACCTCAAACCGCGCCCGGAAATCATCTACGCCAACCTGAACGCGGAAGCCCGGGCCTTCCTCGGGGTCAAAGAGGCGCCCCCCCAGGAGCCCTGGGTGCGGGAGCCCTTGCTCAGCCTCAACGCCACCGACCTCCAACACCGGGCCACTCCGGAGATGAAAGCGGAATTGGACGGCATTGTTAAGCTGGTCGGCGTCATCGGTTCCGCCGGAGCCAAGCCTCTGGCCGAACTCCGCGGCGAGGCCTCCGGCATCATCCAGGATTTCGCCTCCAAAGCCTGGCGCCGCCCAGTCACTGCCGAGGAAATGAACAAGCTCCTGGGCCTCTACGATTATGAGGCGGGCAAAGGCGCCAGCTTCGACGCCGCGGTCAAAACCCCGCTGACCGCCGTGCTCGCCTCCCCGGTTTTCCTCTACCGCTTCACCGCGTCCAAAGGCTCGCCCGATCCCTATCCCATCGGGGACAAGGAGCTGGCCACCAAGCTGGCCTTCACCTTCTGGGCCTCGATCCCGGACGAAGAATTGACCGCCCGGGCAGCCGAAGGAAAACTCCAGGACGAGGCCGTGCTCAAAGCCCAGGTCCGCCGCCTGCTCGCCGATCCCAAAGCCCGCGGCTTCATCGAACAGTTCACCGGACATTGGCTCCAGTTTTCCGCCTTCGACATGTTTGATGGCCCGGATGCCATGAAATTCAAGGAGTTCGACGCTGCGCTCAAAACAGCGATGTATGACGAGGTGGTCTATTTCCTCAAAGATATCATCCAGAACAACAAGCCGATCACCCTGGCGCTGGATGCCGACTACACCTTCCTCAACGAGCGACTGGCCAGGCACTATGGCATCGAAGGCGTCACTGGACCGGAAATGCGCATTGTCAAAATCCCCGCCGACCAGCGCGGCGGCCTGCTGGGCATGGGCGCGTTCCTGACCAAGTTTTCCGCCCCCCTGCGCACCAGCCCGGTCAAACGCGGCGTCTGGGCTTATGAACAGGTCCTTGGCATCAAGCTGGCCGAACCCCCGCCCAACGTTCCCCAGCTTTCGGATGAGGAGAAAAACGAGGCCGGCCTCACCGTGGCCCAGCAATTGGCCGAGCACCGCAGCAATCCCGCCTGCTTCGACTGCCACGACAAATTCGACCCCATCGGCGTGGCCCTGGAAAACTTCGACCCCATCGGGCGCTGGCGCACCGCCATCGAGGGCACTCCGGTGGACAGCCTGGGCAAGTTCGGCAGCGGCCAGGAATTGAAAGGCTTTGCGGATCTCAAGTCCTATATGGCCGGGCGCAAAGACCAGTTTGCCTCCGCTTTCAACCGCAAGCTCCTGGCCTATGCCCTGGGCCGCGCGCTGCTGCCCACGGACAAGCCGCTGCTGGACCAGATGGATGCCGCCCTCAAGGCGGCCAACTACGCCCCGGCGGCATCCATCGACCTTCTGGTCACCAGCCGCCAGTTCCGCTACCGGCGTGATGATCTGCCGGAGACCCAGACCGCTTCCAGCCAGCCCCTCAATCCCCCAACCCAAGCCATGCCATGAAACGAAACCGGATCACCACGGATACCTACATCCCCAACGTCAGCCGGCGTGCTGTCCTCAAAGGACTGGGGGCCACGCTCATGCTCCCCTGGCTGGAGAGCCTGGCTTTTGCCCAGGGCGGCAAATCCGCCATCACCGAAGGCAGCCAAGTGCCCCGGCGCTGGGCGTGTCTGATTTTCGCCAACGGCGTCAACCAAACCCATTGGTGGGTCAAAGGCAGCGGCGCCGCCATGGAACTCTCCAAGTCCCTCCAGCCCCTGGCCAAGTTCAAGGAAGACCTGCTCTTCCTTGACAACCTCCATCTCTTCGACGACACCGTCGGCGTCCACACCCCTTACTTCACCAACTTCCTCGCCGGGGAAAAGCTGCGCACCGGATCGATCCCGGACCTCGCCGAATCGGTGGACCAGTTCATGGGCCGCACCGTTGGCAAAGACACCCCCGTCCCTTCCATCGCCCTTGGCACCGAGCCGGCCAGCTACGGCCTTTCCGGCGGTTCTCCCGCCATCTACTCCTCCACCATGTCCTGGAGTTCAAAGACCACGCCCATCCCGCCGGAAATTTTCCCCCGCCAGGCCTTCGACCGCCTCTTTGACACCTCCAGCCTCGTCCGCGACAAGAGCGTCCTGGATTTTGTCAAAGACCAGGCCAATTCCGTCAAACGCCAGCTCGATTCCCGCGACAAAGACAAGCTGGATGAATACCTGACTTCTATCCGCGAGATCGAGCAGCGCATCGAGAAGGCCACCGCCGAGGACCGTTTCGAGGGCTGGCGCCCGTCCCTGGACAAGCCGGACATGGAGCGCCCCGCCGAGGGCAAGCCCCAGAATGTCGCCGATCACATGCAAATGATGGTGGACATCATGCTTCTGGCCTTCCGCATGGATAAAACCCGCATCGCCAGCCTGATCTTCCAGAAAGACGTCACCGGCATGTCCTTCAACTTCATCGAGGGCGTTTCCAACACCGGCATGCACTCCATCTCCCACCACCGCAAACAGGAAAACGTGCTCGAGGAATACCAGCGCATCAACCAGTTCCACGTCGAAATGCTCGCCCAGATGATCGGCAAAATGAAATCCGTTGATGAGGGCAACGGCACCCTGCTGGACAACACCATGCTCCTCTTCGGCTCCACCATGCGTGACGGGGATGTGCACGATGCCAACGATCTGCCCCTGCTTCTGGTCGGCGGCAAGAACTGCGGCATCAAAGGCGGGCGTGCCATCCGTTACGAGAAATTGGAGGACCGCCGCCTCTGCAACCTCCACCTCTCCCTGGCCCAGCGCATGGGCTGCCAGATCAATCAATTCGGCAATTCCCACTATCCCCTCCCGGGACTCGAGGGCTGAACCAACCCCATGATGGACTGTTCGTCCTTTGCGGTTTGCAGTTGGCAGTCCTCATTACTCTAACTTTTTCTATGCCCGCCATCACCGCCTGCCTGCGCCTGGGCGCCCTTCTGGCCGTTTCCCTTGCCCCACTCTCCGCCCAGCCGGACCCGGCGGCGCAGAAAGCAGCGGCCGAGGCCATTGTGGCCCGGTCCATCATGCACAAGATCATCACCGATGAGGCCGGGAACGTGACCCACCTGGCCTTTTCCAACCACACCGCCTTCTGGGACAAGTCCAAGGGCGAGCCGCCCGAGCCCCTCTCCGCGGAAATCTTCCGCCAGCACATCCTTGCCCTGCCCAAACTCCAGGCCATCGCCATCGAGCGCCAGAAGTTCAATGATGCCGACTACGCAGCCCTCGGCCAGCTCAAGGAATTGCGCGATGTCCGGCTGCACTACCTCTGGGGCACCAAGCAGGAAGGCCAGGCCACCAAGGACGCGCCGCTCTTCATCAACGAACTGCCCCTCCCGCTGACAGTGCTCGAACTCAAGCACAACTTCGGCATCGAAGGCGGCTGCATGGAGAAGCTCAAGCCCCAGCCTGAACTGGAAAAACTCGAACTCGATACCGGCTACTGCACCAATGATGCCGTCCCGTTCATCATTCAATCCCCGAAAATCCGGAATCTCCAGCTCCACCGCACCACCATCACCGACGACCAGTTCCAGTCCATGCTGGCGGCCCTGCCGAATTTGGAAATGCTCGAGGTCCGCCCCAACGGCCCCAAGGACAACCCCATCACCGGACGCAGCCTCCGCGGCCTCAAGAACAATCCCAAGCTGGTGTTCCTCTCCATCAGCCTGCAATGGAAGGAGCTGCCTTTTGAAGGCGGGCTGGATGTCTTTGTGGACCATCCCGGAATCAAATTCCTCAGCCTCCGGCCCCAGGATTTGAAAGGTTTTTCCATCGATGACCCCGCCGTGCAGAAGCTCCACCAGGCCCGGCCGGATATTCTGATCCGTGCGGGCGATAAATCGGTGGGCGGTGAAGCGGGGGCCAAGCCGCCCCAGATCGATGCCGAGTTCAATTGGGACGGCGGCGTCACCACCCACGGATAGGTTTCCAGCCCCCCTGGTGGTTGGAATCGCCTGCGGGCCACGCCGCACGCCGCCGGCGTCAAGGTGCAGGGGCACCGCCGGCCGCGGAAGCCCGCACGCGCGTGCGCCAGAGAGCGGTGGCCACGAAGAGGGTGTCGAGGATGAGGAAGGCGGCGACGTATTGTTCCCCCCCGATGCCGAAGCCGTAGCTGTGCAAGCCGGCGCCAAGGATGAAGTTGACCCCATACCAGGCCATGAGGATGGACTGGAAGCAAACGACTGCGGCGACCGCAAGGCCGAAGCGGCCCCACCATCCCGCGAGCCGCCCGTGGAGGGCGAAGATGTAGCAGAGCAGGGCGATCAGGGCCCAGGTTTCCTTGGGGTCCCAGCCCCAGAAACGGCCCCAGCTGTAATTGGCCCAGACGCCCCCCAGGATGGTGCCCGCAGCCAGGAGGAGGATGCCGATCTGCAGAACCCGGTAGAGCCAGAAGTGGATTTGCGCATCTTCCCGGACCCTCCCCGGCTGGAAAATCGCCGTGCCCAGGATCAGGTGGCCGAAAACCATGGCCAGGGCAAAGGCGGAGTAGCTCAGGGTGATGGTGAGGACGTGGACGGTGAGCCAGAAGTTGTCCCGCAGCACCGGGACCAGGGGGTCCAGCCGGGCGGGCATGGCGATGGGCATCTGGTGGACGAGGAGCAGCGCCAGGGCCGCTGCGGGCAGCGCGGCCAGCAGGTAAACCGGCGCGCGGTATTTCCAGAAAAAGCCCAGGCCGAAGGCCACGGCACCGAATGCCACCCAGACCACCGACTCATACATGTTGGTGACCGGGGGGCGTCCGGCAATCAAGCAGCGGAGGGCCAGGCCGGCCAGGTTGAGCAGAAAGCCCGCAGACGCCAGGGCCACTCCCGCCGGGACCAGCGGAAGCGGCAGCGGGCGCATCTGCTGGATGGCCAGCAGCAGGAAGGCGGCGCCGAAAATCCAGATGGACAGTTCGAAGAGATCGGCCTGGTTGTAGAAGTGCTCGAGCCGCAGGGATGAGTCCGGTGGATAGAGTTCCGGATTCAGGCGGCGGAGGACATCGCGCAGCTGGTTGGCGTGGAGGGTGAATTGGAAGGCGTCCCGCGCCAGGTAGTGGCGGGCAGTGCCCTGCAGCAGGCGGACGGCTTCTTGGTAGGTTTCTCCGGTGTAGAGGGGGGCGGCGGACGGAGGGGTCAGCCAGGCTTCCTTCGGGCCGGCGGGGGCGGGTGGCGGGACGAGCAGGAAGGCGGAGCCGTCGGCAATCCGGGTGAAGAGGGTCAGGCGCGCGCCCACGTTCTCCGCTTCGGTCAGGTGGCGGGGGAGGGGTTTTTCCAGACGGCGGAGGTCGTGGGCCTCGCGGAGCAGCTTTTGCAGCTCGGGCAGGGGGGCCAGCGCGTTGAAGGCGAAGCGCTTTTGCTTCGGGTCCAGTCCCAGGCGCTTGGCCAGGGGGCGGTGGGCCACCAGAATGAAAGGTTCATCCGCCCAGGTGTGGGTGTCGAGCAGCATGGAAAGCACCCACTCCGCAGGAATCCAGCTGCGCCCGGCGGCCTTGACTTCCGCTTTGCCGGAGAGGCGGATCAGGCTTTCCTCGGCAAAGGAGTCGAGCGGCTTGGTGCGGTCATTGTCTTGGATGGCCAGGCGCCCCCAGGCGGTGAAGTCGAGCGTTTCCGCATGAAGGGGGAGGACAGCGGCCAGGAAGAGGAGCAGGAAGATGCGCATGGGAAGAAAGATAAGGAGAAATGGCAAATGACAAATGCCGAAAATCAGCGGGGTTGGAGGGCGGCGGCCATGGATTTGGCAAAATAGGTCAGAATAACATCCGCTCCGGCTCGCTTGATCGCAAGGAGGGATTCATCGCGGGCCCGCTCCAGGTCGAGCCAGCCTTTTTCCGCGGCAGCATGGATTTGGGCGTATTCTCCGGAGACCTGGTAGGCCGCCAGCGGCAGCCGCGTCTCCCGGCGCAGGGCGGCCAGGACATCCAGGTAAAGGCCGGCGGGCTTGACCATGAGCAGGTCGGCGCCTTCGGCCTCGTCCAGCAGCGCGTCGGCCAGGGCCTGGCGCCCGTTTGCGGGCTCAATTTGATAGGTGCGCTTGTCGATGGCATCTCCGGCTTTTTTGCTGCCGACCGCGTCGCGGAAGGGGCCGTAGTAGGCGGAGGCGAATTTGGCGGAGTAGGCCAGGATGGCGGTGCGGGTGTGGCCGGCGGCATCGAGCGCGGCGCGCAGGGCAGCGACGCGCCCGTCCATCATGTCGGAGGGCGCGGCCCAGTCGATGCCCAGCCCGGCCTGGAGGACGGCCATTTCGGCCAGGATGGCCACGGTGCGGTCGTTGTCCACATCCCCCCGCCCGTCGAGCACGCCATCGTGGCCATGGGGGGTGTAGGGGTCGAGGGCGACGTCACAGATCAGCACCAGCCCGGGCGCCGCGCTGCGGATGGAGCGGATGGCCTGGTGGAAGAAGGTGGAGGGGTCGAGAGCGGCCTCCGCGCCCGGGGATTTCAATGCGGGGGGGACGCAGGGGAAGAGCGCGGCGGCGCGCAGGCCGAGGCGCTGGAGTTCGCCGCACTCGATTGCGGCGTCTTCTGGGTTGAGGCGGGAGATGCCGGGGAGGGAGGCAATCGGCTCCGGCGGGCCGGCGGGCTTGACGAAGACGGGGGCGGCAAAGTCTGCAGGGGAAAGTGCGGTCTCGCGGACCAGATCGCGGACGGCAGGGTTCAGGCGCAGGCGGCGGAAGCGGCGGGAAAGCATCCGAGAATTTAACCACGAATGGACACGAATGGACACGAAAAGTGCGGGGTGGTGATTTGAGTTTCGGGTTTCGGGTCTCAGGTTTCGGGTCTTCGGTTCATGCGTCATCACCTCATTACCTCATCACTTCATCACTTCATCACTCCACCGCCATCACTTCCTGCGGAAAAATGGGGTGGGAGGCATCGAGGGTGTTGAAATCGGTGGGGGAGGGGGGGTAGGCTGCGCGGCTTGGCATGAACGCATTGCAGCTTTTTGACACCGCCAGCCGCAGCCAGAAGCCGGTGGCGGCTTCCGATGGAAAGACGGTGCGCATGTATTGCTGCGGGCCGACGGTGTATGGACCGGCACATATCGGGAATTTCCGCACATTCATCGTGCAGGATGTGTTGCGGCGGACGCTGGAAGTTTTCGGCCACCGGGTGACGCATGTGCGCAACCTGACCGATGTGGATGACAAAACGATCCGGCAGAGCCAGGCGGAGGGAAAAACGCTGGGGGTGTTCACGGACCACTGGCGGGACCGGTTCCATGAAGATTGCCGGGCGCTGAACTTGCTGCCGCCCCAGGTGGAGCCGAGTGCGGTGGCGCACATTCCGCAGCAGATCGCGATGATTGGGGCGCTGATGGCCAAGGGCCATGCTTACGAGGCGCGAGGCTCGGTCTATTTCAAGGTGGATTCCTTTCCGGACTACGGGAGCCTATCCCGGCTGAAAGAAAGAGAAGTGGTGGCCGGAGCGTCCGGCGCCGCCAGCGTGGCGGCGGAGGATGCGGACGAATACGAGCGGGAGACGGCCGCGGACTTCGTTCTCTGGAAGGCGCGCAAGCCGGAGGATGGGCCGAATTTTTGGGCCAGTCCCTGGGGGGAGGGGCGTCCAGGGTGGCATTTGGAATGCAGCGCGATGGCCCGGGAGTATCTGGGCTGCGACATCGACCTGCATGCGGGCGGGGTGGATCTGGTCTTTCCGCACCATGAGAACGAGATCGCACAGAGCGTGTGTGCGACCGGGTGCGGGTTTGTCAGGCATTGGTTCCACAGCGCGCACCTGACGGTGGACCGGCAGAAAATGAGCAAGAGCCTGGGGAATCTTTACACCCTGGCGGATGTGCGGGCCAGGGGGTGGACGGCGGCGGAGCTGCGCTACGTGCTGATTTCGGGCCACTACAACAAGCCCCTGAACTTTGCCTGGGAAACATTCACCGCGGCGCGGAGCGCGATCGAGCGCCTGCGCCGGGCCGGGGACCAGGTGGGTGCGGAGTCGGCGGAAGGGGCGCCGGATTGGAACGGGCGTCTGGGGCCGGCATTCGAGGCCCTGGCCGATGACCTCAACACGCCCAAGGCGCTGGGTGCGGCCTTCAGCGTGATCGACGATCTGGGCGCCGGGGATGGCCCCTCTTTCCGCGCGCTGATGCATGCGCTGGGGCTTGATTTGCGGATGGAAAGCGTGGTGGTGGAGGTTCCGGAGGAAGTGCGGGCGCTGGCGGAGGCGCGCTGGGCGGCGCGCGGGGCCAAGGATTGGGCGGAGTCCGACCGGCTGAGGAACGAGATCACGGCAAGGGGCTGGGCGGTGAAGGATGGCAAGGGAGGCTACGAATTGAGTCCTCTGGCTTTGGCTGGCAAGCCGGGAGGCTACTGAGCTTCGTACAGGAAGTTAATGTTGGTACAAACCCTGCTGCAAGAGCAGGGCATGAAGATACAACAGACCAAGCGTCAGGAAAAGATGGAAAAGCGGCGGCTGGAAGGCTGTCAAATGTTGGAGCAGGGCTATCGTCAGGCCGAGGTGGCGAAAAGGCTCAAAGTGAGCCCGGCGGCGGTCAGCAAGTGGGAAAAGCGACGGCAA
>Ga0209172_10005837_pt1 | contig 14425 bp, 10 predicted proteins | sample LarsenN4metaG_FD_184113 | JGI IMG/M metagenome (GOLD analysis project Ga0209172, IMG submission 184113) | Hot spring sediment bacterial and archeal communities from British Columbia, Canada, to study Microbial Dark Matter (Phase II) - Larsen... ... | reverse complement strand
TGTCCCAAGGGGGGGGCGGGGGGGCGGACGGATAACGGACAACAACGGATAACGCCTCTCGTGTTGTACCGCCTGCTCGCCGACCTTCTCGTCGCCCTCCACGCGACCTTCGTTGTCTTCGTCGTTATCGGTGGCTTCCTCGCCCTCCGCTGGCGCCGGCTCCCCTGGGTGCACGTCCCCGCCGCCCTGTGGGGCGCCACCATCGAATTCATGGGCTGGGTCTGCCCGCTCACACCGCTCGAGAACCATTTCCGGCGACTGGCGGGCGAGACCGGGTACTCGGGCGGCTTCATCGAGCACTACCTCATTCCCGTGTTGTATCCGGCGGACTACACGCTCCCCTTGCGCCTGACGCTGGGCGCCGGTGTGGTCGTCCTGAACGCCGTGGCGTACTGGCTATACTTCAGACGACGATAGCAATCAACATTCAGCAATCGGCCGTCAGTGAGCTGCGCGCCGTGCCCAATGCTGGCCACCGATTCCTGATTACTGAATGCTGACTGCTACTAGCGACCCGAGCCGACGCGTGCCGACGCTGCCAGCTCTCATCCCCCGCGCCATCCTCTTCGGCAACCCCGAGAAGGCCGCCCCGCTCTTGTCCCCCGACGGGCGCCGCCTGGCTTACCTCGCACCGCTCGACGGCGTGCTGAATGTGTGGGTCGGATCACCCGGCGCCGCCGACGGGCGCCCGGTGACGCGGGACCGGGATCGCGGCATTCGGGTCTACTTCTGGGGTCGGGACGGCCGGCACATCCTCTACCTGCAGGACAAAGGAGGAGACGAGAACTGGCGGCTCTTCGCGATCGACGTGGATGACAGGACCGAGCGGGAACTCACGCCGTACCCTGAGGTCCAGGTCCAGATCATCGACCACGACAAGCATTTCCCCCACCATGTCGTGATCGCCATGAACCGGGAAGATGCCCGTCGGCACGACGCCTACCGCCTGGATCTTGCGACCGGCCAGATGGAGCGCGTCGGGGTGAACCCCGGCAACGTGGTGCGATGGGTGACGGATACGGCGCTCCGAGTGCGCGGAGCGGTGGCCTCGCGGGAAGACGGCGGGTTCGATCTCTTGCTGCGCCCTACCGAGCAGGACCCGTGGGCCGTCACCGTGAGCTGGAACGCGGAGGACGCGCTCACCAGCGGCCCCGTGAGCTTCGCCCAAGACGGCCGCTCGCTCGTGCTGCGCGACTCGCGGGCCGCCAACGCCGCCCGTCTGGTCCGCCTGTCGATCCCAACCGGGAACCTGGAGGTGTTGGCGGCCGATCCCGAGCACGACGTGGCCGAGGTGATGACCCACCCGGACACGTATGAGGTGCAACTGGCCGCGTTCGTGCGCGCGCGGCGCGAGTGGGCCGTGCTGGACCCCGGGATCGCGGCAGACGTGGACGCGGTGCGTTCACTCAGCGACGGAGACTTCCTCATCTACGACCGCACCGACGCGGACGATCGCTGGCTGGTGGGGTTCACCCAGGACCGCTCACCCGCCTCGTACTATGCCTACGACCGCGCGGCAAAACGAGGCGAGTTTCTGTTCACCGCCCGTCCGGCGCTGGAGCGCTACACCCTGGCGGTCATGGAGCCCATCAGCCTGACCGCCCGCGACGGACTCCCGCTCCACGGCTACCTCACCTGGCCACCGGGGCTGCCGAGGGAGCGGCTGCCGCTGGTGCTCAACGTCCACGGCGGGCCCTGGTCCCGGGACGTCTGGGGATACGATCCCGAGGCCCAGTGGCTCGCCAATCGGGGCTACGCCTGCCTCCAGGTCAACTTCCGCGGATCCACCGGCTATGGGAAGAAGTTCTTGAACGCCGGCGATCGCGAATGGGGCGGGAAGATGCATGACGACCTGGTGGACGCCGTACGCTGGGCCATCGGGCGCGGCATCGCCGATCCCGCGCGGGTGGGGATCTTCGGCGGCTCCTATGGCGGATATGCCGCGCTGGTGGGCGCCACGTTCACCCCCGACCTCTTCCGCTGCGGCGTCTCGATCGTGGGCCCCAGCAACCTGATCACGTTCATCAACACCATTCCGCCGTACTGGTCGTCGTACCGCAGCATGTTGTATCAGCGCGTGGGCAATCCCGAGACTGAGCCCGAGTTTCTGGAGAGCCGCTCCCCGCTGTCCCGGGTGCACCGCATCAAGATCCCGCTGCTCATCGCCCAGGGGGCCAACGACCCGCGGGTCAAGCGGGCCGAGTCCGAGCAAATCGTGGCGGCGATGAAGGCCAACGGGATCGATCACGAGTACCTGCTGTTCGAGGACGAAGGCCACGGGTTCGCCAAGCCGGAGAACCGCCTGCGGTTCTACGCCGCGGCGGAGCGGTTCCTGGCGAAGCACCTGGGGGGCCGGGCCGAGGAATAGCCCCTGCATGGCCACCAGAGTCCGGTACCGCTATCGCCGCCCCGGCAAGCCCACCACGGTCTACGACCCGTGGCTGGTGCTGGATCGCCCCGACCTCAAGGTCCTGCTGCAGGACGCCTACCAGGGGAATGCTCTCACGGTGCGGGACGCCACGGTGCTGGAGCGCGGCGCGCCCATCGTTTGGTTCGTATTTCCGGAAAAGTGGCACGACATCGGGCGCTTCCACCTGGCGGATGGCACCTTTACCGGCTGGTACACCAACCTCACCACGCCCATCGAGATGACCGGGGCCGAATGGTCGGCCGGGGATCTCTTCCTCGACCTCTGGACCCCGCCCAACGCGCCCAGCGTCTGGCTCGACGCCGACGAGTTCGAGGCCGCCTTCAAGGCGAAGCGCCTCGATGCGGCCACCCGCCGCCGGGCGTTGAACGAGCGAGCCATGATCGACCTCCAGGTCGCCTCCGGCGATTGGCCCCCCCGCGTCACGCGGGACATTGACCTGGACCGGGCCCGACGCCTCCGCGACGGGTAGGCAACGTTTCGCCACGCCCCGCAACAATCTGACGACATAAAACGGGCAGGGGGCCCGTACCGTGGTGCCCGTGACCACGGATCGGACTGCCCTGCTCCACGCTTTGGCCCTGGCGGACTCGCGGGGCCACGCCGGCCGCCTGTTCTCACTCCTGGGCTACCTGCCGGACGACGTGCCGGCCGGCGAGGGCGCGCACGTAGTGGCTCGGTGGCCCGGGTTCGAGGTGGTCGCCTCATTTTCCGACGCCCCTCGCGAGGCGGCTCGCTCTCTGGCCAAGCGCCTGGCCAGCGCGTCTCGCCGCGCCCTGGCCGTGACCTGCGGGCCGGACGAGGTGGTGGTCGCCGCGCCCCGGTTCGCGGCCCCCGGGATCACCCCGCTCCTGGTGGTGCCGCGGGCAGAGCCCCCCGCCCTGGCCCTCCAGCTCCTGGGCGAGCTCGCTCCCCGCCGTGGGGACCACGGGCTGGCGCACGCCCTGCGCATGGCCGAGGTGCTGAGCGCGGAGCGGGCCGGCGAGCGTTTCTTCCGGCTCTTGCGCGCCGCGCTCGAGCGGATGGCCGCGTCCCTCCCGCCGACCATCGCCGCCTCCGACCGGCGCACCGTGGCCCTGATCGCGCTCACTCGCATCCTGTTCCTCTACTTCGTCCAGGCCAAGGGCTGGTTGGACGGCCGTCCCGACTACCTCCGTTCCCTCCTGGACGATGCGCTGGCCCGGGGTCGGGACTTTCACCGCGACGTCCTGCACCCCCTGTTCTTTGGGACCCTCAACCGGCCTCCCGGTGAGCGGTCCCGGCAGCTCAAGCTGGGGCGAATCCCGTACCTCAACGGAGGCCTGTTCGAGCCGCACCCGGTGGAGCGGCGCCTGAGCGCGGCGCGTTTTCCCAACGACCTGTGGCGAGAGACGTTCGACGGCGTGTTCGAGCGATTCCGCTTCTGCGTACGGGAGGCGGACGAGGTCACGGCGATAGCACCCGACATGCTGGGCCGGGTGTTCGAGCGCGTGATGGATGACGGTGAGCGTCACGCGACCGGCACCTTCTACACTCCCGAATCCGTGGTGCGGCAGATGGTGGACGCCGCCATCGAGACGGCGTTGCGGGGCACCTGCGGTCTCGACCCCGAGGCGGCTCACCGTATCGTGACGGGGAACGTGACCCAGCCGGCCGAAGCCCGGGCCGCGCGCAGGGCCCTGCGGGGGTTTCGGGTGCTGGACCCGGCCGCGGGATCCGGGGCGTTTCTCTTCGGGGCCCTGGAGCGCCTGACCGAGATCCGCCTGGTGCTCGAGCCCGCGCGCGACGCAGCCGCCCGTTGCCGCCTGCGTCGGGAGATCCTGCGAGAGAACCTGTTCGGCGTCGACCTGAGCCCTATCGCCGTCCGTCTGGCCGAACTGCGATTATGGCTCGCGCTGGTGGCGGACGATCCCACCGAGGACATCGCCGCCGTCACTCCCCTGCCGAACCTGGACGGCATCTTGCGCCAAGGTGACACGTTGTTCGATCCGGTCTCCGCCGCCCGTGCGCTGGGGGCTCCCCCGGTCGGCGTGCCACGCCAGGTGGCGACCCCGGTGGCCGAGGCACGAGCCGCGCTGTATCAGGCGCGCGGGCCGGAGCGGACCCGCCTCACCCGCCAACTGTATGCCGCGGAGTGCCAACTTGCGGGGCGGCTCATCGCCCGCGCGCGGGATGCCGCGGAGCGGGAATCCGGCGAGCTCGTCGCGATGGCCTCCGGGCGGGACCTCTTCGGGAAACGCCGCGGGCTCTCGCCGGCCCTGCGCCGCCGCTACCTCCGCTTGCGGCGACACCGTGCCGAACTGCGCCGCGCCCTGCGCGCCCTCGAGGACGGCACCGTACCGTTCTTCTCGTTCGACGTGCACTTCCCGGACCTGGCGGGCTCGGGGTTCGCGATCGTCCTGGGCAACCCGCCGTGGGTGCGCGCCGAGCGGCTCTCGCCAGCCACGAGACGAGCCCTGGCCTCGCGGTTCCGCTGGTGGCGGGCGCCGCCCGGAGCGGGATTCCACCACCTGCCCGACCTCTCGGTGGCGTTTCTGGAGCGATGCCTCGAGCTGGCGCGGCCCGGCGGCGCCGTGGCCTTACTGGTGCCAAGCAAGCTGGCGTCCGCCGATTATGGGCAGACCGCGCGGACTCAGCTGGTCCGAGAAGCCACCCTCACCTACCTGCACCGGGTTCCGGACCGACAGGCGAACGCGTTCGGCGCCACCACCTATCCGCTCGCGATGGTCGCCAAGAAAGAACCGCCGGGCAGGGCCCACGTGGTGAAGCTTGGCTTCGACGGAACCGAGCGCATTCGCCAACGGGACCTCCACGCGCCGGGACCGTGGATCCTGGTGCCCAACCGCACTCGGGACGCCATGCGGCGGTTCCTGGACGCCGGCACTCCGTTGGCTCGCACCGCAGCGCCGTCGCTCGGGGTCAAGACCGGCGCCGACCGGCTGTTTGTGGGCACCCTGTGTGGTTCCAACGGCACCACCGGGCGGGTGCGGCTCGACGACGCGACGTACGAGATCGAGGTCTCGCTGCTCCGGCCCGCCCTGCACGGGCGGGACGTCAAGCCGTTCCGGGCTGCAAGCTCACGGGTCGTGATCTGGGCCTACCGGAACGGGGCGCCGCTGGAGCGGCTCCCGCCCCACGCAGCCACGTACTTCGCCGCGCGCACCACTCGGCTCACGCGGCGCGCCGATCATCTCGGAGGGCCGCCCTGGGTCCTGTTTCGGCTGCGAGCCGGGCTTCCGGGGTACCGCGTCGTGTGGCCCGACATCGCGGCGCACCCGAGCGCCGTGGCACTGGACGAAACCGATCTCGCCGCGGCGGTGCCGCTCAACACGTGTTACGTCTCCCACGCGCCGGACCGTGCCACGGCGCTGGCGGTCGCCGTGATTCTCAATAGCACCTGGGCGCGCGCGATCGCCTTGGCCACCGCCGACGAGGCGCGCGGCGGCTATCGCAGGATCAACGCTCGCGTGGCCGGGCAGATGCCCGTGCCCGCCGCCTCCACCCGCGAGCGTCTGGCCACCTTCGGCGCCGCCGCCCATCGCAACCGACATGCAGACCAGGACCAGCTGGACGACGCCGTGGCGGACGCCCTCGGTCTCCCGACCGGCAGCCGCGAGCTCCTTCGGCGCTTCGTCGCGCATCACGGCTGACGCGCTCCGGGTGGTGCGGGAGCCGCTCCGCTGGTGCCTCGACCTGGCCACGCGGGCGGCCTCTCCCGAGGAGGTCCTGCCCTCGCTCCGCGCCGCCGCCCTCGGCCCTTGCGACTGGAAGTGGTCGCCGCCGCCCTGGCTGCTGTCGCACCAGGTCACCGCCGCACGGTGCCTGGCCACGCGCCTCGCGTGTTTCGGAGGCGCCCTCCTCGCCGACGCCGTGGGGCTGGGGAAGACCTACGTCGCCCTCGCGGTGGCCACCCGATATCGCCAGGCGGTCGCCCTGGTGCCGGCCGCGCTGGCGCCGCAGTGGCGGCGGGTAGCGGCGGCCCTGCGTGTCCCCGTCACTGTCGAGTCGCACGAAGGCTTGAGCCGCGGCGCGCCGGTACCGGCGGGGGACCTGATCGTGGTGGACGAAGCCCATCGCTTCCGCAATCCCGACACCAAGCGCTACGACCGCCTAGCTCGCGCAGCGCCGGGCCGACACCTGCTGCTCGTCTCTGCTACGCCCGTGGTCAATCGGCCCGCCGACCTCGTCCACCTCCTCCGGCTGTTCCTGCCGGACCACGGCCTGGCGCTGCACGGTGTACCATCGCTCGCCCGTGCCCTCGACACCCGAAGACCGATGCCGCTGGCCCACGCCTGCTCTTCGGTGGTGGTGGCCCGATCTCCCGACGCGGTTCGATCCGCGTTGCCGGCCTTCCTCCACGTGAACGACGCGGAGGTGGTGTCCGCACCTCCACTGCCCGAAGACGCCCTGGCGCGAGTGGCGGAGGGGATCGGCCTGCTGACCTTTCCCAGCTTCCAGGACCGCCAGGCGGCCGAGCTCCTCCGCCTGCACCTGTGGTATCGGCTGGCCTCGTCCGCGCCCGCCTTCCGCGAATCGCTGCGACGGCACGTGGCGTATCTCGACCGAGCCATCGCCGCCGCGGCGCGCGGCGACCGCCTCTCCCGCCTGGCGTGCCACGCGCTGTTCGGACCGGACGACACCTTGCAGCTGGAGTTGGACGCTGGGGACCAAGGATCCGTTCCACTCGACGCCGATGCGCTCATCGCTGAACGCGAGCGGATTCGGCGGCTGCGGGAGGCCGTTCCCTCGGGCCCGCTGCCGGACCCCAAGGCGGACGTCCTGGACGCCATCCTGGCCGGGCGCGGGGGCGGGAAGACTCTGGTGTTCACCTCCGCCATCGCCACCGCGACGCATCTGGCGCGGCGCCTCGGATGGCGGCGGCTGTGCGCGGCCACGGCCCGGGGCGCGCGGATCGCATCGGGCCCCATCGGGCTGGAACAGGCACTCGCGCTCTTCGCCCCTGACGCCCGGCGGGCGGACCCACCGCCGCCAACGCTCCAGCTCGACACCCTCATCGCCACTGACCTCCTGAGCGAGGGGCTCGACCTCCAGGACGCCGACGCAGTGGTGCACTACGACCTCCCCTGGACCCCGCTCCGACTGGAGCAACGTCTGGGCAGAGTGGCCCGCCTTGGCTCGCGCCACCCGCGCGTCTGGGTCTGGTGGTTCCGGCCGTGCCCGATCATCGATGCCCGCCTCGCGATGGTCGAGCGCCTTCGCGGAAAGCTGGGGGAACAGCTGCGCCTGGGCGTCCCCGCCTCCGGGGCCGTGGGCCGGGCCCGCGTGGTGGGCGGCCTGTTCGACTGGCGCGAACGTGTAGGCGCCACAGCCGGCGCGGCTCGCTCCGCGCCGCGGTTCTCCGTGGTGCGCGGGCCGCGGGCCGGGCTGTTCGCCTTGCGCTGGATCATGGGCACCCAGTCGGTGCCGGAGCTGGTGGTGGTAGCGGGCGATCCCCCGACCCTCGTGGCCGACGAACGGGTCGTCGCTTCGCTGGTCCGAGACCTGATCGTCGCGCCCGCCAGCCCGGCGGCGGCGCCTCCCGAGCTCCGGGCACCGTTGCACCGGGCGGTCCGTCGCCGCCTCGCCGACTGGACGCTGGGGCCCCAGGACGACGACACCCGGCGGCTGGCGCGGCGCGTCCTGCGGCTCGCGGCCCAGGCAGCCAGGGCCCGGGATGCTCGGCGCCTCAGGTGGCTGGACGACGTCCTCGGCTGCCTCGCGGCCGGCCTTCCCGTGGGGCCTCTCCGGTCTGTGGAAGAGGCGCTGTCCGCCGAACGCCCGGCGGCCCCGGCCCGCCGACGGCTCCCTGAAGCTGCCTCACGGCAGGGCTACGCGTCGGTCACGCTGGAGGCCGCGCTGCTAGGAGACGGCACCCTCACGAAGCACCGGCCCGATGGTATATTCGACCGCGACCTGGCGCCCGAGTGAACACCTGGGGAAGGAACCGGCACTATGAGGTTGCAGGATCGCGTCCTCCGCTTCGTCGGCTTTCCGCCGATGGCCCACCGTCCCCCCCTCAAGGGCCGCTTCTGGCTCTACTGCACCGCCGCCTATCTCATTCCCGTCATGGCGCAGGTGGCCTTGCCGAGTGATCCGGGGATGTACGACGAATTGGTCTGGTTGGTCACGCTGGCACCCGCGTTCCTCTTGTCGCTGCACTACGGCCTCAAAGGAGCCGTGGCCGGGCTTCTCATGGGCACCATCCTGTTTCTGGTGGTCCAGGCCGTGGTGGCGGTCAATTACACGCCGGACGACTGGCGCATCACCGTGCCGATCTACGTGGCCTACGGGTCCCTGGCGATTTCGGTGGGCTGGCTCTCCGAGCAACTCCACGAGTACTACGAGCGGGCCCTGGCCAGCGAGCGCCTGGCGGGCATCGGCCAGGTGGCCGTGGCGGTGCGCCACGAAGTGAACAACGCGCTGACGGCCATCGTGGCGGAGAGCCAGATCTTGTCAGAGGCGAAGGACGGACTCACCGAGGAGCACCGGACCACAGCGCGGTCCATCAAGAACGCGGCGCTCAGGATCGCGGAAGATCTCCGGAAGCTCACCAACCTGGCCGACGCCCCGGTCACCGAGTATACCAAGGGCGTGAACATGCTGGATCTGCGGGCAGCGCGGACGCGGACGTAGCAGCAGAACGCGCAGGCGGGGCAGACGAGGCAAGGGGCAGAAGAGGCAGTGGACCTCCCGCGCCTCCTGCCTCTTCTGCGGCTCAGCGCAGCACCGCGTGTAGCACCAAGTAGCCAATCCCGGCGATACCGGCCGATGCCGGTATCGTCAGAATCCAGGCCCACACGATCCGTCCCGCCAGCCCCCAGCGCACTGCCGAGAAGCGCTGCGCCGCGCCGACACCCATGATCGAGCCCGTGATCACGTGCGTGGTGCTGACGGGAATCCCCAACGCGGTGGCCACGAACACCGACGTCGCGCCGCCGGTTTCCGCGCAGAAGCCGTGGACCGGCTTGAGCTTGGTGATGCGGGTGCCCATGGTCCGGACGATCCGCCACCCTCCCGCCAGCGTGCCGAGGGCGATGGCCGCGTGCGCCGACAGGATGACCCAGGCGGGGATCTGGGTGGCGCTCGTGAGATGGAAGGCGCGGACGGGGAAATCTGCGAACAGGGCCTGGGACGAAACCAGCAACCCGACCACGATGCCCATGGTCTTCTGCGCGTCGTTGGTGCCGTGGCTCAGGCTGTAGCCGGCCGCCGAGACCAGCTGGAGTCTCCTGAAATACTTATCCACGCCCCGCGGCGTTGCCCGCCGCAACAACCATGCGGTGGCGACCATCAGTGACAGGCCGAACAACATCCCGAACAGCGGCGCCACCACGATGAAAGCGAGAGGCTTGACCCAGCCCCCCAGGATGAGCGCGCTCACCCCAGCCTTGGCCACGGCCGCGCCAGCGTAGCCGCCCATGATCGCGTGCGAGGAGCTGGTCGGGATGCCGCCGTACCAGGTGATGATGTCCCAGGCGATCGCGCCGAACAGCCCGCCCAAAATGACGAGCGGGTCTACGATCGAGAGGTCAATCAGCCCGCTCCCGATGGTCTTGGCGACCGCGGTCCCGAAGCCGAACGCCGCGACAAAGTTGAAGAACGCGGCCCACGCCACCGCGAACATGGGCGAGAGCACCCGCGTGGAGACGACCGTCGCGATGCTGTTCGCGCTGTCGTGAAACCCGTTGATGAAATCGAAGAAGAAGGCGACCAGGACGATCGCCAGCACAAACCAGACGGACTCGACCATCAGGCGTGCTTCAACACGATGGACTCCAGATCGTTCGCCACGTCCTCGGCTTCGTCGATGGTGGTCTCAAGGTTGTCGTAGATCTCCTTCCACTTGATGATCGCGATCGGGTCTTTCTCCTGGTCGAACAGCCGGCCCAGCATCTGGTGATACAGGGCGTCGCCTTCCTCCTCGAGGCGCTTGGCCTCGATACAATGCTGCATCACGTCGTCCCTGCCTCGTAGCTTGCCCACCGCCTGGGAGATCTCACTGGTAATCCGCTGAATCACGTCGCACAGCTCGGCGATGCCTTCCGGCGCCTTTCCCAGCCGGAAAATCTGGGCCCGCCGCGCGGTCCCGTCGATCCGGTCGATCACGTCGTCGAGGTCCGACGCCAGCAGGTGGATGTCTTCGCGATCGATCGGGGTGATGAAGGTGCGGTCCAGGCGGTTGACGACTTCGTGGGTGACTTCGTCCGCTTCGTTCTCCAGCCGCTTGATCGATTCCGCGCAGTACGCCGCCCGTTCGGCGCGGCCCGTGAGCTGCTCGCGCAACAGCGCGGCAGCTTCCTGGCAGCGGTTGGCCACGGCAATGAACAGCTTGAAGAACTCCTCTTCGCGCGGCAGCAGTTGGAAGCGCAACGTCCCTCCTCTGGGATATGAGCCCGGCCAACGGCGGGGTGAGCGAGCGGGAAAGTACCCGCTTCCTTTGTAACGGCCAAGTAATGGGGTGTGACGGGAGGCCAAGGCTATGCCGCTTTGCGCCAGGTCCACCTTCGGTATATATTCGGCACAGATGGCCGAACAGATACCGAAGATGCCACTCAGCTTGGCACGTGACGTTACCGGGCGGCCTTGGTTTCCTCCATCGGAACCTGTTGCAGTTCAACGTGTTCCAACATGTCCTGAGTGCGGAACCAGCCTGGTTGCAGCCTGCGGGTGCGAGCATTGCCCCTCATGCGGGTGGGCTCGGTGCGGCTGACGGACCGGCACCTCGAGGTACTCGATCAACGGCTGCGCGGCGCCCGGTTCCTGGCGCACCAGGTTGCTTCCGTGCTCAACGCCCCGGAATCCACCGGGATCGGGTGTTGGTCGCTCAATCCGTACGTGGGATGCGAGTTCGGCTGCACCTACTGTTACGCCCGGTATGCCCACCGTTACCTGGTCGAGCGCGCGCGGGACGGCGGGTGGCTTACGCCGGACGAATTCGCCGACCTCCGGGGAGCCGGCGGCGTCGAGGGCTTCGAGCACCAGATCTTCGTCAAGGAACGCGACTCGGTGCTCGCGGCCTTGGGGCGCGACCTCGCCAAGGTGGCGGTCCGCTACCGCCGGGGCGAGGAAGATCCGGTCTTGATCGGGACGGCTACCGACCCGTATCAGCCGGCGGAACGCCGCTTCGGGATCACCCGCGCGGTGCTGGAGCGTCTCTTGCAGGCGCCACCGCTTCGCCTGGGACTCATCACCAAGAGCCCCCTGGTGACGCGGGACGTGAGGCTGCTGGGCGCCCTCGGCCGACGGCACCGGGTGACGGTGCATATCTCCCTGATCAGCACGAGCCGCCGGCTGATTCGTGCGTTCGAGGTTCGTTCCCCCCTTCCGCATGCCCGCCTTCGGGCATTGCGGAAGCTGACCGACGGGGGCGTGAACGCCGGCCTGCTCGTGGCTCCGGTTCTCCCCGGCATCACGGATGGCAGCGGCCACCTGCGCCGGCTGTTGCGCGCCGCCAGGGCCCACGGTGCGCGGTTCGCCCACCCCAGTCCGCTTCGCATGTATCGAGCGGTCCGTCCCCTGTTCTTGCCCGCCGTCGAGCGCCACTTCCCGCGCCTGGTGGCCCGCTACCTGGCCGCGTATCGACGGGTGGAAGACGCTCCCCGCTCCTACGCCCGGGCGCTCGAGGCGCGGTTCTCGCGGTTGGCGCGTGAAGCGGGCTTGCCTACCGATACCGATGACGGTGTCGGGCCCGGGTGGCGGGGTGGTGTCGAGCAAATGGTCTTGTGGACCAGCTGGCCTCAGAGCGGTAGTAGCGGCTCCGGCGGCTCGCTCCCTCGAATACCCAGCGGCTCCAACACGGAGCGGTAAGCGTCCGCCAGCTCGGCGGGCACCTCTACCCGGTCGGCGCCATAGAGCTTCCTCAACATGGCGGCATTCACCGCCGCCTGTCCCGCGTAGTGGTTGTTGGTGATCACATAGGTCTCGCGCGCCCGCTCCGCCACCTCGTGGATCCGCTCGAGCCACGGCTGGAGCTCATCGGCGCGATAGAGGTAGTCGTAGCGCTCGTGCGGCTCGGCGTCGTCCCGGAACCAGTTCTCGTAGTTCCGCCCGTGCAGCCGAACGTACCCCAGGCCTCCCGTGACCCGGGCGCCCGGCGTGATGGAGTGCTTGAAGACCGGTTGGTCGATGTTGACCACACCTACGCCGCGCTCCGCCAGCGAGGCGTAGAACTCCGGCACGTTCCACGACGCGTGGCGCACCTCCACCGCGAGCGGGAACTGATCGAAGGCGGACACCACGTCGTCCAGCCACTCCCGTGATGCGCTGGTGCGCTTGAACGACCAGGGGAACTGGGCCAGCAGGCAGCCCAGCTTTCCCGCATCGGCCAGGGGCTTCAAGCCCTCCTGCGCCAGTGCCACCTCGCCGGGCGACCAGGCCCCGTCGCGCTCATGGGTGAATCGCTGCCACAACTTGGCCGTGAACTTGAAGTCGTGGTTGTGGGCCACCCGCTTCGCCCAGCCGGCGGCCGCGCGGGCCGACGCCGGACGATAGAAGCTGGAGTTGATCTCGATGGTGTCGAAATACCGGGCCAGATAGGCGAGCGGATCGAAGCCTCTCGGCCTGGCGGCGGGATACACCCGGCCCCACCAATCCTCGTAATCCCAGCCTGCCACGCCGATGCGAATCACCGGGAGAGGCGGAAGCTCCAGTCGCTACGGGCCTTGCGCGGCCAGCGCGAGTAGCCGGTTGGTTGCGCTCAGAACCGCCAGCGCCCCGGCCGTGGCCGGGTCCTTCTGCACCGGTGCGACCCCGAACAATGAATAGGTCTGCCCCCGATACGTGGCCACCACCGACACGACGACGATGTCTCGTCCGAACAGGCTGACGCGCTCAAGGGCCTCCACTCTCACCTCCGCACCCTTCGCGCCAACAGCGCTCACCACTGCCTGGGCCGCGGCTTCCGCGCCCGCACGGGAGAGGTCGAGGTCGGAGTCGGAAGACGGTCCTTCGGCGCTGCCCACGTAGGAAGACTCGTCCGGGCGCATCAGCTCGACGCTGATGCGACGGACGCCGGCATCTTGTTCGGACGCCGACCTGACAAATCGAATTCTGCGGGGAATCCAGCCTTTCATCCGGCCGAATATGGGGCCGTGGGCAAGGGATTGGTAGCTGGTTTCGGCCCTCATCGCTGCCAGAAGTCCGATCAGACGAGACCACCTGCATCCTCAGGTGCTGGCTCGAAATCACTGACCTGCGCCTGCCGGTACGAAGCATAAAATATTGTCAAATAATGCCTTACAATCAGTAGTGGCATGCCGACTATCTTCGGGATATATTCGGGTCATGAGGGGGCTCGGCTCAGTGCTCCAAAGCGATCTCGCCGTCTGTGTCTGGATCCCGCTGTTCGCGCTCCGCTGCGAGGAAGCGCGCCGGCCCGAGTTGGCTTCCAGGCCCACCGCCCTGCTGTCGCCGGAAGACCCCCGGCGGGTCTGGTTGGTCTCACCGGTCGCTCACCGCATGGGGGTGAGGCCCGGCGTGACGGTCAGTCAGGCTATCGGCCTCTGCCCCCCGCTTGCCCTGCTGGAGCCCGATCCCGTCTGGTACGACGAGCAGTTTGCTCGCCTGCTGCTGGCGCTGAGCCACGTGAGTCCGGTGATCGAGCCGACGGAGTTAGGTCGTGCCTATGTGGGCGTGGACGGATTGGGAGGCCTGTATGGAGGGCCGGAACGAGTGCTGGCGGCAGTCGCGGCAGCGACGGCCGAAGCGGCGGGGGAGCTTGCATCGGTCTTTTCTGCCGCTCCTGCCGCGGGCGGTGGTGGGGAATGGAGCGGCTGCCGCCGGGAGGAAGGGTGGGGTGGAGTGGCTGCCGCCATGCGGCTGGGGTGGGGGAGGGGAAAGTTCACCGCCTGGGTCGCCGCCACGCGCGCCAAGCCCGGCGAGTTCGTGATCGTAGCGGACGAACACCGGCTCGGGTTCCTCGCTTCGCAACCGGTGGCCGCTCTGCCGCTGGATCCCGACACCCACCGCCGCCTCTACCAGCTCGGCCTCAAGACGCTGGGTGATCTCACCGCGCTGCCG
>Ga0209172_10005836_pt1 | contig 14431 bp, 6 predicted proteins | sample LarsenN4metaG_FD_184113 | JGI IMG/M metagenome (GOLD analysis project Ga0209172, IMG submission 184113) | Hot spring sediment bacterial and archeal communities from British Columbia, Canada, to study Microbial Dark Matter (Phase II) - Larsen... ... | reverse complement strand
CGTATTTGTAAGGCCTGAGAGTCGGCTCTCACGCCCCGCGCCCGCGCGTGGAACCCGCTTGACCGATCCGATCACCATGGGCCCAGGCCCGCGGGCACGACATCCCGCAGCGCCATTGCGCAGGCCCCCGGCCGCCTCTGGAGGCCGCCCCTGCAGTTGGGCCGCTTCCCGGTACCGAGGTGCACGCATCATAGCACACCCTGGGACCCTGGGGATTACTCCGGTTACGGTTAATTTCCATCTCGATCTGCCGTCATCACGGAATTCCGCGCGCCGTTTCCTGTCATCCCGGAGCTGCGCGAAGCGAAGCATGCGGGACCCAGGGGCCACCGCTCAAACGGCGCGACGCGGAGGGGCGGAGCATTGGCAGTGAATGGCGCGGGTGGAGCTGCGCAGCCCTAGGTCCCGGCTCTCGCGCTCACGCGCTCGGCCGGGATGACAGCGGCTGACGCACCCGGCCGGGACGACGGCAGCGCGCACGGGCGGCCATCGCCCGGTAGTGCCTCAGTCTGTGGCATGCCAGACGGAGATGCATGCTGACTTCAAGTTGCATCCCTGCGGAGCTATGCCCATACTTGCGGCATGGCGAACCGCACTCGCAAGAAGCGACCGCACGATCCGAACCAGCTCGGCAAGATGATCGTCGACATCTCAGTCGGCGAGATGGAGGATCGCGCCCCCACGCCAGAGGAACAGGGCAAAGACCCCAAGGCCGTGAAGCGGCGCCAACTCGGCGGACGCGTAGGCGGTTACGTGCGAGCTGCCAAAAATCCTCCTCGGTTTTCGGCCGTCCATCCGCGAACTTGTTAATCATTTCCGCCGCCATGTTAGAGTCAAGTCCGGGCGCTTCCTCTGACATCAATCAGCGGTGAAATGGACTTGCCCCGGTTTGGTGGAGAGGTGAGGATTTTCGTTCAAGGTATCTGATCTGACGGCGGCTTGGCACAATCTCAAGCCGGGGTCTGACCAGTATTTGCAGAAGCGCTTTGGGAGGCTAGCCCCGTAGGGCAGCCCGTCGATGCGGATGGCCAAGCGCAAGAGCTTGGCCATCCAATGCATGATTTGGATTCGCATCGGGCGGGACCTCACTTTGCTTTTGGTCTGGATGGCTGATCTACGAACTGCCTGGAGCAATGCATGCGCCATAACTTGACGGTAGCGGCCAAAGTTATCTCATTGGCGCTCTTGGCGGGCTTCGGCGCCAGCATGCTGCATCACAACGCCATTGCCCGCCCTGACAGCTTCGGGATCGGAATCAGCGTTGCGCTGATCGTCGCTGCAATCCTTCTGTATCAAGTCTGGTTCTGGCGCAAATAGCTGGCATGCCACAGACTGAGGCACTACCCATCGCCCCGGGAGCGGGCGAGCAGCGGACGAATCAGCTACAGTCGCCGCAGGTGGCCTGGGTCGCCGTCGGCGCCGGAAGCGCCCCTAGTGTCGGGAATGATCCTCCATGCGGCCTGCCCTCGCTGCGGCCTCGTTCTGCCTCTGGGCGGCGATGCTCGCGCCCGCGCTTGCCGGGGACCGCGCTGCTCCGCTCCCGCTCCCACCCGGCACCTACGGCGCGGGCTGCTACTGGTTCCGCGGCAGCCTCTACTGCAGCCGATACTGCTATGCCGAGATCGACGGCCACTGGTACTGTCAGCGGCGCGCGCGCGATGCCGTGTCCCAGGCTCCGTTCGCACTGTGGTACCCGCCGCACGAGCCTTCCCACCGGCCTCCATTGCGACCGGTGAAATAGAGCCGCGGCGCCGGCCGCCCAGCTCTGTCGCCCCTGCCTGACGCCGCCAGGCCATCTCCCTGCCGTCGAGCGTGCCATGGCGGGCCCCGCCCGACGTCGCCGCCTCATGAGGAGCGATGGGCCGACCCGGCGCAGCACGCGCGTGGCGCCTCGACGGCCGGGGGATGCACCGCCACCACCTTCATGACCAGGACCAGCCCCCGATCGAGCGTCGTCTCCCAGCTCGAGCCGTCGGCACCGTCGACGCGGATGCGCACGGCCCCCGCGTCGCCGCCGAGATAGGTGCCGGCCAGACGCAGGCGGAGGTCCTCGCGCCAAGCCACCACCACCCGGCACCGCGGCCGCAGGAGCCCGCGCGCGTCGCAGATCAGTGTGGCGCCGTTCCAATGCGGCAGACCATAGCATCCCCTGGGGATCCGTGGCCGACCGCCTTCCGCATGACGGCGCACGCCTCCGGTCGGCGGCATGCCGGCCTCCGCCTCAGGCGTACTCGCTCAGCGTCTTGACGACGATGGTGCCGTCGGGCGCCCGCGTGCGGAGCTTGACCTCCTGGTCCTTGAACTGCGTCTCCTTGAGCTGCTTCAGGAACATCGGCACCGCCCGCGGATTGCCGGCGGCCGCCATCAGCCAGACGATGTCGCCGGTTGCCCAGTCGGTGGGCCGCAGGCGCATCTCGCTGCCGAGCCGCTCGCTCAGCGCCTTGTCGATCGTGCTCGAGACCCGCGCCCACAGGGCCACCGCGACGGGAACCAGCATGTCGCTTGGCCCCTTGGCGCCCGCCCGCTGCGGCGCCCGCGCATGGCCCAGCTTGAACTGGCCTGCCATGATCGGCGGCAGCACCAGCCACTCCAGGTCGGAGAGCTTCATGTTGCGGAAGTTGGGATCGCGCATGAGCACGGCGACCACCTGGGAGAACGCCTGCGACATGCGCGTCTGTCGGGCCACCCGCGGGTTGCGCACCGCCTTGGCCGGCGCCGGGCCTGCCGCCGCCGCCGGCCCGCCCCCCTCGCCGGCCTGCCCGTCGGCCTGCCCTGCGCCCTTCTTGTCCGGATCCAGGACCATCGTTCCTCCGCCAGTCTTGTCGGTGCCTCGAGCGCCAGCCCGCGGCCTCAGGCGAACCTGAAGTCCTCGAGCCCGATGCTGTTGGCCCCCGTGCCGTTGACGCCGAGCAGCGTAATGGTGTTGGCGCCGATCGTCACCAGCGTGTCGTTGCCGAGATCCTGGATGGTGACGTCGGCAATCGTGATGCCGAGCGCCGACAGGTCGAGCACGTCCTGCCCGCCGGCCGGGTTGGCATCGAAGCCGCTGATGACGTCGTTGCCGAAGCCCGCCGCGAACACGAAGGTGTCGCTGCCGCCGTTGCCGTTCATGACGTCGTTGCCGGCCCCGCCGTTGAGCGTGTCGTCGCCGGCCCCGCCGTTGAGCGTGTCGTCGCCGTTCCCGCCGTTGAGCGTGTCGTTGCCGCCGTTGCCGCTCAGCACGTCGTTCTGGGCGCCGCCGGTGATGGCGTTGTTGGAGCCGTTGCCGGTCCCGGTGAAGCCCGCAGCGCCGGTGTAGATCAGGTCCTCGAGGTTGCCGGCGAGCGTGAAGGCCGCGCTGGCCGTGAGCACCGTGTCGGTGCCGCCGCCGCCGGCCTCGGTCAGGGTATCGCCGCTGTTGGCGATGTAGGTGTCGTCGCCCGCGCCGCCGATCAGCGTGTCGTTGTCGGCGCCGCCGTCGAGCGTGTCGTTGCCCGCCCCGCCGTTCAGCGTCTGGGAGCCGGCGGTGCCGGTCAGCTTGTCATTGCCCGAGCCGCCGACGACGGTCTCGATGCCCGCCACCGATGTGAAGCCCGAGGCGGTGCCGGCAGCGAGGTTGACCTCGACCGCCGCCGTGGTGCCGGCGTAGGTGAGCGTGTCGGTGCCGCCCAGGAGGTCGGCGACGACCCCTTCCACGCCCGTCACCGTGCCGCCCTCGACTTGGCTCAGGGCCGCGCCGTCGAAGATCACGTCGAGCGTGTTGTTGCCGGTAGTCCCGAGCACGATCAGCGTGTCCGTGTCGGCACCGCCGTCCACCGCATCGACGCCGTCGCCGATCGTGTAGTTGACGGAGTCGTTGCCGGCCCCGCCCGACACGGCGTCGTTGCCGGCGCCGCCGGTCAGCACGTCGTTGCCGGTTCCGCCGATCAGGGTGTCGGTGCCCGCCCCGCCTGAGAGCGTGTCGTTGCCGGCCCCGCCGTCCAGGATCTGGTTGCCGCCGTTGGCGAGGATCTCGTCATTGCCGGAGCCGCCGGTCGCGTTCTCGATGCCGACCAGCGTGTCCTCGACCGCCGCCGCGGCCGTGCCTCGCCGCGCCGTGCCGGCGATCAGGCTGATGAAGAAATTGTCGAGCTCGCTCGCGTAGGAGGCCGTGTCGACGCCGCCGTTGCCGTTCAGCACGTCGTTGCCGAGCCCGCCCGACAGCGTGTCGTCGTCGGTTCCGCCGTTGACCACGTCGTTGCCGATGCCGCCGGAGAGGGTATCGTTGCCCGCACCCCCGTTCAGCGTGTCGTTGCCGTCGTCGCCGTTGAGCGTGTCGGCGCCGTTGTTGCCGTTGAGCGTGTCGTTGCCGAGCCCGCCCGACAGCGTGTCGTCGCCGCCGTTGCCGTTGATGGTGTTGTCGCCGGCGCTCCCCGTGCCGGTGAAGTTGCCGACCCCCACGAAGGTGAGCGTCTCCACGTTCGCCGCCGTCAGCGTGTAGAGGTTGAGCTCGGTGCGCACCGTGTCGGTGCCCTCGCCGGGGTTCTCCAGGATGGTGTCGAGCTGGCTGTCCACCACGAAGGTGTCGTTGCCGGTGCCGCCCGACATGGTGTCGTTGCCGGCTCCGCCGTCGAGGGTGTCGTTGCCCGCTCCGCCGTCGAGGATATCGTTGCCGGCGAGCGCGGTGATGATGTCCGCCCCTCCCAGGCCGAGGATCTCGTCCTCGCCGGCGGTGCCGATCAGGGTGTTGGCGGCGTTGGTGCCGACGATGCGGTCGCCCACCACCTGGGTCGCCGCCGACACCACGGTCTCGAGCGTGCCGCCGTCGTCGACGTAGCTCACCACCACGCGCAGCAGGAGGCCCACCTGGTCCTGGGTCGGCACGAACAGCTGCCCGGTGGCACCCGGAATGTCCGTCCAGGTGACGCCGTCGGAGGACTGCTGCCACTGGAAGGTGAAGGCTCCGGCCGCCACCGCGGTGGTCGTTCCGTCCGGATCGACGATGGTCGCCGGATCGGCCGTCAGGGCGAGGCCTTCGGTCGGGGTCGTATCGCTGATGGTGGGGGCCCCGGTCGGATCGTCGTTGACGTTGCCCACCGGCGCGGTCGGCGCGGAGAACACGGTCTCCAGCACGCCGTTGGCGTCCTGGTAGACGGCCCGCACGCGCAGCGCGAGGCCCACCTCGGCGTCGCTCGGCCTGAAGGTGGTGCCGGTCGCGCGCACGTCGCCGAGCCCGGTCGGGATGATGATCTGCTCGAACACGCCGGTGCCCGGCCGCGTCTCGACCTCCCAGAAGTAGGCGACCGGTCCGGTGATGGCGCCGCCGTTGGGGTTGTCGGCATCGGTCACTCCGGCGATCGAGACCGTCAGCAGCTGGTCCTCGTCGGGCGTGGGATCGTCGATGGTGAGCAGGCCCACCGGCGCGTTGTTGAGGTCTGCGCGCACCAGCGCCTGGTCCGCGAACTGCAGCCGCTCGACGTGCATCAGCCGGTCGGTGCCGTCGATGCCGGCGCCGACCACGCCGTCGGGATCGACATGCCTGACGGTGATGACGTCGTCGTCGTCGACGGCGAGCACGGTGGCATTGGCAGCCACGGCGACGCCGTTGATCTCGACGATGTAGTTGGCCCGCACATCCGAGAACACCGCAGTGTCGAAATCCGGGCCCGCGGCCGTCATGATCTCGCGCTCGATGACCAGCTGACCGGGGTTGATCAGGCCCGCGAACACGTCCGCCACCAGCTCGGTCATGCTCTCGACCGAGAACAGCTCGACCGAGGGATTGTTGGGATCGCGCACGCTGATGCGCACGTCGAGCCAGCGGTCGCCGTCGATCAGGTCGTCGCCGCCGCGCCCCTCGATGATGTCGCTGCCGTCGCCGCCCAGGATGATGTTGCCGGACCCGAACGACGTCACCGGCGCGCCGGTGATCTGGTCGAGGAACGCCTGCAGGCCGTCGATCAGCGCGATGTTGGTGAGCACGCTGCCGGTCGCGCCGGAGTTGGCGATGATCGCCGCGTCCGCGTCGTCGCCGCGCAGGATGTCGCTGCGCGCCGACCCCGACAGGCCTTCCATCGACTCGAACCGCGCCAGGGCGGACGCGATCGACAGCGGCACCGGCGTCTCGTCGAACGCCCGCAGCGTGAGATCGACGTTGGCGGCCAGGTCGTCGCCCTCGAAGCTCGCCCAGTCGAAGCCCGAGCCGCCGAGGAAGCGGTCCACTTGGCCGCCCTTGCTGCCGACCATGATGTCGTCGCCGCCCTCGCCGTTCATGCGGTCGGGGAACGCGGTGTCGATGAACACGTCGTTGCCGACGATGGCATCGAGCCCGCGCACGTCGAAGTTCTCGCCGGCGCTGCCGTCGGCCATGCCGCCTTCGATCCAGTCGTCGCCCTCGTTGCCGAACACCATCTCGTCGGCCGCGTCGCCCAGGATGAAGTCGTTGCCCGGTCCGCCGAAGGTCTCGTCCCCGTCCTCGCCGGTGACGATGAAGTCGTTGCCGAAGCCGCCGAGGATCAGGTCGATGCTGTTGCCGGCGTTGATGGCGTCGTTGCCGTCGCCGCCCTGCAGATTGTCCTCGCCGCCGACGTCCGTCATGATGTCGTCGCCGGCGCCGCCGAGGATCATGTCGACGCCGTCGCCGCCTTCCAGCCGGTCGTTGCCGCCGTCGCCGTAGAGGGTGTCGTCGCCGATGCTGGAGATGATGGTGTCATCGCCCGCGGTGCCGCCGAGCACCACGTGGTCCTCGCCGACGTACTGGAGATAGTTCGGGTCCGGCGTCTCGGTATTGGGATTGTTGCGGATCACCAGCGGCGAGCCGTCCTCGGCCACCGGATCGTCGTTGCCGTTGGGGCCCAGCCCGGTGAACTGCCGGGTCTGGTCGACCTCGAGGGTGAACGCCGGGGTGGAGAACACGTCGCCCGGCAGGTGCGTGGCGTCGGTGTTCGCCATGATCAGCTTGGCGAACGAGTTGTTCTCGAGCTCGGTGATGAAGTTGAGACCCGCGGTACGCTCCAGGTAGTAGAAGCGGTCGGCGTTCTGCAGCTTCTCGAGCTGGTTCTCGAACACGTAGTTGAAAGTGGAGCCGAGCAGACCGCCGAACGGCATCTGCCGCTCGGCAAGGCCGCCGATCCAGAAGTCGACGTCGTTGAGGCCGCCGAGGCTGCCCCCCGCATAGGCGCCGGTGGCGTTGAGGAAGTCGAGCCGGTCGGCCGGAGCCCCGTCCCCGCCCAGCACGAGAGCCAGCGCCGCAGCGCGCTTGCCGGCCAGCGTCGTCTCGCTGGTGATGGAGACGTGCGTGCCGTAGGCGGCGATGAAGTTGACGACCGACTCGGGGTGGCGCAGCCCTTGCGAGAACTCGACCCAGCTCGCGTACGGCTTGAGCTGGCTGTCGCCCGTCCACTCGTAGAACTGCGCGCGCGCCGCGTTGAGCGAGGGGATGCCGGTCTCGCGGCCGCGGGCGAGGTTGATCGCCGCAAGGTCGAGCGGCAGGCCGAGCAGGTTGTTGCGCAGCGCCTCGGTCTTGAACTCGTCGATCTCGTTGCCGACCTGGCGCGTGGTGCCGCGCACGATGGCGCCGGCCGCCTCCTCCGGGGTCAGAGCCCCGTTGGCGTCGAACGCCAGCGGATTGAGGAAGGCCTCGATCAGGCCGATCTCGCTCGAAGCGAAGTTGGGATCGAACCGGCCGACGGTATCGAGCAGCATCGAGTGCCCGAAGCGATAGACCGTGTGCGCGAACTCGGCCACGATCGCAGCGTCGATGGTGGTGTCGTAGCCCTGGCCCTCCTGGAGGAAGACGTCGATCTGCGGCTGGACCCGGCGGGCGAACTCCTCGAACACCAGGTGCTGGTACTGCATCTCGGTGCCGAAGCGCGCCGCCTGGAACAGGCGCTCGCCGTTCCAATCCAGCGTCGACAGGTCGGCCGGCACCTCGGTGACCTCGCTGACCAGCCACTGGTTGAGGAACGACACGTCGCCGGTCGCCGTCGTCGCCAGGATAACGTCCTTGATGTGATCGACGAGGCGGTTGTGCTCGGAGTGGAACACGTGGTGGACGGCGGTGAGGCCGATGTTCTCGTTCACCCGACCGTCGCCGGCCATGAAGTGCTCGGCCAGCAGCTCGTCGTCGTAGGTGCCCGCCGGCTGCGGGCCGGTGTTGACCACGTCGTCGGCATCGGCCGTGAGCGGAACGCCCTGCGAGCTGAACGGATTGGCCGAGTGGGCAATGTCGGCCAGGAACATGTGACCCGTGCGCAGCGCTCCCACCGCCAGCGGGCTCACCGGCGCCGCAGGGTTGCCCTCCACCGTCACGTCGTCGTCCGTGCCCAGCACCCCGTCGGCACCAAGATCGGTCACCAGCTGCGCGAACCCGTTGGCCCCGGGAATGAAGTTCCCGTACGGGTCGACCTTGATCACAGGCACGTTCACCGCGTCGTAGTCCGACAGCTCGATGCCCAGAAGGTCGCGCGCCTGCGCCTTCACCACCCCCCACGTCGACATGCCGCCGAGATCGACGTCGTCGGCCGTCCCGAACTCGCCGTCGGCTCCAACATCCCGGTTGGTGATCAGCTTGCCGGTGGCATGCGGACGCCCGTCCGCCCCCATCTCGTAGGCGCGCAGGAACACCTGGTGGGAGGGATGGGAGGTGTAGGTCTGGTTCTGGTCAACGAACGGCGAGGTCTGGTTGACGTGCTCGTGGATGTCGTCCGCCGTGCCCAGCACCCCGTCCGGCCCGGGCTGGTTGGTCGCCCGCGTCAGAACCATGAACCGCAGGTGCGCCGGCAGGTCGTCGCCCGTCCCAGGCGTGCCGTCGCGACCCAGGATCAGCGGATCGTCGGCCTGCAGCGGCATGAACACCGTGCCGCTGCCGCCCTTCTGGATCAAATCGAGCCCGTGGTCGAAGAACTGCCCGAAGAACACGAACCACAGGTTGAACGGCGCAGACAGGCCCTCGTCCGGCGTCACGTTGTCGAACGAGAAGTCGGCGATGTCGTCGGCGGTGCCGAGCAGGCCGTCAAGCCCCTCGTGCACGGCCGTGATCGACACCCCGTCGTTGAGCTCGTCGTCCGCCGTCCCCCAAATCCCGTCCGCGCCCGCACCGCCGGCAACCGCCACCGCCGCAGGATTGCGGCTGGTCTGGTCGACGATCAGGTTGGAGATGATGCGCGGGTCGGCGTCGACCACGTTGCCCGGGCTCGCGTAGTCGGTGTTGGTGACCACCGGTGCGGGCGGCGGCCCCAGCGCGATGCTGTCGCCGTCCTGATCGTTGCGGAAGAACGGATCGGTCAGCCGCGGGAACAGGTTGTCGGTGGCGCCGAACTCGCTCTGGCCCGCCACCAGGTTGTTGAACGACCCGTCAACCGTCCGCAGCCCGAAGGGCACGCGCACGTTGGGCAGCAGGTCGGTCAGGTTCTCGCCGGCGGCATGCCGCTCGGCGATGATGATCTGGTCGAGGATGAACTGCAGGTCGCCCAGGATCAGGTGCACGCCGGCGCTGGCGACATTGCTGCCGTCGGGCAGCGCGGCCGGCGCCTGCACCGGCGCGCCCGCTGCGACCGGCGCGGTCGCGTCGGAGAACACGGTCTCGGGCACGCCGTTGGCATCGCGGAATATGGCCTTCACGCGCAGCGACAGGCCCTCGAGGTCCGCCGTCACCCTGAAGTTTGTGCCGATCTGCGTGGCCGGATTGCCGGTGGCCTCGTCGACGATGTCCTCGAACACGCCGGGCGCGCCCACGGGATCGCGCTCCACCTGCCACACGAAGGTCACGGGCCCGGTCACCGCGCCGGTGGGATTCCCGGCGCCGACGTTGTCGGCATCGGTGATGCCGAGTGCCGAGGCGCTGATCAGCTGGCCCACCGCCGGCGTATCGTCGCTGATCGTGGGCTGGCCGACCGGCTCGGTGTTGAGGCCCGGCACCAGCGTCTGGGAGCCGTCGTTGAACTGAAGCCGCTCGATGCCCGTCAGGCGGTCGATGCCGTCCCGGCCGGCGACGTTGTCGGTCACGGTGACCACGTCATCGCTGAAGATCAGCGGAGTTCCGCCGTCGTCGATGACGATCGTGTAGTCGGCGCTGTTGCCGGAGAACACGGCGGTGTCGAAGCTGAAGCCGCCGCTGCCGGGCAGGATCTCGCGCACGATCTGCAGCTGGCCCGGGTTGTAGGTGCCGGCCAGCATGAGCGGCACCAGCGGCACCATGCTGTCGAAGCTGGCGATCTCGGGGCCGCTGCCATCGGCGTTCGCGCGCACGCTGATGCGCACGTTGAGCGACCGGTCGCCGTCGATCAGGTCGTCGCCGCCGCGCCCCTCGATGATGTCGCTGCCGTCGCCGCCCAGGATGATGTTGCCCGACGCGAACCTGGTGACGCCCGCGCCCAGGAAGTCCTGCAGCCCGCTGATGAGGCCGATGTTGGTCAGGGCGCTGTTCTGCGCGCCGTTCACGTCGATCTCCGCCGCGTCGGCGTCGTCGCCGCGCAGAACGTCGCCGAACGCCGAGCCCGACAGGCCCTCCACCTGCGCGAAGCGGTCCATGACGCTCGCCGCCGAGGGGGCGATGGGTGGCTCGATGAAATCGTTGACGTTGAGGTCGACCGTCACGCCGAACTGGTCGAACTTGTAGCTCGCCCAGTCGAAGCCGCCACCGCCGCCGAAGTGATCCGGGCCGTCGGAGCCCACCATGATGTCGTCGCCGCCCTCGCCGTCGACCTCGTCGAACAGGCTGCCGGTGATGAACACGTCGTGGCCGATTACGGTGCCTGCCTCCTGCGGATCGAAATTGTCGCCGCCGGCGCCGTCCTGGGTGCCGACCTCGATCCAGTCGTCGCCCTCGTTGCCGAAGGTCGGCAGGTTGAGCGGGGCGCCCAGGATGAAGTCGTTGCCCTCGCCGCCGAACGTGTCGGAGACGTCCTCGCCGGTGACGATGAAGTCGCTGCCGGCGCCGCCGAGGATCAGGTTGAGGCCGTTGCCGCCGTGGATGACGTCGTTGCCGTCGTTGCCCTTGAGGACGTCGTCGCCGCCCATGTCGGTGATGATGTCGTCGCCGTCGCCGCCCTCGATGGTGTCGACGCCGTCGCCGCCTTCCAGCCGGTCGTTGCCGGCGTCGCCCCATAGGGTGTCGTCGCCGATGCTGGCGATCATGATGTCGTCGCCGTCGGTGCCGCCGAGCACCACGTGGTCGACGCCCGTGTAGCGCAGGTAGTTGGTGTCGGCCACGGGGGTGGCCGGGTTGTCGCGGATCACCAATGGCGTGAGCAGCGTGCCGCCGACCGGATCGGAGTTGCCGTCGATGCCGTCGGCCCCGACCTCGTCGTCAGCGGTGCCCTGGATGCCGTCCGCTCCCGGCTCGTTGAGACCCGTGTGCTGCCGGGCCCGGTCGACCTCCAGGATGAACGCCGGGGTGGAGAACACGTCCGCCGGCAGGTGCGTGGCGTCGGTGTTCCGCATGATCAGCTTGGCGAACGAGTTGTTCTCGAGCTCCGTCAGGAAGTGCATGCCGGCGGTGCGGGCGAGATAGTAGAAGCGGTCGCCGTTCTGCAGCGCCTCGAGCTGGGTCTCGAACACGAAGTTGAAGGTGGAGCCGAGCAGACCGCCGAACGGCATCTGCTCCTCGGCGAGGCCGCCGATCCAGAAGTCGACGTCGTTGAGGCCGCCCAGGCTGCCGCCGGCGTAGGCGCCGGTGGCGTTGAGGAAGTCGAGCCGGTCGGCCGGAGCCCCGTCCCCGCCCAGCACGAGAGCCAGCGCCGCAGCGCGCTTGCCGGCCAGCGTCGTCTCGCTGGTGATGGAGACGTGCGTGCCGTAGGCGGCGATGAAGTTGACGACCGACTCGGGGTGGCGCAGCCCTTGCGAGAACTCGACCCAGCTCGCGTACGGCTTGAGCTGGCTGTCGCCCGTCCACTCGTAGAACTGCGCGCGCGCCGCGTTGAGCGAGGGGATGCCGGTCTCGCGGCCGCGGGCGAGGTTGATCGCCGCAAGGTCGAGCGGCAGGCCGAGCAGGTTGTTGCGCAGCGCCTCGGTCTTGAACTCGTCGATCTCGTTGCCGACCTGGCGCGTGGTGCCGCGCACGATGGCGCCGGCCGCCTCCTCCGGGGTCAGAGCCCCGTTGGCGTCGAACGCCAGCGGATTGAGGAAGGCCTCGATCAGGCCGATCTCGCTCGAAGCGAAGTTGGGATCGAACCGGCCGACGGTATCGAGCAGCATCGAGTGCCCGAAGCGATAGACCGTGTGCGCGAACTCGGCCACGATCGCAGCGTCGATGGTGGTGTCGTAGCCCTGGCCCTCCTGGAGGAAGACGTCGATCTGCGGCTGGACCCGGCGGGCGAACTCCTCGAACACCAGGTGCTGGTACTGCATCTCGGTGCCGAAGCGCGCCGCCTGGAACAGGCGCTCGCCGTTCCAATCCAGCGTCGACAGGTCGGCCGGCACCTCGGTGACCTCGCTGACCAGCCACTGGTTGAGGAACGACACGTCGCCGGTCGCCGTCGTCGCCAGGATAACGTCCTTGATGTGATCGACGAGGCGGTTGTGCTCGGAGTGGAACACGTGGTGGACGGCGGTGAGGCCGATGTTCTCGTTCACCCGACCGTCGCCGGCCATGAAGTGCTCGGCCAGCAGCTCGTCGTCGTAGGTGCCCGCCGGCTGCGGGCCGGTGTTGACCACGTCGTCGGCATCGGCCGTGAGCGGAACGCCCTGCGAGCTGAACGGATTGGCCGAGTGGGCAATGTCGGCCAGGAACATGTGACCCGTGCGCAGCGCTCCCACCGCCAGCGGGCTCACCGGCGCCGCAGGGTTGCCCTCCACCGTCACGTCGTCGTCCGTGCCCAGCACCCCGTCGGCACCAAGATCGGTCACCAGCTGCGCGAACCCGTTGGCCCCGGGAATGAAGTTCCCGTACGGGTCGACCTTGATCACAGGCACGTTCACCGCGTCGTAGTCCGACAGCTCGATGCCCAGAAGGTCGCGCGCCTGCGCCTTCACCACCCCCCACGTCGACATGCCGCCGAGATCGACGTCGTCGGCCGTCCCGAACTCGCCGTCGGCTCCAACATCCCGGTTGGTGATCAGCTTGCCGGTGGCATGCGGACGCCCGTCCGCCCCCATCTCGTAGGCGCGCAGGAACACCTGGTGGGAGGGATGGGAGGTGTAGGTCTGGTTCTGGTCAACGAACGGCGAGGTCTGGTTGACGTGCTCGTGGATGTCGTCCGCCGTGCCCAGCACCCCGTCCGGCCCGGGCTGGTTGGTCGCCCGCGTCAGAACCATGAACCGCAGGTGCGCCGGCAGGTCGTCGCCCGTCCCAGGCGTGCCGTCGCGACCCAGGATCAGCGGATCGTCGGCCTGCAGCGGCATGAACACCGTGCCGCTGCCGCCCTTCTGGATCAAATCGAGCCCGTGGTCGAAGAACTGCCCGAAGAACACGAACCACAGGTTGAACGGCGCAGACAGGCCCTCGTCCGGCGTCACGTTGTCGAACGAGAAGTCGGCGATGTCGTCGGCGGTGCCGAGCAGGCCGTCAAGCCCCTCGTGCACGGCCGTGATCGACACCCCGTCGTTGAGCTCGTCGTCCGCCGTCCCCCAAATCCCGTCCGCGCCCGCACCGCCGGCAACCGCCACCGCCGCAGGATTGCGGCTGGTCTGGTCGACGATCAGGTTGGAGATGATGCGCGGGTCGGCGTCGACCACGTTGCCCGGGCTCGCGTAGTCGGTGTTGGTGACCACCGGTGCGGGCGGCGGCCCCAGCGCGATGCTGTCGCCGTCCTGATCGTTGCGGAAGAACGGATCGGTCAGCCGCGGGAACAGGTTGTCGGTGGCGCCGAACTCGCTCTGGCCCGCCACCAGGTTGTTGAACGACCCGTCAACCGTCCGCAGCCCGAAGGGCACGAACGAGTTCGGCAGCAGGGAAGCGAGATCCGCCCCGGCGGCATGCTGCTCCGCGATGAGAATCTGCTGGAGAATGAACTCCACATCCGACCTGATGAACGTGACCATATTCCCCTCGGGCCAATCTAGTTGAGATCCGGATTCGTTGCCGGCAACGGGCGCAGCACGCGTCCAGATTAGTCAGTAAAATCAAGCCCGAACACTGGACCCAAGGTCATCATTGGGGGACGAAAGTCCGTGTTCCCGCGGTGAGACCATGGTCGGTTCGCAGGCGTGGCTTCGACGCGGGCGCCAATGCCGCTTTGTCCCCGAAGCTCTCCTGGAACGCGCTCTCCCGGAGTGGCTTCTGTCCGAAGCAGCCGCGAACTTCAGGCCGGTCACGGCGACTTGTTTGCGGCCTCCGCGCCGCCGTGGCAACGCCGGGCGTAGGCTGCCCGCCGCTTCGGCGTGAAGGAGCAGATCCGGCGCTACTGCTGCGCATTCTGGCGAAGTCGGCCGGGGATTCTGGTCGAAGTCGGCCACTTGGTCTGATCGAAGCCGGCCGGGCATTCTGGTGATGCCGGCCACCCCCAGTGGCATGCTCCCGTGTCGACGTGCTCAT
>Ga0209172_10005835_pt1 | contig 14432 bp, 15 predicted proteins | sample LarsenN4metaG_FD_184113 | JGI IMG/M metagenome (GOLD analysis project Ga0209172, IMG submission 184113) | Hot spring sediment bacterial and archeal communities from British Columbia, Canada, to study Microbial Dark Matter (Phase II) - Larsen... ... | reverse complement strand
CGATTCCCCGAAGGCGAGTCTTTCGTCGAAGCCCAAACCCGTTGTGCGACCGCGTTGGAAAAAATCATCAATAAGCATAACAAGCCCAAATACATCATTGCCGTAGTTTTTCATGCGGACCCGATTCGATTGGCAGTAGCTCATTTCCTTGGGATGCCGCTCGATCATTTTCAACGGCTGAGTTGCGACACCGGTTCAGTGACAGTGATTCATACGAGTGAAGCGCGAGCCAGCCTCATCAAAATGAATCAGCGCCCGCCGTTCGACTTCCTTCCAAAGAAGAAATAACATGCCGTGGATCAAACAGATTTCCATTGAAGAGGCGACGGGCTTGTTGAAAACACAATTCGACGCAGCACTCACACGCGCGGGGCGCGTGTGGCACATCGTCCACATCATGTCGCTCAACCCGCGCATGTTGCGTGACAGCATCTCGTTCTACGTCACCGCCATGATGGGCGAGTCGCCGCTCAGTCGCGTTCAGCGCGAGATGCTTGCCGTTGTGGTATCGTTTGAAAACCACTGCCATTATTGAACGCAATCACACGCACATGACCTCCGTGTTGAGGTCGAAAAGGTGATGAGCGAGCAAGAAGCGGATGCGTTCGTCCACGCACTCGCGCGGAACTGGCGCACTGCTCCCCTTTCAGAACAGGATAAAACCTTGTGTGAATTTGCGTCGAAACTGACCCTCTCGCCCTCGCAAATGTGTTCCGACGATTTGGAAATCCTCCGCTCACACGGATTGGACGACCGCGCCATCCACGACGCGACGCAGGTCATCGCTTACTTTAATTACATCAACCGCATCGCCGACGCGCTCGGCGTAGAACCTGAAGATTTTATTCAGCCGTGGGGAAAATGATGGCGAAACTAAAACTCGACCTGCACGAGATTTACAACAAAGGCAAACAAATCGACGCGGAACTCAACCGCGTTGTTGCAGAGGCTCTTGAAAAGAAAATCGCACTCGTTGAGATCATCCCAGGCAAAGGGAGTGGGCAACTCAAGAAAAAGGTGTTACGATTTCTCAATCAGGGGCGCATCAAGAAACTGTATCATCGTCTGGAAAAAGACGATAAAAACTTCGGAAGAATTTTCATCCATTTCAGGTTTTGAAACAGTCTGTTATGAGCAATCTCCCCTCCGGCACTGTCACCTTCCTCTTCACCGACATCGAAGGCTCAACCAAACTCGCGCGGGAGCACCCCGAGCAACATGAAGCGCTTTTCGCGCGCCACGATTCGATATTGCAAGCTGCAATTGAAAGCCACGACGGATTCGTCTTCCGGATTGTCGGCGATTCATTTTCTGCTGCGTTTCACACAGCCGATGAAGCACTGAACGCCGCACTGCAAGCACAACGGGAATTACAAAAAGAACCCTGGCCCTCTGCACCAGTGAAAGTGCGGATGGGAATCAATACAGGATCCGCGCAAGTAAAACAAGATACAAGCGGTACGAACTACGAAGGCTACGCGACGCTGGCACTGACCCAGCGTGTCATGTCCGCGGGGCACGGCGGACAGATTCTCCTTTCACAAACGACATACGATCTCCTGAAATCGCAAAACTTTGATGGAATTGGATTTCTCGATTTGGGCGAACACAAACTCAAAGACATTATTGATCTGGAGCGCATATATCAGGTCAATGCACCTGATTTGCCATCTGAGTTCCCGCCGCTCAAATCACTGGAAACAGTAAAACACAATATCCCCGAGCAACTGACCTCCTTCATTGGCCGTGAGCGTGAACTCAAAGAGTCAAGCGAAAAACTTGCCTCCGCAAGGTTGCTCACGCTCATCGGTCCCGGCGGGACGGGGAAAACCCGGTTATCGCTCCAGATCGCGACAAGTCAAATCAGCAAATTCAAAGATGGTGTGTGGTTCGTGGAACTTGCGCCGATCAGCGATCTTGCATTCATCGTCCCTGCCATCGCATCGGTGTTCGAGATACGCGAGGTGCAGAATATCCCACTGATCCAGCTTGTCGTTGATTATCTGCGCGCGAAAGAATTGCTGCTCGTGCTCGATAACTGTGAGCACCTTGTCGAATCCAGCGCGCAGGTGGCGGATCAACTATTACATGAATGTCCGCATCTCAAGATCATCGTGTCGAGCCGCGAGGCACTGGGCATTGACGGGGAAACGGTCTATCGCGTACCGTCGCTGAAAGACGACGAAGCCACGCGGCTCTTTGTGGAACGCGCGACCAAAGCCGATTCACGTTTCAAGTTGACGGAGAGCAACGCCTCTTTCATCGCCCAAATCTGCTCCCGCCTGGACGGGATTCCCCTGGCTTTGGAGTTAGCCGCCGCGCGCGTCAAGATGTTCACACCAGAACAGATCGCGGCGCGCCTCGACGACCGATTCAAATTATTGACAGGCGGGAGCCGCACCGCCCTAGCGCGTCAACAAACGCTGCGCGCGTTGATCGACTGGAGTTATCAACTGCTCAACGAAATAGAACAACGCGCACTGCGCGGACTATCCGTTTTTTCCGGCGGGTGGACGTTCGAGGCGGCTGAGTCAGTTGTCGGCGCGGATGAGGCGCTGGACGGTTTGTCGGGATTAGTCAACAAATCGCTGGTCATCTTCGAGGAACAGGAAGGTAAATCGCGTTATCGCTTCCTTGAAACGATTCGCCAATATGCCATGGAAAAACTGGTCGAGTCGGGCGAGGCGGTGGCAACGCGCGATCGTCATCTGGATTTCATGCTGGCAGTAACAGAATATTCCCCGACACGTATGTTCGGCACGGAGGCTTCTGAGTTGCTGGATCGGATCGAATCGGAACACGATAACCTACGCGCCGCCTTGGAATGGGCAACCTCCAATCACCCCGAAAAAGCCTTGATGCTGGCGTACGGCGCGGCAGGCTTTTGGGTCGTCCGTGACTATAACAATGAGGCGCGAACATGGTGTAATGCGATCCTGGAGAGGACTGAAACCTTATCGGGTTTTGATGCGGAACGCGGCCGCTTATACAGTTTATTGGAATGGCTTTGTGTCACCTTGGGCGACCACAAAATGGGACGCGCGGCTTCGGAACAGGCGATTGCCCTGGCAACGAAGTCGAATGATTTCGCGACAATGTCGCGAGCGTACGGCACCTTGGCACTGACTTCCAGTTTCCTGGGAGATTTCGCCAGTGCCTTTCCTGCAGCGGAAAAAGCGGAAAGCGTTGCGCGCGATCACAATCTCATCCCGGAATTATCGTTCGCCCTCTCCGCGCGTGCGCAATTGGAATTCATAGGCAGGCGCGATCTTCCATTGGCGAAGGCTTTGATTTACGAAGCCGTCGAGCTAGCCCATAAGGCTGGCTTTATATGGGCTTCATCATTCATGGATATCGGGATGGCTTATATTGCTGCGGTGGTGGGAGACATTGATACCGCCCGCGCGGCATTCGGCAGAAGCGCAGAGACCGCGAAGCTGTTGGGGAACAAACGCATCGCGTATTCCAGTCAGAGCGAGTTGGCCCATGTGCTCCGCCAGCACGGCGAACTGGATGAACCATTGGCGATGTACAGAGACCTATTGCCAAAGTGGAAGGATTTGGGTCATCGAGCGGCTGTGGCGCACGAGCTGGAATGTATTGCCTACATCCTGGTTAGAAAAGAAGAACCGGAGCGCGCCGTGAATTTGCTCGGCGCGGCAGATTCACTTCGCGAGGTAATTGATTCGGTGATGACAAAGATGGAAAAGGAGGAATACGAACAAGAAGTACCTGCGTTGCGAGAACTATTGGGCGAAGTGGAGTTCAAAAAACAATGGGAGCTGGGCAGGGGCATGTCGATGGATGAGGCGATTGAGCTAGCGCTTGATCTCACTTGAGTCTGCCGCTCAACATTCAACAACATTAACCCTCCTTATCATCGTCAAAGAAATCTTTGACTCCAAAGAAGTCCCGGATGAAATTCAACAAGCCGTCTGCTTTCGCCAGAAATTTTTGGTTGCGTCCCTGACTGGCAGACCCCCTCAATTTTTTCACCTGAGCAATAAAACGCTCGCGAAAACTGCTGTGTGATGACTTCGGCAATTGCGCTTCCAATGTACGGATCAAATCTTTCGCGTTTTCGACAACCGCCAACGCATCCGGCAGGGATACGCTTTCATCGAGAAGCTCCCTGAGCAGTTTACACTTGTACGAATCACAGCCCCTGGGATAATGCGGCGAGTTATAGATCGTGCATTGACCGTTCCAGGCTGGGCATGGCTGGGTAAAACCCCTCTGGCGCGGGTCGTTGCGAATCACGTTGAGACCCAGTTTTTCAGAAGGTGTCAGCTCACTTGCTTTGAGCCGAACCCAGGAAAACAAATGACCCGTGCAACACAACCCACAAGCCTTGCAAAGTGCTGTTGCATCTGTCGCACGGGAATATTCGGCCTTAACCATACTGGAAGTTATACCAGAAGGAAGCGAACAACAAAATGGCATTCATTCTAGAAACGGAACGGCTTCTCCTCCGTCACCTTGAAATGGGCGACCTCAATGAGTTGTACCGATTGTACAGCGACCCGGAGATCCGCGAAACGAAAGACGAGCTGGAGTGGTTTTTGAATGGACATCCCAAATATCCAGAACTTGGGTTGTGGGCGACCATTCATAAAGAATCGGGGAAATTCATCGTCGTTGCGGGCTCTTGCCTTGGGAGATCGAAGGCGCACACGAAACAGAGATCGCCTATCTTCTGGATAAAGCGTTCTGGCACAAGGGGCTGGCAACCGAAGCGGCGCAAGGAATCATGAAATATGGTTTCGAAACATCAAATCTCGCGCGGCTAATCTGCATGATCGATCCGGAGAATACTGCTTCTCAAAAGGTTGCAAAACGAATCGGAATGATCTTCGAAAAAAGAGTGGAAGGATACGAAGGGGATAATCTGCCGTTCTACATCTACTCAATCACCAGAAAATTAAAGGGAGCGATTTGAAAGTCGCTCCCAAAAATTTACTTCGGGTTCATGCTCGTGTACACCGCAAGCGTGTTCCCGGTCGGGTCTTTGAACAGTCCGTACCAACCCATGCCGGGGATTTCGGTCTTGGTTTTCACGACCTTGCCGCCGAGTTTCTCGGCTTTCTCCAGATCGGCTTCGATATCGTCGCTGGCAAAGTAAACCAGGACCTGCCCAATCGGGTTTTCTTCGGAAACCTCATTGAACCCGCCGCCCGATCCCGTCGCATCCTCCCACATGGTGTAGTTGAATTCAGGGACGTGCTCCATCTTCCAGCCGAACAGTTCATGATAAAACGTTCCCGCGGCTTTTACATTCGCGGCAGGAATCTCGATGTGGACAACATTTCGCTTTGACATGGCATTCTCCTTTATGAAAAAATGGAATGCCTGAATTATAGAACATTATTTCTAATTAATCAACCCCTCCAATGAGGCGTTTCATAACCCGTCAAACAAATCGCGCTGGACGCTGAACGTTCCATTCACTGGCGGATACGCGCGCATGAAATCCTCCCGCTCACCGAGAAACTTGAAGATGAATCCCATAAGCCCGCGGCGCATCTGTCCTCCGCCTTGCGACGCGTGCTGCGCGCTGGCTTCTCGTTTCACATCGGCGACAGAACGGGTATCCAATGTTACATGAATCGGAAAATCAGTGATGAGGTCGGTGAGGTCGATGTCGCCGTTGCGCCCCCACTTGCGCGGGTCTTTGCCGAAGAGCGGTAAGAGCCGCACCATCCACTTGAGGAAGGCGTGCGGAAAGACCTGGTAGTACAATGCGCGAGGCTTGAACGGTGCACCGGCTTCAGGGTGGAAGGAAGCGTCGTCCGCTTTTTCGAAGGCGAGCGTGGTCGCACGTTGAATATGAATATGGTCGGGATGTTTGTATCCACCGATGGGATCAAATGTGATGACGATATCAGGCTTTAGGTCACGAATGTATTTGACGACTCGCCCTGCCACTTCGTCGACGGGATGGTTGATCTGGGCGTCAGGATGCTGGTTCGCTTCCATGCCGGGCATGCCAGAATCACGATACTCTAAAAAGAAAACGTCTTTCAGCCCAAGGATTTTCGCCGCGCGCATCAACTCGTCTGTGCGCATTTCGGCAGTGTCTTTATAGCCCTTCAAGTGCTCTTCGTCTGAAGAGCCTGCCTCACCGCGTGTGGCGCAAACATAATAGGTGTTGTAACCGCGCCGCGCATACAACGCGAGTGTGCCTCCCAAACCGAATGTTTCGTCATCCGGGTGCGCAAGAACTGCCAGAACTGTTTTTGTCATGTTTCCTCGTATAATCGAATTTACAACAGTACTTATGACGACGAATCGTCCATAAAATTTACAAGGAGCACGAATGAAATTCGAAACGCTCGCCATCCATGCGGGGCAGGAACCCGACCCGAACAACGGCGCTGTGATGACACCCGTATATTTTACGTCAACGTACATGCAGGATGGTGTCGGAAAACCACGGCAGGGATACGAATACTCGCGCACAATGAACCCCACACGCAAGGCACTACAGGATTGTCTCGCCGCGCTCGAAGGCGGGAGTTACGGACTCGCCTTCGCATCGGGTCTTGCCGCGACGGATACCGTTCTCCGCTTGTTGAACGCGGACGTGCACGTGCTGGCTGGCAACGATGTGTACGGCGGCACCTTCCGCCTCTTCGATAAAATCCTTCGCCGTTTCAATCTCGATTTTACGTTTGCCGACACCACCGACCCTGAATCTGTCGCCGAGGCATTGACTCCCGCCACTCAACTTGTGTGGCTGGAGACTCCGACGAATCCGTACCTGCGCATCACAGACATTCGAGCTGTGGCTGAGATCGTCCACGCTCACCCAAATAAACCATTACTCGTTGTGGACAACACATTTGCAACGCCCTATCTTCAGCGTCCTCTCGAACTCGGCGCGGATATTGTCGTCCATTCGATGACCAAATATCTCGGCGGTCATTCAGACGTGGTCGGTGGTGCAGTCGTTGTGAAAGACAAAGAACTCGCTGATAGACTCTATTTCCTGCAAAATGCGGTCGGCGCGGTGCCGGGACCGATGGATTGCTTCCTCGTCCTGCGCGGACTCAAAACTCTTCACTTGCGAATGGACAGACACTTTGAAAACGCTACGGCGATCATCGAATTTCTTTCCAAACACCAGATGGTGGAAAAAATATTTTATCCCTTCCACGAAAGTCATCCTCAACAAAAGCTTGCAAAGCATCAGATGAGAAACGGCGGCGGGATGATATCGTTCATTGTCAAAGGCGGAAAGGAAGCCGCGATTCGGGTTGTAGAGGCAACAAAGATCTTCGCGCTCGCCGAATCGCTCGGCGGGGTCGAATCGCTGATCGAAGTCCCTGCCGCGATGACGCATTTATCCGTCGCTGGCTCTCAACTCGAGGTCGATCCCGCTCTAATACGATTATCGGTGGGAATTGAAAACAAAGACGATCTGATCGAGGATATCAAACAAGCGCTGAAACAAGCTTGAAATAAAACAGACCGGGTCATGACCCGGTCTGTTTTCAATTTGCGTTGATGGCTACCAGTGTTACATCATCATCCTGCTTGGCGCCGTTCTGATATTTTGTAAGCGTCTCGAGCAGATGGTCGCATGCAGATTGAGCAGTGTGAGACCGTAAGCTTTTCATCGTCTCTTTGATCCGCTCGAGACCGAACGGTTCGCCAGCTGGGTTTCGGCAATCTGTCATGCCGTCTGTGTATAACACCAACAACGAACCCGGCGCAAGGTGGAAATTGTTTTCATCCAGTGTGATATCTTCCCACAAACCGAGAGCCATACCCGGTTCGTGCGGCAGGCGATGCACATCACCATGCGCGCCCACCAATAGCGGCGGTTCATGCCCTGCGCGTGCATAGGAAAATTTCCCGGTTTTCACATCCAGAATCCCAAACAACGCGGTGACAAACTGCGTGGACTTTTCGAGCCGCGTGATGTGTGTGTTGACCATTCGCAGTACTGCACCAGGGGATGTGGTGCTATCCGCTTCAGCAATGATGAGTGCATGAGCCCGCGCCATGAATATGGCAGACGGGACTCCCTTATCTGCCACATCGCCGATCAATACACCGATCTTATCGCCACCAAGATCGAACACATCGTAGAAATCGCCTCCGACTTGACGGGCCGGCAGGATTCGCCCACCGAAATCGAATCCCAGGGGTGCGGGCAACACATCCGGGAGAATGGACATCTGGATTTCCGCGGCAACCTGAAGTTCCTTCTCGAGGCGTTCCTTCTCGATCAATTGCTCCTGTGCGGCTTTAAGTTCGTCGTATGCAGTCTGCAACTGTCGGTTTTTCTCGGTCAGATCGCGGAACGTGGAAACGTTCGTATTATCGAGTCTTTGGCTGAGCACTGCCACCATCGCGTTTGCCAATTCAGGGTGGCGATGGAGCAGGTCTTGAAATTGCGTCCGACTCATGCTGAGCAGCATTACATCGCCCCGGGCGCGTGCGCCGGCAGTACGCCTTCCGCCGGGCATGATGATTCCCATCTCGCCGATGTATTCACCTTCATTAATGATGTTGAGAATAAGTTCATCCTCGGTTCCCGAAGCCATGTTGATCTCAAGTTGACCGCGCGCGACGATGTATAAATGTTCCGCTGGCTCACCCTCACGGAACAAGATCTCACCATCCTTTAAATGCACCCTATCGAGCGCATTCAACAACAGTTTCAGTTCCTCGGTAGGCAGGTAGGCGAACAGCGGAATCCGCGTCAGCAGGCTGGCTGAGAGATTGGTTGTCTTCAGGGATTCGTCCATGGCAATTGCATTATCGCACGAAACAACGAACCCGGCAATTAGAACTCGACCGTCTCTTTACCAGCCAATTTGTTCTGGATCCGCTCGATAACAGTATCGAGATGTTTAGGTTGATGCACGTAATCCAGGTCATCCGTGCGGACGGTGAGTACCGGGCACATGTCGAACGCGCCCAGCCATTCATCATAGAATGAATCGAGGAGGGATAGATACTCCGCTGTGATGCCCGATTCCATTCCGCGGGCGCGGCGGCGGATACGGTCCATCAGCACATTCACCGGTGCTTTCAGATAAATCAGTAAATTGGGGCGTGGTATGCTCCCCACCACCAACTCGAACAATCTGCGGTAGGCAAGATAATCACGCTCGGCAAAATCTCCCATGTGATGTAACGCGCGCGCGAAAATGTAAAAATCCTCGTAGATGCTCCGGTCGAGGATTGCCGACCGCGGGTCGTGCGCGGCTTCAAGGTATTGGTCGGCGCGATGACCAAGAAAAAAGACCTGCAAGTGGAATGACCACGAACGCATATCGCCATAAAAATCGGCAAGATAGGGGTTATCTGCCACCGACTCGTACCCCGTCCACCAGCCAAGGCGCGAACCGATTCGCTCGGTGAGCGAGGTCTTCCCCACGCCGATGTTTCCTGCCACCACCACCAGATATTTCGTCATCCCATCCTCCGCAAAGAAGATGGTCGGAGTATAGGCGAGTGGAGGATTTTTGTCGAGACTGTCTGCAAAAAGGGCTGGGTTTCCAATCCTTGTTATAATTTCGCACAACACATCCTGTTCAGGGAGTTTCTCATGGCTTACAAAATTTCATTCGGCACAGACGGCTGGCGCGGGGTCATCGCCGAAGATTACACGTTCGACAACGTCCGCCGCGCCGCGCAGGGATTCGCCTCGTATCTTGTCGAAAAGGGGTTCGGCGGCAAGTGGGTCGTTGTTGGATACGACAAGCGATTCCACTCGGAAAATTTTGCTTCCGCAGTTGCCGAGGTTTTGGTCGGCAACGGTTTGAATGTGTACCTAACGGATGGCGCGACTCCGACACCGGTCATCGCATTTGCCGTTGTGGAAAAGAAAGCCTGCGGCGCGGTCAATATCACTGCCTCGCACAATCCGCCCACTGACAACGGATTCAAGGTCCGCGACTCGAACGGCGGGGCGATAGACCCTGAGGGATTGAAACGAATCGAAGCTCTGATTCCAGATTACCCGTCGGAGGCGAAGCGTGTTTCCATCCAGGATGCGAAACGGGATGGCAAAGTTGTGGTGTTCGATGCGTCCGAAGGATATATCAGAAACCTTCACAAACTTGTGGACATTCAAAAGATCAAGGATGCGGGCTTCACTGTGATGGTAGATGCAATGTGGGGTAACGGCGCAGGTTGGTTCACGCGCTTGCTCGAAGGCGGAAAGACGAAAGTCATCGAAATTCACGACGAAAGAAATCCGTCGTTCCCTGAAATGAAGCGACCCGAACCTATCCGTCCGAACATCGATGTTGGACTCAAAGCAACGGTTACGAACAAAGCGGACGTGTTACTCATCACAGACGGCGATGCGGATCGTTGCGGCATCGGCGATGAGAACGGCGAGTTCATCAACCAACTGCGCGTGTATGCGCTGCTGGCGTTGTACCTGCTCGAAGTACGCGGCGAACGCGGCGATATCGTCAAGACGCTTTCTACGACCACGATGCTAAACAAACTGGGGAAAATCTACGGCGTGCCCGTCCACGAAACAGGCGTGGGATTCAAATACGTCGCGCCGAAGATGATCGAGACCAACGCGCTCATCGGCGGCGAGGAAAGCGGAGGGTATGCGTTCCGCAACAACGTGCCCGAACGCGATGGTATTCTCGGCGGTTTGTATTTCCTCGATTTCATGGTGCAGACCGGGAAGAAACCGACGGAACTCTTGAAGATGTTGTTCGCTAAAGTCGGCGAACATTTCTATGACCGCGTGGACACCCCCTTCTCAGGTGACAGGAAATCGCGCGAGCAAACCATCCTGAACGCCAATCCAAAAACCATCGGCGGCTTGAAGGTTACCGAACTCGTCACTGTGGATGGCTTTCAATTCAAACTTGAAGACGGCGGCTGGCTGTTGATTCGATTCAGTGGCACGGAGCCGATCATGCGAGTCTATTGCGAAACAACTCACGGCGATAAGGTGAAATCAATTCTCGATGACGGATTGAAAGTTGCGGGTATCAAATAAGCTCTAGCAGGTTACACGAAAGCCCCACTTCCAACGGGGCTTTTTGTTTTTAGAAGTGCTTTATATGTTATAATTTTCACAAACAAAGTCTGAATATGCTTACAGACACTCACTGTCACTTGTACCTTGATCAATTCGCCGGGGATCGCGATGCAGTGATTCAAAGGGCAACCGAGGCAGGTGTTGACAAATTATTGGTACCGGGCATGGACCTTGAAACCAGTCACGAAGCAGTGAGGCTGGCAGAAACCCATTCAAATATATTCGCCGCTGTAGGGTTTCACCCCACAGACATGCAAAAATTCAGCATGAAAAATTTCGATGGGATTTGCGAACTTGCCGACCATCCAAAAGTTGTTGCCATCGGCGAGATCGGGCTCGATTATTACTGGGTCAAAGAAACCGAAAGGCGAATGGAACAACGTTATAACCTCCTTCCCCATCTCGAACTTGCAAAAAAAGTAAACAAACCTGTCATTCTCCATTTGCGTGAAGAGAACGATGCAGAGACCGGCGAAGCGACAAATGACTTGCTTGAACTTCTTGAACCTTGGCATGAAACATTAACCGCACTGAGTTCTCGACCCGGCGTCTTTCACTCGTTTAACGGAAATCTTGATTCGGCAAAACGCGCAATGAAGATGAATTTCTTCATTGGCATCACCGGACCCATCACCTACAAGAAGAATGATTCACAGCGTGAACTTATCCGCCAACTGCCGCTGGACCGCATCCTCATCGAAACCGATTCGCCATTCCAGACCCCCATCCCCCACCGCGGGAAACGCAACGAGCCCGCGAACGTGGGACTCATTGCTGATAAAATTGCAGAAATCCATCGGATAACGCGTGAAGCAATTGCCCTGGCAACCACGGCAAATGCAATTCGCCTGTTCGCATGGGAGGCGCAACCGTGAGCACAACCACCTTCTTCACCTCGGTGCAAGACCAACTCCAATTCGTCGAACAGCGGATGCGCGAACAGGCTGGCGATGAACAACACCCGGATTTAAAATCCGCACTGGAGCATTTGCTGTCTGCGGGAGGAAAACGCATCAGACCCACCTTGGGCTTGCTCGTCGGAAACATGCTTGGCGCGCCCGAAGAAAAGTTGGTCACCCTGGGTGCTTCCGTGGAGTTGCTTCACACGGCAACACTTGTTCATGACGATTTGATCGACGGCGCATTGCTCCGCCGTGGAATGCCGACGCTGAATGCGCGCTGGTCTCCTGCCGCGACCGTGCTCACCGGCGATTTTCTGTTTGCGCGTGCCGCAAAACTCGCAGCAGAGACCGACTACCTTCCGTTGATGAAACTCTTCGCCGATACACTGGCAACCATCGTCAACGGCGAGTTGGCGCAGATGTTCTCCGCCCGCGGCGTGATCGACCGCAACAATTATTACAACCGAATTTATGCCAAGACCGCGTCCCTGTTCGAAATGTCTGCGTTGGCGGCTTCCATGGTCGCAACCGAAGAGGAAGAAGTGCGCTCTGCCATGAAAGCATTTGGGTATGAAGTCGGCATGGCATTCCAGATCGTGGACGATATTCTCGATTTTACCGGCGATCAGTCCACGGTCGGCAAGCCAATTGGTTCCGATCTGCTGAACGGTTTGGTGACCCTCCCTGCAATTTACTTTGCCGAGGCAAATCGTTATGACGACGATATAATGTCGCTCCCTGAAGGCGGATGGAAAGATACCGCCCGCGTGCAGCGTCTTGTGGATGCGATTCGCCAAAGCCGCGCGGTCGAGCAATCACTCGAAGAGGCGCGCAACGCCGTCAGCCGCGCGCTCGCTGCACTGGAGGTTGCTCCAGCCTCCCCTGAGAAAGACGCGCTCGAAGATCTGGCGAAGTTTATTGTCGATAGAAAAATTTAGTATCGGTGGTTGAGTAGGCGGCGGGGTCTCGAAACGAACTTCGTCCTACTCGACCGCCGCCGTATCGAAACCACCATGACCAATCCTCGCAAACCATTCCGCATCAATGTCGGCTTTATCGTTCACGAGGAAGTCGGCTACAGCCACGAGATTCCTTTTGAATTCGATAAAGCGAAACTCGAAGACCTTGAGGTGTCGAACCTGACAGGGTCGGTTCAAATCGGCCGTACCCCGCAGGGACTCATTGTGCAGGGAAAATTCTCAGCCGACACCGCGCTCGAATGTGTGCGTTGTTTACAATCGTTTGACCAGCGGTTGGATTGGGAAATCACAGAGTTGTATGCATTCAAGAAAGGCTCAGTGAGCGAGACCGGGTTGCTGCTCCCCGACGACATGCAGATTGACCTTGCCCCCTTGCTGCGCGAGTATGCGCTTCTCGAAGTGCCCATCAATCCCATCCACGACCCGGACTGCAAAGGATTATGCATCGAATGCGGGCAGGATTTGAATGTGAAGGACTGCGGTCACAGCCAGCATACAGACGATTCTCCGTTTTCGGTTTTGAAGAAATTGTTGTAAAATAGCCGCATGAACGCGAGACTTTTAATAAATACTTCGATGCCTATGGAAATGCGAATCCGAACTGAATGGAGAGCGCGTTAGATCGTCGCGTCTAGCGAGTAACGGGCTGTCCATTTTGCGGACAGCCTTTTTGTTTGTGTGCTGACGCAGCGATCAGCAATTAGCTATCAGCTGTCAGAAAAAGTTAAAACCTAACAGCTCAAGCTGAACGCTGATGGCTGAATGCTCTCCGAAGGAGAAAGAATGCCCGAAAACATCCTCATCGCCATTGCCTGGCCCTATGCCAATGCCGAGATCCACGTCGGCAACATCACCGGCTCACACCTGCCCGGTGACATTGTCGCGCGCTACCACAGGCTCAAAGGGAACAAGGTGCTCATGGTCAGCGGCACGGATTCTCACGGCACGCCCGTCACACTCGCCGCGGATAAAGAAGGCAAGCCCGTCGAAGAAGTGTACAAAAAATATCACAATGGATTCCTTGAATTGTTTCAGGGCTACGGCATCACGTACGATCTCTTCACAACCACTCACACCGAGAATCATTTCAAAGTGTCGCAAGCCATCTTCCTTGCACTGAAAGAAAATGGATTTCTATACACAGACAAATCCATGCAGTGGTATTCGCAATCGCTCAAACGATTCCTGCCTGACCGCTATGTGGAAGGGACTTGTTACATCTGCGGCTACGAAGGCGCACGTTCCGATCAATGCGACAATTGCGGCAACGTGCTCGAACCTGAGAAGTTGAAAAATCCGCGTTCCAAAGAAGGCGGCGCGCTCGAACTGCGAGAGACCGAGCATTTTTATCTTGATCTTTCGAAACTCGAACCGAACGTCAAAGAGTTTCTCGAAAAGCGACAATCGTATTGGCGCGATACGGTCATCGGCGAGTCTCTGCGCAAGATAGAAGCCGAGGGACTCAAGCCGCGCCCGATCACACGCGACCTCGATTGGGGTGTGGATATCCCCGTCGAGGGCTGG
>Ga0209172_10005832_pt1 | contig 14438 bp, 13 predicted proteins | sample LarsenN4metaG_FD_184113 | JGI IMG/M metagenome (GOLD analysis project Ga0209172, IMG submission 184113) | Hot spring sediment bacterial and archeal communities from British Columbia, Canada, to study Microbial Dark Matter (Phase II) - Larsen... ... | reverse complement strand
AGCTCTGCGCTGTGGCGCCGGCGCTTACGACTGTTCTCCGTATCCATCGTGTCCAGCTATTCGTTAACTGGACAGGATCGTTATCGCCGCGCAGCCCCAGTTCAAGATGGGTTCGCTGGACGCTTACTGCGGAATCATTTGCAGGGTTCGAAGGAGGCGTCTGTGAATGCGGACAGAATTCGAAGCGCAGCGATATGTGCGGCGACGGCTACATCGCTATCTGTGGCGAGCGTCACCTGGGGCGCGGAGATGTTTCCGGACAAGGGCGTGGTCACGATCGGCAAGGGGCCTTTGCCGCTGTTCGTGCACTACCTCGACGGCACCGGGCAGACAGTGAAGAAAAGTCTCCGCGACTTGAAGTTCGAAGAGCCTCCCCTCGCCAAAAGCAAAGAACTCGCGGCTCTTGCGAAGCGGCCATGCGGTCGCGGCGACGTCGTGAATCTCACATCATCTCTGCCGGGCGTGGCTACGGGAGCCGATGCCGCCGGGATCGGACGCTTCGTTTGGCTTGTCAAGGGTCAGTACACAACCGACGGAGCACGTTGGCAATTCAACGGTACGGCTTCGTCGAAGGAGGATTTCTACAACTTCGACAAGAAGCAATGGGGAGAGCGCGCGTTCTGGGCCGAAGTGTCCACGCGGATCGGCGCGGCCTTCAACGGAACCGACTTCAAGGTGTCGATCGACGGTTCGCTTCCGATCAGCATCACTGGCACGTGCACCCTGAATTCCGCTGGTCAAGCATTGGTCTAGTACGTGGAGTCGCGTTCGCCCGATTCGCTGAAGAGTTGCTGCTTTGCGCCCGGGTTCTCGACTGGGCGTTCGTGTTCGAGGTCTGGCTGGAGGGGATCGAGCGCCTGCGTGAACCGCCGGGCGCCGCACAAAGGGCAGAACCCGCGGCGCTTGCAGCAGAACGCCAGCAGTTTGTCGAGGCCGCCCTCCCCGCAGCGCAGCTTCAGGAAGCCAAGCGCCAAGATGCCGGACTCGAGGAAGGCGTCGAACTCGTCCTCGACAGATTGAGGCGGCTCGGCGTCCGGTGTTGCCTTCGGGTGCGATGAAACTGGCCGCGTGCTGCTGGACCAGGCGGTACGCCGTGGTCTGCTCGGGGCGGTGGCGCTCGTAGCGGAGCGGGGCGGAGTGGGGCGCAGGCCGCCCTACAAGGCACTGCCGGCCGGTGGCGCGCACGCTGGGCTCCGATGGGGTGAGCCCGCAAGTTATCTGCCGTGCTCGGCGTCTCCATCGCCCTGAGGGCTGCACGCCGATGTACGCCCGCCGCAGCGGGCTTCCTTCAAGTGGCTGTCTCCGCGCTCGACCGCTCGACCGGCGTAAGCGACCGGTGAACCCATCTTGAACTGATCTGCTGCGACGATAACGATCGTGTCCACGTAGAACTTAAGTGGACACGATGGCAAGCGAGCAGAGGGCGCGCCGGCGGCGCTACAGCAAGGAGATGAAAGCGCAGGTGCTGGCCGAGTGCGGCGCGCCTGGGGCGTCGGTTGCGAAGGTGGCGATGTCGACCGGCAGCTTGGCAGTGGCGAGATCTGGTCGACTGATGTCGCCGATGGGGGCGTTTGCACGCGTGCGGCATGCTCGCTTGGATGTTCGCGATGTGCGCGCGGCGTTCGTCCGAGAGTCGCGGTCAACGCACGAACGCGTTCTGTGGCGGCAGCCGCTGCAGGGCCTGTGGGCCTGTAGCGGCTTCGCTTCCGATACTGGCTGTCTGCGTTGTCGACCTGCGGTGATCAGCCGGGTCCGCTGCTCGTGCGTCTTCCATCTACATCGTCGCATCCAGACAACATCCGCAGGTTCTGCAAAGGCGTCGGCCACCGGCGACGCGGTTTACCCCTCGGTTTACCCCTGGAGGTCCGGGAAGAGAAACGGGTTAGCCCCTTGTGAGAGCTAACCCGTTGATTTCATTGGTCGGGGTGGCGGGATTCGAACTCGCGACCCCTTGCACCCCATGCAAGTGCGCTACCAGGCTGCGCTACACCCCGACGAAGCGCCGCATTATACGGGCCGCCCCCGTCGCGCCCGCCGCCGCGGTGCTCACTCCGAATGCGGCAGCGCCGGCGCCGGCGCGCCGCCCTCCTGCAGGCCCTGCTCCATGCCGTAGCGGATGAGCGCGGCCATCGTCGGCAGCGCCAGCTTGTCCTGGATGCGCCGCTTGTGCGTGCTGATGGTCTTGATCGAAAGGTGCAGCGCATCGGCGATCGCCGACAGGCGCTCGCCGGCGACGATGCGGCGCAGCACCTCGAGCTCGCGGTTGGACAGCGCCGCGTGGCGCGGCGCCGCGCTCGCGCCGTTGAGCCGCTGCACCACCTGCTCGGCCAGGCTGGTCGTCACGTAGACGCCGCCGCCGGCCACCTTGAGCAAGGCGTCCACCAGTTCGTGCGAGGCGCGGTCCTTGGTCAGGTAGCCGTGCGCGCCGGCCTGGAAGGCGCGCAGCGCGTACTGCTCCTCGGCATGCATCGACAGCACCAGCACGCGCAGGCGCGGGAACTCGGCATGCAGGCGCGCCACCAGTTCCAGGCCGCTCATGCCGGGCATCGAGAGATCGACGATGGCGAGATCGACGGGATGGCCGCGCAGCCACTCCAGCGCCTGGAAGCCGCTCGCCGCCTCGGCCACCTGCCAGGCATGGCCGGTGCCTTCGAGGATGCGCACCAGCCCCTCGCGCACGATGGCGTGGTCGTCGACGATCAGCAGGCGCAGGGCAAGCGGACCGTTCATCAGTGCAGCGTCTCCGGGGGGGCGCCGTCCGCGGGCGCGCGCGCCGGCAGGCGCATCGTGAGCTGGGTGCCGCCGCCCGGGCGCGCCTTCACCTCGAGCGTGCCGCCGAGCATGTGCGCGCGTTCCTGCAGGCCGAGCAGGCCGAACGAGCCACGGCGCTCGAGCGCATCGTCGGGCAGGCCGCGCCCGTCGTCGGCCACGCCGAGCACGAGCTGGTCGTCGCGCAGCTCGAGCGCCACGTCGACCAGCTGCGCGCCGGAGTGGCGTGCCACGTTGGTCAGCGCCTCCTGCACGGTGCGGAAGAGCGCGATCGCCACGCGTTCGTCGAGCGGCGGCTCCTGAAGCGGCAGCTTGGCGCGCACCGTGATGCCCATGCGCTGCGAGGCGTCGCGCGCCAGCCACTCGATGGCGGCGCTGAGGCCGAGGTCGTCGAGCATCAGCGGGCGCAGGTCGCTCGCGATGCGGCGCACCGAGGCCACCGTGTCGTCCAGCGTGGCCTGCATCGCGGCCACGCGCTCGTCGCCGGCGGCCAGCTGCGCGGCGCGGGCCAGCGCCGCCAGGTCGAGCTTGATCGCGGTGAGGCGCTGGCCGAGCTCGTCGTGCAGCTCGCGCGCGATGCGGCGGCGCTCCTCCTCGCGCGCCTCGACCACGCTGGCCGAGAGCTCGCGCAGCGCGCGCCGGCTGCGCTCGAGGTCGATCGCCTCGCGGCGCCGCTCGGTCACGTCGTTGACCACCAGCTGTACCGAGCGCTGGCCGTGGTCGGGCAGGGCGGCCAGCGCGATCTCCACCTCGCGCTGCGTGCCGTCGCTGCGCCGCAGGCGGGCGCCGACGATGGCGCCCAGCGTGCTTCCGGCCAGCGTGCGCTGCAGCTCGGTGCGCAGCCGCGCGTGCGACTCGTCGTCGAGCAGGTCGCAGACCCGCGTGCCGAGCAGCGGGTCGATGGTGTCGACGCCGAACAGGCGCGCCGCGGCGCGGTTGGCGTAGACGAGCAGCTCTTCCTCGCAGATCCAGATCGCGCTCGGCGAGAGCTCGAACACCGCGTGCATGCGGCGCTCGATGCGCGCCACCTCCTCCTCGAGCGCGCGTTCGGTGCTGACGTCGTGCAGCATGGCCGCGAACAGCACGCGCACGCCCTCGGGCGCCGCCATCTCGATGCGCGACAGCACGATGTCGGCTGTCAGCTCGCTGCCGTCGGCCCGCTGCACCGGCACGCGCCGCGTGTGCGCCAGCGCCGCCTGGGTGGCCGGCGTGGTGGCGTAGCGGCGCACCTGCTCGGCATGTTCGTCGCGCAGGGCGGCGGGCACGAAGCGCGCGAGCGACTGCCCGAGCGCCTGCGCCGCCGGGCAGCCGAAGAGGGCCTCGGCGGCCGGGTTGAGCGCGACGATGGTCTGCTCGGCGTCGATGATGACGATCGAGTCGCGCACCGCGCACAGCAGCCGCCCGCTGGCGCCGGCAAAGAACTCGGCGCCGGTCGGCGGGGGGTTCGGATGGGCGGTCACGACGGCCGGGCGGAGGTCGAGACGATCTTAGGCGGCACCCTGCGCCGGCGCGCCGGCCGCGGCGGCGGCGATCTCGATGCGATTTGCGCGAGATCAAACGCGCGCCGTGGCAGCGGCGGGCACGCCGTCGGTTCGGACAACTCCGACACGCGGAGGGCGCCCTGTCCTACAGCAGCGCGCAGCCGACGCCGATTGCCGAGCCCGCGCGGCGCGCCGATGCTCCACGCCGGATTCGTGACCAAGAACGCTGGCCGAGGAGCCCGACCGATGACGACCCTGCACACCCTGCCCTGGTTGCGCACCGCCGACGAGTTGCACTGCAGCGTGGCCGCGCTCGTCGAACTGCTCGGCGGCCATGCCGAGGCGGCGTCCGGGCTGGCCGACGAGCAGTTCGGCGTGCAGCGCGTGGCGCGCGGGGCCAGCCTGCTGCACGAGGGCGCGCCGGCGCATGCCGTCTACGTCGTGCAGTCCGGCAGCTTCAAGTGCGTGAAGACGGCCGAGGACGGCTACGAGCACGTGCTCGGCTTCGCCTGGCGGCGCGACCTGCTCGGCTACGACGGCCTGGCCGGCGCGCACTACGCCTTCTCCGAGGTGGCGCTGGAGGACAGCCGCGTCGTCGTGCTGCCGCTGACCGGTCTGGACGCGCTGCGCCGCCGCGTGCCCGAGCTGGACGCCGCGCTGCAGGCCAAGCTGGCGCGCCAGCTCGCGCTGGCCGGCGACATCGCCGAGGTGATGGCCGCGGTGGCGGCCGACGTGCGGCTGGCGCGCTTCCTCGTCAAGCTCGCGGCACGCATGGCCGAACGCGGCGAGTCGGCGCGCCGGCTCCTGCTGCGCATGAACCGGCGCGACATCGCCAACCACCTCGGCCTGGCGCACGAGACCATCAGCCGCAGCTTCGGCGAGCTGGTCGAGGCCGGCTGGCTGCGCGTCAACAACCGCGACGTGCAGATCCTCGACCCCGAGGGCCTCAGGCAGTGCGCGCGCTGCACGCGCGGCGTCGCCGACGAGACGCCGCTGCGCTGCGCGGCCTGAAAGGGCGCGCGCCGGCCGGGCGGCAGGCGCATCATCGCGCTGCTGCCGCCACGATCGACGACGAATGCCAGCGCGTGCCGCCCCCGCACCCGGCCGGGACGACGCTGCGCCCGGTCGGCACGACCCTGCGCCTGCCCGGTGGCCGCAGGCCGGCGAGCGGCCGGTGTTCGACGCCTGGCAGACCGCCTGCGTCTATGCCGACGCGCTGGCCGTCTCGGCGGCGCCCGAGCGTGCGTGGCGCGCGCGCCAGGCCTCGCGCCTGGCCAGGCTGCTCGACGAGGTGGTGCCGGCCTCGGCGCTGTACCGCGCGCGCTGGACCGACGCGCCGCACCTCTCTGCGCACGAGCGCCTGGCGCGCGTGCCCGTGATCACGCGGCGCGAGCTGATGCGCCACTTCGACGCCTGGGTCACCGACCCGGCGCTCGCGCGGCCCGCGCTCGAGGCCTTCGTGCAGGCGCGCTCGCGGCGCGGCGCGCCGCTGCTCGGCCGCTACCACGTCTGGGAGAGCTCGGGCAGCAGCGGCGAGCCGGCGATCTACGTGCAGGACGCGCGCGCGCTCGCGGTGGCCGACGCGATCGAGGCGGCGCGCGGGCCGCTCACGCGCTGGCGCCCCGGTGCGCGCATCGCGCTCGTCGCCGCCACCGAGGGCCACTACGCCGGCGTGGTGGCCTTCGAGCGGCTGCGCGCGATCAACCCCTGGCTCGCGTCCGCGCTGCGCAGCTTCTCGTTCCTGCAGCCGCTGCCGCAGCTGGTGCACGAACTGCAGGCCTTCGCGCCCGACGTGCTGGCCAGCTACCCGAGCATGGCCTGGGTGCTGGCGCAGGAGCAGGCGGCCGGGCGGCTGCGGCTGGCGCTCGATGCGCTGGCCACCGGCGGCGAGACGCTGACGCCGGCCACGCGGCGCGAGCTCGGCCGCGTCTTCGGCGCGCCGGTGCACGACAGCTACGGCGCCAGCGAATGTTTCTTCATCGCGAGCCCCTGCCGCGCCGGCGCGTTGCACCTCAACGCCGACTGGGCCGTGCTCGAGCCGGTGGACGCTCAGGGCCGTCCGGTGCCCGAGGGCACGGTGGGCCACACCACGCTGCTCACCAACCTGGCCAACCAGGTGCAGCCGATCGTGCGCTACGACCTCGGCGACCGCGTGCGCTTCGTGCCCGGGCGCTGCACCTGCGGCGGCGCGCTGCCGCGCATCGAGGTGGAGGGCCGCGCCGACGACGTGCTGAGCCTGCTCGACGACAGCGGTCACGCGGTGCACCTGGCGCCGCTCGCCCTCGTCACCGTGCTCGAGGAGGAGGCCGGCGTGTTCGACTTCGTGCTGCGCGAGCGCACCGCGCGCGCCCTCGTGCTCGAGCTCGGTGCCGGCGGCGCCGCCGCGGCGGGCCGCGCCGGTGCGGCGCTGCGCGCCTACCTGCGAAGCGTCGGCCTGGCCGGCGTGCGCCTGACGGTGAACCCCGGGGTGCCGGCAACTGCACCGGGGCGCTCGGGCAAGCGGCAGCGCGTGGTGGCGCGGCCGCGCGCGCGGGGCTGACGATGGACGCCGAACGCTGGCTCGCGATGGAGCTGAGCGCGCCCGGCAAGCCCTTGCAGGCGGCCTGGCGCGAGCGGCTGCCGCAGCCCGGGCCAGGGCAGCTGCGCATCGCGGTGGCGTGTTGCGGCGTGTGCCGCACCGACCTGCACATCGTCGACGGCGAGCTGCCGTTCCCCGGCCGGCCGCTGGTGCCCGGGCACGAGATCGTCGGCCGCGTGGCCGCGCTCGGCGCCGGCGTGCAAGGCTTCGCGATCGGCCAGCGCGTGGGCGTGCCCTGGCTCGGCTACACCTGCGGGGCCTGCGAGGACTGCCGCGCCGGGCGCGAGAACCTGTGCCCGCAGGCGCGCTTCACCGGCTGGCAGATCGACGGCGGCTACGCCGAGCAGGTGCTGGCCGATGCGCGCTTCGCGTTCGCGCTGCCCGCGCGCTACACCGACGAGCAGGCCGCGCCGCTGCTGTGCGCCGGGCTGATCGGCTGGCGCGCCTACCGCATGGCCGGGCTGGCGGCGCGACGCATCGGGCTGTACGGCTTCGGCGCGGCGGCGCACCTGCTCGCGCAGGTGGCGCGCCACCAGGGGCGCGAGGTCTACGCCTTCACGCGGCCGGGCGATGCGCCGGCGCAGGCGCTGGCGCGCGAGCTCGGCGCGGCCTGGGCCGGCGGCTCCGACGAACCTGCGCCGGTGGAGTTGGACGCCGCGCTGCTCTTCGCGCCCGCGGGCAGCCTGGTGCCGCTGGCGCTGGCCGCGGTGCGGCGCGGCGGCACGGTGGTGTGCGCCGGCATCCACATGAGCGACATCCCGTCGTTTCCGTACGCGCTGCTGTGGGGCGAGCGGCGGCTGGTGTCGGTGGCCAACCTGACGCGCGAGGACGGCGTGCAGTTCCTGCGCGTGGCCGGCGAGTTCGAACTGCGCGTGCACAGCGTGCCCTACGCGCTGGCCGACGCGCAGCGCGCGCTCGACGACCTGCGCGCCGGCCGCTTTGCCGGCGCCGCGGTGCTGCGCGTGGCCGCGCGCTGACGTGGCGGATGCCCGGGCGCTGAGGGGCTGAGGCCCTCGGGCGCTCAAGCGCTCAGGCCGCGCTGCGCCGGCGCGCGCCGCGCTTGCGCGCGGGTGCCCGCGGCGCGGACGCGTCGGCGGCCTCCTGCGCCTCCTCCGTTTCCGGCGGCGACACCGCGCCCAGCGGCGCGAAGAGGGCCTGCACCGTGCGCGCCATCACCTCGGCCATCTGCGGCAGGGTCACCGGCTGCGGCGGCGTGAACGCCGGCCAGGGCAGGCTCGGCTCGCCGGCCGCCGGCTGGGCCACGCCGATCGCCACGCCCTGCGTGGCCCGCAGGCTGCGCTCGAAGTTGTCGCTGCATTGCGTCAGCGCCGCCTGCATCAGCGTGGCCTGCTGGCGCGCGAGTGCCAGCCAGCCGTCCTGGCCGAACGCCGCGGCGGCCTGCGTCGCGCGGCCGAGCAGGTCGAGTTCGGCCTGCCACAGCGCGGGCAGGTCGGCGGCCGCGCCCACCTCGTGTTCGGCGGCGCGCGCCATCTCGGCCACGCGCTCGGCGGCCAAGCCGCAGCCGCGCGCCCATTCCTCGCCGGCCGCCGCGCCCTGCTCGAGCAGGCGCAGCGAAGCGGCGAGCGCTTCGCGCGACCAGCTCGTGCCCTGCTCGGCAGCGTTCGACGAGGCCTCCTGCCAGGAGGCCCAAAGACCCTGAGGGTCGAAGAGCGCCGCAGCGCCCGGTGCCATGTTGCGGGTGGTTTGCATGTCACTGGCTCCTTGCACGATGGCCGGGGCGCGACGGCGCGGCCAGCCGGAGCTCCACGCTAACCGCGCCGTGCGTGCATGCGGTGAGCGTCGTCAACGAGCGGGGCCGGCGCACCGCTAGATTGCCCCGCAGAGATGCGCATGGAACTCGTGGTGAAGACCCCGGTGACGCGCGAACCGGTGACGCTGCTGGCACCGATCGGCCTGGCCGGCGAGTGGGCCGAGCCCGAGGGCGCGCGCGCACTCGTGGTGTTCGCGCACGGCAGCGGCAGCAGCCGCGCGAGCCCGCGCAACCGCTACGTGTCGGAGGTGCTGCACGCCAGGGGCTTGGCGACGCTGCTGTTCGACCTGCTCGCGCCCGGCGAGGCGGACGAGCGCGGCCTGGTGTTCGACGCCGCGCTGCTCGGCGCCCGCCTGGTGCAGGTGCTCGACGCGCTGCGCGCCGACGCCACGCGCCCGCTCGGCCAGGCCCGCGTGGGCCTGTTCGGCGCCAGCACCGGGGCCGCGGCGGCGCTGGTGGCGGCCGCCGAGCGCCCGGCGCGCGTGAGCGCGCTGGTCTCGCGCGGCGGGCGCGGCGACCTCGCCGGCGCCGCCATCGCGCGCGTGCAGGCGCCGACGCTGCTCGTGGTGGGCGGCGCCGACACCGAGGTGCTGCGCCTCAACCGCGCGGTGCTGGCGGCGCTGCGCGGCCCCAAGCGGCTTGAGGTGGTGCCGCGCGCCACCCATCTGTTCGAGGAGCCGGGCGCGCTGGACGCGGTGGCGCATCTCGCGGCCGACTGGTTCGTGCGCCATGCCCAGACGCGGGGTGCGGCATGAACCACGGCCCGCTCTTCGCCGACCGTGCCGAGGCCGCGCGCCGGCTCGCCGCGCGCCTGGCCGGCGAGCACCTGCCGCAGCCGATCGTGGTGCTGGCGCTGCCGCGCGGCGGCGTGCCGATCGGCGCCGAGGTGGCGCGCGTGCTGCACGCGCCGCTCGATCTGCTGCTGGTGCGCAAGATCGGCGCGCCCTGGCAGCGTGAGCTGGCGGTGGCGGCGGTGGTCGATGGCGAGCGCCCCGAGGTCGTGATCGACGAGGAAACGAGCCGGGCCACCGGCGCGAGCCGCGCCTACATCGACGAGCAGGCCGGCGTCGAGTGGCGCGAGATCGAGCGCCGGCGCCGCGTGTACCAGCGCGGCCGGCCGCCGCTGCCGGTGCAGGGCGCCACGGTGGTCGTGGTCGACGACGGCATCGCCACCGGCACCACCATGCGCGCCGCGCTGAAGGCCTTGCGCCGGCGCGGTGCCGGCTTCGTGGTGCTGGCGGTGCCGGTGGCGCCGCACGACACGCTGATCGCGCTGGCCGCCGAGGTGGACCGCGTGATCTGCCTGGCCGAGCCGAGCCCGTTCCGCGCCATCGGCCTGCACTACGGCGACTTCCACCAGGTCGGGGACGACGAGGTGATCGCCGCGCTCGACGCCGCGGCGGCGCAGCGCGACACCGGTCAGGCTTCGGCGTAGCGCTGCAGCACGTACTGCCCCGGCGCCGCGCCGAGATCCGCGGAGCTCGGCAGCGCCTTGGGCGCCACGCGCGCCGACGAACGCGCGGCCAGCCAGGCGTGCCAGGCCGGCCACCAGCTGCCCTCGTGGCGCGGCGCGGTCTGCTGCCAGGTCTCGGGCGCGATCCAGGGCGCGCCGCGCGGCGCACAGGCGATCTGGTGGTGCCGGTTGGGGTGCCCCGGCTCGGAGACGATGCCCGCGTTGTGCCCGCCCGCCGCGAGCACGAAGGTGATCTCGGCCTCGCACAGGTGGTGCAGCTTGTACACCGAGCGCCACGGCGAGATGTGGTCGCGCTCGGTGCCGACCAGGAACACCGGCTGGTGCAGGTCGGCCAGCGACACCGCCTGCCCGCCCACGCGGTAGCTGCTGGTGGCCAGCGCGTTGTGCAGGTACAGCGCGGTCAGGTACTCGTGGTGCATGCGCGCCGGCAGCCGCGTGGTGTCGGCGTTCCAGGCGGTGAGGTCGGTGAGCGGCTCGCGCTCGCCCATCAGGTACTCGCGCATGCGGCGCGTCCACACCAGGTCGCGCGAGTGCAGGAACTGGAACGAGCCGGCCATCTGGCCGCCGCTCAGGTAGCCCTGGCCGCGCGTGATCTGGTCGAGGTAGCCGATCTGGCTCTCGTCGATGAAGAGGCCGAGTTCGCCGGGCTCGGAGAAGTCGGTCTGCGCGGCCAGCAGCGTCAGCGTGGCCAGGGGCGGCACGCCGGTGGCCGCGGTGGCCGCGCCGTCGCCGCCGTGGCGCGCCAGCGCCGCCGCGGCAATCGCCAGCAGCGTGCCGCCCAGGCAGTAGCCCATCGCGTGCACCGGCCGGTTGCGCCCGTGCAGGCGGCCCACCGTGCGCAGCGCGTCGAACACGCCGAGCTCGAGGTAGTCGTCCATCGACAGCTCGCGGTCCGCGGCGTCGGGGTTGCGCCACGACAGCATGTACACCACGTGGCCCTGGCTCACGAGGTAGCGCACCAGCGAGTTGTGCGGGCTCAGGTCGAGGATGTAGTACTTCATGATCCACGACGGGATCACGAAGAGCGGCTCCGGGTGCACCGTCCGGGTCTGCGGCGTGTAGCGGATCAGCTCGACCAGGCGGTTGCGCAGCACCACCGTGCCCGGCGTGACGGCGACGTCGCGCCCGACGACGAAGCGCGCCGCCTGCGCCTGCAGCTCGGGGTCGGGCGCGCCGGTGGCGTCGCGCAGCCAGTTCAGCGCGCCCTTGGCGAGGTGGGCGCCGCCGCTGGTCATCACGTCGTCGATCACCACCGGGTTGGTGGCGAGCCCGTTGGCCGGCGTGAGCATGCCGAGCCACTGGCGGGCGAAGAACTGGGTCAGCGCGGCGTGGTGCTCGGTCATGCCGGGTGCGCTGGCCGCGGCGCGCCAGAACACCTCCTGGTTGCGGAAGGCGTGGCGCAGCGCGCTGTAGGGCCAGCGCGTCCACGCCGGGTGGCGGAAGCGCGGGTCGTCGTCGGCCATGCCGGCCGGCTCGTCGTCGGTGCCGCCGGCGGCCACGCGCAGGTCGTCGGCCGCGAGTTCGGCGGCCAGCGCGGCGAGTTCCATCTGGCGGCCCGGCGAGATGGCCAGGTGCCAGCACCAGTCGGCCCAGGCGAGCGACAGCGAGACCGGCGACAGGCCGCGCGTGAGGGGCGCCGCCGCGGCATGCAGCACGCGGTCCAGGCGCTGGGTGGGGGTTTCGGTGTTCACGTGTTCATCGTGTCAGCGCCACGGGCCGAACACGTTGACCGGAGGCAAGCCTTCGCGATCATGCCGAGACGAGAAACCAGACTGCGTTGCGCGAATCGCGCCCGCGTGCGAGCATGGCTTCCCGTGGCGCGGCCGGGTCTTGATCGCGCGCAAAGACCGATGCCGCTCGCTCAGCAACATGACCAGCATGAAAGCCAAACCAGCCAGCAAGACGGCAAGCCGCGCGACCACCAAGGACGCCGCCCACAAGCCGCCCCCGCTGCGCCGCAAGGGCGCGGCGCGCGTCATCGAGGAAGCCCACTTCGCCGACGACACCATCGTCGTCGAGCGCCCCGACGGGTGGTACTGGTGCGCGCCCGACGGCAGCGTCGAGTTCGGCCCCTTCGAGAGCGGCGCCGCGGCGCGTGCCGACCGCGACCGCTACAACGAGGAAGCGCCCAGCGAGGGCGAGACGCTGCGCGAGGCGGAGGCCGAGATCGGCATTGCCGACTGGATCGACGCCGAGACGGGGTCGCCGGCCGAGGGGCAGTCGCCGCACCTCGAGGAGCGCTGAGGGCGAGCACTGAAGGCGAGCACTGAAGGCCTGAGGCGCCTCGACGGGTTCAGCCGCAGCGGCCGTCAGCGCGGCCGCCGCCCCATCAGCCCGACCAGGGCCACCAGCGCCAAGGCGGCGAACGCGGCGCCGGCGACGAAGGTGCTGGCCGGCCCCACCAGCTGCCACAGCGCACCGGCCAGCACGCTGGCCAGCAGCATCGCCACGCCGCTCACCAGGTTGAACAGGCCGAAGGCGGTGCCGCGCAGGTCGGCCGGCGCGGTGTCGGCCACCATGGCGGCGAGCAGGCCCTGCGTCATGCCCATGTGCACGCCCCACAGCGCCACGCCGGCGAGCAGCCAGCGCCAGTCGGGCGCCGCGGCGAGCAGCAGGTCGGCGGCAACCAGCACCACGAGGCCGGCACCGAGCAGCAGGCGGTGGTCGACGCGGTCGGCCAGGCGGCCGAAGGGGTAGGCGGTGGCCGCGTACACGAGGTTCATCGCCACCATCACCAGTGGCACCCAGGCCGCGGCGACGCCGAGTTGCTCGGCGCGCAGCACGAGGAAGGCCTCGGAAAAGCGCGCCAGCGTGAAGACGGCACCCAGCGCCACCACCTGCCAGTAAGCCGGCGCGAGCCGGGCCAGCGCCGCGCGCCGGATCGGGTTCACCGGCGGCGCGTGGGAGGCGCGTGGCGGCTCGTGAACGCCGAACACGAGCAGCGCCACCGCGAGCAGACCCGGGATCAGCGCGACCCAGAACACGGCGCGGAAGTCGCCCGCCCACAGCAGCATCAGCCCGGTGGCGACGAGCGGCCCGACGAAGGCGCCGACCGTGTCGAGCGACTGGCGCAGCCCGAAGGCGGCGCCGCGCGCCTCGGGCGGCGCGATGTCGGCCAGCAACGCGTCGCGCGGCGCGCCGCGGATGCCCTTGCCCAGGCGGTCGAAGAAGCGCGCGCCCATCACCAGGCCGACGCCGGTGGCGAGCGCGAACAGCGGCTTGCTCAGCGCGCCCATCGTGTAGCCGAGCACCGCCAGCGGCTTGCGCCGGCCGAGCCAGTCGCTGAGCGCGCCGGAGAAGACGCGCGCGATCAGCGCCGTGGCCTCGGCCACGCCTTCGATGAGCCCGACCGCGAGCACCGAGACGCCGAGCGTGCCGACGAGGAACAGCGGCAGCAGGCTGTGCACCATCTCCGACGACACGTCCATCAGCAGGCTGACGAAGCCGAGCATCCACACGCCCGCAGGCAGGGGCGGGCGCGGGCCGGGCATGGGCGGTGGGAAGGGAAGGGCCGCGTTCAGCGGGCGCGCAGCGTTCGCCGGCGCGTGGCGGGGGCGAAGGCGGCGCGCTGCGCCGCGGTGGCTTCGAAGCGGCGCGCCAGGTTGTCGCAGACTAGGTCGCACAGCGCGTAGATCGCCGGATCGGCGATCGCGTAGTAGACGCTGGTGCCGTGCGTGCGCCGCGCCAGCAGCCCCTGGCGCGCCAGCAGCGCCAGGTGGCGCGACACGTTGGCGGTGCTCGAGCCGGTGGCCTCGGCCAGCTCGCTCACGCTCAGCTCGCTGCCACGCAGGAGGTTGAGCAGGCGCAAGCGCAGGGGCTCGGCCAGCGCTGAAAAATAGGCCGCCACCTGGGCCAGGGCGTCGGGCGAGAGGTTCTGCATCGTGGGGCAGGGCAGGTCGGTGCGCCTGCGCATGATGCCCGAAGCCGGGTGCGAAGGGGTGTTCATGCGCAATTTCGTGCTTGCATGTTTGCGTGATTGCGCAAATAATAGATCCAACGCGGCCCGCTGTCCAGGGCCGCCCGAGAAGGTGAACCGCATGATCCCGCGCCGTACCCGGCCCCAACGGCCCCTCCGGCTTGCCCGGCCTCTCCGTTCCGCCGCCCGCGCCCTGGCGCTGGCCGCCCTGCTGCTGCCGCTGGCCGGCCCGGGCACCGCGGCGGGCGCCGGCGAACTCGCCGCCGTGCCGGCACGGCCGGCGCCCGCGGCGGCCCAGACCGCCTACGACGGCGTGGTCGAGGCGGTGCGCCAGACCGTGATCGCCGCGCAGGTGAGCGGCGCCGTCGTCGAGCTCACCGTCAAGGCCGGCGACCGCGTCAAGGCCGGCCAATTGCTGCTGCGCCTGGACGCGCGCGCCGCCCAGCAGG
>Ga0209172_10005831_pt1 | contig 14439 bp, 9 predicted proteins | sample LarsenN4metaG_FD_184113 | JGI IMG/M metagenome (GOLD analysis project Ga0209172, IMG submission 184113) | Hot spring sediment bacterial and archeal communities from British Columbia, Canada, to study Microbial Dark Matter (Phase II) - Larsen... ... | reverse complement strand
CGGGGAGCAATAAGTGCATCGATCAGTTCCTGCGCGGTGAGCTGGAAGATTCTCCCCTCCTCGAGCAAGCCACCCAAAGCGGAGGAGAAGCGATTCAGAAGGGCAAGACGTTTGGATCGTTCATCCAATTCTGTGGCGCGTCCGATGCTCTCCTCGTACAAGCGGGCGTTTTCCAAGGCAACCGCGGCTTGCGATGAAAACGTTCTTCCCACTTGCATATGGTCGCGCGTATAAAAGTGAGCCTGCCATTTTTCGAGCGCGAGGACCCCGATCACTTCATTCTGTGAGATCAAAGGCATACCCATCCACGAAAGGCGCGGGGCTTCCAAGGCCGGGAAGCGCGGATCCTGCCTCACATCCCCGACCAAAATACCCTGACCGGTTCGAATCATTTCGTTGAACAGCGCGCTATCACCAGCCGCGATGGTCAACCCGAGTCTTCGCTCGGTATCCGGAAATCCGCGTGCCGCCGCAACGGTCAATCGGTCGCGGTCACGCAACCAGAGGGCGGCTGTGTCGTAGGGTATGACCGGCTCCAGCTGGTCGAGCAATGAGGCGATCAGTTCATTCCGTTGCAGGCTTGAAGCCAGCGTAGTCGCGGCATCCGTCAACGCCTCCAATTGATAGGCGCGTTCCTGCGTCGTTCTCACCAATCGAACATTTTGAAGCGACAACCCCACCTGCTGTGACAACGAAAGCAACAAAGCTTCGTCTTCCGGGGTGAATGCGGCTGGCGTATTGAAGTTGTCCAGCACCAATACGCCCACAGCCTGATCACCGGTCTGGATGGGAATCAATAGGCTCGACACCGGCAACCGCCCGCCGGTAGCCTGACGGTATAACAACTGTCCCTCGGTGGAGAACGTGTAATCGCGGGTGAATTGAATCTCATCCACGCGCATGGGTTTCTTCTGCTCGTACACCAAACCCGGCAGCGAATCGCCGGGATGGTACGAGATCCGTTTCATCGTATCGTTATCGGCGTACCCAGAAACAGCATGCGGATACAACTGATTGGTCGGCTCATCCCACACCAATACGATTCCGGCATGTGCAGAAGGCAAGGCGCGGCGCGCGCTATCCAATAACGACCGTACGATGTGATCCGCGTCCATCCCGCGCAATTGACGGCTGAAATCAAGCAGCAGGTTCACTTCCTGCAATCGTTTGCGGGTTTCATTGAGCAGCGAGATGTTTTGCAGAATGACCGACGTCTGCCGGGCGATTTGGTTGTAAACCTGCCGGTCTTCGTCTGTGAAGGACGACATCGGCTCGGGGCTGACCGCCAGCATGGCGGCAACCGTCCGCTTGTCGATTTTTATCGGCAGGCAGATCAACGACTTTGCCCGCAACGCTGTAAGCAACGGCGTCTCACGCCATTCCAGGTTCTCATCCAGGCTTGGAATCAATATCGTTTCACCGGTCTGCAAACACGCACGCAGCGGATTCCGCTGACCGAACAACGCTTCCGGGCTGGTCGAGCGCGGCACATTTCCCATGACACTCATCAATCGAGGACCTTCATTTCCAAGTTCGGCGATCATTGCCACCGACATTCCCAACTGCGTCAACGTCTCGCGCCCCAACGCTTGAAGGGCCGAGGAGGAATCCAACTGGCGGCTGACGGACTCGGTGATGGCAAGACCTGCGCGCACGCGCTGTCCGCGTTGGTCGAGGTTATGGATGGCAATGGTCTGGTCGAGGTCTTTTCGTAGAAGAACCGGCAGATCCTTTTGGGTCAGGCTGATGAATTTCTGCTGCCGTTCCAGGCCGGAGGCAAGCGATTCAGCCTGTGTGCGAAGTTGAGTAAAACGTGAATGATTTGCAATGGCAAGCGATGCTTGCGCGGCGAAAATCTCAAGCGTTTCGATGGTAGCGCGGTCCGGGCGTAAATTGTTGCGCGGCGAATCGAGGCTGATGATGCCGAGCGGCCTGCCTCCAACATCCTCAAGAGGCAGAATCAAAATATCATCCGCGTCCCATGCGTTAGCTGACTTTTCCGATGGAGCGGAAGATTCCAGGGTCACGAGATGCACGTCATTGGGGATAATCGGCGCCTGATCCACCGGAATAAAATACGAACGACTGATCTTGAACTGCGGCTTCAGCATTTGTTGTAAACTGGAAAGCGGTTGTTTCCGTGCAAGTAATTCATTGAGCGTTTCCGGGGCAAAACCCACGCCTGTCACGCGCCTCAGCAACCCGGTCTCCTCTTCATAGATGCTTGCCAGGATCGCCTGAAACGGCGTCGATTCCCGCATGCTGTTCAATATCGTACGCAGTAATTGTTCGAGAGACTGTTCGAAGTTGATGTCGGTGGTGATCTCCGTGACGCGGCTGAGTGTTTCCGCGCGCCGCCGCAGGACTTCCGCACTTTCGCGTTGCGACTGGAACTTCTTCACGTTTCCGATCGCGACTGCGGCTTGTGCCGCCAGCGTCTGCGCGATCTCAAGGGCGGACTGGTCAAAAAAGCCCGGCTGGGTTGCGTGCAAGTGCATCAACCCCACGGTCTTCCCCTGGTTGACGATCGGCACGATCATCGCGGAGACTACACCTTCATGGATCGGCACCTTGCCATTCTCCGTATAGTCGGTCACTACTTCCGGCGCGCCGGTTTCAATAACTTTCCGTTCAATCAGGGGGAACGCGGCAGGGAGAGGGCAACCAATCGAAAGGGAGACATGAGGCGGAAAGGACGGATCGTCCGCATCGAAGAGAAGAATCGTCCCGCACTCCGCACGCGTCACCCGCAAGCTTTCCTCCCTAACAAGCTCAAGCAGGGACTTCAAGTCAGTCGTTGTATTCAATTCCCTGCTGACGCGCGCCAGCGAGGTCAATTGTTCCACGCGGCGGCGCAGGCTTTCATCCGTTTGAACGTATCGAGAATCTGAATCGATGGCATCGGCGATCAAACCCGCCGCGGACAACGAAACCTCGATATCATAGTTACTGAAATAGGCGGATTTTCGACTTCCGAGAATCAATTCGCCATACGTTTTCTCACGAACCGCAAGGGGCACCACGATGATGGATTCCATCTGCAGGTTGGAGAACAGAGGAAGGTACGCAGGTGAAACGTTTCTCTCCAAACTCAACCTGCCCGAAAACAGGGGTTTCCCACTTCCCGCAACGGTTGTCCGATAAGGGGCATCCATGTGAAGCCGTTCGAGGGGGCTGGCAGGATCCACTGAAACTCCAAAGACGGAACTCTCGTGCAAATGGAGTGCGCCATCCTTTTCGTCCAAGCGGAATAACGCCGCCAGGTCGCATTTCAGCAACCGCGCCAATTCATTAACAGAATGGCGGATCATTTCATCAAGCGTTGCCGAAGAGGAGGAAAGAGTCGCTATGCGACGCAACCCATCAGCCCGCAGCGCGCGCTGGCGTGTGCGCTCGACCGAAAACGAGTTTTGAATTAATCCCGCGGCCTGACTTGCAACCGTCTCGATCAGACGCAACTCACGTTCCGTGAATTCAACCGATGCCTGCCGATGGTTCGAGACCTGAACATAACCGACGAATTGATCGCCCGCCACCATCGGAGCAAGAACGGATTCGCGCAAACTCGCGGCTTGGGCAATCGTTTGAAGACCCAGATCGCTCCATGCTCGATCCTCCGCCGCGTTTCGCGTGGAAAGGGTTTTCCGTTCAAACAATATTTTTTCGGCGGAACTATCCGATTGGATCGTCGTCCGATAAATTTCCACAATGTGCCGCGGCAAACCCTGAAATGGGACCTGCCCTTCCAGCGTCCGTTTGGTGTGGTCGTAGAGGAGGAAACCCAGAATATCCACTGAAAAAAGAGGCGCAATGCTCTCGATGAGGCGGCTGATCAGGCTTGCATAATCCTGCACTGCGCCAACCGCCTGCGCCAGATTCACGAGCCCGGTCAATTCAGCGGAGCGGCTTTTCTCACTCGCGTAGAGCAAAGCATTGTGAATACTGGATGCGGTTTGCGAGGAAACGAGTTGCAACAAATCGAGGTCCGCTTGCCCCAAAACACCGGGTGCCAGGTACCCGATCTCCAGTGTGCCGACGAACTCATCTCGCGCCGTCAACGGGATGCCGATATACGACTGGACTGAAAGTTCATTGTTGAGTTGGATCGAATCGATATTCGCAGAACGCGTATCCGGCAAAAGCACCGGCCTGCGCCTTGATATGAGGAGATCGGTCAATGCACCAAATTGCGAAAGCGTAGCGCGCGAAACCTTCGAGGAACCGGAGATATCAAGCATGTATGGCGTCAGACTTCTACGTGACGTGTCCCACACTTTGAGTTCGAGCACATCTGCGGGAACAAGGTGTGAAACATTTAATAGGATCGAATACAGGGTGTCTTCCAATTCAAGGCTTTCTGTGACACCCCTGCCAAAATCAGAGAGTACTTTCAACATCGAAGAGTCCGCAGCGACCTGATCCTTGCTGGCATATAGATCCACACTGCGCAACGTCAACAACATGAGCGGGTATGGACCCGGCACATGGTAAGAAGTTGCTTCGATCAACTTGCCGCCCACGGAGAACCGCTTCTGCCCCGGGTGTGCGCACAGGTTGAGAAAATCTTCCGCAGGTCTCGCCTTGCGAATCAATCGTTCGAGTTCGGGGTCTTCGCCATCACGCAAGCCAAACCAGTTGCGCGCAAGCTCGTTGATATAATCCACGCGCCCGCCGGGCTGGATTGTGATGACGGCTTCATTTGTATTTGAGATGGTCGAAAAAACCTGAGGGGAGGATGGCTGAGAGGCTAGAGGAGAATTACCAGGTAACCGGCGCAACCAAACGACCGCCAGTACCACAGCGAGAAGTACAAGCGCAATCGAGATCAACCAGATGCTGACATCCAGCCCGGCAAACATCTTTGTCCGGCGCCTTATCCGCCAGCCGAAGTATCCTGTCGGCGCGCCTCAGCCGCCAGTTCGGTAATCTCGCGAATATCGGCAAATGTATTTCCGCTTGGCGAAACTACTCCCACAGACATGGTCATGAAGGGGACTTTTACGGTGGACCCATCCGGCGAGGGTGCCTGCACAAATCCCTGCTGACGATCAATAAAGTTGTAATGGGTCTGCACCTCTTTATCAAATCGTTCTTTGAGGCGGGCTTTGATCGCACCGGCTTTTTCTTCGCTGGTGATGATGATAAAGTTATCGCCCCCGGCATGACCGATGAAATCGGAAGTGGCACCAACCTCATCCACCACTTCGTTGATCATCATGGCGGCAAAACGGAGCACATCGTCGCCCGCGACAAACCCGTACACATCCTTGAACGGCTCGAACTCATTGACTCGCGCATCGAGCAGCGCCCACCCCTTTTCACGGATGATGCGCCGCAATTGTTCCTCGATCAGCCGTCCCGCGGGGAGACCCGAGCGCGGGTCAGTGAGACTCTCCCGCTCTGCGCGTCGAATCGCGCCTTGCACGCGCAGTTTGAGCTCCTCGATGTCGAACGGCTTGGTGATGTAGTCGTCAGCTCCAAGCTCCAAACCCTGAAGTTTGTCGCTCCGTTCATCCTTTTGCGTGAGGAAAATCACAGGGATGTGACTCGTACGCATGTTGGTGCGCAAGGTGCGGCAGACCTCATAGCCGTCGATATCCGGCAGCATAATGTCGAGTACGATCAAATGCGGCAGGGCGTGGCGCGTTTTTTCCAACGCGTCCGCTCCGCGCACGGCCACATCGACATCGAAATCCATGCCGGCAAAATAGATCTTCAACATGTTGCCGATATCAACGTCATCTTCCACGATCAACAGGCGGGCTTTTCCCATATCAGCCTCCAAAATTACTTATATGCCGAACGCGCATTACGCGCATTGCGGCGTACGGTTTCTATTTGCTGTTCTGTGACTTCCCTCTCGAACGAGCGGAACCCGCTCAAGCGAAAGCCATGTTTTCGGCAGATCGAGTCGATCTCTTCCACGCGCTGCCGCGTCAGATGTTTGCCGAGCGTGTAATCCTCGAAACGACCTTCCAGCGCCAATGCGAACGTCTCAGCCATGCAGGCATACGCCTTACCCGGCGGAAACCCGAAATTAAAATGGAAATCAACGGACCCTGGCACATCAACCATTCCGCCGTCAATCACTAATATATCATCTCTCGCCGCGGCGACCATTGCAGAAACATCACGGGGGCGGGCTACGTCGCAAACCACGCTCCCCGGCAGCAAAAATTCAGGGCGGATGACATCGTGAATGGCACTCGTCACCGTCAGAATCAACTGGGCGGATGCCAACGCGTCCATTTTCGTGCTGACCGTTATCCCGGCTCTCGCTCCAGATTTCAACCTGTCTCGCAACTCTTCGAGTTTATCCTGCCGCCGACCGATCAAGTGCAAACAAGCCACTTCGTCTGCCAATAATTCGGCGCACACCTGCCCGATCGCGCCTGTCGCGCCAACCACTGCCACCGTTGAATCGTCAAAGGGGATATCCATGTTGCGAGCCGCTTCACGAAGCGCATCCACCGCGACCATCACCGTGTACGAATCACCTGTGGTGACCGGCACATCCAGCGCGTTCGCGATCGTAATCCCAGCATCGCCTACCACCGAAGTGAACGCGCCCAAACCCAGAATTTGAGCGCCCAGTTTTTCAGCCAGCCTGCCGGTTTGAATGATCTTGCGATACACCATCTGCTCTGGTAATTGCATCATACGCCGCGGCGTATACGGGCAGGCGATAAACCAACCTTTGATCTCTTTGCCGGTGGCTTCGGACTTGATGCCCTCGATCTCGGAAATGTACACGGGCGGGAAAAATGTGGAAAAAAAATCGATCTGCCGTTCGCTCAGTACCCTCCCAAGAAATGGATACTTGCGACTGACATCCCGTTTCGGGTCAATCGGGTGAATGATGAAAGCAAAAGTGTCCAATACTTACCACGATTCTTTCACGGTTTCGCCGGGGCGGGGATACAGCCTTTTGTGCAGGCTGGCAAACTTTAACTTGTGATGGTCGCTATCCTCGTAATGAACATCCTTGTCGATGACGCGGCGTTCTTTCGATGCGACGAGGACCACATCCGATTCGATGGTGCGCGCAGGGTAGACGATCATCCCGGAACCGAGGCGGCAGTTGTGTCCCACCGCGCTCCCAATCACCGGGCGGTTCGAATGACTCAACTTCCCTTTTCCATCCAGCGCGCGCAGCGGCGCGGGGATGAGGTTGTAATCGGTGAACGTGGAACCGGCGCCGATGAAGGTGTTGCGTCCCACCACGCACATCTGCAGGCAGGTATTCTGCGCGATCATGCTGTTTTCCATCACGGTCGTCATGAACAGCGCGGCACGGAACGGGAGAAACGCCCCATCACCGACCACAGACAACATCAACTGCACGTCCTGTGAAATGTTGACGTTATTGCCGATGATGCAGTTTTCGATCACCGCCCCGGCGTTGATCGTCACATTGTCGCCGATGGTCGTGGGTCCATGAATGACGGCGTGCGGGTCGATCACACAATTTTTGCCGATTTTGACAAGCGCTGAACTTTCGAGAATTTGTCTTCCCTCGAACAAAGCCCTGCCGAGGATACCCAATTTGAAACTGAGATCTTCCGCAAGTTGTTTTTCGAAACGCGCCCCGCGGGCGAACAAGCCAAACACAACGTCCGCGATGAAGACATGCACCCATGAATCGATGGCGAGACAGGCGCGAAGTGGGACTTGAAACGTCAGATCGCCGCTTTGATCCGCCATGTAGGTCGGCACATGATAGTAGCCGATTTCGCGCGCTTCGAGGTCAATCACCAATGGGTCTACATCCGCAACGGGTCCGCGCGGGTAATACCACAGATCGGCGAGGAAAACTCCGCCCGCCGGGGTGTACGAAGTGGAAAGCGGCAGGGCATGTTCCTTGAATGCCGGGTCTTCGGCGGAAAACGCAGCGCGTACCGGTCGTCCCTTTTTACGGGCGGCGGCGAGGAATGTTTGAAGATATCCCTCATCGAAATACAAGTTGTCGCGATAGACGAGGGTTTCTCCGCGCTCCGTCGGCATACGCTGGCCCGCTTTCAGCTCGATCTCACGCGTGGTATAGGGGGCGAGTAAATTCCGCTGGTGAAGCCACAACGGCTGGTTCTGGATTCGCAAGTCGCGCGCGAACTCGTTGAAGGGCGTGATGGGTTTTTCTTCGTTTAAGATGACCTTGAGCATGGCAGAGGTAATTATAAATGGAAAAGCGGGTCAAAACGCCCGCGCATCTCCCACCTGCAAAATTGTTTGGAAACAGAAATGTTTAGAAGGCGGTCGATTGGTCAATCACGATCGTGCAGGTCTTATCCCCCATTGCTATGCAGGTTTGTTCAGTAACATCGAACACCTTGCCGCCGCTCAGCCAATACAACGCCTCCTGCAGCAAGCCAACGGCGAGGTGACAGACCGGTTCATGCGACTGCCGCCCCCAGCACAACGGACAGCGCTCAATATGCCAGAGCAGTTTCTCCCCATCCTCCTCGATACGAACCCGTTGGTCGGTGAAGGTATTGAATAACTCGGCAAAAGCCCTTGCGCCTGAGTTCAACTTTGCCGGAAGAGGTAAAAGACGAAAAGTCGTTTCGGTGAGTCCCAGTTGGGTGCTGTATTGACGAACTCCGTAATTGAAACACGCGCGTCCGATACGGAGGGCAAGTCCGCGTCCGCCGTGTGGACCGTACGCCTGCTCCAACGTTCCGCCCAACATGCCAACCGTGGAAAAGGGGAAGCCGGGTTTCGAATCGTCTGGTGGGTAGTTTTCGATAAGGGAATTTTGCGAGGCGAGTTTGAGCAGGGCGTTAACGCCATTGCGCCCCATCACCTCCTCCATGGAGAGCAGGATGATTCTCCCCATTCGATTCGGATAATGATAGGCTTCAGACATGATTCAATTACAACGTCACCGAGGGGGACGGAGTCAGGGTTGTCGACGCTGCCTTTCGAGGACGCGTCCTCTCGTCGCGGTCGAGGAACGCCTTGAGTTTTTCAGAGAATTGAAGCGGTTCTTCGAGCATTGGGAAATGCCCCGCCTGATGGAAACGCTCGATATGCGCGTGCGCGATTCCTTTTTGCATGGGTTGCCATTGCTTCGGGTGGACGATGATGTCGCGGTCGCCGTAGATGCCCATCGCCGGTATGCGGACTTGGTCCAGCATGGGGCGGAGATCCGTCCGACGAAGTGAAGCAATCGAAAGCAGGAACGATTCGACAGTCGTCCTCGAGAGGTCACGATCCATCATCTCCGGGAATCGTTCGTCGCGGCAGATGAAAGGAGAAGCCGCGCGTACACCAAAACGGAAGACACCCATCATGTTGAATAACATAAACGCAATGGGACGATATCCTGCAAGCTTGAGTGGCCACGCCAGTGACGAACCAATGATGGGTGAACCGACCACGACCACCTTGCTCACGCGTTCGGGATAACGTATCGCAACCGAGAGACTGACCGTGCCGCCCATGCTGTGACCGACGAGCGGCGCGCGCGAGATGCCCAACTGTTCCATGAACTGATTGACGAGGCTGACAAAATCCTGAATGGCATATGTTTCACGCTTCTTACCCGATTCACCAAAACCCCAAAAATCCATCGCATAGGTTCGATAATATTTGCCGAGGTACGCCATCGTCTCCTGCCATAACCCCCAAGAGCCGAGCCAGCCATGCAAAAGAATGACCGGTTTTCCGCGGCCATACACTTCGTAATGAACGATTCCCTGATCAGTGGTTATCGAGGACACAAGAACCTAAACGAACTTTCAAACCTTATTTCAATTCGCCCAGAACGCTGTACAGCAATTCGACAAGAATCGATTTGACCTTTTCCTTGTCGGTGGCAATGCAGGGAAGAAGCTTCACCTTGCCATCCAGCCTCAGTGCGTGACGCATATCCTCCAGGTCCCATGCATCTTCCATATCCTGCTTGTTCGCCGCGACAACATACGGGGTCGGTGCGTAGGCGCGGAATGTTTCAAGGATGGAACGTGCTTCGCGAAAGGTTTCTGGGCGGGTGCTGTCAACCATCACGATGAAGCCCAACATCCCCTCCGAGAGAATCTCCCACATGAAGTCGAATCGTTTTTGACCCGGCGTACCGAACAGATAAAGCACCAGATCGTCGTTTACAGTGATGCGACCAAAGTCCATCGCAACCGTGGTGGATTCTTTCACGGCGCGCTCCGCGGCGCTCGAGATCTTGCGCTCTGTCGAAACAACGTCAATTTCGCTGACCGACTGGATGAACTCCGTCTTGCCGGCGCTGAAAGGCCCTGTGACAACCATTTTGACCGTTTGCATAAATACTGATCCCTTCGCCTGTGCGATTAGAGCGAGCGAATACGCCCAATTAATTTATTGACCAATGATTTCTGTTCCTCTTTATCCTGTGTGGGGAACATCTTCGGACTTTGCGGGATCACCATCCCTTCAGGACGAACGATTTCCACCAGTCCGGCTTGCAACAATCCATACACAATGCGCCGCACCTCCAGATCGTTCATCTTATTCGTCTGCGCGATCTGCTTCATTGTGTTCTTCGGGTTGATATACGAAACAACGCGCCATTCTTCAACGCTCAGGTTCACATTTTTCAACGGGCGGTCGGTGAATTTCAACGCCATGTCAAGACTCGGGATTTCGTCCTGCAATTGCTCCCATTCGCGCAGTTGACGCGACCCCTCGATGATGATGTTTTCGAGGTCCAGCCGCACATTGATACGGTCGTCCGGCGGCAGCATCTCGTTCTCGAAACGGAAGAAACCTTCCACCCACGTGAACAGGCGGCGGATGGCTTCTGTGAAATACGTTTGGAGATTTGCCAGAATCTCCTCCTGCGTGAGGTAACCGGCATTGATCAACAACAACCCAAGTTCCTTGTCGTTGATCCTGCCGGCGCGTTCGACAATGGCGCGATACTGGTTCACCGTCAATTTATTGGCTCGATGCAACACCGCCGCGAGACTTCCATCATCCTTCCCGACGCGTGCGTACGCGAGCTTCCCCTCCCGGAAGGATACAAACGCCTGCTCGCCCGGTCCATCCACCACCAGTGTGCCGGTCTTTCGTGCAAGGTTGATCAAATTGAGAAGTTGCGTGATCGTGAAATCGCGCAGGTTGCCGCGCAAAGCCATGGTTGCCTCAATAAAATCTCCCGTTGGGGAGATTGAGGGATTATACATGCAAGGATAGGGAGCGTCAAACCAACATCCCGCTTGATAGGTGTTTGGAAGGTGACAATAACACGTGATACACTTGCGAAAACCGACAACGGAGTTCACTCATGCGGACAAAATTATTCACGCTTCTTTTCCTGGTCAACCTGCTCCTCCCCACCCCGGCATTTGCTCTGCCCCCAGCAGACATTACGAACAACGAGGTGGAATTCAACTTCCCCGAGACCGCAACCTTCCGTGCGAGAATCACAAGCACGAGCGGCATTCAATCCATTGTGCTGGAGTATGGAAACGAACAGCAGACCTGCGGTGACGTGATCGCCAAAGCATTCCCGCAATTTACACCGGGGGACACCGTGGATGCAGAGTGGACGTGGGAAATGCGCCAGAGCGGGTCGCTCCCGCCCGGTGCACAACTGTGGTGGCGCTGGCGCGTGACAGATGCGAACGGAGTTGAAACCGTCAGTGAAACGAAAACTGCCGTCTGGCTGGACGATGTCCATGAGTGGAAAACGCTCAACGAAGGGCTGATCAACTTCCACTGGTATCGAGGCGATGAATCCTTTGCACGCGATCTCCTCAACGCCGCACAAGGCGGTCTCGAATTCAATGAAACCCAGTCCGGTCTGGTCGCCGACTCCCCAATAGATATTTACATCTTCGCGGACACGAACGACTTGCGCGATGCGATTCTCTACGAACCTTCGTGGACGGGTGGGCAAGCCTTCCCCGAACAGGATATTGTCATACTCGGCATCTCCCAGAATGACCTTGATTGGGGGCGCGATTCGATCGTGCATGAACTTACTCATGTGCTGGTCGGTCATCTTACATTTTCGTGTCTGGGCGACGTCCCTACATGGCTCAATGAAGGGCTGGCGGTTTACAGCGAGGGCGATCTTGACCCCTCCTCACAAGCCCAATTGGATGATGCAATACAAAACAATACGTTATTGAGCGTTCGATCTCTCAGCGCCGGGTTCTCCGAAGTGCCGGACAAAGCCTATCTATCCTACAGTCAATCCTTCAGCATCGTGAAGTTCCTCGTCGAAACCCACGGTCAGGAAAAGATGACTGCACTTCTCACATCTCTGCGCGATGGCTTTACCGTTGACGAAGCATTGCAACAAACATACGGGTTTAACGTTGAAGGCTTGGAAGATGAATGGCGCGAAGCGATCGGTGCGCAACCTCGCACAGTTTCGGCAGAGCCAACCGCGCAGCCAACACCGACGTTTGTTCCAACGATCGTGCCCGTCTCAGGGTCACAATTTTTACAGGGAGCGACGCCGACCGCGATACCCACATCTTCATTCGACTCTCCGCCTGTATCCGAGCCTGCACAACGGACGGGTCCACCTCTTACCCTGACGTTGATTTTGTTGGGTTTCTGTTGTTTGTTCCTGCTCATTATTGGAGTCGTTGTGCTGGGTTTCATCGTCCGTCGTGGAAATCAAGCTTCGGGAGGAAAGAATGGTCAATAAATTTTTTCGCGTGAGCTGGTTTTTCGTGATCGCACTGTTGATCGGCGCGACCGCGCCGAATCGCGCGTCCGCGTGGCAAACGGATATTCCGCTGGATCGGGCATTAGTGCTGGCGGGAGGTGAATCCACCAATCCGCGAGATTACGATCCCGCGACCACGTACAGCTCGGGGGATAAACTGGTCTTCAGCGGGCTGGTCTCGTTTGACCCAAACTTGAATCTCACGCCCGATCTCGCCGAGAGGTGGGATGTCAGTGCGGATGGAACGGTGTATACATTTTATCTACGCGAGAACGCCAAATTCCATAACGGCCGCGCGGTCACAGCACAGGATGTCATTTACTCATGGGAGCGCGCCGCCAGTCCCGCTCTCGCATCGGATACTGTGTTGACGTATCTCGGTGACATCGTCGGCGTGAGGGAGATGAATGCAGGACAAGCGGATCAAATTACAGGATTGACCGCAATTGACGACCTCACCCTGCAAGTTACGATCGATGCGCCTAAACCGTATTTCTTGTTAAAGCTCACATACCCAACAGCGTTTGTCGTTGACCGGGAGAACGTGGAAAGCGGCGAAGAGTGGTACCGCACCCCCAATGGCACAGGTCCGTTCAAACTACGCGAGTGGAGACGCTTCGAAGTGATGGTCTACGAAGCGAATGAAGATTTTTATCTCGGCAAGCCAAGTATCCCGTTTGTTGTCTATCAATTGTATTCCGGCGATAGCCAGCGGATGTATGAAACCGGCGAAGTAGATATCACAGGCGTATATTCTGTCGACCGGTTCACCGACCCCACTGAACCGCTTCACAACGAGCTACTCACCGGTGTCTCGCTTTGCACCGGCTACATCAACTTCGATTCCACACGCCCACCATTCGACGATGTCAACGTCCGCAAGGCATTCAGCATGGCGTTCGACCGTCAAAAATATATTGACGTGGTCTTTGACGGCAACGATCTTCCTGCCGTTGGTTTATATCCACCGGCGTTACCCGGATACAACCTCGCGCTCAAAGGTTTGCCCTACGACCCGGACCAAGCGCGGCAACTCCTCGCCGAATCATCCTATGGTGGACCTGAAGGGCTGCCCCCGATTGTCTTCACCGATGGAGGTATTGGAAGTTATATCGGCGGGAGCATCGCCGCGATGGCTGAGATGTGGGAACAGAATCTCGGCGTGACGATCACAGTCGAGAACCTCGAACCTAATTTCTATCTTGACCAAATTTATTCGGGCAATCACGGTCAACTGTTCAGCGGCGGCTGGTGCGCCGATTACCCCGACCCTGAAAACTTTGCCGATGTGCTATTCCACACCGGCTCGCCGCAAAACAACGCCGGTTACTCAAACCCGCAACTCGATGCTTTGCTCGAACAAGCCCGCGTCGAACGAGATGTGACAACACGGATCGCGCTCTATCAACAAGCAGAACAGATCATCGTGGATGATGCCGCGGCATTATTCACCACGCATTACCTTTCCTATCAATTGGTCAAACCGTATGTGAAGGGCTACGTGTATACGCCTATCGATATTCCGATCGAAAGATACATGTGGCTCGAAGGAAAATAATTTTCCTCACCCCTGCCCCTCTCCCGTTTTGGGAGAGGGGTTTTACGGACGCGCCTCCACAGCAAACTCAACCCGCGTGATTCGACCACCCAGGCTCGATACCAAAAAATTAAATGACAGGCTTCCACCGGGCGGAAGACTCTCGTTGGATTCCCAACGGCGGACTCCCACCACGCGTCCCGCGCCATCGTAAGCTGTCGCTGCCACCCACACCTGATTCGCCGTG
>Ga0209172_10005830_pt1 | contig 14445 bp, 13 predicted proteins | sample LarsenN4metaG_FD_184113 | JGI IMG/M metagenome (GOLD analysis project Ga0209172, IMG submission 184113) | Hot spring sediment bacterial and archeal communities from British Columbia, Canada, to study Microbial Dark Matter (Phase II) - Larsen... ... | reverse complement strand
TCGATTATCTGGTTTCAGTTACTCAAACGCATCCAATCTCACGCTGATATTGCGGCTCATTTTGGGTTCGATATTGACCTCAAACCTCGCTTAGAATCGGCTTATTGAGAATGCTGCAAGATCTCAGCGATCGCATCCAGGCGGGCGCAATTAGCATTAATGATGCGGCACTTACGGCATTGATTCACGAAGGCGAAAAGAATGCGTTCAACTATTCTGGCATGGGAGGATCCCGCATGGGAGCTGCCGCGCTCAAACGATTTATGCGAAAGAAAGCGTATTTAATTAAGACGCAACCCGTCGCTGATCCGTGGTGGTTTAAGCATAATTAGGAGGCAATAATGGCAAACATTCGCGATGAAATGCCTGTTCTGGCTCGACATGCAGGTGACTGGACTGGAATCTATACGTTGATTGACTGTGATGGAAACATTCTTGATCGCCATCAATCGCATTTAACCTGTGAATTCCCAGTGGATGATCCGCTAAAGTACTATCAAATCAACCGTTATAGCTGGGCTGATGGAAGACAAGAGGAACACCGCTTTCCGGGCACCTATCATGACAAAAAACTATGGTTTGATACCGAGCGGATTCAGGGACACGCCTGGGAAGTTGATGATTCAACCGTAATTCTTTGGTTTGCTTACAAGACAATTCCAGATTTTTATCTGTATGAAATGATCCAAATTAGCCCTTGTAATAATCATCGAGCGCGTACCTGGCACTGGTTTAAAAATAATCAGATTTATCAACGCACCTTGATCCAAGAAACACGCCTCAATTCGTCCATCTAGAAAATACACCACTGATTATGTATCCCAAAATTAAACGTGCTTTTCTCGATACTGAAGATGGTCAAATTCATTACCGCATTGGGGGTGAAGGAAAACCCCTTTTATTGCTGCACATGAACCCTCGCAGTAGTGATGAATATCGAGAGTTGATGCCGCTGTTTGCTGCACAGAGACGGCAGGTGATTGCGATGGACTTGATGGGGTTTGGTGACTCTGACAAGCCACCCCGCATGTATTCAGTTGCAGACTATGCGAAAACAGCGATCGCGCTCTTAGACAAATTAGGCATTGAACAAACAGATCTGTTGGGCAATCATACAGGTGCTTTTGTTTCGGGTGAAGTTGCTGTTGCCTATCCAGATCGAGTTGGTAAACTCATTTTATGTAATGTGGCGGGTTTTGGTGAAGCAGGACAGACAGAGTTGATGCGTCTGTTTAAGGAAGGATTTGTGATTCAGCCAGATGGCTCCCATTTAATGAAGCGCTGGTTGGCTCGCAGCCGCTATGTTGGCTCGGCAGAACTCAATCACCGTTGGGTGCTAGATGACTTAAAATGTTTTGGACATCCGTTGTATGCGGTTTGGGCGGTTGGTCACTACTGTATTGATGCTGCCGAACGATTTCGTTCGATTCAAGCTCCAACCCTAATTTTATGGGGGATTGATGATGTGCAAGAGTTCGAGCATCTTGGCTTAGCCCTGGCAAAAGACCGCTACTTTGTGTCTCAAGCCATTCCTCATGGCAAGGTCGTTGAGCTTCAAGGTGGGACGATTTGTATGATGAATCAGATGCCAGAAGAAATTGCCAAAGTTGTAATTGAGTTTTTGCATGAGTAGAGCTATGTCATCCACAACCTACCGAAAACTCATTGCAACCCAGCTCAGTCACAATTTTAGAAGCGCGATCGCGATTACTGAGCTTCCTATCCCGACGCCTGCATCTAATGAAGTGGTGATCCGCAATCATTATGCGGGTATCAATGCCGGGTTCGATACCTTACTCTGTCGGGGACAAGTGCCGTACATGCAGCTCACGCCTCCCTTCGATTTAGGGGTTGAGGCGGTTGGCGAAGTGGTGGCGATCGGTCAAGCAGTCGAAACACTACAAGTCGGTGATGCTGTTGCAACCACAATCCGAGGTGGGGGGTATCGCGAATATCAGGCGATCGCCGCTAACCTGGCAGTCAAGATCCGCGCTCCCATCCCTGAGATCCTGACGTTGATGCCAACGGGACTCTCAGCACTCGTCGCTCTGGAAAGAGTGGGTGAAATGAGAAGTGGGGAAGTTGTTTTAATTACGGCAGCCGCTGGTGGCATTGGACATATCGCGGTGCAACTTGCCAAGCTAGCGGGGAACCATGTGATTGGGGTTTGTGGCTCTGCTGCCAAGGTGGCGTTGCTGGAAGAATTGGGTTGCGATCGCATCATTAACTATCGGACTGAAACACTGGATGCGGTTCTCAGGCAGGAATATCCCAAGGGAATTGATTTGATGTTTGATTGCGTAGGTAGACAGGTTTTTGATACATGCGTTGACCATTTAGGGGTGCGAGGAAGATTAGTTGTCGTCGGTTTTATCTCGGAATATACAAATGATTTAGAGTCTGTGACTCAACCTCGAATCTATCAGAAATTATTTTGGAAGTCGGCTTCTATCAGGGGTTTTCTAATGCCTCATTTTTCTGACTATGCAGCGGAGGGGGGCGATCGCTTGTTCGACTTATTTTATTCAGAAAAACTTCGGGTTGCGGTTGACCCGATGCTATTTCAGGGGCTTGAGTCGATTCCTGATGCAGTTGAGTATCTGCTTAGTGGTAAAAACTGCGGCAAAGTCGTCGTGAGATTTTAAGCTGCAAGTACAGCTGTACATTTAATCTCAACAATTAACCCTGGTGTGGACAACGTTGTTACTCCCACCCCTGTCCAGGTTGGGTATGGGTTTGTAAAATAGCGATCCTTAACCTGCATGAACAAAGCCAAATAAGGAATGGTAAAAGGTGGTTGCCCCGATGCCGTATATAAATCGGGATTTGTGACATGATAGGTGACCATCTCAACCACATGGTCAAACGTTGCTCCGGCAGCATCTAGCACCCGCTTCACGTTCTCAAACGTTTGCACAAATTGGGCTTCGGGTTCTGTCACCACTTGCATATTTTCATCACGTCCGACTTGACCCGCAATATATAACGTATTGCCGATTTTGATCCCAGGACAATAATGGTACTTTTCATATAAAACTTCCATTCCTTCTGGAATAATGACTTCACGAGCGACCATAATCAAACTCCTAGTATTGAGGGAAAGATATTTTGATGATAATTAGTCAAACAAATTAAAACACACCACATTAAACACCTAAAGCTTTGTCCCATTCCAATTGATGACTTAAACCATACTTGATAAAGTCTTCAGGCTGTGCTTTATCATTCTGCCCAAAAACGCCCAAACTATAGGGGTTTTCTTCCATCCGTTGCTTGACTAACTCCTGCTCAAATCGGACCACTTCTGCTCTTGGTTGGTCGATTTTGAAGAAATCAACGACTAAAACGGTGCGCTCATACTCTGTGTAATTATGGGGACAGTGGGGGTAACTGTGATCTAAAACCATAAATTCGCCTTCATGCCAATAAAGCTTGTCATGGCAAATTTTCATGGCGATATCCCCTGCGGGCACAATCAGTCCTAAATAGCCGCGATTCATGTGGGGGTTATAGTTCACGTGAAGTTTAACGTCTAGCCCTGGAAGAAATGTTCCAAAATATACATTTCTCAGAATATTGTCGTTGTTTTCATTCGTTTCTGCGATCGCCCGCGCCAAAGCCGGGAAATATCGCTGTCTTAGCTCAAGCACTTTCTCTGAGACGTTTTGAGACTCGTATTGCGGATACTCAATCTGATGGTCTTGAATGTATTGTTCAATAAACTTTCCTTGAAATAACACCCCAAAAGCACTATATTTCGACTTGCCTTTGGTCTTAATTGTTTTACTTTTGGGACCCATCACATCCAGGGCGAATTGCATCTCTGCTTGAGTAGCTTGCTGCCGAAACGATATAAACTCGTCTCGAATGACTTGCCAATTTTCTTGAAGAATGTTCAAGAAAGGAAATTTTTTAGAGTCTAAATGATATTCATTAAATGTTTCCATTCTTTTCTCCTTAATCGAACTAAACTAAATCAGCTATGATTTCATTCTAAAAGTTTTAGCCTGAGTCGCTTCAGAAAAAATTGTCTTACTAGATGGAGGCGCTGTGTCCGAAACTCTGGGTTTGGATCGATTAATCAAAAATGTGCGTGTGGTGCGGCCAAATCAGGCTGGTGTCGAACGGCTAGATTTGGGAATCAAGGATGGCAAGTTTGCTCAAATTGCACCTGAGATTGCACCTGATCAGGCAAAAGAAGTGTTTGATGCTCAAAATTTACTCGGTTTTCCAGGAGTAGTGGATGCTCACATGCACATTGGGATTTACCAACCGCTTGACCAGGATGCGATCGCAGAGAGCAAAGCGGCCGCAATGGGGGGTGTGACCACGAGCCTCAATTACATCCGCACTGGGCAATACTACCTCAACAAAGGGGGTTCTTATCGAGATTTTTTCCCGGAGGTGCTGGCTCTATCAGCAGGCAATTTCTTTGTCGATTATGGCTACCACGTCGCCCCTATCAGCGCCCAGCATATTGACGAAATGCAATGGTTATTTGAGCAACAGGGTGTTGCTTCATTCAAAATTTTTATGTTCTACGGTGGCTATGGTCTACATGGTCTTTCGGATCAACAGAATCTATTCTTAATGATCAACAAAGAAGACCGTTATGACTTCGCTCATTTTGAGTTTATTATGCGGAGTCTGGCTCAACTGCGAGAGCGTTACCCTGCTTTGCAAGACACGATTAGCCTGAGCCTGCATTGCGAAGTGGCTGATATTTTGAATGCTTACACCAAAATTGTGCAGCAAGACGCAACTCTTACAGGTCTAAGTGCGTATAGTGCGGCGCGTCCGCCCCATTCAGAAGGTTTGGCGATTTGTATTGCATCGTATCTGGCGCATGAAACAAACTGTGGCAATATCAATCTGTTGCATCTAAGTTCTCGTAAAGCGGTAGAAGCGGCGCTGATGATGCAAACGACATTTCCTCACATTAATTTCAGACGAGAAGTGACAGTTGGGCATCTGCTGCTGGATGTTGAAACGCCGACTGGAAAATGGGCAAAAGTGAATCCACCGATTCGATCGCGAGCGGATGTTGAATATCTTTGGAATGCGGTTTTGCAGGGACAGGTCGATTGGATTGTGAGTGATCATGCCTGTTGTGCAGCAGAGAAAAAAGCGAATCCCCAAGACCCCGATAATATTTGGCTGGCAAAGGCTGGCTTTGGGGGGACAGAATACTTACTCTCTGGCGTTTTTAGCGAAGGGCGCAAACGGGGGATGTCTTACAATCAGATGGCAAAATTGTTGTGTTGGAACCCGGCTCAACGGTTTGGACTGCCACAAAAGGGTGACATCGCGATCGCCTATGATGCCGATTTGGTGCTGGTCGATCCTGATGAAACGTTTGTGGTTCATGCGGCTGAGTCTGAGTCAAAGCAGGGGTACACACCTTTTGAAGGCATGGAGCTAACCGGACGTGTGCAGCAGACCTTTTTGCGCGGCAGCTTAATTTACGATCGCGGCTGTGTGCTAGGCACCCCGCAAGGGCGTTATTTGAAGCGATCGCCCCTCCATCCTAAATAGAGAACCACAAGCACTTTTGATTAAATAATGGGTTGATGCAAGAGGATTCTTAGAGAGGAGCCGAATAGTAATCGACTGTCTTGATGATTTTCTGTTTTCAAGAAGGATAAAGGGATTTTCTTAAAGGAATGGTAATTTTTTCAGCAAATTTCTTTATTCTGTACACAAAAGATGAAAATCTGGTTACTGCAGCTGATTCATTGAGCTGCTATTCCTTCAATCAAATATAAATTCAAATTCCAGTATTCACCATCTATTTTGCTTGTTGCTTTTGATTCTGTCTGAAGTTGCTACCTTTTAGGAACAATATAGCTATTGGGTAGAGTGATTCAGCTTTGTAAAAATGGTTAGTTATAAAATATGTGATTTTAAGCGGTAATGGTAATTGAAATTGTTAGACGTTTTGTTGTTATTAAGCTGTGAAACTATTCAAATGAGGTGTTTAGGAGTATCTTGAAATGCTAAATCTGTTTAAGCTCAAAGTATGGGGTGTTGCCCCTGAGTTTCGGCCTGAACTAATGGCATTAGACTTATGTGACTTTGATAAATTGATGCTGTCACCTAGTTTAGGTCGTCCATTTAAGACCAAACCATCTCTCGAACTTTACCGCTTATACTCAACAGAAAAAAAAGTATATTTTTTGAAGCGTTCTTTACCCAGAAAATCCAGTGTCGTGCTGCGTGACATGCTGCGTTGGGTCAGACGTGGTAAACCCGCTCATACTGAAGCGTTTCATGTTTATGAAGCGGCACAAACTTTGAAAGAGTTGGGAATTCCAGCCATGAAGGTTGTCGCTTGGGGGGAAGAGCGTTGGTTTACTCTCTGGCCTCACCAGGGTTTTGTTTTGGCTGAGGGGGTTGAAGGCGAAGAAGCCATAGAGGTATTTGAAAAAGGGACTAAGGCTCAAAGACTAGCGTTGCTGAAGGATGTAGGGCACTTTTTGGGGCGCTTGCATTCCATGGGGCTGTTTGTCGAAAATCGACTGATCGATCTCATCTATAACGCTCCAACGTCTAAAAATTGCCTCGAACGTAGACCCCGTTTAACACTCATTGATCTTGACTTTAAGGGCATTACGCTCAAAAAGAAAGAATATAATGCGACTGAAGCGGCGAAGTACTTGGGCCGGAGCTATTATCTGTCGTTGCGCTGCGGTCATCTAATCGATCGCGCAGATTTACACGCTCTAATGCGAGGCTATCGAGATGAATTGAGAAGTCATGGAATTCAAGTTCCACCTGCGTTTCACAGAGCAATCTTACAGCATGTTCGCATTAATCTAAAATCTCACTTTAAAGATGCAGAGCTGATCAAAATGTTTCCATCAGCGCCCGATGAGATTTCAGATGATGGCAGGCTTGTCTTTAAATTCAACACCTCTGAACGCTTGCGGCAGTTAAGCCTGCAGGGTCATTAGGTTGTGTTGCATGGCTGGAGGTTAGCTCAGCTTGCTTAAGAACGAGAATTAAATAACTTCAGTACTTTTTTGGACGGGCGCTAGCACAGCCCTGGCTTAGCCCTGCCAAAGGCTATTGTCGTCAGGGTCGTTCGCCCCTTTCGGGAGAAGCCTTGCCTGCTAAGGCGCTGGTTTGTTCGGCACGGGGGTGAGTGCTTTGGCGATCGCTATGCCTGCCATTGTTTGACTCGACTCAATGGCTCCTAATGCTTCAAGTGTTGCCCGTTGTGCCTCGGTAATGCCCGTTACACCAGTCAGATTCATACCATCATAGGGGCGATCGCTACTCCAAATGTAGGTGCATTCACCGCTAGCGACTGCCCAGAGCCGCACTGTGCCATCTTCGCTACTGCTCGTGAGATAGCCCCCATCAGGAGAAACGGTCAGGTCATTGAGTTGGTGACTGTGCCCCTCAAACTGTTTCAAGCAAGTTCCTGTTTTGGGACACCACAGCCGCACAATCGCATCATAGCAAGCAGTTGCTAAATAACTCTGGTCGGGACTCCAGGCGACCGCATAGACGACGTTGGGGTGGGGTAGAACGTGCAGACAGGTGAAGTCGGTGCCTGACCAAATTCTGGCGGTGCCGTCATAACTAGCGCTTGCCAAATTCGCCCCATCGGAACTCCAGGCGATCGCCTGGATCCAGTGCTGGTGTCCGTGAATCACCTGACAACATTCCCCTGAGTCAATATCCCACAGTCGAATGGTCGCATCTGCGCTACTGCTGGCTAGAAGTGTTCCAGACGGATGCCATGCAACGGACAGCACCCAACTGGTATGACCTTGCAAAGTTTGTAGGAGCATGCCTGTGTCAGCATTCCAAAGCTGAATGGTTTGATCAACACTTCCACTAGCCAGCAATGCTTGAGTCGGATGCCAGGTCACTGACCAGACCCAGTTGGTGTGTTCTTGTAACGTGTGTAAGCAATGCCCTGTTGTGCTGTCCCAAATTCGCACTGTATAGTCATGCGAAGCACTTGCAAGTCGCTTTCCATCAGGACTCCAGACCAAATCAGCGATCGCGTTTGTATGCCCCGCTAAAGACTGGAACTGGGGGCTTGCCTGAACTGTCCAAAGGCGAATTACGGTGTCGTCACAGCCTGCTGCCAGCACTGCACCGCCAGGTTGCCACGCCAGCGATCGCATGGTGGACTGGTGCCCGGTTAACGCTTTCAAACAGCGTCCAGTTTGAATTGCCCATAGTCGTAACATCCCATCATGGCCGCCACTCGCCAGAATAGGTTGAGTCGGATGAAATACGGCAAACCAGACCCAATTCAAATGTCCTCTAAAGATGCGCAAGCATTCCCCTGTCTGGGGATTCCAAAGGCGCACGGTACCATCGTGAGAGCTGCTGACCAGTTGCGTGCCCGTCGGATCCCAGGCGATCGACCAGATGGGGTGAGTATGCCCCTGTAGCGTGCGTTCATTGTTCCCAGTTTGCCCATCCAAAATCTTGATCTCTCCCCGTTCATTGCTGCTTGCGAGTAATGGCTGTACGGGATGCCAAGCCAAGCTGCGAATCGGAGAATGCTGCTCTGCCAAGGTGTGGATGCAATGTCCAGTGCTTCCATTCCAAATCTTAATGCAGCCGTCGTTTCCGGCACTTGCGAGGCGATCACCCGACCGACTCCAACTGACGGTGTTCACTGCGTCTTGATGCCCTGCTAAAGTTTGGAGGCATTCTCCGGTTAAGGGTTGCCAAAGCTTTACCATGAAGTCATTACAGCCAGAAGCCAGGATGTTGCGCGAACTCCAGGCAATTGACTGTACGGCTCCGTTACCGATCGCGATCGTATGTAATTGTTGTCCAGTCGCGCTATCCCAAATCGTCACCGTTCCATCTTCGCTACTGGTGGCAATGTGCTTCCTATCGGGACTCAGCGCAATCGCCCAGATAAAGCTACGGTGTCCTCTGAGCGTCATGATCGGGTTCAGGTCAGGGATGCTCCAGATGCGTAAGTCGCCGGAGCTATCGCCTACCAACAAGTGCTGCCCATCCTGGCTGAAACTACCAGCAAAGAGGCTGCCAAACGTCTGTTTGAAGCGAGTTTGAACAAAGTGAACATGCGAGAAATTGACACCCTTTAACGGAGTTCGACACAGATCTGCATGGCGAATTGTCAAACGGGAGAAGTCAAAACTCGACAGGTCACAGAGCAAATTGACACCAAGATTGATCACATTTCCAGTGCTATAACCCGCTTGTAAAGAAGGAGATTGACGAATTCGCTCAAGCAAGTAGAGGATCTGCGATCGCACCATTGTAGGTGATGGAAATTGCTCACGAAATAGTTCGGCAACGGGCATCAAAATCAGTTCTAACTGACTCGACCCGATGTAATCTTTCACCGTCGTCTTTAAAGTTGGATAGCGATTAATCCAATCAAGTTCAGCGCTGATTAGCTCCTGGCTCAATTGCTCAATCAGGCGATCGCTCACATACTCCATCACCACTGGTTGTTGCGTGTAAGCGGCCAGCCGAGTATGGGTTAACTGCCTTTCGATCAATCCACGCCACTTTAAAGACTCTAAAGCTTCAATCAATTGACTTCGCGGTATTGTTGGAATTAAATCTGTTTCCAGATCGACAATTGTTGTCCATTCACGGTTTATGGCGAGCCAATTCATAATACTCTGTTCGCTCTCGCTCAACCGCCCAAATTGCTCATCTAGTAACCGACGAATACTATTAAAAATGATCGTGTCTTGCACTAAGAAAGCGCCAATTTCACCTCCAAAAACGTCGTGAATTGTTGTCGCGACAATCTTTAATGCCAAGGGATTGTAGCTGTAGCGATCGCATAATGCTTGCTGTTGTTCGGATGTGCCTACTAAACCTTTGGATTGAAGTAAGGCACGAGCTGCTTCCACCGAACCACTTAACTGTAGCGATCGCACTGCGCCATCCTGCCCTTCTAGGACTGCCAATTCGCCTGGTTTTTCTCGACTTGTGAGCAGCAGGCAACTCTGGTGAGAAGTGCCACCAATCAGGTTGAAGAACGACCCGTATTCTTCATAGCCACTGCGATAAAAGCCAGCGCGATCGCCTGCCTTTAAAATTGTTTCCACATTATCGAGAATAATTAGACATCGCCTCTGCCTTAACCAAGATAGAAGTTGTGACATGTCTGCCTTGGAATTTTGCTGGTCTGACAGGATCAGAATAAGATCTTCCAGAATCAGTGATAAGGGGGGAGCATTGCGCAGCGATCGCCAGATGAGACGTTCAAAGGGTGGTGCAGAGATCTGAGTGGTTCTTGTCCCATTGTCTAACCCGGCGCTTACTTCACTGGAAGTTGCGAGGTCTTTTGCCACCTTAACCGACAGCGAAGTTTTGCCAATGCCCCCCATGCCTAACACCGCGATTAAACGGCACTGTTCCTTCTCGATCCACTGGCGCACAATTGTTTGTTCTTCACGGCGACCATAAAACTGACTCACATCTGGAGCCTCGCCCCAATCGGTGAAAATGTTGTTGGAAGTGAGAGGCTGCAAGTCAGATAGTGCTGATGTTTGGACAGTTTGAAATGACTCGTTCTGATAGCGCTCGATCGCGGCTTTAAAGTTCTTCTTTGTGACGGATTCGCCTAAAGCGAGGCTAAGAGACTTCCAATATTTGGGGCCAATATCTGTCGTGAGATAGTTGACTGAGTAGCCAGCTTCATCAGCAATCTGAGTGTATGTCTTCCCCTGCCAAGCGCCTTCGAGCAGCACAGTTTCAATATCGCTCATCTGCCGACCCAAGCGGGACTGCATGGCGCGATTGATGATGGCGATCGCCTCTTTCAAAATCATTGCTACAGGCCGCTACACAATAGGAACTTGAAACTGCTACTAGATTATCGGAAATACAACGGTTTCACCACGGCTCACCATAGATTTCCATAGGTTAGGTGAAGCAATTTCCATAGATTTTTGGTAACGACAAGTTCTAGTTGCGTAGTTATTGTGAAAGTGTGGTTGCCGATGCAGAACTTTAATCAATTTGGCTCAACAAATTGCCCTGTCTCTCAACCGGAATAACGCAACTAGGAAATACTGTTTAACCCCTGATTTCAGTGGCGATCGCAACAATACCCTCCAGCATCTCAGGAGAATTTTTTATGTCTCAACTTGTTAATCTGCCTGATTCATCAACAGGTGCAATCACTTCGCCTGTAGACTCCCCTAAAGTTAGCCAAGAACTTTCTGAAAACGTGATTTTGACGACGCTGGATGACCTCTACAACTGGTCACGGCTCTCGGCGCTTTACCCGCTCATGTTTGGCACAGCCTGCTGCTTTATGGAATTTATGGCTGCTTACGGATCTCGCTTTGATTTAGAGCGGTTTGGGAGCATTCCCCGCGCCACTCCGCGTCAGGCTGACCTGATGATTACAGCCGGAACGATCACAATGAAGTATGCCCCTGCTCTAGTGCGGCTTTATGAGCAGATTCCCGAACCTAAGTATGTGATTGCGATGGGGGCTTGCACTATTACAGGTGGCATGTTTAGTGTAGACTCGCCTACCGCTGTGCGGGGGGTGGATAAGCTAATTCCTGTCGATGTTTATATTCCGGGTTGCCCTCCCCGACCGGAGGCAGTAATTGATGCCATTATCAAACTCCGCAAAAAGATCGCTGGTGAAAGTTGGGTTGACCACCGCAACTCTGCCCAAACTCATCGCTATTACAGCGTGTCGCACCAGATGAAATCGGTTGAGCCTGTTTTAAGTGGCGAGTATCTACGTCAACGCGATCGCCTCAATCCCTCTGTAGAAAGAAGGTTGGAAGTTCCTCTCTCGCCGCTAGAACCAGAGATCGAAGCTGCAAGCGAGTCCAACTTTGAAGCTCAAACAGGAGTTGAATGATGTTAACGACTTCCATTACGCAACAGTTCAGTCTCACGGCTCCTATCATTTCAGCAGGCATGGCCTTTATCGCTCATCCTCCTTTAGTTGCAGCGGTTAGCAATGCGGGTGGTATGGGGACGTTGGGTGCAGCAATGTTCCCTCCTGACGCACTACAGCACATGATTCAACAGACTCGCCAACTAACCGATCAGCCTTTTGGTGTTGATTTTGTCACCGATTTTGTGACGGATGAGCATATCAATGTGTGCATTGCTGAGTCGGTTTCAGTTGTTGTTTTCTTTTGGTCTTTGCCCCAACGCGCCTGGGTTGAGCGTCTACAAACCAATGGCATTCAAGTTTGGATGGAGGTTGGCGCGATCGCCGAAGCGATTCAGGCAAAGGAACTGGGTGTCAATGCAATCATCGCGCAGGGTCAGGAAGGGGGTGGGCACAACCGCGCCGAAGCTAGCACGTTTAGCCTATTGCCCGCGATTTGTCAGGCGGTGGCTCCTCTGCCTGTGATTGCGGCGGGTGGCATCATCGACGGTAAAAGCCTGGTTGCCGCGATCGCCCTGGGTGCTGAGGCCGTATGGTGTGGCACCCGATTTCTTGCCAGTCTTGAAGCCAATGCACATTCAGATTACAAGAACCGTGTTTTGCAGGCAGCGGTCGGTGATACGGTGCGAACGACCCTATTTGGCCCTGAATGGCCGCAGCAAATGATGCGTGTCATTCGTAACCGAGTTGTCAGCCAATGGGTCGGGCAAGAAGCGAACTTAGACGTTTCCCACAGTTCCCACGAAACCATCGGCACAACGATTTTAGGTGGACAAACTATTCCTTTGCCAAAGTTTTCGGTGATGTTGCCTACCCCAGAGACTTCTGGAGATTTTGAGGAAATGGCCCTCACAGCGGGTGAGAGTTGCGGCAATATTACAGAACTTATGCCCGCTGCTGAAATCATTGAAATGATGATGGCAGAAGCTATGCAGACAATTGAGTCGCGCTTTCGAGTGCGATCTCCAGCTTTAACTTAAGCCTCGCCATGCTCGCTGGTTGGCTGAGAATGACCATTGCCATCGCGCTGGGCGTGCAGCTCTGCTAGTTTGCGCAGTGAACCGCTAATGCTACGCGGCCTGGGTACTTGGCGGTTACCTGCGGGCCAACCTTCTCGCTGCCGGGAGCGATCGCCATCGGTTTCTTCGGTTTGGTCGTGAAATAGAATTTGCTGGGTCGGAAACGGAAAATCGATGCCGTTTGCCGTGAGCTTATTTTTAACTCTGGTGAGAACTTTATCCTGCAGATCGAGTTCTTCTGCGCGACGGGGTGGTTTGACCCACCAACGGGCACGAATGTTGACTGTACTTTCTGCCAAGGCAACGACGATCGCATCAGGGGCTGGATGCTCTAAAACACCTTCTGTTTCGTGAATTGCCTCTAGAATTAACCGTTTTGCTGTATCAATATCGTCACCATAACCAATCCCTAAGTCGTACTCTAAACGACGATTTTCAAAAGCGGTGTTGACCGTGACGGAGTTGGTAAATAGCTCGGAGTTAGGAATAACAATACGTCGTCCATCGTAGGTTCTAATTGTAGTGGCACGTGTCTGAATGTTTTCCACAGTGCCTTCAAAGTCTTTAAAGATAATCTGATCGTCTATTTGAAAGGGTTCAGTCAGTAGAATTAAAATTCCTGCGAGGAAGTTTTGTAGAATATCCCGAAAAGCAAAACCAATCGCAACCCCACTGATTCCTAATAGTTGAACGAGATCCCCTGCCCGTAAGGTTGGAATGACAATGGACAACGAAACAAATAAACCAATCAAAAGAATTGTCCATTGCGCCAGCCTGCCTAGAATCAGACCTAAATTGCGAGCATGACGGCGATTGCGCGTTACGCGTTTAACAATTCGCCGAATCGTGCCAGCTGCAATAAAAAAGAGGGAAAAAACAAATAGAGCTAAAACTACGTTTGGGAGCAGGGCGATCGCTCCATTGATCATGCCTTGCACCTTTTCCCATGCAGCAGATAGTTGGATATTCATGACTTCGTTCAAGATATGTATCGGTAGAAAAGGTAATCAAAAATTTTGAGGTTAACCTCTGCCAAAGGTTAACAAGCTTCCACTCAAAAGATTCTTCTCTTTCAATAGTTAGATTTAATTGAGCCGACAACTGCATAAGGTGAAGCTGTAGAGTCCCTATTTTGGATTGTGAAAAGAGAATTGAAACGAAGCTCTTTTCTCACAACTTTTTATTCCTATAAATGCTTGGGGACAGCTATCAAAGACGGATTGTTGACAATCAAGATAAATAATTTGGAGGTGAATCATGACGGCAACTCAATCGCATGAAGCATTACTTGAAACTTGTATTGAAGCATGTCTGAACTGTTTAAGAGCGTGTGAAAACTGCGCAACGGCTTGTTTAGAAAGTGACATGGTACAGATGATGGCAGCATGCATTAAGCGATGCCGTGACTGTGCTAGGGTAAACGCACATGATTCTTAACAAAAGGTGAAAAGAGAAAAAGAGGTCAGTAGAATTTAGCGGTCGTGGTGATGAGAACTCCAATGAGCCAGCAATCGCCGTTGTCTAGTCTGAAGCAGCACT
>Ga0209172_10005818_pt1 | contig 14478 bp, 9 predicted proteins | sample LarsenN4metaG_FD_184113 | JGI IMG/M metagenome (GOLD analysis project Ga0209172, IMG submission 184113) | Hot spring sediment bacterial and archeal communities from British Columbia, Canada, to study Microbial Dark Matter (Phase II) - Larsen... ... | reverse complement strand
CGCACCTACTTCGCCGCGATCCTGCGCGATGTGAGCGAGACGCGCGAGGCCACGCGCGCGCTGGCGCGCAGCGAGGTGCGTTTCCGCGAGCTCGCGGCCAGCGCGCCGGTGGGCATCTTCCAGTGCGACCCGGCCGGCATGTGCAGCTACGTGAACGAGCGCTGGTGCGCGATGGCGGGCATGACGCCGGGCGAGGCCGCCGGGGCGGGCTGGCTGCGTGCCGTGCACCCGGCCGACCGGCTGCGCGTGCTGCAGGCCTGGACGGCGGCGGTGGAGGGGCGCAGCAGCTTCGACCTGCGCTACCGCTTCCTGCGTTCCGACGGCAGCGAGTCGTGGGTGGTGGGGCGCGCCGTGCGCAGCCACGACGGGGGATTCCTCGGCACGGTGACCGACGTCACCGAGAGCCACGAGCAGGCGCTCGCGCTCGAGCGCGCGAAGGCCGATGCGGAGGCCGCGGCGCGCGCCAAGAGCCTGTTCCTCGCCAACATGAGCCACGAGATCCGCACGCCGCTGAACGCGGTGATCGGCATGACCACGCTGCTGCTGGACACGCCGATGAGCGAGGACCAGCGCGACTTCGCGCGCACCATCCGCGCCAGCGGCGAGTCCCTGCTGGACATCATCAACGACATTCTCGACTACTCGAAGGCCGACGTCGGCAAGCTGGAGATCGAGCAGCAGGCCTTCGACCTGCGGCGCTGCGTGGAGGACTCGCTCGACCTCATCGCGCCGCGCGCGCTGGAGAAGCGCCTCAACCTCGCCTACCTGATCGAGGACGGCACCCCCGAGGCGCTGGTCGGCGACGCGACGCGCATCCGCCAGATCCTCGTCAACCTGCTGTCCAACGCGGTCAAGTTCACGCACCAGGGCGAGGTCTTCGTCTCGGTGGACAGCGAGCCGGTCGACGCGCGCACGCACCGCATCCGCTTCTCGGTGCAGGACTCGGGCATCGGCATCGCGGCCGAGCACCTGCCGCGCCTGTTCCAGTCGTTCACGCAGGTCGACCCCTCGACCACGCGCAAGTACGGCGGCACCGGCCTGGGCCTGGCGATCACCAAGCGCCTGGCCGAGCTGATGGGCGGCACGGTGAGCGTGCAGAGCCAGCCCGGCCAGGGCTCGCGATTCGATGTGAGCGTGCTGGCGCAGGCGGCGGAAAGCGCCGAGCCGGCGGAGTTCCTGCAGCGCGACGTGCCGGCCCTGGCCGGCAAGCGGCTGCTGATCGTCGACGACACGCTCACCAACCGGCGCATCCTCACGCGCATGGCGCTGATGTGGGGCATGGTGCCGTCGACGCTGCCCTCGGCCCTGGAGGCGCTGGACCGCATCCGCCACGGCGAGAGCTTCGACGTGGCGGTGCTCGACATGAGCATGCCCGGCATCGACGGCCTGGAGCTGGCCATCGAGATCCGCCGCCGGCGCAGCGCGGAGGAGCTGCCCATCGTCATGCTCACCTCGCTCGGCCAGCGCCAGGCGCTGCAGGACGCGCACGGCGCCGACCTCGCGGCCTTCCTTGCCAAGCCGATCAAGGCGAGCCAGCTGTTCGCGACGCTGGTCGCCGTCGTGCAGGGCCGGCGGCTTGCGCCCCAGCCGCCCGCGCCGGCGCCGGCGCCGCCCATCCCCGTGCTCGCGGCCAGCCTGCCGCTGCGCGTGCTGGTGGCCGAGGACAACGCGATCAACCAGCGCGTGGCGCTGCGCCTGCTGCAGCGCCTGGGCTACCGCGCCGACGTGGCGGCCAACGGGCTGGAGGTCATCGACGCGGTGGAGCGCCAGCACTACGACGTGGTGCTGATGGACATCCAGATGCCCGAGATGGACGGGCTGCAGGCCGCGCGCTGGATCGCGCAGCGCCGCGGGCCGGACGGGCTGCCGCGCATCATCGCGATGACGGCCAACGCCATGCCCGGCGACCGCGAGGCCTACATCGCCGCCGGCATGGACGGCTACGTGGCCAAGCCCATCGACATGGGCGACCTGGCCGCCACGATGACGCGCGTGGCCCGGCGGGTGCGCGGCGATGCCACCGCGCAGCCCGTGGACGGCGACGAGGTGCTCGACCTGCGCCGGCTCGATCACCTGCGCGGCCTGCAGGACGACAGCCAGCCGGGGCTGGTGCGCGAGCTGATCGACATGTTCGTCGCCGACGTGCCGGGCCACCTGGCTGCGCTCGGCGAGGCGCAGCGCGGCGGCGACGCGCGCCACCTCGGCCTCGCCGCGCACCGCCTGCTCTCGGCCACGCAGAACATCGGCGCGGCGCGCATGTCGCACCTGTGTGCCGAGCTCGAGCAGTGCGGCCGTGCCGGCCGCCTCGCCGAGGCGGCCGCACTGATCGAGGCGCTCGCGCGCGAGCACGAGCGTGCCTGCGCGGCGCTGCTGTCCGCGCGGGCGCGCTACTGAGGCACGCGACATGCATGGCCCGCCCGCCACCCGCCGCGACGCCCTGGCGCTGCTGTCCGCGTTGGTGCTGCTGCCCGGGGCGGCACGCGCCGGCCACCGCGAGCAGCAGGCAGACCACTTCCTGTTCGGCTCGCCGGTGCGCCTGCGCGTGCGCCTGCCGCCGGGCGAGCCGGCCACGCCCGCGCTGGAGGCGACGATGGCCGGCCTGGCGCAGATCCACCGGCGCTGGAACGCCTGGAAGCCGGGCGAGCTGAGCCGACTGAACGAGGCCTTCCGCGCGGGGCGCGCGCTGCGCGTGGCGCCGGACCTGCAGGCCGTGCTGCGCTCGGCGGCGCGCCTGGAGCGCGACGCCTTCGGGCTGTTCAACCCCGGCATCGGCGGCGCCGTCGGTGCCTGGGGCTTCCACGACGACGTGATGCGCCCCGGGGCACGCCCCGGCACGCGCACGCTGGCCGCGTGGCGGGCGGCGGCGCCCAGCCTCGCCCAGCTCGAGATGCGTGGCGACACGGTGAGCAGCCGCAACCCGCGGCTGCAGCTGGACCTCGGCGGCTACGCCAAGGGCGTGGCCATCGACCGCGCGCTCGACCGGCTCGCTGCGCAGGGCCTCGGCGAGGCGCTGGTGGACCTGGGCGGCAACCTCGCCGCCATGAGCCGGCCCGGCGAGCCGGGCTGGCACATCGGCATCCGCGATCCGCAGGGCCCCGGGTTGGTGGCCAGCCTCGTCACCGCGGGGCGCGAGGCGGTGGTCACCTCGGGCAGCTACGAGCGCTTCCGCCTGCTGGACGGCGAGCGCTGCACGCACATCCTGGATCCGCTCACGCTGGCGCCGGCCACCGGACTGGTCAGCGTGACGGTGCTGCACGCCTCGGCCGCGCATGCCGATGCCGCCGCCACCGCGCTGCTGGTGGCGGGGCCGGACCGCTGGCGCCGCGTGGCCGAGGGCCTCGGCGTGTCGCGCGTGATGGTGATCGACCGGCACGAACGCGTCGAGCTCAGCGCCGCCATGGCGGCGCGCCTGCGCTGGGGCAGCGAAGCCTGGCGCCGCCGCAGCCGCGTGGCCTGAGCGGCGTGCGAAGCGTCACGCGGCGCCGTCCGGAGACCGTCAAGGGCCGACTCCTGCCGCCGATAGCACGGCGTCAGGAGAGGCGCCATGCGACGGTCTGCAATCGGGTTACTGGTGGGTCTGCTCGGGGGCGTGCCGGCATCGGCCTGGTCGCAGACCACGTGGCTGTGCGGGCTGAGCGCGGACACGCTGCGGCTCGTCTGCGTCGCCGACGCCGGCCCGCAGGACGTGCACGAGACCGCGCCACGGACGGTGGCGGTGGTCAACGGCACGGCGTTTCCGCTCGATCCGCGCCGTCAGTACACCGTCGACCTGCACGCGCCGGCCGGCGAGATGGAGTTCGTCGAGCAGCTGGCCCGCGCGACGATGTGCTATCGCACCCCGGCGTGCTCGGTCGCCTTCGTCGGCCCGCGCGCCGACGGGCTGGTTGCGGCGGTGCGGCGCTGATGCCGCGCTGATCAGGCGGCCGGCAGCGCCGGCAGCCGCAGCTCGATCGCGTCGTCGGCGACCGTCAGGCTCGCGCCCATCTCGGCGATGCGCCGGCGGATCGCCTGCAGCTTGGGCCGGGCGAACCAGTCGGCCAGGCCGCTCGCCTCGCCGCCGACGCGCACGAACACGGCGTCGGGAAGCGCGCCGGTCTCCACCGTCACGCGCCGGAAGCGCGGCGGCTCGTCCTCCACGCAGGCCTGCAGCAGGTTCATCGCGACCTCGTTGAGGAGGTCGGGCACCAGCTGGCAGGCCGGCAGGCCCGCGCCGGGCCGGAATTCCAGCGGCGTGCCGCGGAAGCGCCGGTCGAAGCTGAGGAAGTCGCACACCGACTTGAGCATCGCGTTGACGTCCACCGGCTCGGGCGACTCGCTGCGCGCCGCCGCGAAATCCGCCATCTGCCGCATCATGCGCGCGATGCGCTCGCCCTGCGCGCGGATCTGGCGCGCCGCGCCGCGCTCGGACTCGGGCAGCTCGCCCGCCACGCCCTGGATCACTGCCAGCGGATTGCCGACCTCGTGCGCCACGTTGGCCGCCATGGTGGCCAGCGCGGCCATCTTCTCGCCGTGCCAGCGCTGCTCGCGCTGCGCGGCCTCGGCCTGCGCGAGCGCCTGGCGGTCGATGATGCGCTGGCCCACGCGCACGATGACCAGCGAGATCACGTACAGCAGCACGATCAGGCTGCCGACGATGAGGAGGAACTCGTCCGAGCTGCGTTCCACGCGGCGCTGGTTGCCGCGCGCCTCGTCGGCCACGCGTGCCTGCTGGCTGGCGGTGATCTGCGCGAAGGTGCGCGAGGCGTCGCGGATCTGCTCGAGGAACGGGGTCACGTCGGAGTAGAGCTCGACCACCCCGAGCAGCGTGCGGCCGTCGCGCGCGCGCACCGGCACGTAGGTGGAGATCAGGTCGCGGTTTTCGACCACGCGCTCGAACGCGCTGAAGCGGTCGCGGTGGGTCAGTTCGCTCGCCGGGCGGCCTTCGGCGGCGGAGCGCCACCCGGCGTTCTGGCCGGCGTACTCGCCGATCTGCGCATGTTCGGACGAGTACACCGTGATGCCGCGCAGGTCGAAGACCTTGATCTTGAACACGGGCGTCTGCTGCATGGCCGCGTAGGCCTTCGCGTCGAGGCCCTTGAACGCCGGCAGCGCAGTGATGCGCCGGCCCACTTCGCCCCAGCAGGCGCGCCGGGCGGCCGCGGGCTCGGGCGGAAGCTCAGCGCATTGGGCGATGCGCACCTGCTGTGCCTCGGCCATGAACGGCGCGATGTCGCTGTCCCACATCAGGTTGGCCACCACGCGCGTCAGCGTGACGTGATTCGCCTCGTGCACCGCCAGCATGGTGGCCCGCGCGGCCTCCTCGTGCTGCCGCGCCAGTTCCGCCTGTGCCTGCCGGAAGTAGTCGGCCTGCTGCTGCTGCACCTTGGCGAAGAACGCCTCCTCGCTGCGCTGCAGGTAGAACAGCGTCAGGCCGACCGCGACGAACGCCAGCGCGGTGCTGAGCGTGAAGTAGCGCATCAGCCGGAAGCCGTTCGGGCGGTTCTGCGGCATCGTCTCCCCTTCTTCCGTGCGTTTACCTCGCATCGTACCGGCCCGCGGAGGGCTGCGATGGCCGCGGCGTGGGCCGCGCAGCCGGCAGCACCACGGGAACCCGACGCCCCGGGGACTCAGGCGCCGAACCAGCGCCCCAGCAGTTCGTGCGCGATCTCGCGCACCGTGAGCATGCCGCCGTTGGTGGGCAGCCAGGACATCGGCGCGTTCAGCGCCGTGTTCATCACCTCGATGGGTGCGGGCTCGAACACGATGCCGCTGCCCTGCGCGGCTTGCGTGAAGGCGCGCAGCGCGCGGGGCTGGTGGCGCTGGTGCGTCACCAGCAGCACGCGGCGGATGCCCTGCTCCTTCATCAGCGCCACCGTGTACAGGGCGTTCTCGCGCGTGTCGCGCGAGCGGTCCTCGATCCACTTCAGCGGCCGGCCGAACTCCTGCTGCGCGATGCGCGCGGCGATCTGGGCTTCCGGCGTCACCACCGCGTTGCCGAGCGCCCAGCCCACGCCGCCGCTGAAGGCCACCGGCGCGCCGGTCTCGCGGCCGAGCCAGAGGCCGTAGCGCAGCCGCTCGAGCGAGTGCGCGGTGAGGTTGCTGACGCCGTACTCCAGCGCCAGCGGCTTGCTGCCGCCGCCCAGCACGACGATGGCCACCGGCTCGCGCGCACGCACTGCGGCGCGCCAGGCCTCGAGGCGCTCGGCGCTCAGCGCGCCGGGCGGCCGCAGCACCTGGTCCGACAGCAGGCGCGCGAAGCCGGTCGTGCAGGACAGCCACAGCAGCGCGGCCCCGCCCAGCACCGCCAGCCAGCCCCAGCCGCGGCGCACGAAGGTCAGGCGCGTCCCGGCCAGCATCAGCAGCAGGAAGGGCACGGGCGGCAGCAGCAGCGCGCCGATGACGGGTTTCCAGGCGGCGATGCCGAGCAGGGAGAGCAGGTCGTTCAAGATGGGTTCAACGCGGTGACGGGCAGGCCGATCGGCGATTCTGCGCGAGGGGGGTGGGCGCCGATGGTGCAGACTTCACGGCCATGCCGTTCGCCTTCGCCCTGCGTTGCGCGTGGCAGCGCCGGCTGGCGGCTGCCGCGGGTGTCCTGCTGCTGCTGTGGGCCCTTGCCTGGCTCGCCGTGCCGCCCCTCCTGAAGTGGCAGGCACAGCATCGCCTGAGCGAATGGCTGGGCCGGCCGGTGAGCATCGGGGCGGTCGATTTCCGGCCCTGGAGCCTCGAGCTGACCGTGCGCGATCTGAGCGTCGGCGGCCCGTCCGCTGCCGGGACGCCGCCGCTGCGCTGGGCGCGCGCCTACGTGAACGCCGACGCGGCGTCGCTGTGGCGGCGCGCGCCGGTGATCGCGGCGCTCGAGATCGACGGCCTCGCGCTGAACGTCACGCACCTCGGGAGCGGCCGCTACGACATCGACGACGTGCTCGCGCGCCTCGCGCCGGACCCCGCGGCGCCGCCCGACGGCGGCCCGCCTGCGCGCTTCGCGCTCTACAACCTGCGGCTGCACGATGCGGCCGTCACCTTCGACGACCGCCCGGCAGGACGGACGCACCGCATCGAGTCGCTGCAGCTCGCGCTGCCCTTCCTGTCCAACCTGCCGTCGCACCTGGAGGTGACGGTGCAGCCGCGCCTGGCCTTCCGCCTGGACGGTGCGAACTTCGACAGCAACGCCGATGCGACGCCGTTCGCGCAGCGCCAGCACGGCGAACTGCGGCTGGCGGTCGGCCAGCTGGACCTGGGCCGCTACGCCGTCTACCTGCCCGCCGGCGTGCCGCTGCGGCTGGCGCGGGGCGCCCTGGATGCCGACCTGAGGCTGCGCTTCGAGAAGGCCGACGACGCCGAGCCGAGCGTGGTGCTCGCCGGCAAGGCGGTGCTGAAGGACGTGGCGCTGCAGGACGCCGAGGGGGCGCCGCTGCTCGGCTGGAAGCAGCTTCGGGTGGATCTGGCGGACGTGCGGCCGCTGGTGCGGCGCGTGGCACTGGGCGACGTGCGCCTCCAGGGGGCACAGCTTCACCTGGCGCGCGACGGCGCGGGCCGGCTCAACCTGCAGCGGCTGGGCGGTGCGGCCGCGCCGCCTGCGCCCGCGACCACGGCGTCGGCTGCCGCCGCCGCGCAGGGCGGGGCGCCCTGGCAGGCGACGCTCGCACGCCTCGAGGTCGACGACGCGCAGCTGCTCTGGCGCGACGCGTCGGTGACGCCGGCGGCCGCGCTGCAGCTCGACGCGATGCGCCTGCGCGGCGAGGCGCTCGCCTGGCCGATGCGCGAGGCGATGCCGGTGTCCTTCGCGGCCACGCTGCGCAGCCCGGCGGTGCAGGACATGGCGACGCGCCTCGCGCTCGACGCACGCGTGAGCGACCGGGCCGCCGAAGGCAGCGCGACGCTCGAGGCGCTGGATCTGGCCGCGCTGGGCCCCTACCTCGCCGGGTGGCTGCGACCGCGGCTGGAGGGGCAGGCCAGTCTCAAGGGCCGCTTCGAGTGGCGCGGCGAGGCCGCGGCACCGGCCCTGCGGCTGCAGCTCGAGCAGGGCGCGCTCGACGCACTGAGGCTCGCCAGCGGCAGCGGGCGCGCGGCGCGCGAGGAGTTGTCGGTGAGGCGCCTCGCGGTCGAGGCCGCGCGCGTCGACCTGGCGGCGCGCGAGATCGACCTTGGGCGATGGCGCATCGAGCGGCCCAGCGTCGAGCTGGCGCGCGACGGGCAGGGGCGCTGGAACGTCGAGTCCTTCGCCGCGCCGGCCGCCGCCACGCCCGCGAGCGACGCCGTCCCGGCCCCGCCGTGGACGCTGCGGCTCGCCGACCTGCAGCTCGATGCCGGGCGGCTGCGCCTGTCCGACCGCTTCGCCCCCGGGCGGGCGGCCGACACCCCCGCGCGGGTCGACGTGAGTGCCTTGCGGCTGCGCGTGCAGGAGCTCGCCTGGCCGCAGGGCAAGGGCGTGGCCCCGGCGCGCGTGCAGCTCGGCGCACGCATCGCCGGCGTCGCCGCGGCGGGCGAGCCGGCGCCGGCGGCCGGCAGTGTGGAATGGAACGGCCGCATCGCACCCGATCCGTGGCGCGTGGCCGGAAGGCTGCGCGTCGAGCGGCTGCCGGTGCACGTGTTCGAACCCTATGTCGCGGACCAGCTGCCGGTGGCGCTGCTGCGCGCCGAGGCCGGCTGGCAGGGCGAGCTCGACCTGCGCCGCGCGGCGGCGGGCTGGACCGTCGAGGCGAGCGGCGACGCGCGCCTGGCCGACGTGCGCGTGCACACGCGCGGCGAGGTCGCGGGCACCGCAGGCGACGAGCTGCTGAGCTGGCAGAGTTTCGCGCTGGAGGGCGTGCGCCTCGCGATGGCGCCGCAGGCGACGCCACAACTGGAGATCCGCGCGGCGGCCCTGAACGACTTCTTTGCGCGGCTGGTGGTCACCGAGCAGGGTCGCCTGAACCTCAGTTCGGTGAAGGCGACCGACGCGCCTGCGGGCCCGGCGGAGGCGGCGAGCGCCCCGCCCGCGCGCGCAGCCTCGGCGCCGGCCGGCGGCGAACTGCCGATCGCCGTCGCGGTGGGCGGCGTGAAGCTCGCCAATGGCCGCGTCGATTTCAGCGACCGCTTCATCCGCCCCAACTACAGCGCCAACCTCACCGAGCTGAACGGCACGCTCGGCGCCTTCCGCTCGGGCTCGCGCGAGATGGCCACGCTGGAACTGCGCGGCCGTGCCGCGGGCACGGCGCTGCTGGAGGTGCGCGGCGCGCTGAACCCCACCGCCGACCCGCTGGCGCTGGACATCCAGGCCAAGGCCACCGACCTGGAACTCGCGCCGCTCTCGCCCTACGCCGGCAAGTACGCCGGCTACGCGATCGAGCGCGGCAAGCTGAGCATGGAGGTGGCGTACAAGATCGCGCCCGACGGCAAGCTCGAGGCGCGCAACCAGGTCATCCTCAATCAGCTCACCTTCGGCGACAAGGTCGAGTCGCCCGACGCCACCAAGCTGCCGGTGCTCCTGGCCGTCGCGCTGCTGAAGGACCGCCACGGCGTGATCGACATCAACCTGCCGATCAGCGGCTCGATCAACGACCCGCAGTTCAGCGTGTTCGGCATCGTGCTCAAGGTGATCGGCAACCTGCTCGTCAAGGCGCTCACCGCGCCCTTCGCGCTGCTGGCCGGCGGCGGGGGCGAGGACCTCAGCGTGGTGGAGTTCCGCCCCGGCACGGCGATGCTGGCCGAGGGCAGCGTGGCGACGCTCGACAAGGTCGCCAGGGCGCTGGCCGACCGCGAGTCGCTGAAGATGACGGTCACCGGCGCCGCCGATGCGGTGGGCGAGCGCGAGGCCTACCAGCAGGCCGTGCTGGAGGCGCGTCTGCTCGCCGAGCGCCGCCGCGAGCTGCTGCGGGGTGGCGCCTCGGCGGCCGAGGCGGAAGCGCTCGCCGCGCTCGACGCGCCGACGCGCGCGCGCGTGCTCAAGGAGCTCTACCGCGCCACCGACCTGCCGGACAAGCCGCGCAATGCCCTGGGCTTCGCCCGCGACATCCCCGGGCCGGAGATGGAGGCACTGCTGAAGCGGCGCATCGCCGTCAGCGCCGACGCGATGCGCGAGCTCGCGCTGCAGCGCGGCCTGGCGGTGCGCGACGCGCTGCTGGCCAAGGGCCTGCCGGGCGAGCGCCTCTTCCTGGCGGCACCGAAGCTGCGCGCGGCCGGCGAGGACGACGCGGGCTGGACGCCGCGCGTGCAGCTGTCGCTGTCGACGCGCTGAGGCCCCTTCCGGCCTGCTCCGCTTTGGAGCACCTCGGGACTTCCCCTCGTATGTAGCCGTCTATCACCTTGCCCGCCGGGGCCGGTGCAAAACTGCCCGAAGCAGACGGCGGAGCCACGCCGCGCGTTCCATCAGCAGGAGACAAGCATGCGCGTCATTCCGATCGAGAACATGTTCGAGGCGGCCGGCTGCGAGGACGAATCCTCCGGCCAGGTGCCGAAGCTGGACCTGCCGCTCGTGCGGCGGAACTTCCTCAAGGGCTCGGGTGTGCTGATGGGCACGCTGGCCACCGGCAGCGTGCTCGCCACGCTGGCCCCCTCCACGGTGTGGGCCGTCGAGCTGAAGACCCTGTCCAGGGCCGAGGGCGAGGCGCTGATGAAGATGGGCCGCGTGCTCTACCCGCACAAGAAGCTGCCCGACGCGGTCTACGCCCTGCTGGCCAAGGACCTGGACGCCAAGGCGGCCGGCGACGCCGGCGCGGCGAAGATGCTCAAGGACGGCATCGCGGCGCTGAACGAGGCCGCCGGCGGCAGCTTCGCCAGGGCGAGCGAGAAGAAGCGCAAGGAGATCGTCAAGGGCATGGAGGGCCAGCCGTTCTTCGCCACGGTGCGCGGCCAGTGCATCACCTCGCTGTACGACAACGACATGGCCTACAAGGTGTTCGGCTACCCCGGCTCGGCGTGGGAGAAGGGCGGCTACATCACGCGCGGCTTCCAGGACCTGAAATGGCTCCCGGCGCCCTCGCTCGAGGCGAGCCCCAAGCCCTACCTCTGAGCGCGCGAACCCAGGACACCAGGAGACAAGACATGGCGAAGTTCGACTTCAACGACGGCTCGGTCGTCGTCATCATCGGTTCGGGCGCGGGCGGCGGCACGCTGGCCAACGAGCTGTGCCAGAAGGGCATCAAGGTCGTGGTGCTGGAGGCGGGCGCGGTGCAGTCGCCGGCCACCTTCATCAACGACGAGTGGAAGTCGTTCGGCCAGCTGGCCTGGCTGGATCCGCGCACGACCTCCGGCAGCTGGCGCATCGCCAAGGACTTCGCCGGGCTGCCGGCGTGGATCTGCAAGACGGTGGGCGGCACGACCACGCACTGGGCGGGTGCCTCGCTGCGCTTCCAGGAGCACGAGTTCAAGGTCAAGACCGTCTACGGCGACATCAAGGGCGCCAACCTGATGGACTGGCCGCTGACGCTCCAGGAGCTCGAGCCCTACTACGCGCGCGCCGAGGACAAGATGGGCGTCACGCGCACGCACGGCATCCCGGGCCTGCCGGGCAACAACAACTTCAAGGTGTTCCACGCCGGCGCGAAGAAGCTCGGCTACCGCGAGGTGCACACCGGCAACATGGCGATCAACAGCCAGCCGCGCGACGGCCGGGGCCGCTGCATGCAGCTGGGCTTCTGCTTCCAGGGCTGCAAGAGCGGCGCCAAGTGGAGCACGCTGTACACCGAACTGCCCAAGGCCGAGGCCACCGGCAATCTGGACCTGCGCCCCGAGTCGCACGTCGCGCGCATCGAGCACGACGACAAGGGCAAGGTCACCGGCGTCGTCTACTTCGACAAGGCCGGCAAGGAGCAGCGCCAGAAGGCCCGCATCGTCTGCGTGGCCGGCAACTCGATCGAGACGCCGCGCCTGCTGCTGCTGTCGGCCTCGTCCATGTTCAAGGACGGCCTGGCCAACTCGTCGGGCCAGGTGGGCCGCAACTACATGCGCCACATGACGGGCTCGGTGTACGCCGCCTTCAAGGACCCGGTGCACATGTACCGCGGCACGACGATGGCCGGCATCATCCGCGACGAGGCGGGCCACGACACCAAGCGCGGTTTCGCCGGCGGCTACGAGATGGAGACGCTGTCGCTGGGCGTGCCCTTCATGGCCGCCTTCCTCGACCCTGGCGCATGGGGCGAGGACTTCGCCTGGTGGATGGACCACTACACCCACATGGCGGGCATGTGGCTGGTGGGCGAGGACATGCCGCGCGAGACCAACCGCATCACGCTGAACCCCAACGTGAAGGACAAGTGGGGCCTGCCCGCGCCGAACGTGCACTTCGACGACCACGACAACGACGTCGCGATGCGCAACCACGCCTTCGCGCAGGGCGAGAAGGTCTACAAGGCGGCGGGAGCGATCCGTACCTACCGCACGCCGCCGTACCCCAGCACGCACAACCTCGGCACCTGCCGCATGGGTGCGTCGCCCAAGGACAGCGTGTGCAACAAGTACGGCCAGACGCACGATGTCGCCAACCTGTTCATCTCCGACGGCAGCCAGTTCACCACCGGCGGGGCCGAGAACCCGACGCTCACCATCGTCACGCTGGCCATCCGCCAGGCCGAGTACATCGCCAAGGAGATGGCGGCGCGTACCATCTGAGGCCGTCCTCCGGGGAGACCGAGCATGTGCGAATACTTCGTCAAGGCCGATCCGATCCAGTACGAGCAGCGCTCGCGCACCATCCGCATCCACGGCGTGCTGACCAGCATCCGGCTGGAGAACATGGTGTGGGACATCCTCGCCGAGATGGCCGAGGAGGAGGGCTGCACGACGAATGCCCTGATCGTGCAGTTCCACGACGAGATCCTGGCCCACCGCGGCGAGGTGCCGAACTTCGCCTCGTTCCTGCGCGTCACCGGCATGCGCTACCTGCGCCGCAAGCTGATCGCGCTGGAACGCGGCGCCGCGGGGGAGGGCGTGCGCCCAAACGACGCCGGCGCGTCGCCCGACTCGCCGCGGCCGAAGGTCGTGGCCATCGGCGCGCGCTCCTGACTTTCCCTCTTGCCTTTCCTGCCGGAGTCCGAATGGCCAAGGTGATCCACACCATGATCCGCGTGCTGGACCTGGACAAGTCGATGAAGTTCTACGCCGACGTGCTCGGGCTGACCGAGTCGCACCGCCTGGACTTCCCCGACTTCGCGCTCGTCTACCTGCGCAACGCGGAGAACGACGTCGAAATCGAGCTCACGCTCAACAAGGGGCGCACCGAGCCCTACACCCACGGCACGGGCTACGGGCACGTCGGCGTGGTCGTCGAGGACGCGGCGGCTGCGCACGCCGCGCTCGTGGCCAAGGGCTACGAGCCGGCGCCGGTGAAGGAGTTCAAGCGCGGCGACGAGCTTCTGGCGCGCTTCTTCTTTATCCAGGATCCCGACGGGTACAAGATCGAACTGCTGGAAAGACACGGCCACTACCAGTAGATTCCAGGCTTCCGGCCGGAAAAGGCGACGGCCGCGAAAAGGTAGTCCACTAAACGCCCTCAGGAGACATCCCTTGAAAAAGACGACTGGCTCGTTCCTGGCCGCAGGCATCGCGTGCGCCGCGATGCTCGCGCTGCCCGCCCAAGCGCAGCAGAACATCGAGAAGCTCAAGCAGTTCAAGGTCGCCACGACCGACCTGAACATCCCGGTGGTGCCCCAGGAAGGCCGCAACGCCGAAGCCATACGGAACAACCTCAAGCGCATCAAGCTGCCGCCGGGCTTCAAGATCGAACTGTTCGCGATCGTGCCCGATGCGCGTCACATGGCGGTGGCGCCGAGCACCAACATGCTCTTCGTCGGCACGCGCAAGACCACGGTCTGGGCCGTCACCGACCGCAACAGCGACGGCGTGGCCGACGAGGTCAAGTCCTTCGCGCCCAGCCTGAAGTTCACCAACCCGAACGGCGTGTGCTGGACCAAGGACGGCTTCCTGATCGTCGTCGAGCACAACCGCGTGCTGAACTTCCCGGCCGCCGAGTTCTTCTACGAGGGCCCGGACGTCGCCGTCATCGAGGTGGTGCCGCAGGGCGGCCTGATCCCCGTCGAGGAGGAGAGCTTCAACCACGGCGCACGCACCTGCCGCGTCGACGACAGCGGCATGCTGCACGTCACGCTCGGCCAGCCGTACAACGTGCAGCCGAAGGACAAGGTCGCGCTGTACGAGAAGCTCGGCATCGGCGGCATGATCAAACTGAATGCCTTCGACGGCTCCAAGCGCGAGGTCGTGGCGCGTGGCGTGCGCAACTCCGTGGGCATGGACATCAACCCGAAGGACAAGACCGTCTGGTTCACCGACAACCAGACCGACGGCATGGGCGACGACACCCCGCCCGGCGAGCTCAACCGCATCACCAAGCCGGGCGAGCACTTCGGCTACCCGTTCATTCACGGCAACAACGTGCAGATCGCCGGCACCGCCGCGGCACCGGACCTGAAGGGCATGCAGCCGCCCGCCCAGTGGACCAAGCCGCAGGTCGAGTTCCCGGCGCACCAGGCGCAGCTGGGCATGACCTTCTACAACGGCAAG
>Ga0209172_10005817_pt1 | contig 14478 bp, 15 predicted proteins | sample LarsenN4metaG_FD_184113 | JGI IMG/M metagenome (GOLD analysis project Ga0209172, IMG submission 184113) | Hot spring sediment bacterial and archeal communities from British Columbia, Canada, to study Microbial Dark Matter (Phase II) - Larsen... ... | reverse complement strand
CCTCGAAGGCGCCTACCGGTTCGAGCGGTTCGTCCTGTTCATCGACGAGGTGCCGGTGGATCCGATCGGCGCGCCGGTCCCCATCCGCGTGCGCATGGACCAGGCGGAGGCGCGGGTCCCCCGGGAGCTGTGGACGACCTCCGTGCGGCAGGCGGCCCTGGAGGACTTCATCGGCCGGCGCTGGCACGAGGCCGCCCGCCGCGTCGGGCGCGCCCGCGGCGGCCGGGGCGGCATCTTCCTCGAGCCCGGGGGCCAGGCCATCCTGCCCCGGACCAACTGCGTGCTGACCGAGGACAGCGTCGAGGTCCGCGCGCATGTCGTGCTCCCGGCCGAAGGCCGCAAGGCGTCGGGCCGGCTCTCGCAGCCGTTATGGTTTGAAGACCTGGGCCAGGTGGCGGACGCCGCGCTGGTCTGTCCGCCGCACGCGGCGGAGGCCACGCGGCACGTGGAGGTGGCCGAGGACTACTCCGTCCTGCGCGGGCTCCTCGCCGAGCGCGGGCTCGTCGCCTTCATCGCCGACGGAGCCGTGCTTCCCCGCGACCCCGACTCCGACCGGCCTGCGCTCGCCCGCCTCGTGACCTTTCAGGCGCCGCCCGAGCTCAGCGTGACGCTGGAGACCCCGCACCGCGGCCCCGTCACGGGGCTCGGCATCCCGCGTGGAGTGACGGTCATTCTCGGTCCCGCGTTCTCCGGACGCAGCACCCTGCTGCGCGCCATCGCCGCTGCGGTCTATCCCCACGTGCCGGGGGACGGGCGCGAGTATTGCGCCGCCGTGCCCGACGCGGTGTGGATCGTCGCCGACGGCGGCCGGCGGATCGAAGGCGTCAACCTCACTCCCTTCATCGCCGCGCTCCCCGGCGGCGAGGATCCCACGCGGTATCACAGCCCGGCCGCGCCGGCGCTGGTCGCCGAGGTGGCCTCGATCGCCGAGGCGCTGGAGGCCGGCACGTCGCTGTTGCTCTTCGACGAGGACAGCACCGCCCCGCGCCTGCTCGCGCGGGATCCGCTGTGGCGGCATCTGCGGCCCGAGGGGAAGGAGGCGGCGACGCCGCTGGCGGATCTCGTGCGGCCCCTGTACGCCGAGAGCGGCATCTCGACGATCATCGCGGGCGGAACAGGGAGCAGCCTGCCCGCGGTCGCCGACACCGTAATCGGCATGGAAGCGTTCCATTTGAGCGTCATGACCCTGGCGGCGAAGGAGCTTTCCGCGCAGTGGCCCGCCGTGCGCGTGGCGGAAATCCGCGGGTTCGGCGGGACGCACCACCGCGTGCCCCTCGGCGACTCGGTTGCGTTCCTGCGGGGCCGGCGTCTCCGGCCCGAGGCCTCGGGCACGGATGCGCTATCCCTGGGACGCGATGCCGTCGACCTCCGGGCGCTGCCCCAGCTGGCCGACGCGGCTCAGGCCCGGGCGCTCGGAGCGGCGCTCGCCCTGGCAGCCGAGCGGGGCTACCTGGACGGGGCCCGCACGGTCCGCGAGATCCTCAGCGTGCTGGAGGCCGATCTCGCTTCCGAAGGACTCGATGTGCTGTCGCTGCGGGACTATCCGGTGGGCGACTACGCGCAGCCGCGGCGGCAGGAGATCGCGGCGGTGCTCAACCGGCTGCGCACACTCCGCGTGAAGAGCTAGCATCAGGCGGGGGCCCGATGGGACATCGCGGACTCAGGCGCTATCCTTTCGCTGCAAGTCACCCCAGCTCAGCGTGTCGGAAGGAGAGCCATCTCAATGGGAACGACCGGACGCACCGTGGTGGACCTGGACCTCCAGGCGCTTATCGCCGAGTTGAAGAAGGCCTACCTCGATGAACTCCTCGCGTCCCACTCCTACTGGATCACGTCAATCGTGGCGGAGGGGTGGCACGGAGAGGAACTGGCCGAGCACTTCAAAGAGGAGGCGGCGGAGGAGTTGGTCCACGCCGGAAAGCTGGCGACGCGCATCCTCGAGCTCGGCGGGGACCCCGTGGTCCATCCTGCGCAGTGGGAAGTTGGAGCCAACGCGCCCTTCACCGCTCCTCGGGCGAATTGGAGCGATGCGGACGGAATGGTCGCCGACCAGGTGAGCGCCGAGGCCGGAGCGATCCGAGCATACGCCCGCCTGGCGACGATGACGTTCGGCAAGGATCCGGTGACGTACGCCCTGGCCACGGAGCTCCTCGCCGATGAGGTCCGGCACGAGGAGTTCCTGGAGAGCCTGCTGGCGGGGAAGAAGGTCGCGGCCTAGCTTCCGATCCTGAGGCGGGCTGCCACTTCCCGGCTGATCGCGCGCTTCACGCCTTCGACGGTCACGGTCACCGGACCGTTGAACGGCGCGATCTCTTCCACGACGACCGCCGCTCCCGGGACGAGACCCTGATCCGCCAGGTAGACCAGCATTTCCGCGTCCTCTTCTGGGACTGACGCAACGCGAAGGGGCTGCCCCAACGGAACCTCGAGCAGTCCGCGGGTCATCGGCGCGTCCCCCCCCTCACCGGGGATGGGCAGCCCATGCGGGCACGTGCGCGGGTGGCCCAGCACCGCGGCCAGGCGCGCTTCAACCTCGTCGCTGATGACGTGCTCCATCTTGCAGGCTTCGTCGTACACCTTCGGCAGATCCAGCTTCAGGATGTCGGCGAGCAGCCGCTCGGCCAGCCGGAGCCGGCGCACGACCTTCGTCGCCTTGGCCAGCCCTGACGGGGTCAGCGCAAAGCCGTCGTCCGCCCCGCGCACGTAGCCCTGCTGCTCCAGCCGTCTCAGCATCTCGGAGGCCGAAGGCGCCGAGACCCCCATGAACTCCGCCACCTTGGAGACCGTGGCCGGGGGCACCGTCTCGGCGACGGTGAGCACCCCTTTGAGGTACATCTCCATTCGCTCGACGCGCGCGATGTCGTGTGTGGTCATGAGCGGCAGCCGGCGCAGATCCCCCGGAAGACTACTTCGTGGTCGGTGACGAGAAACCCGTGCCGCTGGTCGGGGGGGACCTCGAGCGGACCGACGTCCACGAACACGTCGCTGATCCGGCCGCAGCGCCGGCAGACCAGGTGGTGGTGTCTGCGGGGGTTGACGCAGAAGCGTTTGCTCCCCGTGCCCACCTCCAGCGACCGGACCGCCCCGATCTCTTCCAGCTCGTCGAGGACGGTGTAGACGGTGCGCAGGGAGAGGGAGGGCATGTCGCGCAGGGCCCGGACGTGGATGGACTCCGCCGACGGATGCTCCGCGCCCAGCTGCCGCACCAGCCGGAAGACCAGGCTCCGCTGAGGGGTGACCCGCAGGCCGCGGGCCCGCAGGAGGGACTCAACCGTCTCAGGTGTCATCGCGCGCGGCTACCAAACAACGATTGTTACCTCGCCGGGAACGGCCCTTCGGCGCCCGCATCAGACGCGGCCGCCGGCGCCGCGCCGCAGAGTCGGGCGGCGGCCTGAGGGCCGGCCTCAGGCCTGGAAAGGATTGACCGAAGGTCAAGAATTAGGATAGCCTAACGCCGGCCGGACCACAAGACGGGAGGCGACATGGCGGCGTCGGCGTTGATCACGCTCCGCGAGGGTCTGGAAGCCGCCCTCATCATCGGCATCATACTGGCCTACCTCAAGCGGACAGGCAACGGGGACCGGAGCTCAGCGGTCTGGACGGGCACGGTCGCGGCGCTGCTCCTCAGCGTGCTCGCCGGAGGGGCAATCTTCCTCACCGCCGGGGAGTTCACCGGCCGGGCGGAGGAGCTGTTCGAGGGCACGGCCATGCTCACCGCCGCCGGCGTGCTCACCTACATGATCTTCTGGATGCGCCGCCAGGCCATCAACATCCGGGCCCATCTCGTCGCGCAGGTCGATTCCGCGCTCGCCGCCGGCAGCCGTGTCGCGCTGGCGCTTCTGGCCTTCGTGGCCGTGGGGCGGGAGGGGATCGAAACAGCGCTGTTCATGTTCGCGGCGGTGAAGACCTCCGGGGCGGGGCCGGCCACGACGGGCGGCTTGCTTGGGGTGACGATCGCGGCCGTGCTCGGCTACCTGCTCTACCGCGGGACCTACCGCATGAATCTCCGCGCCTTCTTCAACGTGACGAGTGCGCTCCTGCTACTCTTCGCCGCCGGGCTGCTGGCGCACGGCATCCACGAGTTTCATGAAGCCGGTCTCATCCCGCCGGTGATCGAGCAACTGTGGGATATCAACTGGCTGCTCCCGGAGAGTTCCACGGTGGGCAGCTTCCTCAAGGCGCTGTTCGGCTACAACGGGAACCCGTCGCTGGTCGAAGTGCTGGCCTGGGCCGGCTACCTGGGCCTCATCGGCTGGGCCTACTTCCGCCCCGCGACCGCCAAGGAACTGCGTCCTCAGCGCGCGAACGCATAGCCCCATCCGGCACAGCAGCGACGATGCGGGGCGGACGCACGCCGTCCCCCGCACCCCCTCCGCGTGTATATGACCACCGAGCAAATTATGAGCCTGGCCCTCGAGATGGCGGGATTCGGCGCCGTCCCGGAGGACTCGGGGGTCCATGTGCCCGGATCCGGCATCCGCCGTGTGCTGTTCGGCGTGGACGTCGGGGCCGCGGAGCTGCAGCTGGCCCGGCAGCTGGGGATGGATCTCGTCCTGGCTCACCACCCGCCCGGCGTCACTCCCGACGAGTGGAAGGTATACCTCCGCCACGTCGAGTTCATGACCGCCGCCGGGGTACCCGAAGAGGCGGCGCGGGCCGCGGTCGCCGACCGGGTGGAGGCCTACCAACTGCGCGGGCAGATCGCGAATTTCGATCACACGCCCTCGGTCGCGCGCCTGCTCGAGATGCCGTACATGAACATCCACGCGCCCCTCGATGAGATCGGGCGGCGCCGCATGCACGACGCCGTGGCTCCGGTCCTGGCCCGTCCGGGAGCCACCGTGGAGGACGTGGCCGCCGCGCTGGGGGCGCTTCCCGAGATGCGCGCCGCGCCCACGCAGGTGCAGATCCTCCACGGGCGCGGATCGAACCCGGCCCGCCGGGTGGTTATCGCGCACGGGGCGCTGACCAACGGGGGCTACGCGGTTGCCCGCGCCTGCTTCGAGCACGGCGTGGACGTGGTGGTGTACATCCACATCGACGTCGGCGAGCTCCAGCGCCTGAAGGCGGACGGCCGGGGCAACCTCATCGTCACCGGGCATCTGGCCGGCGACTCGGTAGGCTTCACGCCGTTCCTCGCGGCGCTGCGCGCCCGCGGCCTCGAGGTGACGACGTTTTCCGGGGTGATCGAGCCTCCAGTTCCGTGACACGCGACGCCACAGTGTGGGGCGCTGGAAGTGGCCTTATTCTTCCCCTATGTTCCCCAATACTTCTTCTTGTTACTCACGCCGGCGGCGTTATAGTCCCTCAACTCGGCCCGGAACGAGTTGGCATAGCTCTGACAGGTCATCGAACAGCGAGGGATGCCGGCGGCGTTCAAATGGTGGCCGCACGGCACGCCTCCTGATGGTGAGCCCTCCTGATGGTGAGGCCCCTCCTGATGGTGAGCCCTCCTGATGGTGAGCGCTCCTGACGGTGAGCCCTCCTGATAGAATGGGGAGCGATGCCTCGCACCGGCTGGCTGCTCAACCTCATCGGCGGGATTACGCCGTACGCGAAGGCGTGGGATCTGCAGAAATCGCTCGTCCACGCGCGCCGGGACGGGGCCATCTCGGACGGGCTCATCCTCCTGGAGCACGAGCCGGTCTTCACCATCGGCCGGTCCACCAAGCCCGAGCATCTCCTCGTCCCCCGCGATCACCTGCGCGCGCAGGGGTTCGGCGTCTACGACATCGAGCGCGGGGGCAGCATCACGTATCACGGCCCCCGGCAGCTGGTGGGCTATCCCATCCTTCATCTGGGAGGCTACGGGGAGGACATCGTCGGCTACATGCGCCGGCTCGAGGAATCGCTGCTCCTCACGCTGCGGGCGTTCGGGATCGACGCCGGCCGCCGTCCGGGATTTCCCGGGGTCTGGGTGGGAGAGCGGAAGATCGGGGCGGTGGGCGTGGCCGTCAAGCGGAAGGTGACGATGCACGGCTTCGCGCTCAACGTCGATCCCGACCTGACGCACTTTGACCTGATCAACCCCTGCGGGCTCGGCAAGCCGGTGACGTCCATGGCCGGTGTGCTCGGCCGGCCCGTGACCCTCGCAGAGGTGGCGCCCGTGTACGCCGCGCAGTTCGAGGCCGTCTACGACCTTCGGCTCGCGCCGGTTACGTGGCGCGCGCTCGCCGATGCCTCTGAGCAGGCCCCGGCGGCCGCCTCTGAGCGGGTCCCGGCGGCCGCCTCTGAACGGGCCCCGGCGGCCGCCTCTGAGCGAGTCCCGGCTGTCGCCTCTGAGCGAGTCCCGGCCGCCGCCTCTGAGCAGGCCCCGGCCGTGGGCGGTTGACCGTGTCGGACCGGCGGTTCGAGACCCGCGCCATCCACGCCGGCCAGGCGCCCGATCCCTCCACCGGCGCCGTCATCCCGCCGATCTACCAGACCTCGACCTTCGCCCAGCGCGCCCCCGGCGAGCATCAGGGCTACGAGTACGCCCGCACCGCGAACCCCACGCGCAATGCGCTGGAGACCTGCCTCGCCTCGCTGGAGGAGGGCACCTACGGGCTGGCCTTCGCGTCCGGGATGGCGGCCATCACCGCCTGCGCGTATCTGCTCTCGCCCGGCGATGCCGTCGTGCTTCCCGACGACGTCTACGGGGGAACGTACCGGCTCTTCGTGCGCGTGCTCGCCCGCTACGGGATCACGCCGGCGTTCGTGGACATGACCGACCCCGAGGCGCTGGCCGGCGCGCTCGGATCCCGCACCCGCATGGTGCTCATCGAGACACCGACCAACCCCTACCTGAAGATCCTGGACATCGCGGCGATCGCCGAGGCGGCCCACACGCGGGATGCCCTCGTGGTCGTGGACAACACCTTCGCCTCGCCCTACTTCCAGCAGCCGCTGCGGCTGGGCGCGGACGTCGTCGTCCACTCCACGACGAAGTACCTCGGGGGCCACAGCGACGCGATCGGCGGGGCGGTCGTCACGAGCAGCCGCGAGGTGGCTGAGACGCTGCGCTTCCATCAGAACGCGGCGGGCGCCGTGCCGGGCCCCTTCGACTGCTGGCTGGTCCTGCGCGGCGTGCGGACGCTCTCCCTGCGTATGCGGGAGCACGCCGCCAACGCCCTGGCGGTGGCGGAGTTCTTGGCGAGCCACGTGCGCGTCGCGCGCGTGTACTACCCGGGCCTGGCCGATCATCCCGGCCATGCGGTGGCCCGGCGGCAGATGAGCGGGTTCGGAGGGATGGTTTCGTTTACCGTGCCGGGCGGGGCCTCATCCGCGCGGGCGGTGGCGTCGGCGGTCGAGGTCTTCACCCTCGCCGAGAGCCTGGGGGGCGTCGAGTCGCTGCTGGATCACCCGGCCAGCATGACCCACGCCAGCCTCGAGGGCTCTCCCCTGCAGGTGGATCCCGGGCTGCTCCGGCTGTCGGTGGGACTGGAACACCCGCAGGATCTCATCGACGATCTCGCCCAGGCCCTCGCGCGCCTCTAGGTTCGGGAATGCCGGCCCCTCGCACGGCGGTAGAGTAGGGAGTGACGTTTCAGGAGGCACCCGTATGGCCACGGTGTACGTACCGACGCCGCTTCGCCGCCTGACCGCCGGACAGGGCAAAGTGACCGTGCCGGGGGGGACGGTTGCGGAAGTGCTGGACGCGCTCGAGCGGCTGTTTCCCGGGACGGAGCGAGAGCTGCGCGACCCGGACGGCGGCGTGCGCGGGTTCATCAACATCTTCGTGAACGGGACGGAGATCCGCCAGCTCCAGGGCGAGCAGACCCGTGTGGGCGAGGCGGACGAGGTCTCCATCATCCCGGCCATGGCCGGCGGGGCCGCCCCGGCCGGCAGCGCCGTGCTCATCCACGACAGCGTGCTCGACGTGATCGGCCGCACGCCGCTGGTGCGGCTCCACAAGGTCGTGCGCGGCGTGCGCGCGGAGGTGCTGGCCAAGCTCGAGTTCCTCAACCCCGGCGGCTCGGTGAAGGACCGCATCGGCCCGGCGATGATCGAGGCGGCGGAGCATGACGGGCGGCTCCGCCCGGGGGGGACGATCGTTGAGGCCACGTCGGGGAACACGGGTGTGGGATTGGCCATCGCCGCCGCCGTGCGCGGCTACAAGACGATCTTCGTCATGCCCGACAAGATGTCGGAGGAGAAGATCCGCCTCCTGCGGGCGTTCGGCGCCCGCGTGGTGATCACGCCGACCGCGGTGGCGCCCGACGATCCGCGGAGCTACTACAGCGTCAGCCGGCGCCTGGCCGAGGAGACGCCGAACAGCTTCTACGCCAATCAGTATGCCAATCCGGCCAACCCCCGGGCGCACTACGCCGCCACGGGCCCGGAGATCTGGGAGCAAACCGGGGGACGGCTGGACATCTTCGCGGCGGCCCTCGGGACCGGCGGGACCATCTCCGGCGCCGGCCGGTACCTGAAAGAGCAGTCGCCGCAGGTCCGCGTCCTGGGCATCGACCCGATCGGCTCGGTGCTCCACGACTTGTACAAGACCGGCCGCATGCCTGAGGCGCACACGTACAAGGTGGAGGGGATCGGCGAGGATTTCCTTCCCGCGACGCTGGACTTCGCGGTGATCGACGACGTGGTGCAGGTGACCGACCGCGAGTCGTTCGCCATGACCCGCCGGCTGGTCCGCGAGGAGGGGCTCTTCTGCGGCGGGAGCGGCGGGGCGGCGGTCGCCGGGCTAGTGAAGGCGCTGCGCGCGCTGCCCGACGCCGGGGCCGGGCTGCGCGCCGTCGTCATCCTGCCCGACTCCGGGTCGCGCTACCTGTCCAAGATCTTCAGCGACGACTGGATGCGCGAGCACGGGTTCCTCGACCTGGATCTGGGGACGGTGGGCGATCTGGTGCGCTCGAAGGCCATCGCGCTCGTCACGGCGACCCGGCGGGACGCCATGAGTGACGTCATCGCCAAGATGAAGCAGTACGACGTCTCCCAGTTGCCCGTGGTGGACGACGGCCGTCTGGTCGGGATGATCTCGGAGGTGGACCTCCTCACGTATCTGCTGGAAGGGCTGCACCGCACTTCCGATCCGATCGAGCCGATCATCGATCCCGCGCCCCCGGTGGTGGATCCCGGGGCGGCGGTGGAGTCCCTGGCCGACGTGTTCCTGGCGGCGAACGCCGCCGTCGTCGTCGACCGCGGCATGGTGGTCGGCATCGTCACCAAGATCGACGTCATCGATCATCTGGCGAAGCGGGTGCGGGCGTGAGCCACGACGAGCGGCTCACGCCCGCCACCCTCACGCTTGCGGGGCAGACCCTGCCCGACCTGCGTATCGTCGCGCGCGAGGCCGTGCACCTGCATGAAGACGCGGATCCGGCCCGCGTGGACCGGCTGGCCCACCGGCTGCGCGCGGACGGGGCGCTGCGGAATCCTCCGGCGGCCGCGCCGCTGCCGGGCGGAGGGTTCGTGGTGCTGGACGGCGCCAACCGCACCAGCGCCCTGGCCCGCCTGGGACTGCGCGTGCTGCCCCTGCAGGTGGTGGATTACGACGACCCGGCCGTCCGATTAGACGTCTGGCGGCACCTCATCGTGGAGCCGCTGGACTTCGCGGGGCTGCTGCGGGCGAGGGATCTGCACCCCGTCGAGATGTCGGCATCGGAAGCCGCCGAGGCCGCGGACGAGCGGACGATCGCGGCCTACCTCGTGACCGGCGACCGGGCGCTGGCGGTGCCCCGGTCACCCGACCGGCGGCTGTCCACGATCCTCTCCCGGGTGGTGGAGGCCTACAAGGGACGGGCCCGGATCTACCGCGTCCCGACCAGCGACCTGGAGGCGCTGACCCACGCCTACGGGACGATCGCGGCGGTGGTCGTGTTCCCGCAGCTGACGAAGCGGGATATCGTGGAGATCGCGGCCTCGCCGGCGAAGCTGCCCACCGGCGTCACGCGGCATCTCATCCCCGGCCGGGCGCTCCGCGTGAACGTCCCCCTGGAGGCGCTGGCGCGGGATGAGGATCTGGAGGAGCGGAACCGCTGGCTGGCCGGCCTGGTGCGGCAGAGGCTGCTGGACCACAGCGTCCGCCACTATCCGGAGGGTGCGTTCCTCTTTGATGAGTAATGCGCGCGGAGGGGAGAGAGTGAGGGGGGACGGCGCGCGTCCGTCCCCCTTCGTTGGGTCCGACGCCGTGTTCAGCTTGTACCCGGCGCCGCCCCTGACACCCTAGTGTCCACCGTTCTGGAGGAGATCGGGCACACCCCGATCCTCCGTCTGACCCGCATCGCTCCCGACCTGCCCGAGGCGGTCGAGGTCTACCTCAAGGCCGAGTGGTTCAACCCCGGGGGGTCCGTGAAGGACCGGAGCATCCTGCGCGTCATCGAGGACGCCGAGCGCGACGGGCGCCTCACGCGGAACCGGATCATCCTGGACTCCTCGTCGGGGAACGCCGGCATCGCCTACGCCATGATCGGCGCCGCCAAGGGCTACCGGGTGCGGCTGTTCGTGCCCGAGAACGTGAGCGCGGAGCGCAAGGCGATCCTGCGCGCGCTGGGCGCCGAGGTGGAGTACACCGACCCGCTGGAGGGCTCCGACGGGGCCATCGTCGCCGCGCGGGCGCTGGCCGCGTCCGATCCCGAGCGGTACTTCTTCGGCGACCAGTACAACAACCCGAGCAATCCCCGGGCCCACTTCGAGACCACCGGCCCGGAGATCTGGGCACAGACCGGCGGGCGCGTGACCCACTTCGTCGCGGGCCTCGGCACGAGCGGGACGCTGATGGGGGCCGGGCGCCGGCTGCGAGCGGCCAATCCCGCGGTGCAGATCGTGGCGGTGGAGCCCGACAGCGGCATGCACGGGATCGAGGGGCTCAAGCACATGGCGTCCGCGATCGTCCCCGGGATCTACGACCCGTCGGCGCACGACCACGTGATCTCCGTCCGGACGGAGTCGGCGTACGCCATGGTGCGGGCCCTGGCCGCCGCCGAGGGCCTGCTCGCCGGGCAATCCACCGGGGCGGCGCTGGTGGGGGCGCTGGCCGTGGCGCGCACGCTGCGCGAGGGCGTGGTGGTGGCCATCGGTCCGGACGGCGGCGAGCGGTACCTCTCGACGTCCACCTGGGCGGCGGACGGGTCGCCGGCCCCCGACGACGGCTTCGTCCGCGTCCGCACGGACCTCGTCCGCCTTTCCTTCCAGAGGCGGTTCTGCTATACCAGAGGCGTAGACGGGGTCGTGCTGTCGCGCGACCATCTCGCGTCGGTGCTGGCCCAGGCCCGCGAGGAGGCGCCGCTGGAGTGCTGCGGGCTCCTGCTGGGTCGCGGGCGGCGGGTGGAGCGGGTCTTCCGGGGCACGAACCTGGACCGCAGCCCCGTGACCTACAACATGGACCCGCAGGAGCTGTTCCGGGCCCATCGCGAGATGGAGGCGCAGGGCCTCGATCTCGTGGCCATCTATCACTCGCACCCGCGGACGCGGGCGTACCCGTCGAGCACCGACGTGGCGAAGGCTACGTATCCCGACGCCGCCTACCTCATCGTCTCGCTGCAGGACGCGTCGGCGCCGGACGTGCGGATGTTTCGCATCCAGGACGGCAGGATCAGCGAAGGGATCGTGATCGTGGAGTGAAGGTCAGTACGCGGGCGGAGTACGGACTGCGGGCGCTGATGGACCTCGCCTCGCATTACGGCGAGGGACCGGTGCAGAGCCGCGACATCGCCGCGCGCCAGGGGCTGCCCGAGCCGTACCTCAACCAGCTGATGACCGCACTGCGGCGGGCCGGCCTGGTCAGCAGCAAGCGCGGCCCGGCCGGCGGACACGCGCTGGCCAGACCGCCGGAGGCCATCAGCCTGCGGGAGGCCTTCGACGTGCTGGAGGGCAGCACCGCCCCGTGGTGGTGCGTGGAGACCGCCGAGCCCGACTGCATCTACGCGGCGGGCTGCAGCCTGCGGCCGGTCTGGCAGGCGATCAACGGGGCGATGGCGCAGGTGCTGGGCGGGATCACGCTGGCCGACCTGAGCCATCCAGGCGCCCCCGCCGCGCTGGCGGCCCCGTCAGGAGTGCCGGCGGCGCCGCCGTTCGTGCGGCCCCGTCCGGAATCCCGCTAGCCGGTTCCCACACGCCCCGGGATCCGTCGTTCGATTGGGCCTGCCGTCTTCCTCCGCGTAATCCGGTGGACGCATCCGCAGGGGCTTGAGGGCGCCGGGGGGACTCCGGTCCGCCTCGGTGCTAGAGTGGGAATGCGGGGCCGCGCAGCGGGCGTTGATGCGTGCGGCCTCCATGGGAGCACTGGTGACCGTCCAATCACGACCGCCGGCCAGCCAGGAAGACCGCGAGCGGTTCGAGCTGCTGGTCGGGGAACACCTCGACGGGCTGTTCGGCGCGGCCCTGCGCATGACCCGGAACCGCACCCGCGCGGAAGATTTGCTGCAAGAGACCTTCCTCCGGGCCTGGCGCTCGTTCCACACCTTCAAGCTGGGCACGAACGTGCGGGCCTGGCTCTACCGCATCCTCATGAACGCCTACATCGACGGCTACCGGAAGAGCGAGCGCGAGCCCGAGATCGTGGACCAGGAGGACGTGGACGAGTTCTACCTCTACTCCAAGGTGCACGAAAGCGACGACTTCCGGCGGGCGGGCAACCCCGAGGAGGCGCTGCTGAACAGCCTGATGGACGCCGACGTCAAGGGCGCCCTGGACAGCCTCCCCGAGGCGTTCCGCAACGTCGTCATCCTCGCGGACATCGAGGGGTTCTCCTACAAGGAGATCGCGGAGATCCTGAGCATCCCCATCGGGACGGTGATGTCCCGGCTGCACCGGGGCCGCCGGCAGCTGCAGGTGAAACTCTGGGACTACGCCCGCCGCGCGCACTACGTCCAGGACGACCGCGACTCGGGCCCGTCCAGGGCGGCGGAGGGCAGCCGATGACCGAGCTCGACTGCGAGCAGGTCCTCGAGCAGGTCTGGACCTACCTCGACGGCGAGATGACCGAGGTCGAGTACCTGGAGATCCGCGCCCACGTGGCGGAGTGCGAGGGGTGCGGTGACAAGTACGAGTTCCAGCGCCGCCTCCTGGCCCTCATCGAGGCGAAGTGCCGTGAAGGCGTCCACGTCCCCGGCGCGCTCAAGCAGCGGTTGTTCCGCCTCCTCGAAGAGTAGATCGCGAACTAGCCCACCAGGGTCTTCCCACATCCGCGGCGGTCCGCTATCATTCGCATCGAGCGGGGGGCAGGAGGTGCGAGGTGCCTGCCGTCCGCGTCCTCATCGTCGACGACCACCGCGTCGTCGCGGAAGCCCTGGCCAGAGTCCTGGCCGCCGACCCCGCCATCGAGATCGTCGGTCTGGCCTCCTCCGGCCCCCACGCCCTGGCCCTGACCCGCACGCTTCTTCCGTCCCTGGTCCTCATGGACATCGGACTGCCCGGGATGGACGGCGTCGAGGCGACGTGGTCGCTGCGGCACCAGCACCCCCACATCCCCGTGCTCGTGCTCACGATGTTCGATCAGGAGATCTACGCGCTGGAGGCCCTGCGGGCCGGCGCCGCCGGCTACCTGCTCAAGACCGCCTCGGCCGCCGACCTCTGCGCCGCCGTGCGCGCCGTGGCCGCCGGAGGTCGCCTGCTCGACCCGCGGGTGTCGCTCGCCGCGCTGCCGCGGCCGAGCGGGCGGATCCCGGGGCCCTCGCCGCTCTCCCGGCGTGAGATCCAGGTCATCCAGGAGGTGGTCGCCGGCCGCGACGTGGCGGCGATCTCGGCGGCGCTGCACCTCAGCCCGCACACGGTGCGGAACCACCTCAAGTCGGCGTACCGGAAACTCGGCGTGCACACCCAGACCGAGGCCGCGGTCCACGCGCTGCGGCGCGGGCTGGCCAGGGCGTGAGGGACGCGATGCTGGCGGCCGTGCTTCCGGTGGTCCTGGAAGGGGAGATCCGTCTCCTCCCGCTCAGCGAAGTGCTGTATTGCTACGCCGACGCCGACCGCACGCTGGTGGTGACCCCGCAGGGAGAGCTCCCGACCCGGGGCACCCTGGCGTCCCTCGCCGCCCGGCTGGAGCCCGGGTTCTTCCGGTCGCACCGGGCCTATCTCGTCAACCTCGACCACGTGCGCGCCGTGATCCCCTGGACGCGGAACGCCTACAGCCTGGCGCTGGAGGGCCGGAAGGAGGTGCCGCTGAGCAAGTACCGCGTCAAGGCGCTACGAGACCTTGTGGGATGGTGACGGCGACAGGCGTTGCCTGCTATCGGTTGGCCTGTATCCGGACGGGGGACGCCGACGCGTCCCCTGCCTGCTGTGCGGCGACCTTCTCCTTCTGCTCCATGATCGAAGACGAGTGGCCGGGGAAGGCGGAGGCGGAGGGGTTGATATAGGTAACGGCGTTGTTCACCGCCGTGGCGGCTTCGCCGAAGCCGGTGACGATGAGCTTGAGCTTCCCGGGGTAGACGGCGATGTCGCCCGCGGCGTAGATCCCGGGGAGGTTGGTCTCCATCCGCGTGTTCACCACGATGGAGTCGTCCTGGATGGTCAGGCCCCACTCACGGATCGGGCCGAGGTTGC
>Ga0209172_10005813_pt1 | contig 14486 bp, 10 predicted proteins | sample LarsenN4metaG_FD_184113 | JGI IMG/M metagenome (GOLD analysis project Ga0209172, IMG submission 184113) | Hot spring sediment bacterial and archeal communities from British Columbia, Canada, to study Microbial Dark Matter (Phase II) - Larsen... ... | reverse complement strand
TAATACTACAGAGGCTAAGTTATATTTGTAACTAACTATACTTGTCCGTTTTGATTTGACGGTTGTTATAGTTTTGGACTGATTATTGGTTTTTTTACGGGTATCTACGCTTGGTGCAAGAAATGAGTAACCAAGTGTTATTATTGTCAGGAAATTCATTGACTTTCATATTTATATATACTCCTCATTTATATATACTCCTCAAATTCAAAATCAGACTATTTTGGTTTACATTCAGCAATTAGCTGAACGTAATCTTGTAGCAGTGCTACACATCGGAATCCAATAGTTTCTATTGGTTGTTCATAAGAGAAGAGCTTGCGTGAATTTGAAATAATTTGAATGTACGATTCTAATTTGCTGTTTTTATGACATCCACCAGTTTGAACCCATCGATTTTCTTCCTCACAGTAGACAACTTCAATAATATTTCCCACTATGTCACATACACCTAGTGAATTTTGAGGAGGAAATTGATAGATAGATGTCGGTTCAGGCGATAAATGATATTTAGATATAACATTAGGATTATTCGACCAGTATTCTTTATGGTTGCAGCGTTGTTCATCAAATTCATTTCCCCAAGGATAAATAGTTATTGGTTCAATACCACCACTCGCGGCTAAACACCATTGCTGTAATGTTGGGAGACTTTTATGAAAGCTTTGTGCATAGTTATGTGCATCTTGTATTGATACATCTGTAACCGGACAGTTTCCTGCTTCTGGCCAATTATGACGTATCCAAAATGATTTCCAGTTTAGTTCGTTTTTATTTAATCTCAAATGAGCCATATATTGAAATGCGGTTACTGGATATTTATCTACATAAAACCAATTATGATTTTGAGGTTTAACTAAAAGCATTACTTTGCCATCAATCCACCTTATTACATCTGGATATTTATCAATAGTGTCAGGGGGTGGCTGAAAAGTAGAAGGTGGATCACAAGATTTTGGAGATTCTTGTATATTTTGAAGTTCTGATTCTATTTTTTGAAGTTCTGTCTCTATTTTATTGATTTCCTCTTTTGATTCTTTAATTTGGCGTTCTAATTTGAATTTTGTACTAGGATCATTTTCAAGAATAAAAGCATTTTCTAGTTTGGTTAATTTATCTTGTTCTTCATCCCACCTTGACTGGAGGCTTGCTTGTTTTTTTCTTAATCGATATTTCTTGAAGTTTGATATTTTCAACGTCGAAGTATCTACAGATGAACCCCAATCTCTAGATATCGTTTCACTATATTTGACTTGAATAGTAGGTAATACAAATTGGGTTAAAGTCTCATCTCGTGACCAAGATTTTTCATCTGTGTTTGGAGACTTAGCAATCTCAAGTTCATCTTCTGCATTTTTTACAATAATGGTTTTTGTATTTTGTAATAAATCATTATTTTTCAATCGATTCACATACTCATAAAGCTCTTGAACAGAAATTATTCCATCACGATTTTGATCCGCATTACCATAAAGACCATTTAATAAACAATTGGTAAAATCTGACACTGATGTATTGGGGAAGTTGACACCACTAGAGGAGTGTAAAATGAGCAATCCCGGTATAGATTGAAATTTATTTTCTAGATTATTATTAAGAATATTTTCTCCATAAATAAAGCAACAATCCCAAATAAGTACCTTATTTTTTGCTTTATATGACTGAAGAATTTGATAAATTTCTTCTAATGAAACTGCTGTGTTATCTTGTGATTTTCTGTTACCTTGTGGCAATTGGCTATCAACAGTTGCAAGATAAATATGTGTATCAGATTGTGTTATAACAAAACCATATCCAGAAAAATATACGAAAGCTAGATCATCTTCTTGGCAGTAATTACGGAATTCAGAAATATTATCTAGCATATCTTGTTGAGTAGGATTAAGAAGACTTTCAACTTCAAAACCGCCTCTATCTGGATCGCTTAAAACACTATTCAAATTGTCTAGATTTAATTCTACACTTGGTAAGTCAGGCAACCCTGCACAATTTTGGCGACTAGTTTGGTAGTTGCTCACCCCAATTAATAAGGCTTTCTTACTCATAGCTTGATATATCTAAATACTTTTTTAAAAGTTAGTTAGTAGGATGCATCAGTATGAGGATTTTCTTGGTGTAGTTAGAGTCTGTTGCACTGACACACCCTACATATTGAATATCTATTCATCTAAAAGTTTCCTATATCTCAATGGCTATCGTCAAATTGACGACATCTTAATACACCAAATAGAAGATTTGTTGACTAAAATTAATACTGTCTTTTTAGAGTCTGTCTATAACCATCTCCCAAACTTTATTATTTATTAATGAGAGAATTTAAGAATAAGTATGAACTTGTTCTTAAACTTATCTGGTATTGCTCATTCCCTGCAATAGATAGTTAAAGAAAATTCATCAATTGGTATTGCAATTGTATGGTAATTCCAGAGAGATAAAATCAGATTTCTGGGATTAAAAAAGCTCTTGTCTAATAGATAATACCAAATAGACGTGAACAAATTTACCCTCACCAATTGGTGATATGGATTGCTATGTATGTATGTAAATAAATTTGAATTGTACGGTTGGCGATCGCACACTTGATTAAGTGCATATCAATTTGATTGATGGTTAGATGTTGGCAATTTAGTCAAGGAAATTTTGGGGAATTTGGTATAAATTATGAACGTTGCTTGCTTGACAATTAAAGAACTTACTGAAGTTGTGGGGGGTGGAATTACTCCTCGGATGGTGCGACATTACCATGAATTAGGTTTGTTACCACAGCCTCAGCGATCGCCCAGCAACTATCGTCTCTACACTGAACAAGATGTGATGAGGCTCAAAAGAATTGTAGCTTTGAAACAACAAGGCTTTCAACTCAATCACATTCGCCACATTTTGGAATTAGAACCAGAAGCAGATACCAATCATCATTTAATTGCACAGTTGCAGCAGCAATATCGTGCAGTGATCCAACAAATTGTCCAACTCCGACAAACAGCTTCAGCTTTAGAAGGATTATTGGGACGCGATCGCCATTGTCAAATTATGCAAGCCGAAGTCCTAGCACATCTGAAGTTACTAGATGTGGAAACCCAAACCGGATTAGGTGATTTAGCAAAACTGTGGAGTGGTTTAGATGCAGAAGTTCACACCCACTCAGAAGTTTTTACCGAATCTTTGCAAAATTTGCTTCCTGACTTATCAAACCGTTCCGAGATAGAACAACATTTGATTTCGCAATTAGTTTTGGCCTGTGGTGATGTAAGTTTGGTGTCTTTTGTACGGATGAGTCAAGATGCGATCGCGGCTAGTCGTGATGCTCTGGCTGCGGGTTGTGAGATTGTAGTTGATATCCCTACAATTGCAGCGGCTTTAGACCAAACAAGATTAGCTCATCTGGGTTGTCGAATCACAACTTTAATTGATAACCCCCACATTACCACTGCCACAGAAGCCGAATTAGAATTTTGGCAGCATCAGCAATGGCGACAAAAATTAGAACAAGTTAGCCTTGGCTGCATCTTCATCATTGGTTATGCACCTTCAGTATTACTAGAAGTCTGCAATGCCATTCATCAGCAAAAAATTCAACCGTCCTTAGTCATTGGAATGCCCATTGGTTTTAGTCATGCTCCCGCCGCCAAGCGGCAACTTACGCAACAAAAGTCATCTTTTATCACAATTGAAGGGACAATTGGTGGAGGCTTACTAGCGGCCACTACTCTGAATTCCCTAGTTGAGTCATTGATTGCCAAACCCGATTGTCATTGCTATTTGGGTAAATCTTAATACTGCCATCTCTACTTTTTAGTTTCTTTGACTCTGATAGACTATGTAAGTTTGGTTGTGGTAGGCGATCGGCATCTAAGTTTTTGTTTACCAATCAGATCTGAGAGATTGTTACTAATTGCTAATTTTCATGATTTAGTAACTTTTTTGTTCGCTATAATCTAGAGTTTTATATGCTACTAGTTATTTTTCATGAATCTTAAGTATTTGATGATACTAAATAAAAATATTCGGAGACGGAGAAGAAAATTGACACCAGATGTATAATAAGCGCGTCTCCTCCTGTATCAAAATATGAATTTCAGACTGGTCGGCTTTCTGTTTCCTGTACCTTGACGAGCGGCATATGTGGCAACAAGACAAACAAGATAGTGGGATAGTCCGTCTGGCATTATTGCTAGCCTTAACTACCTCTCCCGTAGCAACCAACTTTTTGATGTCGGCCCCTGTGCTGGCGCAATCTGGAACTGAAACCCCCTCGTTTCCATTGCCACAAACCGTGGCAGGTGGAACTACCTTGCGGGTAGATGATTCTAGTGGCTTTGCTGCCTTTAATCGCAACTTGCAACAGGGTTTTGAGCAACAGTTTTCTGGTACAAAGGTGGAAGTGTCTGCCAATGGTACGGAAGCAGCACTAAAGGCTCTGTTAGATGGACAAATCGACCTAGCAGCAATTGGCCGAGGTCTTACTCCACAAGAGAAAGCTCAAGGTTTGGAACAAGTCCGCTTGCACAGAGAAAAGATTGCGATCATTGTAGGAACAGACAATCCCTTTCAAGGCAGCCTGACAGATAGACAGTTTGCCAGAATCTTTCGGGGCAGAATTACTAACTGGTCACAAGTAGGAGGCGTAAGCGGTAAGATTCGGGTGATTGATCGCCCAGATAATAGTGGTACAAGGGAAGCACTAAGTAATTACCCAGTGTTCCGGGCTACTAAGTTTGCCACAGGCGCGACAGCTACTCAAACAGCACAGGATGACACAGTAGAAATTGTCAAACAACTGGGTAAGGACGGAATCAGTTATGCTAGAGCCAATCAAGTCTCAAAACTACCTGGTGTGCGTGTCCTGAAGTTACATGACACCTTACCAGATGATCAGAAGTATCCTTTTTCTCAGCCTTTTGTTTACGTTTACAAAAAAAATCCTAATCCTGGTGTAGCGGCTTTTCTGGGATTTGCTTTAGCATCTCAAGGACAGCAAGCAATAGAAACAGCTAGAACAACTGAAGCAGAAGCGATCGCCAAAGGTGAATCATCCGCATTTTTAACAGCTACTAATCCCGCTAGTACCCCTGAGTCTACGCCAGCCACTTCTGTTTCTCCCACCACAGCAGCCACAGCCGCTGCTACCACTCCCCCCTCAGCTGAAGCTACTCCGACTACAGGCACTACAGCAGAGACTTCTGCTCCTTTTTTACAAAGTAATAATAGTTCTACAGTAAATAATATTACTCAGCCAACAGTAGTAGCACCACCAGAAAATCCTCAAACTGATGGTAGAAACTTACTGTGGTGGTTGTTGTTACCTATAGGTGCGATCGGTGGATCATTATTGTGGTTTATGCGGCGGTCTTCGCCGCGTACAGAAGAGACTGACTTAGATTCAGTCAATAATGCAGCCGTGGCAGATCCCTCTCAAGACAGTATTTACCCTGTAGGAGATAGCCCCAGCAAGCAAAATCCTAATATTAAAGACAAAGTCAGCCAGTTTTCCCTACCTCTACCACCAGAATTAGAGCAGTCCCCTTGGGATATGGAAGCACCAGCAGCTATTGTGAATACTTCCTATCCGCAAATTGTAGACACTCCTCAGAAAGAAGATGTCACTCCTGAGAGTTCAGAAGTGGTCTTAAATGAACCAAATATTGGGGAGGAAGTTACGGCAACTCCAGAAGCAGAAACCGCCATCTGGGCTGTGACAGAAGAACTAGAAACTACAGATGAATTATCCGCACCAGTTGATTTGTCAGATGTTATTCCCGATGATGTTAGTGCTGAATTACCCCCACCGGAGACTAGCAATATCGAGTCTATATTTGCCCAGCCAGAAGCTACTACTGAATTAGGAGATGAAACATCAGTCACAGATGCACTGGCCGATTTGCCAGATATCACCCCTGATAATTTAGATACGGCAGATGAGCAGATAGCCTGGGGCGATGAAACTCAACCTGACGTAAATAATATTGATATTGGTTCACTATTTGACGAACCAGAAGCTTCAACTGAGTTAGTTGATCCCGGAGTGTCTAGCGATGTTGGGGAAGATTTATCCAGTTTTATACCGCAGTTTGCCGAAATTCCAGAAGATGCTCTTAATTTAGTTGCAGATGAGGCTGAACCACCTGAACTGGAGATACTGGAGGATACAAATGATACTCCTCCCATTAATTTAGCAGCCTTAGCTGGCGGTGCGGCAGTCATAGGTGCGGGAATTGGGGCTTTGGCCAGTATTGATGGGACGCAGGACACTCACCAAGCAGAAACACAAGCAACAGATACCACAGTGGAAAATTTACCAACGGTGGATACAATGTCTGACAACATTCAAAATACTGATGAAGATAGCAGTATTGTTTTAAGACCTCGTAGTGCAGAGTGGGCTTACGTTTCCTGGTATATTTCTCAGAGCGATCGCCAGCAAATACAACAAGATGCTGTTTCAGAATTAGCATTGCGGCTCTATGATGTGACTGAGATTGACTTGAGTTATCAAGAACCTTCTCTAGTGCAACAGTATAAATGTGACTCAGCAACCAGTGATCACTATGTATACATTCCAGCGAGCGATCGCAATTACATGGTAGAAATTGGTTACGTTACAACTGGCGATCGCTGGGTCAGAATCGCCCAATCCGAGGTTGTACGCGTTTTCAGCCGTCCGCATACAACCAATCTAGTTGCAGATGTTGCAGTCATAGATGAAGAAAGTCAGATTTCCTTCACACCTCGCACTCCTAAATGGGCTTATGTCTCTTGGGAAATTTCCGAGATGCGCCAAAAAACACTGCGGGAGGCTAGTGTTTCTCAGTTAGCACTAAGACTGTATGATGTCACTAACATTGACCTGAGTTATCAAACTCCCCAGTTAGTACAGCAATATGAATGTGAAGAAATCATTCGCGATCGCTATATAGCCATTCCCCATAGCGATCGGGATTACATGGTAGAAATTGGCTACATTGCTGATGGGGAACGTTGGGTATTCATAGCCCGTTCCGCTAATGTCCATGTCTTCAGTCGCCCTCATGGGGACTTTTGGTTTGTTGCTGATGCAGAATTAATTATCCACGGAGCAACAGAACCAGGTGCAACAGTCAATATTGCTGGTAAACCTGTCACACTCAAATCAGATGGTACATTCCATTTACGTGTTCCCTTCTCTGATGAGTTAATTGAGTACCTGATTACTGTATCGGCTGCTAATGGTAAACAAACTACCAGTCTGCACAAGAAGTTTTCTCAGGAAACCGTGGACAGTTAGTCAAAAGCGGCAGGAGAAAGGGATAAGATATGAATTCTATTCCCTATTCCCCTGACTTATCTTCTTGGGTTAATTCTAGATAGATATGCTCTAAACGCACATTTTGACGGGAAATTGACTCTATTTCTATACCTGAAAATTTGTCAATAATCTCGGCTAATTCTAGGGTTTTTGGTAGCAAAAAAGCTAACTCATTACCATAATATCTATAAGTAAAACCATAGTCTTGAGCGCGAGCGATCGCAACTTTTTCTGCTGGGGTTCGCATCATAACTATTGTTTGCGCTGGAATTAAATTGCGTAATTCTGCTAAATTCCCTTCTACTAAAATTCTGCCATGTTTCAGAATGCCTATTCTGTCACATAATCTTTCGGCTTCATCTAATAAATGTGTCGTCATTAAAACCGTAACACCCTGACATTTGAGATTTTTAATTAATTCCCAAATTTCATATCTAGCTTCAATATCTAATCCTGTGGTTGGTTCATCAAGAATAACTAATTTAGGCTGATGTACTAAAGCCACTGCAATATTTAAGCGGCGTTGCATTCCTCCACTTAATGTTTCTACAGGACTTTTAGCTCTATCTAATAAATTTACAGATGCAAGTGCTTCTTTAACTAGCTTTTGGCGTGTGGTTTTATTTAAACCGTAAATATCAGCAAAAAAGTTTAGATTTTCTTCACAGGATAATGTTTTGTATAATAAATTTTCTTGTGGTGCAACACCAATAATTTTTTTTGTATCTTCTGAAATAGATTCATGATTAATTTTAATTTCACCACTATCAGCTTTAAGCAAGTTACAAATAATATTAATTATCGTGGTCTTTCCCGCACCATTTGCACCTAATAATCCGTATACCTCTCCTTCACTAATTGCCAAATTTATATTTTGAAGAACCTGATTATCTCGATAAGACTTATTTAAGTTAGTAATTTTTAGCATATAGGATTCGTTTTATAAACTTCTTTCTGCAATTAACATCTGTCTATAACATAACCATCCCCCTAGAATCATAACAATTGTAAAGCTTAATAAAAATCTAAAATTTCCTGCTATTTCATTCATGGTTTTACTTTGAGAAGAAACAGCTACAAGAGCCTCATTCATATGATAAATAGGGTTAAATCTTGCAATATTAATCAGAGTTTTAGGAAATAAACTAGCAGGTAAAAATGCTCCACCTAAAATTAATAAAGGAACACCAAAAGCTGCCACCAAAGCATTCACATCTTCAATCCGTCGTGCTAATTGTGTACCTAAAATAAACCCTAAGCCGACATAAGCAGCGATGCTCATCAAAATAATTGTTAGCCCTAATAAAACAGAGCCATTAAAAGTCGCCCCCCAAAAAGTCGCAATTGTATAAATTAAAATAGTTTGTCCGATACCAATGCAACTATGAGCCAAAAAAATTCCTAAAAAATAAGATGTACCGCTTAAAGGAGATAGAAATAAACGTTTTATAGTTTGCTGTTCTCTTTCTGCAACTATAGTGGCGACAGTTCCACCCAAACAACTAAAAAATAACGCTGCACCTACTAAAGTTGAAGGTGCAGCATAAGCGAAAGCATCAGATAATGGTAATTCGGCTCTTTCTGCCAAAATATATCCACTGAGAATTAACACTGAAATAGGAAATATACTCCAAAAAATTAAACTGCGACGGCGACGGAGTAATTCAGTTAAAATGCGTCGAGCCACAGCTATAGTTTCACGCCAATATTTCATAAATTATTGATAATTGAATCAATGTAGATAATATAGACTATAAAAGCTTTTATATTTATTTTTACAATTTTATTAATTAATGAGAATTGTTTAAGCAAATCAAATATGATTATCAGCATGGTTTGGTTCAAACCAAAATCCACACTCAACAACTGATACTAAATGACTGACCGTGATTGTCTTGAGTTTTCCATAATGCTGGCGATAATACAAATTAAAAATTTGAGAAAATAAATGCGGTTCTTCATAAAAATAACGATAAAAAACAAAGCCTTGCCAATCTATATCAAAGTATTCAGAAATTTTATAAAATATTTCCTCAACTTCATCACCATCTATTTTTAGGTCTTCCCGCAGTCGTGTATTAAGGGAAATCTCATCAGTTGGTATACCCAACTGATGACTCATAATTAACCTGAGTTCGGGATAAGAAATCCTCGAAACCCTTGAGTTCTCGTTGTTCGGTCTGAAGCTATGTTTTCATCTATTCTCAATAAAGCATGTTGTTGAGATTAATCTCATTTGTGAAACTTAGTGACAAAATGATTCCACTTTAATCGCTTCTTTTATCACTTAGATTTTTGCTCAATCCTTACAGAATAAGCTTTTGAGCTTCTGGCTTAACCCGAACTCAGGTTAATTACTACAAGTTGGTTAAATATATCTGCAAACATCATCAGCTGACTATCGATAAACTAAACAACCTTTAAATCATTGACTAAGTTAGGGAGAGCATTTAAAAAATGAGAGCAAGCTAGACCTATGACTTTAGCAGCTAAAGCAGCATCCGCTTCTTCCAGGAAAAACCACGCTCCTCCCTTAAATCCTAGCCATCTATGTACTGAAATGGGATTTGAGAACACTATTCTTTTCTTATAAAAATCTTCTTTAGTCAATAGATTTACACCGTCAGGTAACAACCCTAACATATGTGAATAAGATAAACCAGCAGAGTCTAGAGAAACTAAAGTTGACATAGCAAACCTATTTTCTGTTATTGTCCTATAACAAATATGATTTTTCTCTTGTTCGGCTTTACCAAGGATGGGATTGAGTTCTGTAATCACCATTTCCCTTAACTTTTTCACGCTTAATCTTAAGAAATTTTTATTTATATAAAAAACCTCATGTAATTTTGATTTGTAGTGAGGGAACATTCTCTTTTTTTGATGAAATCTATATAACAAAAACTTTTCTTCTAGAGTTAAATCAATATCGCTCAACTCTCCTGAGAGTTTATATGAATTTTTAGTAAGAGCTACAAAAATTTTAACTTGGATATTTTCGGGAAATAAACTTAGTACCTCCAAAGTATGATTAACGCTTAGATCATTCATGATTTTTAGAAAAGGAAAATGATTACTGGCTTCTCGTTCAGCATCTTTCACAGACCATTGATATAGCCTTGCATAAAATTCTTGCTTCAGTCTTTCTTTTTCCATGATTTTAAAACTGGAAAGATTAAAATTTCTGACCAGTGGTAAATTCTAATCTCACTTCTCCCTGGTCACTAACTCCCAAATCTCCCCGCAATATCCCGAAGGGTGAATTGAGGCGCACTCCTAAACCATAGCCAAAGCCACTTCCGGGTTTATCTCTGACTACTCCTGGTTGTCCAATAACGGTTTTACCAGAACCAAAATCTGAGGCGAAATCTGTAAAGACGACTCCGCCAATGGACTCAACGATGGGAAAACGATATTCTACAGAAGCTAACCCATAGCTGCGACCACTGGCGAGGTCTCCGTAGCCATAACCCCTGACAGAATTTGCACCCCCAAGATTAAAAGCATCGGCTGGGGGAAAATCACCGATAATTGTACCCACTTGTAAATTTACAGCCACCATTTCAGGATTGTCAGTTAACTGATGGTTACCCAGCCAACTGACTGGTAAATACTGGACATAGTTTCCTTGTAATCGGTTGCTGGAAATACTACCCAACCCAATAGGAATGGCTTGGGCTGTGCTGAGAGTGAGAATTGAACCTTGTGTGGGGTTATTGGGGCGATCGCGTCTATCTTGATTGACACTAAAAGACACAGTAAATAAATCATCAATCCCTGTACCACTGACAGAAAGTGGATTTCCTAATTCATCTTGTTGAACAACATCATAATCTTGGTTACGCAGACTAATTCTGGTGTAGTTAAAACCTAAAGCTGTATCCCACTCTTCAAAGGAACGCAGCAAAGCAAAAGAACCGCCAAATCTACCTTCCCGAATTCTGTCACCGTTGGCTAATCTAATCTCATCATCAAACACCGGAGATAAATCGCGATCGCGGAAAACTCTGATAGTATACCCAAAGCGGTCTGGCTCAACTGCACGATAAGGACTAATAAATTGGCTGGCAAATTGCACATCTTTACCGCTAATTTGCACTGTTGTAGTTAATTGGTCATTGACACCGTTAATATTGCCATCTCGATAGCGTACTTGACCATAAAGCCCAATATCACTGTTACTTCCCGCCCCAAAACCCCAAGTTGGGAATTTTCGCTCTTTTATATCGTAGGTAATGCTGACACCATCGCTGTTTTCTTTGGGAAAAGCCCTAACAAAATCCACAGACTCTAATGTTTGCAGTCTTTGTAAATCTGCTTCTAATGCTTCTTCATGGAATACTTCCCCAGGCTTGAGTTTGAGGATACCGAGAAGAAAATCTGTTTTTGTGCGCCCTGGAATTGTTTGTCCTTGGTCATCAACCGACCTACCGCGTTCATCAATAAACCGAATTTGAATATCCCTAACAATTCTTTGGGAAAATTCAATAGTTGTAGGTACTTCTACATACCCTCCATATTTAGCATACCCGTTGATTTCTACAGCACTAGTCCCATGCGGAATATCAGCTGGTGAGTTCGCCAGCACTAGCTGTTCCCAGTTCACCAATATCCCCACTACCACAACGACAACTGTTGAAACACGCATATTGGCAAGAAGTGAATGTAACTAATTTTGCCTTATATTTCAAGTGTAAGCAATTACCTAGCAATTACAATGCTAATTCTCCATAACTGGTGTTGATGACTCCAAGAGCGATCTCCACGAGAGACTGGCCAACGCAAATTACTGCTATTTTAGGCAATTATTTAATACTCAGCAAAATTTAGTGAAAAAAGCAAGGTTTGCAGAGACTCAATTTATTGATTAGAATACCAAAGCTTGGATTTTAGATTTGGTATTTTGAATTACTAGTAGGAGTTGACAATCTCACCCACTCTGCAAAGATAAATCCATTTGCTTTAGCGCAGTCTCTCGTAGATATCGCAGGAGAGATGGTATAGATTCTCCATAAATTTGCTGATTTACAGCTATTATTTCATTCTAGTAATTCATTGTAAAAAGTTAACTTTGTAACCAATGAGTCTACCATTAAATTCGTCGGAATCTTCATCTATTTCCCGTCGCACTCTGCTCAAGGTGTTTGGTGTCGGTGCAGTTGCAGGAGTCACAGGATACTCTCGGTTTACAAAGCCAAAACCAGCAGTATTTCAACCAGATACCCTCAAATTGCCCACTAAATTAAACAAAGTAAAAAGTGTAGTGGTCATTGGTGGAGGTTTAGCTGGTTTAGCTTGTGCTTATGAATTAAGTCAGAGAGGTTTTACTGTTACTCTACTAGAGAAATCTCCCCAACTTGGCGGTAAAATTGCTAGTTGGCAAATAGAAGCCGCTGGCGAAACCTTTATGATGGAACATGGCTTTCATGGTTTTTTTCCGCAGTATTATAATTTAAAAAGCATAGTTGCAGAACTTGGCATAAATGATCACTTTCAATCATTAGAATTTTATGCCGTTGTTTACCGTGGAAATAAATACAAACCCGAAGTATTTCGCCCTAGTAATTCAGCCTTTCCTTGGAATATTATAGATTTAGCGATCGCCTCACCTAATCGCTTCCAATGGGGAATTAATCTGACTAAAATTAAACATCTACAAGTATTTCAGGCAATCACAGGATTTCAAAGAGAGAAAAATTATCAACGTTTTGATAATATCTCAGTTGCTGATTGGGTAGCAACGGAATTTCCTCAAGGTTTATATGATTTATATTTTCTACCCTTTGCTAAATCGAGCTTAAATGCCCCTGATATAATGAGTGTGGGAGAGTTAATGCAATTCTTCCATTTTTATTTTTTTGGTAATCCAGAAGGCTTGGCTTTTAATGGTACAACAGATGATATGGGGACAAGTTTAGTTCAACCCATTGTTAAGTCGATTCAAAAACATCAAGGTACAATTTTCACTGATGTAACTGTAGGCGAGATTTTAGCTGAAGATGGTAAAATTCACAGCCTAAACTATTACTTAGATGACAATCATAGTAATGTACCTTTTTGGGTAGAGCGTAACTCAGTTATTGCTGATCAACAAACAGAATACTTTGGTACATCTGATGAAGTTTTTGCTTTAAAACCGGGAAGTAAAGAAGCGATTTCTTTAACTTGTAGCCATCAAGGTTGTACTGTCAAAAAATCCGCCGATGGTAATTTCCATTGCCCATGTCATGGGGCCGTATTTGCTGCTGATGGTAAAGTTCTAAAAGGGCCGGCTCAACGCAATTTACAAAAGTTGCAAGTTGTAGAGAAAAAAGATAATGAATTACAATTATTAGCCATAAATTCTCATTCCTCTGTACCCCAAACAATCACCGCAGATTATTACGTTTTTGCTACTGATGTACCGGGAGTTAAACAACTATTTAAGCAGATTAGCGGTGATGTTGATGAAAATGTGCGTTCACAAGTAGAAAAGCTCAGTATTGCCGATCCTTTTGCAGTGTGTCGTCTTTGGTTTGATCGCGATTTTGAGTGGGAACAGAGTAATTTTACATCTTTATCTGGTTATCAATTAACTGATAGCATTACCCTGTATCATCGCATTCAACAACAGTTCATTGATTGGTCACAACGCACAGGCGGTAGCGTAGTTGAATTACACGCTTATTGCTACAAAGAAAAAGAATTCCCTACCCAAGAAGCTTTGTTAACCACTTTTGAACAAGAACTGTATGAAATAGTCCCTGAGTTAAAGCAAGCAAAATTACTCCATCGAGAATTGGTGAATCAACATAACTTTTCTGGTTATCCACCCAATAGTTATGCAAACAGGCCGGAAACTAGCGCAGATATCGCTAATTTAGTATTTGCGGGTGATTGGGTGAAAATGCCTTTCCCTTGTGGTTTAATGGAGCGCGCCGTTAGTAGCGGTTTATTAGCCGCCAATGAGATTTTACACCGTGAAGGTTTGCAGCGGCGATCGCTTCTATCTGTAAATCCAGAAGGATTATTGCAAATATAGAGACTAGGCAAAAACAAAAGCCACCTTGATGTTTTAGATCAAGGTGGCTTTTAAAAAAAAGACCTGGCGCCGAGCGATTGTGGCGGGAGGCAACCCTCCAACTATCGTAGCCGCAGCAGCGTTTCACCTCTGAGTTCGGGATGGAATCAGTGTGGTTCCACCGCGCCATAGACACCAGGAAAA
>Ga0209172_10005811_pt1 | contig 14488 bp, 19 predicted proteins | sample LarsenN4metaG_FD_184113 | JGI IMG/M metagenome (GOLD analysis project Ga0209172, IMG submission 184113) | Hot spring sediment bacterial and archeal communities from British Columbia, Canada, to study Microbial Dark Matter (Phase II) - Larsen... ... | reverse complement strand
TTTCAAGCCGGACATCTATGAAACTGAGCGTATCTTCACCGGAGTTAGTGACGTAAAGGATTTGATCATCCGGGGAGAGGGTAACGCTCCGCGGTCTTCTTCCTACGGGCAGGGTCGCCAGGACTTGTCGCCTGGCGGTATCGATGATCGAAACGTCATTCGAACCAAAGTTAGCTACGTACGCCCGTTTATAGTCGCGGCTAAAGGTCACATCGATGGGTTTTTCCCCTACCGGGATCTCGGCCAATCTCCCTTGCGTCTCCGGATCGAAGACTTGAACGCTATGGAAAGTCAGGTTGGTGATCCAGATCTCATCGGCATAGCTCCTCGGAGGAGGGATCAAGGCCGGGCTGATGCCTTGTAGAAGGGTAAAGGTTAAGATGAAAGGAAACAGGAGGGGATTTCTCGTAGTAAGAAGCATAAGGCCACACATAAACTGAGGCTATAGGAATAAGGTTCAACCTCCTATAGCCTCTCTGGGAGTGTCCATACATTGCCGCTCATTTAGCCGATATCGGCGTATCTCTTAATGTCCGTGGGCAGATGGGAGTTGCCCGTGGGAGAGTTGATCCAGGGGAAGTACCCATCCATAGGTGGTGGCGACAAACTCCAGAGTTTTCTTGGAATCCTCCGGAGACATTCCCGGTAAAGAAATCTCTCCACGATCTACCTCCGGCTTATGGTTATGGTAGTTCTTCTTAATATTATCGGGAAGCGACTTGTAGGCCTTCTCTGTGATAATCAGCTCGACGGCTATGGGTGGGGAATTGACGTCATCGGCTGCACGAAGGGTCGCCACCAGAAGGTTGTCATTGACCTTTTGAATCCAGTGATGGGGGGCGTTTCCTATCACACATCCTGCCTGAGCATCCAGGTGTAAAAATCCTTCTGGGACACCCCCGCCGGCCAGGGTCCTCGAATGTTCAGACCCAGATAAACCTGCTATCAGCAGTAACAAAATACTTAGCACCGCTACCTTTCTCATAAAAAATCCCTCCTCAGAGGAAGATAAAGAACATAAGGAAGGAAGGATAAGCTTGAGATGAAAATCTTAAAGTTGCGATTTCCCCTCACAGACCTCTTCTATCCTTAGCCTTAATCCTTTCTCATTTAGCTAATTTAGCCCTTAGCTAGCTTAGCGAGTACGGTCACTCCCAAGAAATGTTAAAGCACGTTCTTTACTTTTCAATGGGAAGATCTGTGCGGTTCCCCCATTCATTCCAACCCCCATTGTAGCCCCGCACTTTCGAATAACCCAAGGATCGAAGGACAAAATAAGTATGGGCAGACCGTATGAGATTCTGGCAATAGACAACCACCTCCTTCTCCGGAGTCACCCCGGCCTTTTCATACAGAGCTCTCAATTCGGGGAGGGGTTTAAGCACTTTAATCTCCGGGTCTTGGGGTCCTTTTGCAGGAAGGGCCTGGAGGACGTTCACCCACTCCAGATGGACCGCCCCTGGAATATGACCGCCTTGGTAAGCCCTGACCACCTCTCCCGTATATTCTGCAAGGGAGCGGACGTCCAGCACCTTCACGCCAGGGTCATGAAGGTGCGAGAGGATCCATTTGGCATCGGCCAGCTTGTTCGGGTCCGGCTTCCCTTTAAAAGGAACAGGCTGGACCTGGAGCGGTTCCTTGGAGACCTCCCGGCCCTCCGCAACCCATTTTTTCCATCCCCCGTCCAGAAGAGACCCTTGAGGGTATCCCAGGTAATCTAAAGCGATAAATAACCTGGCCGCTTTGAGGCCATCCCTATCATCATAGGCAACGACCTTTACCCCTTCCCCCAGACCCAGCTTGGCCAAGGCCTCTTCCAACTGCTCTACCTCGGGAAGTAGGCCGGATACCCCCTCTTTCGTGGTAAAGAGTTGACTATCATCAAAATAGAGGGCACCGGGGATATGCCCCTCTTCATAGGCCTCCGGGGTCCGCAAATCGACGAGCCGGACCTGGGGGTTCTGAAGATTTTCAGAAACCCACGCTGTGCTGGCCAGAAACGGAGTTTCCGGAGAAAGATCCGCCTGCTGGGGCATCGCCGTCGTTGCGGGGGCGGACGATTCAAGTAAAGATTGAAGAACCTGACGCCCCTCCTTGCTATCCCAACTCCTGGCGCCCGTAGCGCGGCCAATAAGCCGACCCTCCGCATCGACCAAATAGACGGTCGGCGTCCCGGTGACCTGGTAAGCTTCCATCACTTCTCCCTTTTGATCCAGAGCGACCGGGGGGGAATAGCCCCGCTCTTGGACGGCCTTCTTTACAACGTCCGGATCCTCCTTGATATCAAGGAGAAGTACTTCGAGCCCTTGAGGCTTAAACTCTTCGTAGAGCTTCATGATAGAAGGCAACTCCTTCTTACAGAAAGGTCACCACGTCGCCCAGAAATAAAGCATCAAGGGCCTTCCTTTGTAATCTGCCAGGTGGAGAACCTTACCGTTAAGATCCGGAAGAGAGAACGGAGGGGCCGGAGGATAACCTTGAAACCTCTGAATCCCCAGCATGTTGAAAGAATCGGTTTCGGCTGAGACCAGAGAAGGCCAAAGGAAGAAGATGGAAAGAAGGAGGGTTAAAAGCCTCTTAGATAAGAATCTCATACCCTTTCCATCCATTCTTATATAAAAAGCGTTACCCGCGACCTCAAGGCGTCGCCCAAGAACGTGGCCACCCCTCCCGATTCTAATCCCCCGGCCAGCTCTTCGTCTTTGATCCCCATAACCTCTCGCGACATCTCGCAGGCCACCATTCGAACTCCCAGATCACGGGCGATTCCCATCATATCTTCCAGCGAGGAGAGGTTCTTTTGTCTCATCATGGCCCGCAACATCCTGGCCCCGACCCCGAAGAAATTCATCTTCGACACCGGTAGCGCTGCGGTACCTCCCGGCGCCATCACGGCCATCAGCGTTTCTGTCAACTTTTTGTCGGATAAAACTTTCCCCTTGCGGAGCACATTTAAGCCCCAAAACGTAAAGAACATGGAGACTTGCTGACCCATCGCAGCGGCCCCGGTGGCGATCACAAAGGCCGCCAGGGCCTTATCCAAGTCACCGGAGAAAACGATCATCGAGACCCGATCCTCGGGTAAACGGTCTTGCAGATCGGCCAGCTTCTTTTCCAGCACCGCCAGCCGTTCCTCGAGGGTCTGCAAGGAGGTGCCGTTACCCTGGGATTCACTTCCCATAGTTTGCTCGGTTTGGGTTTTCTGTAGGGCTTCCATAGTTTCCCCTCCTTCAGGGAATAAATAGAGGAAAAAGGACTAAGTCCCATTTCCCATTTCGATTCTTCTTGTAAACTCCGCCCGGTCAGGCCTTTTTCTCTAGATAATGCACATAAACGTCCTTGCCGTTTTCCACCTCGGTGGTCTGGCCCAGAAGATTAATCTGCTTTGCGGCTTTGGCCCAACCCTGAAAGTCCTTCACCGAGCCGCGATCGGTCGCAAGCACTTTGAGCACCTGCCCCGGCTGTAGCGCATTCATCTCCTGGCGCGCCTTAACGAGGGGCATCGGACACGATAATCCCCGGGCGTCCAGAACTTTATCGAACTTGATGGCATCCATATGTGCTCCCTTCCTGTTGAGACTTATTTTTGTCGCGCCGCAGCGCACTGGTTCTTGCCCAACTCCATCTCCACCAGCAGGTCTTCCTCTACCTCCAGTAAGCCCAGGTTTGCTTTGCGAATATCTTGATAGACGGCGGGCTGTTCCGTGAGATGCGCCAGGATGAATTTAACGAACTCCTCCTCGTTCCGACTTTGCAGGGCTACGTTGTTCTGACGGAGGTCTCCCAACCGGGCCGCGACAAAGCCATTCTCCTGGACTTCCTCCTGGTCTGAGAAGTGGGCCGGTAAAATCCACACGTCATCAGGTAACGCGCCGAACTTATTGAAAAGCGTATGATAGAGGCTCCGCGCCCAGGGCTCCGCCAGCCCCCCCAGGTCGGGCCTGCCGGTGCCCTTGACAAACAGGGTGTCCCCGGTCAGTAAGAAACGATCGTTGACGAGCAGGGCGGTGCTCCCCGGCGTGTGGCCGGGCGTTTGCAGGGCAATGACGCGGACTTTGAGGCTACCCACCTTAAACTCCTCCCCATCCCGAACCGGTTCGTAGGAGAACCTGGCCCCCTCGGCGTCTACAGATTGAATATGATATCGAGCTCCCACACGCTCGGCTAGCAGACGGCCCCCCGAGATATGATCGGCGTGCAGGTGGGTATCGAAAACGTGCCGGATCTTAACCCCGTGTTCTGTAGCCAGCCGGAGATACTCCTCCGTATGGCGAGAAGGGTCGACGACCACGGCCTCGCCTTCCGAGCCAATCAAGTAGGAGAGGCATCCCTTGGCAAATCGGCTTATCTGGTAGAACACCATCTCCGGTTGCCTTTCTTTGGCCATAGGGACCTCCAGGGCCTGATGGAAATTCCCCCAGGCCACCATTCCGCCCAGGAGGTTTTTGGCTCGGAACCCATTCTCACGCAGCATTTGGGCTATATAATCCGAAGACCCACCTTTAGCGCAAACCACGATGACCTCGACATCTCTGGGGACGCGACGGAAACTGGTTTCAGGGTTCTCCAGGAATTCAAAATAGGGAATGTGGAGGACCTGAACTTGATTTTTCCCTTCGATGCGCCACTGCTGAAACTCCTCCTCGTTACGCACATCGAGCAGGAAGACCTTCTGATCCGCGTCTAACGCCCGTTTTAGCTCCTGAACGGTAATAACGTAAGCTGCGGGCGAAGTTGCCGTCTCACCCATACCTTTTTACCTCCAGGCCTCTGGCGGAACGAGCCCCTTTACTCTATCTTGACCAGCTTGTTTTCTTCAAAGGTCAGCTTCTTCTCGCCCTCAATATGCAGGTCGGGCCGATCCCTGTAAATCCACAAGATGGACTCCCCAAAGCAGGTCAGCGTTTTCTTAGTTTCATTGGGCTCCCCCCACGCCGCCTTAACCTCCTCAGGGGTCATCCCCAGCTTAATTTCAGGAGGTTCTTTATCAGAAGCGGATTCCGCAGGCTCGCTGGCGCCGGTCGGCTTGATCAGAGGATCCGGCTGTGGCACCAACCCCTCCATAGGGCCCGGAGGGTTCGCGTATCCTTCTGCACCCCCGGCCCAGGGATGAAAGAACACTGCCCAGAGTAAAACCAGAGAGAAACCCACCCTTCGCGGCATCCAGGGATACTTTAAGATGGCCATGTTCCGTTGTCCGCTGTTCGCTGACCGTGGTCCACCCCGGTTAGCGGCATGGATTCAGATAAACCCCGGAGCAATCTACTAGCCTGGGGCTGAACGACGGACAGTGGACAGAAACTAACTAGTTTTTATCAGGCTGAGCTGCCACAAAGAGTCCCCGACTTGTTTGATACCTACGACTTTATGGCCTGCTTTTTCAGCCCAGCGTGGAATCGTCTCCAGGGTCAGAGGGTAATCCGTGAGGATGTCTATTTGCTCCCCCACGTCCAATTTTTTAAATTCCTTTTGAGTCAGGGTTAAATTGTAAGGACAAACTTCCCCACAAATGTCTAGCGTTCGGCTCATAACTAAAAATAGCCCTCCCAGGGCCCATCCCCGGACCGTACAAATGCGACAACCCCAGATAAGCGCGGAGGGTCCCCCACGTCATCGGCCTGAATCCGCGTCCATGGGCGGTCGTAGCATCGAGGGGATCTGGGGACGGACGACGGGCCAAGGAGCCTCAAGAGGCTTTGATATATTTCTTTTCCTTTTCCCTGGGTCTAAAAACCGAATCCCAATCCACCATGAACATCCCGTAAACGGCTGTCCAGGTCCCCAAAATGATGAAGATAACGGCAAGGATGCTGCTGATGGCGAACACAGAGGCCCCGGTTAACCCATTTCCAATATTACAGCCCCCCGCCAGGACGCCCCCCAGCCCCATAATTAATCCCCCACCGAACTGCTGAACGAGGCGTTGAGGCTTTGGGACCCTTTTTTTAAACTCACCGGCTGCCCGGGCCGAGATGAAAGCGCCCAAGGGGATTCCCAGAAGCATAAAAGTGCCCCAGTTCAGGGCGTCCGTGCGACCGCTGGCTATAAAATGCCCGATAGAGGCGGCCGGTTGTACTACGGAGAGCCCATAATTTCTCCCCGTAGCTCCGGAGGCAATCCAGGCCAGGGCGGCAATAACCCCGATGATCAGCCCCGTTTGATACCAGCTCCAGCCCCTTTGGTAAGGGCTCTGGGGACTCCTTACCAGCCAGAGGCCTCCTACCAGGGTGAAGAGAGCGATGAGAACCCAGGGATTTATTCTCAGAAGTTCGGCCAGAGACCTTGGATCCCCAAGGGTAAAAGACCGTAAGGAAGCCACAACCGGCTTGAGGTGCGTATCTGTGAGAGTTGCCCCGATAACAAAACCCACCAGCGCCACCATCGAGCCGACCATCCCCTCCCCGACCCGATACCAGGTCCCGCTGGCGCACCCCCCGGCCAGCACCATCCCTATCCCGAAGATAAAGCCTCCCAGCATGGCAGCTAACCAAAAAGAAGGCGCCCGGGTGATCGTAACCCACCCCATCTGGGCAAACACGTGAACCAGAATCATCTGCACCAGAACCGCTAAAATATACGCGCGAAAGAGGGTGAAATCCCTGGCCAGAAGGATGTCCCGGAAAGCAGTTTGCATACAGTAACGCCCCCGCTGAAGGGCATAACCGAACGGAATGCCGACAAGTAGACCTAAAATCATCTGGCGGAGCATAACCCTTTCCTCCTTCTTAGTCTGGGGTGCCATGCTTGAAAGCGCGCCGGGCGCATGATCTTCCTTAGATTATATTGTAAAAACAATTTTAACAAAAGGGGTAAGTCTTCGTCAAGGTTTTTCTCAACCCTTTGAACTTTCTCTGAGATCTCTAAGCCCGGGGAGGTGCCCACAAAGGGGCGGTTGCGTGCCGGCGGAGCCTCTAAGCTTTTTTAACGATGATGCGCCAGTCCGTATCGTTGATCGGGCTCACCTCCAGGACCTCATTGCCTTCATTTTCCATACTTCTGGGAACGTTTTTGGTGGCAGGGATATGATCCACGATGACCTGTAGGATCTCCCCCGGGTTCATTTCTTCCAGAGCCAGTTTAGACTTTACGAACGTATAAGGGCAGACCTCCCCTTTCAAGTTGAGCTCTTTGGTAACTTGAACGGCTTTCGTCATAATATCCCTCCTTAAAGATTAAGTTAAGGGCGCGCCGCCGCGCATCCCTATTTACCAACATATCGAGGAATCGTATTTAAAGATCAGATCCACGATTTGAGGATAATCGACCAGCTCTGCATGGCTGGTAATCCCTCGCGCCAACACATCCTTCCGGGAAGCGAAGGTTTTAACTCCCTCCAAAGGGGCTTCAAATACCGCATCATGAAGGAGAAGGATGGCCACGTCATGACCCCCCTCTTTAGCCTGCTGGAGAGCCATGTGCACGGCATAATGGTCCCCTTTATTACGCAGGATATGAAGGATCTTCAAATTTCGTAACCTCCGTGCTGGATCAATCAATAAGGTATGACTACCTGACTTTCGGCGATCAGGGAGGCTATCTCCCGGTTGGGTAAAATCTCAACTTCATAAGGGAGATTGGACAACTTTCTTGCCTCCAGGGACTCTTTCTCTACAACTAAACGGCAATTTAATAGCTTGAGGGTTTCCAGATGTTTTTTCAGCTCCGGGGAGCCGATAAGATCCGGAGAAGTAGGAAGAAGGGTGTAAACCCCATCTTCTACAAAAACAACCCGCACCAGGTCATCGCACAGGGTCAGCCCCACACTCATCCGCAAAGCCTCCGAATTGCGGAGGGTGTTGAAGGGAGATTTTCGAAGGATGACGGTGATTTTCTTTTGATCGGGCATTAGTTAAAAGCCAGGAATCGGTCCACCTCGCTGACGAGGGTGGCCAGATCGTACTGACTGCCCCACGTCACAGACTTCTGCTCTTGGATGGCGCGCTGTTCTGCGCTCAGGGCACAGACCGCGACCTCCGGGGTAAGCCCCTGGACTTTAGCTCCCTGTCCCAGCAGGGAGATAAATCCCGGATGGTGCAGATTATGGACCCCATCGCACATGAGGAAGATGCGAACCTCTTTACCCTGGGCCAGGGCGGCCCGGGTAATTTGAAGGACCGTCTGGGTATTCTGATTTTCCGGGCTTGTCGTCAGTAATATACCGAGTTTTTCGGCCATGGCCGTGCAGGGACAGCGTTGTAGGGGTGCCCGGGTCTGTGGGGCCGCCCTACGAAAACTATCCCTCAAGGGTGAGAGGCGGCTAAGGAACAAAACTCCTCGTAATCGATCAGTTGGGTGATAGTCGGATGCTCGCCGCATAGCGGGCAGCCGGGATCTTTATAAAGCTTAAGGGTCGTAAAATTTGCGCGGAGGGCGTCGTAAGTCAGGAGCTTACCGATGAGGACATCGCCGACCCCCAAAAGTAGCTTTAACGCCTCGACGGCTTGAACCAGCCCTATGATGCCCGGCAGAACCCCCAAAACGCCCGCTTCTTGGCAACTGGGGGCCATGCCCGGAGGAGGAGGCTCCGGATACAAACAACGGTAACAGGGTCCTCCTTTAGCCGGATGAAAAACCGTGGCCTGCCCTTCAAATTGAAACACGCTCCCGTGGACGTTGGGTTTGCCCAGCATCACGCAGGCATCGTTGACCAGATATCGGGTGGGAAAGTTATCGCTCCCGTCTACGATCACGTCGTACTCCGCCAGCATATCTAAAATATTTTCAGAGCTTAACCGCTCTTTGTAGGTCCGAACTTCCACATCAGGGTTCAGCTCCGTGAGCGTTCTTTTGGCGGATTCCACCTTTGGGTTGTTAAGCTCCTTGGTACTATGGAGGATCTGCCGCTGCAGGTTGCTTAGATCGACGATATCGGAATCTGCGATGCCCAAAGTCCCGACTCCGGCGGCTGCCAGATAATAAGCCGCCGGAGAACCCAATCCTCCGGCGCCGACAAGAAAAACTTTGGAGCTCAGCAGTTTCTTTTGGCCCTTCCCCCCGACCTCCCTCAGGATGATATGGCGGCTGTATCTTTTGATTTGGTCTTCTGTGAAGTTCAAATTTCACCCCTCCTCCGATTAAGATTAAGATAAGGATAGACTCTCCGATCCCGAGGATGGCGCGCCCCTTACGAAAGTCGACTAAATCTATCAGGAATAACCGATGCCGGCGAACCGCGCCCGCCTCTGGGTAGGAACACGACCGTCCGCGGTCCGACGCCCGCCTTCGCGTTACCTGCCTCCGGCGATGGCGGGAATAATCGCGATCTCATCCCCATCTTGGACCCGGGTATTTTCCCCATCCATGAATCGGATGTCCTTTTTATTAACGTAGATATTCACGAACCGCTTGAGGGTTCCATCCTCGTTATAGAGTTTCTCTTTCATCCCTGGATACTGCTTTTCCAGGTTTTCAAAGACCTCCCGGATATTCGCGCCGGAGGTATGGATTTCATCCTTATTTCCGGTCAGTTTCCTTAAAGGCGTTGGAATACGCACCTGAACAGGCATACAGCTCTTTACATGGGAGTATGAAAGTAGGGGGGAATAGGGGTAGATCGTTCACACAGCCATCCCCCCCCACGGCCATACTCCATTAAGCGTGGACCAGACTGCAAACGTTTCCGGTTGCTACAAACTCCTCATAATCTATAAAATCTTTAATTTCCGGGTTAGTTCCGCAGACCGCGCAATTCGGATCGCGGCGGATCTCCAGCTCACGGAATTCCAGGCTCAGCGCATCGTACAGGATCAATCTTCCGACCATGGTGGAGCCGATGCCGAGGATGAGCTTTATAGCGTCCGTTGCCTGCAACAATCCAATAACCCCGGGTAACACGCCCAGGACCCCGGCCTCGTCTCAGGTGGGGGCTAGCTCTGCAGGCGTGGGTATGGGGTATAAGCACCTGTAGCAGGGCCCTTTGCCGGGAAGAAAGGTCGTCGTCTGGCCCTCAAAGCGGAAAATACTTCCGTAGATGTTCGGCTTACCGTAGAAGACGCAGGCATCGTTCACCAGGTATCGCGTTTTGAAGTTGTCACTGCCGTCCACGACGATATCATAATCCTTAATCAAATCGATGTTATCGACCGAGATCCTCTCCGCGTAAGGAATGATATTGATGTCCGGGTTTAACCTTTGAAGGGTCTCTCTGGCGGACTCGGCCTTACTTTTACCCAGCCACTCGGTGTTATGCAAAATCTGACGCTGCAGGTTGGACTCATCCACCACGTCCGAGTCGATAATCCCCAGGGTTCCCACCCCCGCCGCGGCCAGATAATAAGCTGAAGGAGAACCGAGGCCTCCGGCTCCGATGAGGAGAACTTTGCTTTCTAAAAGCTTAAGCTGTCCCTTTTCTCCTACTTCCGGAATGAGGATCTGACGATTGTAGCGGGCGCGCTGTTCTGCCGTTAAGGATTTAGGCTTTACGACCTTGTACTTGGCGTCCTTCCAGGCATTAAATCCCCCGATCATGGACTGCACATTTTTATAGCCCATATCCTTGAGGGTTTTGGCCGCCAGGGCGGATCGGACTCCCCCGGCACAATAAACCACGATCGGCGTATCTTTATCCGGAATAGCGTTTTCGACCCTCAATTCCAGAAACCCCCGGGGAATGAACACGGCATCCTCCAGATGTCCCTCGTTAAACTCCTCCTTTTCCCGCACATCCAGCAGAACGAAGCCGCCCCCTTCCTGAATTTTCTCGTGGACCTCGTGGGGAGTTACTTCAGAGATTTCTTTTTTAGCTTGCTGTAGCAATTGATCTTTTACCAGGCTCATGGACTGTTAAGATATTATCACGTAATGCGCCATACGTAAGATCTAACCTGACCTTACGCCTTACTTACGTCATGGCGCATGACACTTATCTGACTTGAAAAGCCTCCTCTTTAAAGTTCCTGACCGTTTCATCCCATATAAAAATCCGGGCATTTTTTACTTTTCCCTCGTAAACCGAAACGACCATGTAAAAAGCTCCCGGATAGGCCGGTTCCTCCCATCCCGACAGAGCAATAAACTTATCCTCCTCCGAAAAGTAGGCCTCATGGTCCGGATGAGAATGATAAAACCCCTTGATTTCTTCTCCGAGCGCGTCGGCCTGCTGAAAAACTTGCAGCATCTCCTGGGGTTCCATATAATAAGCAATCCGGGCATCCCGGCGATACTTCTCAGGATTTTCCCTATGAAGGTCGTCCTGAATGTTCGTAATGCGATGAACCGCCCAGGTATCCTGATCCTTAGGGCCCGTTATGATTCCACAGCACTCGTAAGGGTAAGTCGCTTCCGCATGCCGATAAATTTCCTCTAGCTTGGAGCTATCTACTAGGATCATAACCCATATTCCACGCTCAAGTATCTCTCTCCGCTATCCGGTAAAATGGTGACGATGACCCCCTCGGCCAGTTGCTTTCCCAGTTCCAGGGCACCGACCAGGGCCGCCCCCGCAGAGTGACCTATAAAAAGTCCCTCCTCCAGAGCCATCCTTCGAGCCATCTCATAGGCCTGGTTGGTGTTCACACAGATCTTCATATCGGCAAACTTCTCATCGTAAATACCCGGAACAATGGAAGTGGCCATATGCTTTAGACCTTCGATCCCATGTAAGGGTTCATCGGGTTCCACCGCAACGATCTGGATATTTTTATTGTACTCCCGGAGCCTCTTTCCGGTTCCCATCAAAGTTCCACTGGTGCCTATGGCCGCTACGAAGTGGGTGAGGCGTCCCTCGGTTTGATGGAAGATCTCCACCCCGGTGGTCTCATAATGCGCCTTGACGTTAGCCGGATTATTATACTGATCCGGCATAAAATACTTACCCAGGTTCTCTTGATAAATTTTACGTGCTAACCGGATAGCCCCATCGGAGCCCTCGAAGGGACTCGAAAAATGAATCTTGGCGCCATAGGCCTTTAAGATTTTTTTCCTCTCCTCGCTGGCATTCTCGGGGAGGACAATCTCAATCCGATATCCGACCACGCTGCTAATCATGGCCAGAGCGATCCCCGTGTTACCTGAGGTAGGTTCCAGAATGATTTTGTCCTTGGTCAATCTTCCGGACCTCTCTGCTTCCCGCAGCATCATCAAGGCCGCCCGGTCCTTCACAGAACCACCTGGATTAAACCACTCTGCTTTCGCGTAGACCTCCACACGCTTCAACTCTTGACTCAAACTTTCGATCTTAAGGAGGGGGGTATTCCCGATCCGACTCAAAATGGACCCGTTCTGAAGGCAGCTTTCAACGGTTTTACTCCGCTTCAGGGGCTTCACACTGAGATCTGAGACGGTTGCCGTCATATGTACTCCTTTGGTTTTATTTGGCGAATTGATCCAATTTGTCAAATCTGCTCGGATAGATTATCCAATCCCTGAGATATTCAGAATCAAGGAAAATCTCAAATACCTGACTCATTTGTCATGATTCAAATTTAATATATTCTAAACCCTCATTTTTGACAAGGAAAATTTTCTCTTTGCCGACCTTTTTGGTCAACTTAAAAAGGTCGCAGGAAAGTTATTGACACCGGGGGAGATTAGCTTTAAACTTGATTACCTTATGTTCATCTTGGAATCGGCTCCCTCTCTACAGCGCGTATTTGGGGAGTTTACATGGAATAACTTCCTTTGAAAGTGAACCCAGGAGAAAATTAACCATGACGGAATCGATAAGACGCACCTCCCATCCCTATCATATGTACGATGCCATCCAGGCCCAACCGGGCCTCGTCGCCGAGGTGTTGCGGGCCAACGCCTCACAGCTAGCCCGGGCCGCAGAGCTCTTAGGGCAGCAACGCCTCCTGTATATATGTGGCATCGGGACCTCCTTCCATGCGGCGCTCATCGGGGAGTACTTTCTGCGCCTCATTGCCGGCGACCCTCTCCCGACCCGCGCCATCCATTCCTTCGAGTTTGTGGGCTACCCTCCCCCCCTCCCGCAAGACGTCGGCGTTTTGGTGGTAAGCCATCGGGGGACCAAGAATTACTCCCTACAAGCCCTGGACCGGGGAAATCTGCAGGGCGCTCAGACCGTAGTCATCACCGGCAAGGGATCCGCCGAAGGGATCCACAAGGCCCATGTGGTCCTGATCACCGTAGACCAAGAAATCTCCGCCGCCCATACCAAAAGCTACACCACCGCCCTGACGTTGCTGGCCGCCCTGGCGATACACTTAGGGCGTAAGGCGGGCCGGGATCCGGGAGCTGCCGAGGAGCAGTTGGCGAAGCTACCCGAGCTGATGCAACGCGCCCTGCAGGTGGAAACCCAGGTGCAGGAGATCGCCCGGGCGCTGATCGGGAAGGAATTCATCCTCTTCGCAGGGGGCGGACCTAACACCGCGACCGCCTACGAGGTGGCCCTCAAGATGAAGGAAACCAATTATACCCCCTGTGAAGGCTTCCAGGTTGAGCAATTTCTCCACGGGCCTCTGGCCGGATTGAGCGACCGTATGGCCGTCTGGGTCATCGCACCCCCCGGACCTAGCTATCCCCGTTGCCTGGATATCGTGAGAACTGCTAACGCCATCGGGGCTACAACCCTCGCTCTGGTCCAGGAAGAAGACCAGGACCTCTCCCGAATCGCCACCTATACGATCCGTTTGCCCACGATGATCGAAGCGTTGACCCCACTGGTCCACGTCCTCCCCTTGCAGTTATTCAGCTACCACCTGGCTTTAGCCAAAGGGACGAACCCGGACACCTTCCACCTCGACGACCCGCGCCATCAGCAGGCAAAGAGGCATTATAGCCTTTAAAGGGCAGCGGTAACCCGCTGGGCGCTCTCCAACTAACTTCCTTCATAACTTGACCATGTTAAACTAAAAAATTAAAGTTTAGGCCCGACACACGAGTTGACGAAAGGACCATCGGCTTCGTACCCTCCTGGAAAAACGTAAAGAGCCCAAAAATCCGGGAGGAAAAGCCGAGGTCCCCTATCGGGAGGTTTGACCTTGTCGAGTTAAAACGCGGGTCACTTTTTCTTGTGGTGCTCGCTTTCTGCGTAGTGTTGACGAAGCAAGTCCTCAGCAAAATCATCTTGGAGATCCCGGTAGACCGCGTGGATATGGTTCGCATTGTTCTGGGTGTTATCGTACTCAATGAGCAATGTCGGCCCATGGACGCGATAGTAGTGGGGGTTCCCGGGCTCCGTGCTACCCGCCCAGGCAAAGTATATCTTCTCGATCCCGGCGCTCTTGATCTTCTCAAGTTGCGCGTGGGCCATATCCCGTCGCATGTTCTGTATATACTCCGCGATCAGGCGCATTAGCAACGCACGTTGGGTCTCGTTCATCCCGGCGACGGGGAGTCCAACGGGCTGTTCCAAGTTGACCTTTCGACTATTTTCCGTAACGATATCCTTGGGAGCGTCCGTTTGGATAATCACTTGAGAGCGCTGGCTTTCATCTAAAGTGGCCAGAAGATCGCGGGCAAGATCTTCCTCAGCGGCGAGGATCCGCAATCCCGCACGGGGGCCTTCGCGAACCTCGGCTGGGTTTGA
>Ga0209172_10005810_pt1 | contig 14492 bp, 14 predicted proteins | sample LarsenN4metaG_FD_184113 | JGI IMG/M metagenome (GOLD analysis project Ga0209172, IMG submission 184113) | Hot spring sediment bacterial and archeal communities from British Columbia, Canada, to study Microbial Dark Matter (Phase II) - Larsen... ... | reverse complement strand
CGCCGGAGGTAATGGCTCGGCTTCGCTACGGCGCCAACCTTCCTGCGGGACTCCATCCGCTGCCCAAGCATCAGGGATTTAACATTTTCATGTTCATCCCCAGATTACCCGGTGGCAGAGGCGCGAGTGCGAACCATGCCTTCCGCTTCTACGACGACAAGGGTAACTTCTTCTGGATAGCCCTGGACGCGAATCCGGCCTGTGCCCGTGATAAGGATGGAGATATTGGCCGCTTATACTGGGGGAGTAACAGATCCGGCCCCATACCTACACACATAAGGGAGTTCTTCCGAATCTACACCAGCGTCGTGGAGGATTTCTGTAAGTCCGACTTCATGACGCGACTCTTCGTGACCCCCGGCGCGAGCTCGCCGTAGCAGTCAAACACCGTACCTTCACTTCATACCGCCCCGCTAAGAGGTTTCTAATCCTCTTCTCGGGGCGTTCTTTTTTTGTTACCATGCCTTTTCAAAAGAGGATTTTTAATATTCAATATATTCGTAATGCCGGAAAAAATTTATGGATTACAACTGGATTATTGAGAAAATCTACAAGGCTTTTTTGAAAAAGGGAGATATAGCTATTGATGTCGGAGCATACCACGGAAGACATACGTTTCCTATGGCAGAGAGCGTCGCTCCTACAGGCAGGGTGCTGGCGTTTGAGCCTGTGCCCGAATCCCGGAAAATATTGCATAAAAAATTAAACAAAGAGCACCGCAAACTTAGACAAATCGTCTCTATTTATCCCCACGCATTAGCCGCTTATGATGGAAATGCAGAATTCACTGTAGCAATAGACGCCCTTGAGTATAGCGGACTAAGGAAGAGAGTTTACGACGGTCCTACAAGATTGAAGAAGGTTTTTGTTCCGATCAAGACCATTGATTCTATTTGTTCCGGCCTGGCAACTTTAAAAATTATTAAGATTGACGTGGAAGGCGGTGAGTTCCATGTATTGAAAGGCGCAGAGGAGGCTATAGAGAAATTCCGGCCGCTTATAATTTTTGAGTTCGGGGAAGAGGCGTTTAGGGAGTACCAGATTACCCCCGCTGATATGGCCAATTTTTGGGCTAAGAGAGATTACAAGATTTACGACCTCTTAGGTTACTATTTAGAGCCCGAGATTTTTATTCAAAGAGTTCATAGAGGTGGTAAGGTTTGGGACTATGTTGCTCTTCCAAAAGAACTCCAGGCGTTTGAAAAAAAGCTGGTAGATATACTGGAAAGGAGTCAAAAGAAATTGTATGGAATTCCCCGCTATAGCGTTATTGTGCCAACATATAATCGCGAAGAATCGCTGCGAAAGACGCTAATATCCTTGGCTGGCCAGACCATTCCCTCGGACCAATATGAAGTATTAGTCATTGACGATGGGTCGAGCAGGAACATAAAAGATGTATTTGAGAAGTTTTCGCGTCAGTACGGAGCAAAAAATTTTTTTTACCATAGGATCTCGCATGGAGGACCTTCAAAAGCCAGAAATGTTGGAATAAAACTCGCAAGAGGCGAAATTTTGTTTTTCACCGATGACGATTGTGTAGTGCCGCCTAATTGGATGGAAACACTTCTTGGCGGCTATCGACGTCATCCAAAAGCGGTGGGGGTGGGTGGATGGGAAATGAAAAACCCTCTAGTGTTAGCAAGGAACAGAATAGCTCAGTATATGCATTCCTACGACTTGGATCTTCTAGATAGGCGTCGCCCCATCCAGCAAGAACCCGCGTTTCTGCAACGTCTGCGAGCTGTACGCCCGGAAGCATCGCGGAGGAGCGGAAGTCCCGATGAGCATGCTCTTCGCCGACGTGCGCGGCTCCACGGCGCTGGCCGAGCGGATGTCCCCGGCCGAGTTCTCCCGTCTGATGAACCGCTTCTATGAAGCGGCCAATCGCGCCGTCATCGAGCGCGACGCCTTCGTCGACAAGCTGGTGGGCGACGAGGTCGTGGCATTCTTTCCGCCGTTCCTCGGCAACCATGCCCGCGTCGCGATCGAGACGGCGCGGCGACTTCTGGAGGTCACCGGCCACGGCACACCGGACGGCCGCTGGATTCCCATCGGCATCGGCGTGCACACCGGCCGGGCGTATTACGGCGTGGTCGGCTCGGAGGAGACGGTCACCGACATCACCGCGCTCGGCGATGACGTGAACGTGGCCGCGCGCCTGGTCGCGCTCGCCTCCGCCGGCGAGATCCTGGTCAGCGACGCGGCGGCGAGTGCCTCAGGGCTCGACCTGTCGGCGCACGAGCATCGCGCGCTCGAGCTGAAGGGCCGCACGGAGCCGATCGGCGTCCGCGTCATTCGCCTGCCTGCCGCCCTGCACGTGGCATGATCCGCACTCGCCGGCTCGGCGACGTGACGCAGCTGGCGATGGCCCGCACCGTGCTCGGCCGCCCCCTGTACATCGCCTGCGCGTACTACCTGGACGGGTTGCTCCTGGACGACGGCCCGCCGGTGACCGCGGGCGAACTGGCGCATCTCCTCTCCGACCTGGACGTCCGCCAGGCCGTCCTGACGCACGCGCACGAGGACCACGCCGGGGCCAACCCCCTGCTGCTGTCCCGGGGCATCACGCCGCTGGCGCATCCGCTGGCGCTCGATGCCCTCGCCCACCCCCCGCACCAGCGGCCGTACCAGCGATTCGTGTGGGGGCGACATCCTGTCTCCTCCGCGATCCCGATCGGAGACGAGATCCTCACGCCGCACCACCGCTTTCGCGTGCTGCACACCCCCGGGCACAGTCCCGACCACATCAGCCTCTTCGAGGAACGCGCCGGGTGGCTGTTCTCGGGCGACCTCTTCCTCAGCCCCTACGTGAAGGTGATGCGGTTGGACGAGGACCCGCACGAGACGATCGCCTCCCTGCGACGGGTGCTGGCCCTGCCGGTCACGACGCTGTTCTGCGCGAGCGGAAGGATCATCGAGGACGGCCGCGCGGCCCTGCAGCGGAAGCTCGACTTCATGGAGCGCCTGCGCGACGACGCCCGCGCCCGAGCGGCCAAGGGGATGGAGTCGAAGCGGATCCGCCGGGAGTTGCTCGGCGAGGAGACCTGGTGGCCGGCCTTCACCGGCGGCCACTTCTCCAAGCAGAACCTGATCGACGCCCTGCTGCGTGAGCAAGGGCACGCGGCCTAGAACAGTACCCGGCCGCGATCGAAGACGGACTTCATCGGGTGCCTGCCGGGTACGGCTCATGCATGCCGACCGGCCGCCGGATGTACCGTCCTGACGGCGCCATGCCGATCGTGCCATTCGCGTACGCGAGCCGGCCGCGAAGAACGGTATGCGTGGGCCAGCCGCGAATCTTCATCCCGGCGAATGGTGTGAAGTCCTGGGCCGACTGCAGTATCTCCGGGGCCACCGTTAACTCCTTGTCCGGATCGATGACCGCAAGGTCGGCATCACTGCCGGGTGCGATCGTGCCTTTCCGAGGATAGAGCGCAAAGGCCCGGGCCGAGTTCGCGCTGGCCAGCTCCGCGATGCGCGTGAGCGGGAGCCCCCGCCGGTAGTAGCCTTCCGAGATCAGGTAGGGGTACAGCAGTGCCGTGCCGCCAAATCCGGGGAGAGCCTTCCAGAGATCCTCGCCCTTCTGTTCCTCGAAGCAGCAGGCATGGTCGCTGACGACCGTATCGATCCGGCCGTCGGCGACGGCGTCCCACAGCGCCTGCCGATCATCCGCGGTGCGGATGGGCGGATTGACCTTCCCCATCATGCCGCCGGCGGTCGCATAGGTCAGGGCCAGATGATGCAGTGTTGTCTCGAGCCGGATATCCAACTGGGGGTAATCTCGTTTTGCCTCGGAAGCGGCGGTGACGGCATCGCGGCTGCTCAGGTGCAGCAGGTTGATCGGGCAGCGCGAGGCGTCGGCGAGGATGACGGCCTCCGCCATGGAGAGCCGCTCGGTGAGCGGAGGACGAGCCTTGTGATAGCCTTCCAGGCTGCCTGGCCCCGCCCGCTTTACCTCTTCGATGAAGATCCGGATCAGCTCCGCGTGCTCGCAGTGTAGAGAGAGCGAGATGCGTCCCGCTTGCCCGTAGCGTTGCGACGCCGCGGCGACCTGCTGCATGAAGAGGTACAGGTGACCGAGGTCGTACGAATCGGACATTGTGTACTCGCTGCCCCGCGTGGAGTCGGCCGTGAGGTTCAACCCCTTGTAGAACATGTAGTACTTGAACGACGCCACGCCCTGAGCGGAAACCAGCCAGTCCACCTCCTCCAGTTGCTGACTGGTCATGACGGCGATGTGGAATCCGTAGTCCGTGTGCGCCCAGCCGTCCGTCAGCCGCAGCACCTCGGGGAAGATCGCGCGGTACGGACCGCTCCTGTTGAGGTAGTGCTGTCCCGTGCGGAAGTAGCTCACGACCGTCGTCACGCCGCCGATCAACGCGGACCGCGTCTCCGACTCGGTGTCCTCCCGCATGGAGCGATAGATCCCCAGATGGAAGTGCGAGTCCACCGCGCCGGGGAAGACGAGCTTCCCCCGCGCGTCCACCACCTCGGCCGCCTGCGAGGCATCGAGAGCATCCGCCAGCGCGGCGATCTTCCCCTCGCGGATGCCGATGTCGCAGCGCACGGTGCCCGTGTACGGGATCACCGCCGTACCGTTCACTACCGCCAGATCGTACCGCGCCATCGCCGTGCCTCCGCTACACGTCTTTGAGGTAGCGCTTCTCGCGGCGCTGAAACTCGGGCAGCCCGAGGAGATCGTTCAGCTCCTCGAAGCTCAGCATCTCGCCGCTCAGGCCATCCGTCGTGCCCTGCTCGCGAAGCACCCTCATCAGCCGGACCATCGCGGCCGCGCTCACGCGGACGGCCGCCCCGGGGAAGATCACGAGGCGGTATCCCGCCGCCTCCAGCTCGCGTGCGCTCAGCATCGGCGTGACGCCCCCTTCTACCATGTTGGCCATGGCAGGAGGCGGCAGGGCCCCGGCCACGCGCTCGAGTTCCGCCCGGCTCTCCGGCGCTTCGACGAACAGCACGTCCGCGCCCGCCTCCTTGTAGCTCAGGGCGCGCTCCAGGGCGGCTTCGAACCCTTCCACCGACCGCGCATCGGTGCGGCCGATGACGAGGAGCCCCGTCCGCCGGGCATCGACGGCCGCCTTGATCTTGCCGACCATCTCCTCCGCGGAGATCAGCGCCTTCCCTGTGAGGTGTCCGCAGCGCTTCGGGAACGCCTGGTCTTCGATCTGAATTGCGGCCGCCCCGGCCCGCTCGAACTCGCGCACGGTGCGCCCGATGTTCAGCGCGTTGCCGTAGCCGGTGTCGCCGTCGGCGATGACGGGCAGGCGCGTCGCCTCCGCGATCGCGGCGAGGCGCCAGACCGTCTCGCTCAGGCTGACCAGTCCGAGGTCGGGCGTGCCCAGGTGCGTGTATGAAAAGCCCGCTCCGGTGAAGTACACGGCCTCGAACCCCGCCCGCTCCGCGATCTTCGCGGCGAGAGCGTCATGCACTCCGGGAGCGACCAGGATCTCCGGCCGCGACAGACGCTCCCGCAGCGCGGGCCCGGTCATCGGGAACGCTCCAGCCGCCGCAGCGTGTACGGCACGATGCCGCCGGCCTTAAGGATCTCCAAAGAGGTACCCGTCAGGCTCCGTAGAGGAAGCGCCTCGCCGGTGCGCAGGTTGGTCAGCGTACGGGCAGCGATGTCCAGCCGCAGGCGATCCTCCTGACGGATTCCCGACGTTTCGGGGACGATCGCTGCGGGGAAGCCGTTATTGATCGCGTTGCGGAAGAAGATGCGGCCAAAGGAGCGGGCGACGACCGCGGCTACCCCGACCTGCTTGAGCGCCATCACCGCCGCCTCCCGGCTGCTGCCGCACCCGAAGTTGAGCCCCGCAACGACCAGGTCGCCCGGGCGCACGCGCATCGCGAACGATGGATCCAACCCCGCCATCGCGTACGCCCCTACCTCCTCCATCGGCCGGTCCAGGTACGCGCCCGGCAGGATCTGGTCGGTGCTCACGTGGTCGCCGAAGATCCAGGCCCGTCCTTCGTAGACGCCGCTCACAGGAACTCCCTCGGATCGGTGATGCGCCCGGTCACGGCGGAGGCGGCGGCGGTGAGCGGCGAGGCCAGGTAGATCTCCGCGCTGGGATCGCCCATGCGCCCTGGAAAGTTGCGCGTCACGGTGCTCAGGCACCGCTCCTTCGGCCCGAGCAGCCCGGAGTGCAGCCCCGCGCACGCGCCGCAGCCGGGGGCCTGGAGGATCGCGCCGGCCTCGAGCAGCGCCTGCAGGGTGCCGTCGCGCAACGTTTCGCGCACCACGCGCGCGGTCGCCGGTGTGATCTGCAGGGGGACCTGAGCCTTCCGCCCCTGCAGCACGCGGGCCGCGGCGCGCAGGTCCGCCGCCTTGCCGCCCGCGCACGAGCCGATGTACACCCGGTCCAGTTCGACGCCCCCCAGAGTACCGGCAGGCACGACGTTGTCCACGTTGGGCGGGACCGCCACCAGCGGCGCGTTCCCGGCCATCATGATCCGGTGCACCGCTTCGTACGAGGCGCCTTCATCTCCGGCGAGCGGCCGCCCCGCGGCCCGGGCTGGTGCCCCCAGCTGCGCAAGCACAGTTCCCGTGGGTGGGACGATCCCGTTCTTCGCCCCCATCTCGATCGCCTGGTTGGCCAGCACCGCCCGCTCGTCCAGATCGAGCGCGTCCACGGCCGGGCCGTCGAACTCGACCGCCTTGTAGATCGCGAAGTCCGCGCGCAACCGTCGCAGCACCTCCATCGCCATGTCGCGCGCGGTCAGATAGGGAGGCAGTGCGTCCCCGAACCGGATGAGGACCGTCGGCGGAACGCGGAGCCAGATCTGGCCCGTCACGAGCACGGTGGCAAGCTCCGTCGCGCCCACCCCGACCGCCAGCGCCCCGGCGGCCCCTGCCGTGACGGTGTGTGAGTCGGCGCCCACGATCAGCATGCCGGGGAGCGCCAGCGCTTCCTCGAGCAGCACGTTGTGCATCACGCCCGCGCTGTCGAAGAAGTGCGGCAGCGCGCGTTCTCTGGCCCAATCGCGCGTCAGCTTCACGATCTCAGCGTGACGCGGGCCCGCGGCGGGGGCGAAATGATCAATGGCGAGCACGATCTTCTGCGGATCCCACAGGCGGCCACCGAGGCGGTCGAGGGTCCCGGCGATCCGGCGCGGCCCGGAAGAGTCGTGCATCGCCGCCAGGTCCACATTCGCCCAGACCTCCTCGCCGGGGCAGACAGACTCCCGGCCCGCGGCGCGAGCAATGATCTTCTCGGTGAGCGTCATGGCCGACGGAGCCATCAGCGGGCCCTCGCCCGGGGGATCCGCGCCGGCTCATACCCCAGGGCCGCCGAGATCCTCCGGGCGCCGTCGAGAACCAGGGTGATGAATCGGCGCACGCGCTCCGGGGTGAAGCGGTACGTCGGGCCCGAGATGGTCAGCCCGGCGACGACGCGGCCGGTGCCGTTCCGGATCGGGGCACTCACCGCGGAGGCGCCCTCGACGCGCTCATCGCTCGTCACGGCGTACCCTCGCCGCCTGATCTCCGCGAGACTGCGCCGGAGGCGCGCCGGATCGACGATCGTCCGCGCGGTCAGCCGGTTGATCCCCGCGGCGATCACGGCCTCGGCCTCATCCCCGGAAAGGTTGGCCAGAAGTACCTTCCCCGACGCGCCGGCGTACAGCGGCAGGGGGCGGCCCAGTTCGACCGCGTGACGGATGTCGTGGTTGCTCTCCGCTTTCTCGATGCAGATCCGATGACGGTCCACCACGACGTTGAGGTTCACGGTCTCGCCGGTCAGGCGGGCGAGCTCATGGATGATCGGCAGGGCCGCCTGGCGGACATGGGTCTGCGCGAGATAGAGGTTCCCCAGCCGGAAGGGGGTCAGCCCTACGCGGTACCGTGCGCTCGCCGGATCGCGCGCCAGAAAGCCCCGGCTGACGAGGACGCCGACGAGCCGGTGCACCGTGGCTTTCGGCAGGCGGACGGTACGGCCCAGCTCCGAGATGCCGAGCTCGCGGCCCTCGCGCAGGAACGCCAGCATGATGTCGAGGGTCCGCTCCGCGGCGCGCGCAGTGCCCCCGGCGGGGAGGTGGCGCGAGGCTCGGCTCCTTCGCCCCACCGGGGGTCGGCTCCTCACCGCTACTTCTGCGGGCAGAGATCCGCCGTGGTCAACACCACGGGCGGCGTGCTGGCGTAGTCGCGATCGGTGACCAGCACCTTCTTGAAACCGCCCTCGTACAGCGCAACGCCGGCGCGCATGTCGGCCTGGCCGCACCTGGTGAATCCATAGGTGCCGTAGGGCAGCACGAATCTCTCGCCCGAGAGGATCTTCTCGGCCACGGCGACGTTGTTCGTGGTGCCCGCCTTCTCGATCGCCTGGCGGATCAGGTGCACGGTGCCCCAGCCCCATCCGTTGTCCCGAGTCGCCCGCCGGCCAAAGGCTTTGAGCACGGCGAGACCCATCGTCTTCGACTCCCGTTCCGGCTCCGACCGGCGGAACGTGCGCGCATCCGCACCATCGTCATAGAACCACGGGGAGTAGAATCCTTTGTTCCGGTCGCCCACCGCTTCCATGTAGGGGGCGTTCTCGAGCAGGTCGCTCCCGTAGAACGCCTGCGTCAGGCCCAACTCACGGTACTGCAGCGTGATCCCGATCATCTCACCGAGGAGGCCGATCGCCAGGAGGGCCTGGGCGCCCGACCCCTTTGCCCGGGTGAGAATGGTGCGGAAATCGGTGGCGCCGAAGCTGAAGTACTCCGGCTCGGCCACGAACCGGCCTCCCAGCTTCTCCAGCACGGCCCGGAACTCAGTGACCATCGACCGGCCGAAGTCGGTATTCTGGCCCATGGCGAAGAAGGTCCTGTGGTTGTTCGCCATGACGGCGTACTTGGCCAGCGGGGCCATCTCGATCTTGGCCTGAGGACCGAGGCGCACGGAATAGATGGCTCCGGATTTCTCGCGGGCGGCCCCGGTCAGGTCTGTGGCGAACGCGTAGATGACCTGGGGAATACGCGCCTGGGCAAGGATCGGCTGTGCGGCGATCGCGGCGGAACTGCAGAAGCTCCCGCCGACGAAATCCACGCGGCGTGCCACGAGCCGGTTCGCCGCTTCCGTGGCCCCCTGCGGGCTGCAGCGGTCGTCCTCGTAGACAAGCTCGATCCGCACGCCGCGGCCGCCCACGCTGATCCCGCCCGCGTCGTTGATCTCCTTCGCGGCCAGGTCCGCGCCCTCGCGCACGCCGTTCCCCTCGGCCGCCGCCGCCCCCGTGAGCGGCAGGAAGAAACCGATCGTGACGCGGTCTGCCACCGGCGCGGCTCCGCCCACGCCCGGCGCGACGAGCACCGCGAGGACAAGCGCGCCGGCCAGCGCGCCGATTCCTAGTCTTCGCACCGCATGCCCTGCGATCCGCATGGCCTGATTGCCTCCCCTGGGACGCGCCGCTGGCTGCGTCCCATGATGTGGAACGGGTCTCCAAATAAAGTGACGTGTCCGACTTGGACGGCAGCCGCGCCGCTTCCTGCCCACAAGGACGCGCCCCGCGCGGCACCGAACGGCACAGACGCATGGACCTTGCCACCATCCTGCAGTACCTGGTCAACGGCGCCTTCGCCAGCAGTGTCTACGCGCTCATGGCACTCGGCCTCACCCTGATCTTCGGCGTGATGCAGATCGCCGACTTCGCCCAGGGCGCCCTGTACATGCTCGGCGCGTACGTGAGCTTCTACATCACCAATCGGATCGGGCTCAGCTATTTCCTCTCCATCCCAGCGGCGATGGCGGGCGTGGCGCTGATCGCCGTGCTGAACCACTTCGCCGTGTACCGCCCCCTGCGCCGCGCCGGAGGCGCGACCACCTTTGTCGCCGCGCTCGGCATCCTGCTCATCCTGCAGAATGCCGCGCTCTGGGCATTCGGCGCCGAATACCGGCTGATCCGTTCGCCGTTCGGAGACGGCAAGGTGACGATGCTCGGCGCGATCATCACCTACCAGCAACTCTTCATCGTCCTGGTCACCGGCGGGCTGGTCCTGGCGGTGTGGCTCTTCCTCCAGCGCACGCGTCCGGGTAAGGCCCTGCGGGCGATGTCCCAGAACCGGGATGCTGCGGCCCTCGTGGGCATCAATCCCGATCGGATTGCCGTCGTGACCTTCGCCCTGGCCGGGGCGCTGGCCGGGAGCGCGGGAGCGCTGGTCTCCCCGCTGCGGGCCTTCGACCCGCACATCGGAGCCCTGGCCATCCTCAAGTCATTTGCCATCGTCATCTTCGGGGGAATGGGCAGCATCTCGGGCGCGCTGTTCGGCGCGCTCATCGTCGGCCTGGCTGAGACGCTGACCGCGGCCTATGTGGCGGCGGAGTACAGCGACCTCATCGCCTTCGTGCTGATGATCATCGTACTCTTCGCGCGCCCGCAGGGACTGCGGGGCGGAGCGGTGACGCCGTGAAGCGGCTCCTCTTCCTGACGGCCGCCATTGCCGCGCCGTTCGTCTTTCCGACCATCGCGCAGCGCAACCTGCTCATCCTCATCGCCATCAACGTCATCCTCGTGGCCAGTCTGGACCTGCTCATGGGTACGGCCGGCCTCCTGTCCCTCGGCCACGCCGGCTTCATGGGCATCGGCGCCTATGCGTCGGCGCTGCTCGTCCTCCACTACCGGCTCCCCTTCCCGCTGGCCCTGGCCGCCGCGGCGGCGGCGGGGGGGATCGCCGGCCTGTTCATCGGGTATCCGTCCCTGCGCCTGCGGCATCACTACTTTGTGCTCGTCACCTTCATCTTCGGGATCATCCTCACCCTGCTGTTCACCAGTCTTGTCGGAATCACGCGCGGGCCGATGGGGCTGCCCGGGATTCCCTTCGCCGCGATCGGGGTGCCGGGGGCGGGCCGCCACACCTTCAACACGTTCCAGTCCAAGGTCGACTACTACTACCTCGTGGTGGTCGTCGCCGCGTTCGTGCTCTGGTTGCGCGGGCGGCTGTGGCGCGGCCGCCTGGGGTTCGCGCTCGTCGCGATCCGCGAAGAAGAGAACCTGGCGATGGCCGTGGGGATCCACACCCACCGGTACAAGGTCCTCGCCTTCGTCGTCAGCACGGCGATCGCGGGAGCGGCCGGCTCGCTCTACGCGCACTACACCACCTTCATCAGCCCGGAGGTCTTCACGTTCGTGGATTCCTTCAACCTGTTCGTGATGAACATGGTCGGCGGCGCGGGCACGCCGGCGGGTCCCGTCGTCGGCCCGCTGCTCCTGACAATCGTGCGGGACGCCCTGCGCAACATCTCGCCCGTGGCCGCCGAGATCGCCTTCGGCGTCTTCCTCATCGCGGCGATCGCGTTTCTGCCCGTGGGGCTGATGGGCGCCCTGCGGCGGCCGGGCGTCCGGGGGGGCTGAACGGTGCCGGTCCTGGAAGTGGAGCACCTCACGAAGTTCTTCGGCGGCTTCCGGGCCGTAGCCGATCTGTCGTTCGTCGTGGAGCACGGCGAGATCCTCGGCCTGGTCGGCCCCAACGGCGCGGGCAAGACGACGACGTTCAACCTGATCACGGGATTCATCCCGCCCACCGCCGGACGCATCCGCTTCCATGGGGAGGACGTCACCGGCCGACCCCCGCACGAGATGGCGCACCGCGGGCTGGTCCGCACCTTCCAGAACACGAAAGTGTTCGCGCAGCTCACCGTGGAGGACAACATCCGCACCGGATGTTTCTTGCAACTCCCCCGCGGGATGCGCGCTACCATGCTTGGGCTCTCCGCCGCCGAGGAGGCGGCCCTGCGGACCCGCGTGGATGAACTCATCACCTTCACGGGGCTCCAGTCGCACCGGAAGACGGTGGCGCAAGACCTCTCCTACGGCGACCAGCGCACGCTCGAGATCGCCATTGCGCTCGGCGCGGATCCGCGCCTGCTGCTGCTGGACGAGCCGTTCGCGGGCATGAGTCGCGGGGAGGCGGATCGCTGCATGGCCTTGATCCACAGGACGCGGGAGCGGGGCGTGACCGTCCTGCTTGTGGATCACCACATGGACACCCTGATGAAACACTGCCATCGGCTCGTCGTCATGCACCACGGGGAGAAGCTGGCGGAAGGACCGCCGGAGGTCATCCGCGCCGACCCGAAGGTGATCGACACGTACCTGGGCGGACGGGTCGATGCTTGAACTCCAGGGCGTGGCGACCTACTATGGCAAGATCCGTGCCCTGCAGGAGATCTCCCTCCACGTCGCCCACGGCGAGATCGTCGCTCTCATTGGCGCCAACGGAGCCGGCAAGACCACGACGCTGCGCACGATCTCCGGACTGCTTCATCCGCGCGCCGGCCGCATCGTGTTCAAGGCCCAGGACATCACGCGCTGGCGGCCGGACCGCATCGTCCGGGATGGTATCGCGCACTGTCCGGAAGGTCGGCAAGTCTTTCCCGAGATGACGGTGCGGGAGAATCTGGAGATGGGGGCCTATACGCGAGGTGACAACGTTGCGGCCGGCTTGGCCCGGGTGTTCGCGCTGTTTCCCGCACTCCGCGACCGCCGGAACCAGCGTGCCGGAAGCCTCTCCGGCGGGGAGCAACAGATGCTGGCCATCGCCCGGGCTTTGATGTCGAATCCCGAGCTCATCCTCTTCGATGAGCCATCGCTGGGGCTGGCCCCGGTCCTCGTGCACGAGGTGGCACGCTCAATCCGTGAGCTGAACCGGGCGGGCACGACCGTCCTCCTTGTCGAGCAGAACGCCCACCTGGCCTTTGCCATCGCGCATCGCGGGTACGTCCTGGAGAATGGCCGTGTCGTCCTCGAAGGCTCGATGACGGTCCTCTCGGGCGACGAACGGGTGAAGCAGGCCTACCTCGGAGGCTGAGGAGGAATGCCGTGAGCCATCCCCTCGGGCTGGTCCAGCGGTACCTCGCAGCGAGTGAGGCCCGACGGCTGGACGAAGCCCGGAGCTGTCTGGCCCCCGGTGCCGTCCTCGTCTTCCCCGGCGGGCAGTACGCGACGCCGTCCGAGATGGCCGTGGCCGCGGCGCGACGATACCGGTGGGTGAAGAAGGTCTATGATGCCTGGGACGTCGCCGTCCGACAGGATGGGACGACGATCGTCATCAGCACCGGGACGCTGTACGGCGAGAACCTCCACGGCGTTCCATTCGAGGGCATCCGCTACATCGACCGCTTCGTTGTGCGCGAAGGAAAGATCATCCGCCAGGACGTCTGGAACGACCTGGACGCCTCCGGCGTTCTGGAGCGGCGACGATGATCAGCGCGCGGGGGCCGACGACTCGCCGGGCGCCCACCCTCCTCCCGCGCCGTCCAGCAGGGCGACTTCCTCCGCGGTGAGCGACCACCCCAAGGCCCCGGCGTTCTCGCGCGCCTGCGCGCCGGTCTTTGCGCCGGGGATCGGCAGCGCGCCCTTGGCCATGCACCAATTCAAGGCGACCTGTCCCTGCGTCTTGCCGCGTGTCGTCGCAATCTCGCGCAGGATGCGAAACAGTGGCTCGTGCCGGGCGAAGAACCGGCGGGAGAAGCGACGGCCGCGCATTCCGGGGGGCCGCCGGTCGGCCGAGTACTTCCCGGTCAGCACGCCCTTGGCCAGTGGTCCCCAGGCGATGAGCGTGACGCCCAGTTCGCGGCAGGCCTCCCGCAGCCCGTTGTGCAGCGGCTCGCGGTCGACCAGGCTGAGCTTCACCTGGTTGCTGGCCAGGGGCAGGCCGCGTTTCGCCAGCGCCGCGTGCGCGCGGCGCAGGTGGTCCACGGTGTAGTTGGACACGCCGACCGCGCGGATCAGCCCGTCCTGATAGGCGTCGGCCATCGCCCCCATCCAGGTCTCGATCGGCACCGGCGGAAACGGCCAGTGCATCTGATAGAGATCGACGGCGGGCAGCCCGAGCCGCTTGAGGCTGCGTTGGAGCGCCGGACGCAGCGCGCCGCCCGACAGACGCGTCGGGAACGGCATGAACTTCGTCGCCACCACCACGGACGCATGCGTCTTGCGGACGAACTCGCCGAGGAACCGCTCCGATCGGCCGCCCGCGTACACTTCGGCGGTGTCGAAGAAGGTGAGCCCGGCCCGGATGCTCGCCTCGAAGGCCTCGGCGATGTCTTTCTCGGTGAAGTCCTTCCCGAATCCCCAGTACGTGCGGTCGCCCCACGGCCAGGTCCCCACGCCGACTTGTGCCACGCTCGGCCCATGAAGGCCGAGCGAAATCATCTGCACGCCGCTCATCGCACCGCGCATTTCGTCCGACAGGGCGAAAGTCTCCTGCCAATCCCCGGCTGGATGGGTGCATCACAGAATGATGGTCCTCGGGGGGAGAAACGGCGTCGTGCGCGAACTTTCCGGTTCATCCAGGGGAATGAGACCATGGTCCTGACCCGCCTGCGATCCGCCGTGACGGACGGAAGCAGAGCGATCGATCTGACCGCGCGCATCCTCGACCGCCTGTTCGCACCGCGCACCTTCCCCGTGCGGCTGTGGAACGGCACCACGCTGCCCACCGTCGCGCCCTCTCCCGCCTCGGACGGATCGCGATTCACGGTCGTGCTCACGCATCCCGGC
>Ga0209172_10005807_pt1 | contig 14500 bp, 13 predicted proteins | sample LarsenN4metaG_FD_184113 | JGI IMG/M metagenome (GOLD analysis project Ga0209172, IMG submission 184113) | Hot spring sediment bacterial and archeal communities from British Columbia, Canada, to study Microbial Dark Matter (Phase II) - Larsen... ... | reverse complement strand
GATACGCTGCCGCTACGTTGCGCGCGAACTCTGCTTCTTCGCTTGCAAGCCATCTGGTCATTCCTTCTTCGGCTGCCGCCTTGGCGAGCTTGACTTCGTCAACGCACCCGGTCGCCTCGAGCGCTCGTTTCAATCTCTCGACCTGTGCCTTCAGCACGAACACCTCGCCCGCAATCGTCGTGATCATGGCCATAAGACGCATAATTTCCGGATTCCGTTTGCCGGACTTTGTGAGCTCTTCAACGAGTCTGTTGTTGTGATGCATCGTCATTCGACCTTGACCTTCGCATTGGCAATTACTTTCTCCCATTTGACCCGTTCAGTTTGCATTAGCGCGATAAGTTCTTCGGGCGTGCTTGATCGCGGATCGAGCCCAAGCGCCAGCAATCGGCTGTGAAGTTCCGGGCCTTTCACAGCCGCCGCGAGTTCGGTGCTGAGTCTTGCAGTTATCGCGCGCGGCACGCCCGCGGGGACATACAGGCCGAACCACCCGGCAACTTCGAAGCCCAAAATGCCTGACTCCGCAACGGTGGGGATCTCCGGAAATGCGGCCGAGCGCTGTGCTGAGGTAACCGCAAGCGCTCGCAGTTTGCCAGATTTGACGTGCTGCATTGCGGACATATCGCTAAACATCAGCGCAATTTGCCCGCCAATGAGCTCGTTCTGCGCGGGCGCTGCACCCTTGTACGGAACGTGAAGCATATCTACGCCAGCCGCTGCTTTAAACAACTCCCCGGCAAGATGACTCGCGCTAGCGTTCCCGTAAGACCCAAAACTGGCCTTGGAAGCATGTCGCCGAAGCCAAGCAATCAGCTCGACAACATTCCTCGCTGGCACCTGAGGATTGACGACCAGAACGAGAGGCGTGGATGCGACCAAACCAACTGGGTCGAAATCCTTCACGGGGTCGTAGGACACTTTGTAGAGGATGGGATTCAGAACGTGTGTGCTCGATGCGCCGAGCAGCAGCGTATGGCCGTCCGCCGCTGACCTCGCCACCGCCTCGGTACCGATAGCACCGCCTGCTCCAGGTCGATTCTCGACAAGGACCGGCTGACCCAGCGGCTGAGCGATCTCCTTGGCTAGAGCGCGACCAAGGATGTCTGTCACGCCACCCGGTGGATACGGGACAATAAGCTTGAGAGGTCTGCTTGGGTACGGCTGCGCCTGCAAATCACCGTACGCCATTCCGAGCATGCAGGCAAGCGCTGCTGCAAATCTTACAAGTCTCATCTTTGCCTCCTTTCCTGGCAACAGTACAAAAAAGCGTGCCTCATCCAAGTTGCTACCGCGTGATGGAGCGAACCCGCGTGAGATGCTGAAACATGCCTCGGATCGCTCGCTCGCCCGGCTCGAGGATCGCCTCGCCCATAGCGCGCGCCGCGGCGGCGTCCATCGCGAGCGCGGCGTTGCGTTCGAACTTGGCGATGATCTCGGCTCGGCTGAACGGCCGCTCCGGCGTTCCCTTCACCTGCGCGACCTCCTCGCGCAGCGTGCGGCCATCGGCAAGACGCACCGCGACGCGCGCGGCGAAGCGTCGCGGAAAGCCCGAGCCTGACCACGGCCGCCAGCTCGTTCGCCGCGCGAGCGCGAGCGCGCCGGCGTGATCGGCAGCGCCGGCGAACGCGCGCACGCCGGCCTCGGCCCCGCAGAGCACCAGACCGAGTGCATACGGCAGGCTGAACTTCGCCTCGTAGCCGGAGGCTGGCGCCTGCTTGCGCTCCCACGGCTCGCAGATCAGCATCGCTTCTTCCTCGGGCACGTCGCACTCGATCGCGGCGATGTCGCCGGGCGCCACCCCCGCCGCGCGCATCCTTTCGGCGCATTCGAGAAACGGATGGATGTAGTGGCAGCACGGCCAGCCCTTGAACGCCGCCTCGGCGATCATCCACTTCTCTCCGAGCGAATCGAGAAGCTCCGCCAGTCGCGCGGGCGCCTCGCCGTCGTCGGCGTAGGCGCGGTAAAACCCGTGCGCGCCCTCGAAAATCGTCGCCGGTCCGGTGACGCCCGCGGCGGCGAGCTCGGCCGCGACCAGCCCCGCGTGCGCCGCCCATCCCGGATGCATCGCCTTCACCGTCGCGCCCTCGGCGAGGAACTCGAAGACCCCGGACGACTGGCTTCCGGCAATGCCCATCGCGTTCACCGCCGCCTTCTCGTCGCGGCCGGCGAGCAGCGAGCCGATCAGGGCGGCGGCGAACGGCCCGCCGACCGCGGTGACCTGGAAACCGCGGCGCTGAAACGCCCCGGGCGCGGCAAGGCCGATGCGGATCAGGATTTCCCAGCCGGCGACCACCGCGCGCGTCAAGTCCTTGGCGGTGGCCCCGTGACGTTCGGCGGCCGCGAGCGCCGCGGCGACGACGACGGCGCTGCCGTGCACGATCGCGCCAGTGTGGGTGTCGTCGTACTCCAGAGAGTGGATCAACGTGCCGTTGAGAAGCGCAGCCGACGCCGCCGGCAGCCGCCCGGGAAAGCCGAGCGCGGTCGCTTCTTCGGCCGCGCCGAGCGCGCGCACCGCGCGGTACAGGGCCTCGCTTCCGGCAAGCGAGGATGCGGCGAGCCCCACGCCGAGCGCGTCGAGGATGTGCTCGCGCGCGCATTCGGCGATGGCGTCGGGGATTCGCTGCGCGTCCAGCGCCATCGCGAAGCGCGCCATGCGCGCGGCGAGCGTCGCCATGCTCAGTACTCGCCGCGCGCGATCTCGTCGGCCGCGGCCCGCGCCGCGAGCCAGCCCAGACCGAGGGCGCTGAGCAGGCCGTTGCCGGAAAGATAGCCGCGCGCGCCGCTTCTGCCGCTGATGCCGGCCGCCGCGCCGCCGCCGGCGAAAAGATTGGGGATCGGTTTTCCGTCGCGCGCGAGCACGCGGCCTTCGGGATCGGTCCGCAGGCCGCCTTGGGTGTGGAACAAGCCCGGCACCACCTGCGCGGTCCAGAAGGGCGCCGCGAGCGGTGCCAGGCCGAAAGACGTGCGGCCGAATTCGTCCGGCCGGAGGCCGCGCGCGGCCTTGTTGTAGCGCTCGATCGTCTCGGCGAGCGCGCCCGCCGGTGCGAGCGGCCGGATGCCGCCGTATTCGAGCAGCTCCCTGAACTCATCCTCCTTCGCCGCGACGCCGCGGATACGTTCGTCGAACACCACGAACACGTCGCCTCTTTGCGCCAGCACCTCGCGCGCAAAGCCCGAGTAGCCGGCGCTTTCGTCGCCGAAACGCCGCCCCTCGGCGTTGACGAGAATCCCGCCCTTCTCGATCGTGGTCCACGAAAGGAGCTGTCCGTGCGGCGTCGTCACCGCGGCGTAGCCCTGATAGGCGCCCATGTTCGCGAGTGCCGCGCCGAGCTTGCGGCCCCAGAGCACCGCCTCGCCGGTCGAGCCGAGCGCGCCGAAATACTGCGCCCCGGCAATCTCCGGACAGAACTCGGCGACGAGCTCGCGGTTGGCGGCGAAGCCGTTGCAAGCGAGCACGATCTTCCTCGCGCGGATGCGCGATTCGGCGGCGCGGCCGCCGCCCGCGATCGCGCCGATCGGCGCACCGCGCGAATCGGTGACCAGCTCCCGCACCAGATTGCCGGTCACCACCGGAATGTCGCGCGCCGCGGCCGCGGCGAGCAGATCGTCGAGCAGGTCCCTGCCGCGGCGCGATCTCGGCGCGTGCAGCCGCGGCACCGAGTGCCCGACGTGCGCGTAGTCGGTGATGATGCTCATGCGTGCGCCGACACGGTCCACCAGCCACTCGCAAAGCGCCGCCGAGACGCGCACAAGGCGCTCCATCACCTCCGGCACATCGTGCTCGCCGGCGACCGCGCGGTAGTCGGCGAGCATGCGCTCGGGCGAATCCTCTATCCCGGCCTCGCGCTGAAAGCGCGTCCCCGCGCCCGGCACCGAACCGGTGGAGAGCGCGGTGTTGCCGCCGGGACGCTCCAGCTTTTCGATCACCGCCGCCTGAAGGCCGGCGTCGCGCGCCGCGATCGCGGCGGCAAGACCGCACGCGCCCGCGCCGACCGCGAGCAGATCAATCTCCATGTCCCAGTTCACGTCAGCCCTCGAAGACGGAGGCGATCCACTGCGGCCACTTGCGGTCCGGCTCGGCGCCGAGGCGCGCGAGCGCCGCCGCAAGCCCCGGCGCGAGCGGCGCCGAGAGCGAGCGGATCTTGGCGCGCACCTCTTCCTCGGCGAACGGCCGGTCCGGCCCGCCGCGCGCGCTTTCGCAGGAAGCGGAGATCCGTTCTCCGTCTTCGAGCACGAGCGTGACGCGCGCGGGGCGATCGAGCGGCCATGGTCTGACGTCCGGGTGCGGCGCCATGCGCACGCGCCGGCGCAACCCGGCGACGCGCGGCTCGGCGAGCGAAGCCGCCGAGAAAGCCTCGACCCCGGCGTGGCCGTAGACGAGCGCCGCCGCCAGCGCGTGCGGCAGCGAGAACTTCGCTGCGAGCGTGGTCCGAGGCTCGTAGTTGTCGAGCGTCATGCCGCGCGGATGCGTCTCGACCTCGACCGCGGCGACGCGCTCGCCGCCCTTCAGCTCCGGCCGGCGCGCGAGGATCTCACCGAGCGCGTCGAGCGCCGAATGCGAGTACTGGCAGCAGGCGTACAACTTGTGATAGCCGTCGCACACCGCCCAGTCCCTGCCGAGCCCCTCGGTGAGCTGCGCGGCGTCGGTCCTCGCGCCGAAGCAGCCCTCGAACACGTCGAGCGGGCTGGAAGGCACGCCGCCGATCCCGGCCGCGGCGAGATCCACCGCGAGAATGCCGGCGACCGCACCGAGCGCGGGCCACGCGTTTCTCACGAGCGCGCCCTTGATCGCGTGGTTGTAGGGGCCGGGAGAGACCATTGTCGCGGCGCCGGTCACCGCGAGCGCGAAGGTACCTGCATCAAGGCCGCGCGCAAGGCCGACCGCCGCCGCCCCGCCCACGCTGTTGAAAAGCCCGTGCGGATGAAGCGGCGGGATGATCGAATGCCACGCGCGCGCAAAGCGCGCGGTGATCTCGTAGCCGAGCACCGCCGCGCGCAGCACCTCGCGTACAGTAAGGCCGTCCTTCTCGGCGACCGCGAAAAGCGCCGGCAGACAGTAGACGCCGGCGTGGCAGGGCACCTTGCGGTATCCCTCGTCCATCTCCGCCCAGCTCGCTGCAACGCCGTTGCCGATCGCGGCGTCGTGCATCTCCACCCGCGGCGCGCCGCGGGCGAGCAGCGTCGCCTCGGCCGCACGCGCCCGGCGCGCGAGCCCTTCCTGCACCGCGCGCACCTCCGGCTCGCCGGAGGCGGCGAGCATCGCGGCGATGTCGTCGCCGATGACGAGCGCGATGCGTTCGCGTGCGGCGTGCGGCACCTCCTCCCAGGAGCACGCCGCCGCCCATTCAAGGAGCGCGACCACGTTGCGCTCGGCTAGAACCATTCCCACAGGTCCTCCTTGGCGGCGAGCTCCGCGCTCGGGCCGTCGAAGATCAAGCGCCCGGTCTTGAGCACCAGCGCACGCTCGACCTCGCGCAGCGTCGCCTGCACGTTCTGCTCGACGATCACGATCGTGGTGCCGGAAGCCTCGTTGATCCGGCGCAGGCTCTGCAGCACGTTCTTGACGATGATCGGCGCCAGCCCGGTGCACGGCTCGTCGAGCAGCAGGATCGAGGGCCGCGTCATCAGCGCCATGCCGAGCGCGAGCATCTGCTGCTGGCCACCGGAGAGCGAGCCCGCGAGCTGTGCGCGCCGCTCGGCGAGAATGGGAAACAGCCGGTACACCTCGGCCGCATACTCCGGATCGTGCAGCAGCCCGGCGATGCGCAGGTTCTGCTCCACCGACAGCTCGCGGAACACGTTGTGCCCCTGCGGCACGAATCCGATGCCGCGGCGGGCGTTGCGGTGCACTTCGCCGCGCTCGATCTCCTGGCCGCGATACGTCACGCGCCCGCTCGCCCCGGCGACGTCGCCGATCGCGCAGCGCAGCAGCGTCGTCTTGCCGGCGCCGTTGTGGCCGAACACGCCGACGCGTTCGCCGTCGCGCACCTCGAACGAGATGTCGCGCAGCGCGGCGAAATTGCCGTAGGCGGCGCCCACGTTTTCGTAGCGCAGCATCGGCCGGCCCCTCAAGCCCCGAAGTAGAGCTCGGCGAGCGTCCTGCTCGCGAGCAGCTCGGCGACGCTGCCGCGCTCCAGGATCCTGCCGAAGGACATGAACACCGCGCTCGTGCACAGGTCCTTGATGAAGGAGATGTTGTGCTCGACCACGCACACGGCGCGACCGGCGGCCGCCTCCTGGCGCACGATCTCCTTCATGGTGTCGTAGGCCTGCCCTTCGACGCCCGCCATCGGCTCGTCGAGCAGCAGGCACGGTCCGTCGTTCATCAGGGCGCGAGCAAGGCCCACGAGCTTCTGCTGGCCGAACGGCAGGTCGGTGACCGGCGAATCGGCCAGATGTGCGAGATGCATGCGATCCAGGATCGCGAGCGCCTTGTCGCAGGATTCGGCCACCGCGCGCCGCACCGCGCCCGGGGCGAACACCAGCCGCGCGATGGACTCGCCGGCGTACTCGCGCGGCGCGACCACCATGTTCTCAAGCACCGTCATGGTCTGGAACAGGCGCATGTTCTGCCAGGTGCGCGCCACGCCCATGCGTGCGCGCTCGTGCAGCTTGCGGCCGGCGAGGTTCCTGCCCTCGATGCGGATCTCACCCGCGTCGAGCGGGACGACCCCCGAGATGAGATTGAACAGCGAGGTCTTGCCGGCGCCGTTCGGGCCGATCAGCCCGAGGATCTGGCCGCGGTCGAGGTCGAGCGCGACGTCGTCGGCGACGACGATGCCGCCGAAGCGCTTGCATACGCCGCGCAGCTCGAGCACCGCGCTCATCGCGCGCCTTTCCCCTCCCGATCCGCCGGGCGGTGCGCAAGGGGCGCCGGCGGCTCGGGGGGCACGAGTCCCTGCGGGCGCAGGAACAGGAACAGGATCACCAGCAGCGTGAAGATCATGCCCTGCACCGGCGCCATGAAGCTCGGCGGCAGATTGAGGAACGTGATCGCCTGCGGCAGCGCGACGAGGATCAGCGCGCCGACCACCGGGCCCCACGTCGAACCCATGCCGCCCACCACGACCATCGTCAGCATCGTTCCGGAAGCGAGGATCTCGAACTGCTCAGGGCTCACGTACTGGAAGTAGAACGCGTACAGGCCGCCGGCGATCCCGGCGATGCCGCAGCCGATGGCGAAGATGACGATCTTGATCCGGGTCGCGTTGCGCCCGAGCGCCTGAAACGCGAGTTCGTCGTCGCGCATCGCATTGATCGCGCGCCCGTAAGGGCCGCGCACGATCCAGCGGATGGCGGCGAGCGTGACCGCCGCCGCCGCGAGCGCGATGACGCAGAAGACGAACGCGCGCTCGGGGCCAGAGACCGGCGTCGGGATGTTGGACAGCCCGCCCTGGCTTCCGGTGAACTCGAGATTCTTGATCACCTGCAGCAGCCCCAACTGGAATCCGATCGATGTGATCATCAGGTAGTCGCCCGCCACGCGCAGCGATGGCAGCGACATCATGAGCGAGAAAAGCGCCGCCACCGCGCCGCCCGCCAGTGTCGCCGCGACCGCATTGAGCCCCGTGTGGATCGCGAGCAGCCCCGAGGTGTAGGCGCCGAGCGCGTAGAAGATCGGATGCGCGATCGAGGCGAGTCCCGCCTTGCCGATGATCAGATTGAAGCTCGCCGCCAGCATCACGTTGATGCCGACGAGGATGAGGATGGTGGCGAGGTACTCCATCGCGCGGCGTCCTCAGGCCTGCGCCCGGCGAAAGATCGCGCGTAGACGATCGAGCGGCACCCCGCGCGGAAAAAACAGGATGGTCACGAAGAGGAACCCGTAGAGCAGCAGGTTCTGCCACTGCGACGGGATGACGAGCACGCTGTAGCTCTGCAGCAGCGACAGCACCACGGCGGCGCCCGCCGCGCCGAAGACGTTGCCCATGCCGCCAAGCAGGGTCGCGACCACCGCGAACACCATGAGGTTCAGGGGCGCCGTGGGGATCACCGCGGTGCGGCTGCCGTAGACGTACATGCCGGCGCACACGAACACCGTCGCGATGGCGAAGGCGGCGAGGTAGGCCCGCCGGGCGTTGATGCCGTACAGTTCGGCGAGCGCCGCGTTGTCCGACACCGCGACCATGAACTGCCCGTCGCGCGACAAGCGCAGCCAGAGGGCGAGCGCCGCGCACAGCGCGAGCGTCACCGACACCGCCATCAGATCCCAGTCGCTCACCGCGATGCCGGCGACGATGCGTGTCGGCGACAGGATCTGCGGAAAGAGCGGCACCGGCTCGGTGCCGAAGACGAGCGTGAGCGCGAACGCCGCGAACTCCGAGCACACCAGCGTGAAGATGAAGAAGAACAGGCCCGAGGAGCCGCGCGCGCGCAGCACGCGCAGGCCCCAGACCTCGAGCGCGAGCGTCGCCGCGAGCGTCACCGCGAAGCCGAAGGCGACCGCGGCCGGCGTCGGCCAGCCGAAGCGCGCGAGCGCCGCGTGCATGGCGTAGAACGCGATCGCCATCATCCCCGCCTGGGCGAAGTTCCACAGCTTCACCACCTTCAGCACCAGCGCGAAGGCGACGGTGAAGAGCACCATGTAGCTGGACGTGGCAAGCCCCGTCCACAGGATCTGCGCGAGGACTCCGGTATCGAGCATGACGAACGCGCGGCGCGGGGCCCGGCCGGAGCCGGACGCGCCGCGCCGCCCGGACGGCGGCCGGGCCGCCTCAGTTCACGGTGGCGAGCGGAACGAAGGCGCCCTTCTCGACCGTGAGCAGGTTGACGGGCTTCGCGACCCGGTGCGTTTCGTTGACCTCGATGGTGCCCACGAGCGGCAGCTCGAAGCGCCGGATGGCGAGCAGCGCGCGGCGCATGTTCTCGCCGGTGATCGGCAGCTTCTGCCTGAGCACCCAGTCGAAGAGATGCGACACGAGGATCGGCGCGTCATGCAGGTACTGCGTGTACGGCAGCCCGTTCGGCACGCGTCCCTGCTCCTTCTGCCAGCGCTCGACGTAGGCCTTGACCTCGGGTTTCTCGACCCCGGGGGCGAGCGAGGTCACGATCAGGCCCTCGGCCGCCGGCCCGAGCTGCTTGATGATCTGCGGGTTGTAACCCGCCGCGTACGTGGACACCCGCTGCTGCAGGCCGAGCTGGCGCATCTGCGCGATCACCTGCGGGATGTCGGTGATCAGACCGTGCACGTGCACCATCTCCGGGTTGGACGCACGCACCTTGAGGAGCATGCCCGAGTAGTCGGTCGCCTTCGGGTCGTAGGCCTCGTAGGCGACGACCTTCCCGCCCGCTTTCTCGAACGCCTCCTTGTACACCTTGGCCGCCTCCACCCCGGTGTCGTTGTTAATGTAGAGCACCGCCGCGGTCTTCTTGCCGAGCTTCTGGTGGGCGAAGCGCGCCACCGCGTTCACGTCCACGTCGGCGAGCGGGAAGGTGGTGAACACATAGTCGCCCAGGTTGGCGATGTCGGGCGAGTTCGCGCCGACCGACAGCTCCAGCACCTTCTCGCGGTTGGCGATCGGCGCCACCGCCTTCACCACCGCGCTCCAGGCGGTGATGAACACCGGCACCTTCTCGACGCTGATCAAGCGGTTGACCGCGGCAATGCCCACCTGCGCGTCGGCCTGCGTGTCGAGCACGATCATTTCGAGCTTGCGTCCCTGCACGCCGCCCTTGGCGTTGATCGCGTCCACAGCCCACTGCGCGGCGGTGACCTGGTCCTTGCCGTAGGCCGACTGCGACCCGGTGAGCGGCATCGCCAGCCCGAAGCGCAGATTGCCCGATGCCTGCCCGCGGGCGGCGGGCAGCCCGGCGGCGAGCGCCCCGGCCACCGCCGCCTTCAGCACATCACGACGTTTGAAGTTCACGGCTCCTCCTTGCGGTTGCGTTGAGTTTCTCGATGATCTCGGCGCTCGGCGCGACGTCGGCGTACTTCGACGCCATGTCGAAGAGATTCACGGCGTGCGAGGTCGGGCTGCGATCATAGACGCAGTCCCACGGCACCACCACCTTGAAATTGTAGGAGAACGCGTCCACCACGCTGCAGCGCACGCAGCCGCTCGTGGTGCAGCCGGTGACCACCAGCGTGTCGGCGCCGAGGTCAATCAGGTGGCTTGCGAGCGGCGTGGCGAAGAACGCGCTCGGGTGCTTCTTCGGGATGAGCACGTCGCCCTCGCGCGGCGCGATCTCGGCGACGAACTCGTAGCCCTTGTCCGGGATGTCCATGATCGAGGGCACCTTCTGCGCAAGGCGCCCGCCGTCGGTCGCCTTGTTCTTCGGTGCGACATACGGGTAAAGCACCGGCCAGCCGTGCGCGCGGAACTCGGCAAGCAGCGGCACGATGCGGCGCACCGCCGCCCATCCCGCCTCGCCGCAGGAGGTCGGGAACTCCCGGATGGACTCCCAGAACGGCTTCGGCGTCGTGCCGACCGTGCGGTACTGGACGTCAATGATGAGCAGCGCCGGCTTGCGGCCGATCCCCGAAGGCCGGCCGAAACCGGCGGCCGCATAGGCGCGCTGCTCTTCCTCGCTGATGATGCCGTCCCAAGGCTTGTTCATCTCACGCCACCTTGCGTTCGGAAAGCCCGCCCGCCACCTGCTGCATTGCCGCCCGCGCGATCGCGAGATAGCGCCGCATCGCGTCGGCGGCGGCTTGCGGCTCGCGCCGCTCCAGCGCGCGCAGGATCTCGCGCATGCCGGCGAGCACCCTTTTCTGCCTCTCGCGGTCCCCGAGCGTGAGCGACTGCAGGGCCCGCACGTGCGCGGCGTAGATCTCGACCGCGCGCACCAGCCGGCGGTTCGGCACCAGCGCCAGCCACGCGGCGCGAAAACGCCGGTTGGCGGCGATGAAGCCGGCGGCGCTGCCGCGCGCATGCGCCCGCTCGGCCTCCGCCAGCGCCTCGCGGATCGCCGCCAGCTCGGCCTCGCCGCCCGGGCGCTGCGCCGCCTTGCGCGCCGCCTCGGGCTCTAGCAAAAGCCGAAGCTCGTAGATGTCCTCGACGTCGCCGCCGGTGAGCGAAGGCGCACAATAGCTGCGCCCGTTCACTTCCACCAGCCCCTCGCTCGCCAGCCGCGCGAGCGCCTCGCGCACCGGCGTGCGCGACACCCCCAGCTCGGCGGCGAGCACGAGTTCCCGCAGCGGCTCGCCCGGACGCACGCGTCCGGAATGCAGATGCTCGCGCAGCATCTCGTACACGCGCTCGGCGAGCGGCGCGGCGCGTTCGACGGGCTGGAGCGCGGGTTTGCGGGCCATCGGGGGCGTTGACGTTGATTGTGTACTGTATACAATCGCGCTCGAGCGTGTCAAGCGACCTCCGCATTCCGGTTTTCCTCCTGACCGGCTTTCTCGGCAGCGGCAAGACGACGCTGCTCAACGCCGCGCTGCGCGCACCGGCCCTCGCCGACAGCGCGGTCGTCGTCAACGAGCTGGGCGAGATCGGGCTCGACCACCTGATCGTCGCGCGCGCGGCCGACAACGTCGTGCTGCTCGACGCCGGGTGTCTCTGTTGCGTCAACACGGGCGCCCTGCACGAGACGCTCGCCGACCTCGCCGGCCGGCGCGCGCGCGCCGAGGTGCCGCCGTTTGCGCGGGTGATCATCGAGACGAGCGGTGCGGCCGACCCCGCGCCGATTCTCAACGTGCTGCTCGGCCATCCTCTGGTGACTGCGAGTTATGCGCTCGAGGCGACCGTCTGCACCGCCGACGCGCAGCACTTCCTCGCCGCGCGGCGAGAGCACGCCGAGCTCGACAGGCAGGCGGCGTTCGCCGAACGCGTCGCGATCACCAAGGCCGACCTCGCCGAGCCCGGGCCGCTGCGCACCGTGTTCGCCCAGCTCAATCCGGACGCCGAGATCTTCGTTTCGACGCCACAGGCGCCGGCGACCGGCGTGTTCGCGCCCTGCGCTCGGCGCCGTCGCCCGGGTGCCGGCATCGCCGCGCTCGGGCCGATCCGCCCGCATGGGCGGCCTTCGGGCATCCGCGCGTTCGCGTTCCGTCCAGCCGAACCGGTGACCTGGGCCGGCTGGGCGGCGTGGTCCCGGCACGTCTCGGCGCGGTTCGGGACGCGGCTGCTTCGCGTCAAGGGGCTGCTGCGCATGATGGAAACCGGGGAGATCGCGCTGGTGCACGGCGTGCAGGGCGTGTTTCACCGCCCGGAGCGCTTCGCCGGCTGGCCGGATGCCGATCAAGGCAACCGGCTCGTGTGCATCGCGCGCGACCTCGATCCTTCCGAGATCGAGGCGACGCTTGCGCTGCTTGCGGCGCCGCCCGGCACGCCGGCCGATTCTGTTTCCCTGGACCTCGACGAAAGGCGCAAGGCACCATGAGCGACTTCATCCTGCGCGGCGGCACGGTCGTGTTCCCGGACCGCTCGCCCGCGCGCCACGATATCCTCGTACAGGACGGGAAGATCACCGCCCTGCTCTCGCCCGGCGCCTCCGGCCCGGAGGGGATACCCGAGCAGCAGGCGAACGGCCTGTACGTCTTTCCGGGCCTCATTGACGCGCACCTGCACTTCGGCTTCGGCGAGAAAATCACCGAATACACCACCGAGACGGTGTACGCCGCGCAGGGCGGATTCACCACCGTGCTCGGCTATTTCCTCAACAACGAGGCCTACACCGAGGTTTTCCGTCGCGAACAGGAGTACGCCCGGACGCGTTGCCACGTGGATTACGGATTCCACTTCAGCACGGCGAACGAGCTGCACATCCGCGAGCTCGGCGAGTACGTGCGCAGCTACGGCGTCACCTCGTTCAAGTACTTCATGAACTTCAAGGGCGAGGAAGGGCGCTACCTGGGCCTGGACGGCACCGACGACGGCTATTTCTACGACCTCCTTGCCGAATCGGCGCGCGTCGGCCGGCCTCTGATCGTCTGCCACACCGAGAACATCGAGATCGTCAACCGCCTGCGCCAGCGCGTGCAGGCCGCGGGCGGGAACACGCTCAGGGACTGGGCGGCCTCCAAACCCCCGATCACCGAGGCCGAACCGGCGCTGCGCGCGATGTACCTTGCAGAGCAGCTCGGTGCGCGCGTGTATTTCCCGCACATCTCGACGCGCCTCACGCTCGATGAGGTGCGCCGCTGGCGCTCGCGCTACGCGGACGTCTGGATCGAGACCTGCCCGCACTATCTCACCCACACCGAGGACATGGACCTCGGCGGCATGGGCAAGGCGAATCCGCCGTTTCACACCGCCGAGGACCGCGAGGCGCTGTGGGCGGCGATCGCCGACGGTACGATTGACGTCGTCGCCTCCGATCACGTGCCGCGCAAGAGGGCAACCAAGGAAAAACCGCTCTGGGTCGCCTCGCAGGGCTTTCCCGGCACCGCGACCATCCTGCCGGTTCTGCTCTCGGAGGGCTACCACCGGCGGCGGCTTTCGCTTGCCCGCATCTGCGAGGTGCTCACCTCGGCGCCGGCGCGCATCTTCGATCTCGCGCCGGTGAAGGGGCGTATCGCGCCGGGGGCCGACGCCGATCTGACGCTGGTGGACCTGCAGCGCGAGCGCGTGGTGAATTCCGCCGAACTCGGCTCCTACTCGGACTACAGCCTCTACGACGGCTGGAAGCTGAAGGGCTGGCCGGTGCGCACCATCGTGCGCGGTGTCACCGTCATGGACGAGGGCCGCATCGTCGGCCCCGCCGGACACGGCAGGTATCTGTGGCGGCGCATCGGCCATCCCCCCGTGTCGGGTGCTCCGGCATGAATGTGCGAGTCCCGGTGCGCAGCAGGGCGCGAAACGCGTGCCGCGCGGCCTACTCGATCATGTATTTTTGATGGCATGAAACGTCCCTACGACCTTGTCATTAAGAACGTGCGTGTCGTGCGCCCGCAGGGCAACGACGTGCACGAGGCCGACATCGCGATTCGCGGCGGCAGGTTCGCGAGAATCGCCGGCGAAATCCCTGCGAAAGAGGCGAGGCGGATCTACGACGGCCGTGGCCGGCTCGCCTTCCCCGGCGTCGTGGACGCGCACATGCACACCGGAATCTACTCGCCCCTTGCCGAGGACGCGGTGAGCGAAAGCCGCGCCGCCGCCCAGGGCGGCGTCACCTCGAGCCTCAACTACTTCCGCACCGGCCAGTACTACCTCAACAGGGGCGGCCCCTACCGCAAGTTCTTCCCGGAGGTGCTGAAGCTCTCGGCCGGACGCTTTCACGTGGACTACGGCTATCACCTCGCGCCGATGGACTCGACGCACATCCGCGAGATCCCGTGGCTCGTCGAACGGCACGGCGTCGCCTCGTTCAAGATCTTCATGTTCTACGGCTCGCACGGCCTGCACGGCGCCTCCGACAGCCAGCGCGAGTTCCTCATGATCGGCCCGGGGGAGCGCTACGACTACGCGCACTTCGAATTCATCATGCGCGCCGTGCAGCGCGCGCGGGAAAGGTTTCCGGACAAGGCGGCGCAGATCAGCCTGTCGTTGCATTGCGAGACCGCCGAGATCATGACGGCCTACACGCGCATGGTCGAGCGCGAGGGAAAGCTGAAGGG
>Ga0209172_10005806_pt1 | contig 14504 bp, 15 predicted proteins | sample LarsenN4metaG_FD_184113 | JGI IMG/M metagenome (GOLD analysis project Ga0209172, IMG submission 184113) | Hot spring sediment bacterial and archeal communities from British Columbia, Canada, to study Microbial Dark Matter (Phase II) - Larsen... ... | reverse complement strand
GGCGCGCGCGACGAGCCGCAGCGCGTGGTGTCCTTCGTGCTCGGCGCCTGCCGCATGACGGTGATGGAGCAGTACCGCGGCCAGCGTCGCCGCGAGGAACTGCTGGAACGCTTCGCGGGCGACGTGCCGATCGCCGACGTGCACATCGCGCCGCGGCTGGACCACGAGCGCGTCGCCACCTGCCTGGATCGCCTGCCCGAGCGCGAACGCGCCGTGCTGGTGCTGAGCTTCTACGAGGACCAGCCGGCCGAGGTGGTGGGGCGTTCTCTGGGACTGAGCGCCGGCAACGTGCGCGTGATCCGCCACCGCGGCATCAGCAAGCTGCGCCGCTGCGTCGACGCCGGACGGAAGGCCGCATGACTCGCGCTGCAACGCACCCCGACTGGCAGGCGCTGGTCGACTACTGGCTGGGCGACACCGACGCGGCCGCCACCGAAGCCATCGACGAGCACCTGCTGCGCTGCGACGATTGCGGCGCCGTGTTCGACGAGATCGTCGCCCTCGCGCGCGGTGTGCGCGACGCCTTCTCGCGCGGCTTGGTGCCCAGCGTGCTGACGCCGGACCTCGTCGCGCGCGTGAAGGCGAGCGGCCGCCGCGTGCGCGAGTACGCCGTGCCCCCCGGCGGCAGCGTGCAGTGCGCGGTGGCGCCCGACGACGAGCTGCTCGTCTCGCGCCTGCGCGCGCCGCTGGCCGGCGTGCGGCGGCTCGACGCGCTGTTCAGCGTGTCCGTCGCGCCCGGCGAGGAACAGCGCCTGCAGGACCTGCCCTTCGACGCCAAGGCCGGCGAGCTGCTGCTCGCGCACAAGCTCGCCGAGGTGCGCCGCCTGCCGAGCCACGATGTGACGCTGCGGCTGCTGTCGGTGGACGACGCGGGCGAGCGCGAGATCGCACGCTACACCTTCCATCACCGCGCCGGCGCGCCGCCGGCCTGAGCGCCACCCGGCCGGACGGCACGGTCCCGGCTGCGACAATTCGCCGATGAAGACGATCCAGTTGCGCGAGGGCAAGGAACGTTCGCTCCTGCGCCGCCACCCCTGGGTGTTCCAGGGCTCCATCGACAAGGGCCGTGCGGACGCCGGCGAGACGGTGCGCGTGACGGCCAGCGACGGCCGCTTCCTCGCCTGGGCGGCCTACAGCCCCAGCTCGATGATCCGGGTGCGCGCCTGGAGCTTCGACGAGGCCGAACGCATCGACGAGCACTTCTTCGAGCGCCGCATCGCCCGCGCGCTGGCGCTGCGCGCGCGGCTGCCGATCGAGAGCGACGGCGTGCGCCTGATCCACGGCGAGGCCGACGGCCTGCCTGGGCTGATCGTCGACCGCTATGGCGACCTGCTCTCTGCGCAGTTCCTCTCCGCCGGCACCGAGCGCTGGAAGCGCTCGATCGCCGACCTGCTGCTGAAGGCGACCGGCCTGACGCGCCTGTATGAGCGCAGCGACTCCGGCGTGCGCAAGCTCGAAGGCCTGGAGCCGGCCACCGGCTGGCTGGTCGGCGAGGGCGCCACCGAGGTGACGATCCGCGAGCACGACTGGAAGCTCACGCTCGACGTGGCCGAGGGCCACAAGACCGGCTTCTATCTCGACCAGCGCGACAACCGCAGGCTGTTCGCCGACACCGTGCGCCACTTCGGCTTCCAGCGCGTGCTCAACTGCTACTGCTACACCGGCGGCTTCAGCGTGGCGGCGCTGGCCGGCGGCGCGCAGCGCGTGGTCAGCGTCGATTCCTCCGCGCCGGCGCTGGCACGGGCCACGGCGCACGTGGCGCTCAACGGCTTCGATGCCGCGCGCCACGAGGCACGCGACGCCGACGTGAACCAGACCTTGCGCGATGCGCTGAAGAGCGGCGAGGTGTTCGACGCCATCGTGCTCGACCCGCCCAAGTTCGCGCCTACCGCCGCCCATGCCGAACGTGCCGCGCGGGCCTACAAGGACATCAACCGCCTCGCGCTGAAGCTGCTGGCGCCGGGCGGTGCGCTGTTCACCTTCTCCTGCTCGGGCGGCGTGGGCACCGAGCTGTTCCACAAGATCGTCGCCGGCGCGGGCATGGATGCCGGCGTCGACGGTGCGATCTACGCCCGCGTGGCCGCCGCGCCCGACCACCCGCAGACGCTGGTGTTTCCCGAGGGCGAGTACCTCAAGGGGCTGGTGATCCTCAAGTCGTAGCCGCGGCGGGCAGCGCCAGCGACGGCTCGAACTTCGCGCGCGAGACGCTGAAGAAGGCCTTCACGTTGCGCACGTTGGCGTCCTGCGTGAACAGGCGCTGCACCAGCGCGTGATAGCCCGGCATGTCGCTCACCTGCAGGATCAGCAGGAAGTCCGGCCCGGGCGAAACGCGGTAGCACTGGCGCACCGCCTCGTCGGCCACCGCGCGCGCCTCGAAGGCCGCGAGATGCTCGGCGCCCTGGCGGTCGAGCGTCACCTCGACGATCGCGGTCAGGCCGGCGCCCAGCTTCGCCGGCGACAGCAGCGCCACCTGCCGCTCGATGACGCCGGCGTCCATCAGCCGCTTGACCCGGCGCAGGCAGGTGGCCGGCGAGGTGTGCACCGCGGCGGCCAGCGCCTGGTTGGTCAGCGAGGCGTCGCGCTGGAGCTGGTCGAGGATGCGCAGGTCCGTCGCATCCAGATCGATGGGTGTGGTGATAGCTGTCACAAACGTCGATACTGTGAATAAAGTCTTCACCCGATTCGCGGGGTGGCGAAATATTGCATCGATCGTTGAAGATTGCAATCCATCACTCCCGGGGTCTGCCTAGCATGCGACCCCGTCTCCACCCGAAGGAAAGCTCACCATGTGCGGAATCGTCGGCGCCGTCTCCACGCGCAACATCGTCCCGGTCCTGATCGAGGGCCTGCGGCGCCTGGAATACCGCGGCTACGACTCCTGCGGCGTGGCCGTGCACCAGGGCGGCGAACTGCGCCGGGCGCGCAGCACCTCGCGGGTGGCCGAGCTCGATGCGAACGTGAAGGCCGACGGCGTCGAAGGCGGCACCGGCATCGCCCACACCCGCTGGGCCACGCACGGTGCGCCGGCGGTGCACAACGCGCACCCGCACTTCTCGCATGGCCCCCATGCCAAGCAGGCGAGCGCGGGCCGCATCGCACTCGTGCACAACGGCATCATCGAGAACCACGACGAGCTGCGCGCCGAGCTCAAGGCCAAGGGCTACGAGTTCACCAGCCAGACCGACACCGAGGTCATCGCCCACCTCGTCGACCGCCTCTACGAAGGTGACCTGCTGGATGCCGTGCAGCGCGCCATCGTGCAGCTGCGCGGCGCCTACGCCATCGCGGTGTTCTGCCGCGACGAGCCGCACCGCGTGGTCGGCGCGCGCGAGGGCTCGCCGCTGGTGCTGGGCATCGGCACCGGCGAGCGCGCCGGCGACACCTTCCTGGCCAGCGACGCGATGGCCCTGGCCGGCGTGACCGACCAGATCGTCTACCTGGAAGAAGGCGACGTCGTCGACCTGCAGCTCGGCAAGCACTGGATCAGCCACGTGGATGCCGGCGGCGCCTTCAAGCCGGTGACGCGCGAGGTGCGCACCGTGCAGGCGCACACCGGCGCCGCCGAGCTGGGCCCGTACCGCCACTACATGCAGAAGGAGATCTTCGAGCAGCCGCGCGCCATTGCCGACACGCTCGACGCTGTGGAGAGCATCACGCCCGAGCTGTTCGGCGACGGCGCCTACAAGGCCTTCAAGGAGATCGACAGCGTTCTGATCCTCGCCTGCGGCACCAGCTACTACAGCGGCTCCACCGCCAAGTACTGGCTGGAGAGCATCGCGAAGATCCCCACCAGCGTGGAGATTGCCAGCGAGTACCGCTACCGCGACAGCGTGCCCAACCCGCGCACGCTGGTGGTGACCATCTCGCAGAGCGGCGAGACGGCCGACACGCTGGCCGCGCTGAAGCACGCGCGCTCGATGGGCATGAAGCACACGCTGACGGTGTGCAACGTGGCCACCAGTGCGATGGTGCGCGAGTGCGAATTCGCCTACATCACCCGTGCCGGCGCCGAGATCGGCGTGGCCTCCACGAAGGCGTTCACCACGCAGCTGGTGGGACTGTTCCTGCTGACGCTGGCGCTGGCCCAGGTGCGCGGCCATCTGAGCGACGAGCAGGAAGCGCAGCACATCAAGGCCTTGCGGCACCTGCCCGCGGCGGTGCAGGCCGTGCTCGCGCTGGAGCCCCAGGTGGTGGCCTGGAGCGAGGCCTTCGCGCGCAAGGAGAACGCGCTGTTCCTCGGCCGCGGTCTGCACTATCCGATCGCGCTGGAGGGGGCGCTCAAGCTCAAGGAGATCAGCTACATCCACGCCGAGGCCTACCCGGCCGGCGAGCTGAAGCACGGCCCGCTGGCGCTCGTCACCAGCGCGATGCCCGTGGTGACCGTGGCGCCGAACGATGCGCTGGTCGACAAGCTCAAGAGCAACATGCAGGAGGTGCGCGCGCGCGGTGGCGAGTTGTTCGTCTTCGCCGATGCCGACACGCGCATCGAGTCGGGCGAAGGCCTGCACGTGATCCGCATGCCCGAGCACTACGGCGTGCTTTCGCCGATCCTGCACGTGGTGCCGCTGCAGCTGCTGGCGTATCACACGGCCTGCGCGCGCGGCACCGATGTCGACAAGCCGCGCAACCTGGCCAAGAGCGTGACGGTGGAGTGAACGGACAGCACATGTGCATCGAAATGCTGCGGACCGCCGCTCTCGCCGCCGCCGCCCTGGCCTGCACGACCGCCCTGGCGCAGCCCGCGGTCGTCAAGGCGGGCCATACCGAGCTGACGCTGCCGCCCGGCCTGCAGGTCTTCAGCGCGCCGCTGACGCGGCAGTTCACCCAAGGCGACCCGGTGCGCATCGACCGGCAGATCGTCCTGCTGTCGGACGGTGCCCGCGAACCCATCGCGGCATTGCTCGTCGAGTCCACGCGCGAGGCCGGGCGCTACATCTGGACGGAGAGCTGCAAGAAGATGCGCAACGACGCGAGTACCTACGTGCACAGCCCGTTCCACGCGATGGGCAACGAATGTGTCTTCGCGGTGGGCCGCGTTGACCTGGCCGCGACGATCTCGAATTCGTTTCCGGAGGTCGCGCAGACGCTGCGCGACGGCAGCCAGCCGGTGCCGAAGGGGGCGGGCTACGTCGTCCGGAGCACCTACGCCGCGGCGAGCGGCTCGATGCTCAGCGTGACGGCCTTCGTGCGGGAGGCGCATGTGCAGCTGCCCACGCCGCCGGAGTCCATGCCCGACGACACCGGCGTGCCGGCGCCGGTGGTGGCCTGGGCGCGTGCCCTCAACGACCAGACGCGCGGGGCGATGCGCTCGTTCTCGGGCGCGTGGCAGCTGCCGTCGCTGCAGGGCCGCCGCGGCGAGTGACCTCAGCCGGTGCCGAGCAGCAGCCAGTGGTTGTCGGGTGACATCGGCATCGGCCAGCGCAACATGCGCGGCGCCTCGCTGGCGTGCCAGCGGGCCACGCCCAGGCGCGCCGCGATGAGCACGCCGCGGCCGCCATCCCAGCTGGCCAGTGCGCAAGGCTCGCCGAGCTCGGCCACGCGCACGAGCTCCGTGGACGCACCGGGGTGCCACCACAGGCCGCGGCCGGTGCGCTGCCCGCTGAGCACGAAGCCGCCGCCCGGACCGGCCGCGATGTCGCCGGCGTAACCCGCGCCTTGCGCGTCGCGGGTGGGCAGGCTCAGGCGGCCGTTCTCGAGCACGGCCAGCAGCGGGGCCTCGCGGCGCCGCGCCTCGTCGTCGTGCTCGGCCTGCAGCGCCACGCCCAGGCGCTCGCCGTTGTCCGCGGCCCAGGCGATGTGGCGCAGGCTCAGGCGGGGGTCGTCGAGGCGGTGCTGCGCGAGCAGGCGGCCATCGTCCGGCGTCAGCTGCACGAGCGAGGGCGCCATGCGCTCCATCGCCGTCTTGCGGCCGTCGCGCAGGCGTGGAATGCCGCCGTTGGCCACCCACAGCCGGCCTCCGCCGTCGAGCAGCATCTGATGCGGGTCCAGCCCCTGGCTCGGGAACTCGCCGAGGCGGCGCAGCGTGTCGGGCGAACGCACGCCGACCCAGCCTTCGCCGGTGTCGGGATTCGTCTCGCAGGTGAACAGCCGTCGGCCGTCGGCCGACAGCAGCGCGTGGCCGCCCAGCGTGTGCGGCGCGCCGTCGTCGGCCAGTTCATGGCGCTGCATCACGCGGCCCTGCGCATCGCAGCGCAGCAGCCAGCGCCCCGGGCGGTTGGCCACGGCGACGAAACCGCCGTCGGGCATCGCCATCAGCCCGTGCGCGCGGCCCGGCGCGGGGTGGTCGGCCAGCACGCTGATGCGCGAGGCGGCCCAGTCGATCTCCAGCACGCCGACGCGGTCGAGCTCGTCGGCGCTGTCGTCCGGCAGCCGCCAGGCTGCGGCCAGCCGTTGCCGGGCCGCACGCGGCCCGGCCGGCGCCGCGTGGGTCGCGCGACCGAAGGCCACGGCGCCCAGCCCGGCGAGGAAGTGCCGGCGCGGCAGGCCGGTCGTGTGGGGGAAGCGGAGGTGTGCAGGCAGCGAGGACATGCCTGCATCATACGCTAAGTGAGAATGGTTCTCACTTGCGTTGAGTCAGGGTGAACCGTCGGTCGCCGCCCAGCGGCGGTACAGAGCGGCGATGTCGGCCGGCGTGGTGCGGCAGCAGCCGCCGATCAGCCGGGCGCCGGCCTCGGCCCAGTGCAGCGCGGCGCCGGCCAGCGCGTCGCCGCCTGCGTGGGCGGTGCCATGCCAGGTTCGGGTGACGGCGTCGTACTGCTCGCCGGCATTCGGGTAGACGACGATCGGCTTGGCGGTATGCGCGCGTGCGATGCGCACCAGCGATTCGGTTTGCTGCGGCGGCGTGCAGTTGATGCCGATGGCCGCCACCGCCGCGAAGCCGTCGAGTGCGGCCACGCCATCGGCGAAGCGCCCGCCATCGCTGACGTGCTCGCCGTCGCGGCAGGAGAAGCTGATCCATGCCTCGGCGCCGGGCCGTTCCTCCAGCAGCCGCGCCAGCGCGCGTGCCTCGACGAGGCAGGGCACGGTCTCGCAGGCGAGCAGGTCGGCGCCGGCCTCGGCCAGCACATGCAGCCGCTCGCGGTGGAAGTCCATCAGCTCGTCTTCGCTCAGGCCATAGTCGCCGCGGTACTCCGAGCCGTCGGCGAGCATCGCGCCATAGGGGCCGACCGAGGCCGCCACCAGCGGCCGCGCGCGGTGGGCCTGTGCCGGATCGGCCTGAGCCTCGCGCCAGAAGAGGTCGCGCGCCTCGCAGGCGAGCGCCACGGCCAGGCGCATCAGCCGCGCCGCTTCGTCGTGGCCGATGCCGCGCCGCGCGAAGCCTTCGAAGGTGGCCTGGTAGGTGGCGGTGGTGGCCACGTCGGCGCCGGCGCGGTAGTAGTCGAGGTGCACCTCGCGGATCAGTGCCGGCTGTTCGATCAGCAGCCGCGCCGACCACAGCGGATCGTCGATGTCGGCGCCGCGCCGCGCGAGTTCGGTGCCGAGCGCACCGTCGAGCACGAGGTGGTGGTGGCGTGCGAGCCAGTCGGCGATCACACCGCGTTGCATGCTGCCCATGTCTCCCTCAGGCGGCAGCGACACGCCAGACCACGTCGCCCACGTCGTCGGCGACCAGCAGCGACTTCCCGTCCGGCCCGATCGCCACGCCCACCGGGCGGCCGTACGAGACGGATTCGTCCGGCGCGAGGAAGCCCCACAGGATGTCTCTCGGCGCACCCGCGGGCCGGCCGTTGGCGAAGGGCACGAACACCACCTTGTAGCCGCTGAGCGTGCTGCGGTTCCACGAGCCGTGCTGCCCGATCACCATGCCGTCGACGTCGAAGCCGGGCAGGGTCCCTGCGGGCATCCAGCACAGACCGAGCGAGGCGGTGTGGCCACCCAGCGCGTAGTCGGGCGTCAGCGCGCGAGCCACCAGCGCGGGGTCCTGCGGCACGCGGTCGTCCACTGTCTGGCCCCAGTAGCAGTACGGCCAGCCGTAGAAGCCGCCGTCGCTCACCGAGGTGAGGTAGTCCGGTGGCGTCTCGTCGCCCAGGCCGTCGCGTTCGTTGACCACCGTCCACAGCCGCCCGGTGACCGGCTCCCACGCCAGCCCCACCGGGTTGCGCAGGCCGGCGGCGAAGATGCGGCAGTGGCCGGTGCGCAGGTCGAGCTCGTAGATGCAGGCGCGGCCTTCCTCGGCGCGCATCCCGTGCTCGCCGATGTTGCTCAGCGAACCGACGCCGACGTACAGGCGCTGGCCATCGGCACTCGGCAGCAGGCTGCGCGTCCAGTGGCCGCCGGGCTTGAAGCTGGCCAGCCGGCGCGCCGGCGCGTCGACGTGCGTGGTGCCCGGAGTGAACGGGAAGGCCACCACGCCGTCGGTGTTGCCCACATAGAAGGTGTCGCCGACCAGCGCCATGCCGAAAGGCTGGTTCAGGTTCTCCAGCAGGGCGTGGCGCTGCTCGGCCACGCCGTCGCCGTCGGCGTCGCGCAGCAGCGTGATGCGGTTCGGGCTCTCGCCGAGCGCGGCGGCGCGGCGCATCGTCGCCACCATGGCGTGGTCGAACAGCGTGCGCGGCGCACCTCCAGCTTGCTGGAGTGCCTCGGCCACCGTCACGTCGCCGTTGGGCAGCACCTGGATCCAGCGCGGGTGCTTCAGCCCGGCCGCGAAGGCGTTGACCTTCAGGCCCGCTGTCGCCGAGGGCAGCTGCCCGGCCGACCAGCCCTGCGCAGTGGGCATCTTCAGCGTCGGGATGCGGCCTTGCGGCCGGGCCTGCGGGATCTCGGGTGCAGGCCCCATGGCCGGCGTGTGCTGCACGCGGCCCTGCAGGCGCCGCCAGCGGATGGCGCCGGCGCCGACCAGGGCGACCGCGCGGGCAAGGGTGTCGTAGACGGCCATGGCGTTCCTCGGGATCAGGCGGTCATTGTGGTGCGGCCGGCAGCTCGCGTGCCGTCAGCCACAGGCGCAGGTCGAACTCGAGCTGGTGGTAGTGCGGCTCCATGTGCTCGCACAGCGCGTAGAAGGCCTTGTCGTGCTCGCGCTCCTTGAGGTGCGCCAGCTCGTGCACGACGATCATGCGCAGGAAATCGGCCGGCGCCTCCTTGAACAGCGAGGCGATGCGGATCTCGCGCTTGGCCTTGAGCTGGCCGCCCTGCACGCGCGAGACGGCGCTGTGCGTGCCCAGCGCGTTCTTCAGCACGTGCAGCTTCGGATCGAAGGCCACCTTCGAGAGCGGCGGCGCGCTGCGCATGTGGCGCGCCTTCATCTCGCAGACGTAGTCGTACAGTGCGCGCTCGCTGCGCACAGCGTGCATCTCGGGGTGGCGCTGCGCGACGGTCTGCGCGAGCTGGCCGGCCTCGATCAGCGCTTGCACCTGCGCCAGCAGCGCGGGCGGGTAGCCCTGCAGGTAGCGCAGCGTCACGCCGCCGCGCTGCGGCCCCAGGCCAGCAGCAGGTTGTTGGCCGGCATCGCCACGCGCTCGCGCAGCACCAGGCCGGCGCGCGCCGCCTCCCGTTCCACGTCCTCGCGACGGCGCAGCCCCCAGGCGGGGTCGCGTGCGCGCAGGTCGGCATCGAAGGCGAGGTTGCCGCTCGAGGTGGGAACCCCGTCCTCCAGGTAGGGGCCGTAGGTGACCAGCAGCCCGCCGGCCGCGAGGTGCCGCGCTGCGCCCTGCATCAGCGCGGCACAGCAGGCCCAGGGCGCGATGTGCAGCAGGTTGGCGCAGTAGATCGCGTCCACCTGCGCGGGCACGCCGGACCAGTGCGGCTGCAGCACGTCGAGCCGGATCGGCGCGGCCACGCGATCGAGCCCCGCGCACCAGGCGCTGATCGAGGGCAGCGATCCTGCGTCGAAGTCGCTCGGCAGCCATCGCCAGCCGGGCAGGCCGGCACTGCAGAAGGCGGCATGCTGGCCGGTGCCGCTGGCGATCTCCAGCAGCGTACCCTGCGGCGGCAGCAGCCGCTGCAGCTCGGCGAGGATGGGCGCGCGGTTACGGTCGGCCGCGGGGCTGTGGCGGCGCGCCTCGTCGTTCATGGGGCGGCCGGCTGTTCCAGCGGCCCGCCCAGCGCGTCGATCAGGTCGGGCAGCAGGCCGCGCAGCTCGCCGGTGGTGATCGCCACGTCGGCATCGAAGCCGCCGTCCGCATCGCCCTGGCCGCTGCCCTCGAGCACCACGTCGAGCAGCTTGATCTTCTTCAGCACCAGCGCATCGGTGAGCACGAAGGAGACGCGGCTGTTCCAGGTCAGCGCGAGCTGCGTGGGCAGCTTGCCCTGCCTGATGTGCTCGCCGACCTCGTCGATCTCCAGCGTGTGGCGCGCGTAGCGCACCGCGGCCTTCTCGCTGTCGGGCTGCTTGAGCTCGCACTCGCGGTCGATGCTGAAGCCGCGCGGCGGCTCCTTGTCGCTGAGCCAGGCCGACATGGCGGTGGCCGGCGACAGCGCCGTCTGCAGCGGGGCCAGGCGCAGTCCGCCGAACAGCTCGACCAGGCGGGTGACCACCCCGTCGGCCTTCTTCGCGCTCGACACGCCGATCAGCACGCGCTTGGCGGCGAGGTCGATCCACACCAGCGCCGACGAGCGCTTGGGGAAGGCGCGCGGCAGCAGCTCGTGCACGATCTGCTCCTTCAGCTCGCGCTTGGCCTTGCCCTTGGGGCGGCGGCCGGTCTCGGCCTCGATCTGGTCGAGCTTGGCCTCCAGCTGCTGCTTGACCACGCCCGAGGGCACCGGCTTGGCCTCCGAGCACAGCTTGAGGATCAGCTGCCCGCCCACGCTTTCCAGCAGCGCGCCGTGCTTCTCGCCGCGAGGCTCCACCCAGCCGGCGGCTTCGGGCTGGGTCGGGCCGCATTCGGCGAAGCGCGAGCCCTCCAGGCGTCGGGCGATCTCGGCCTGCGTGGGCGGCTCCCACTGGTCGATGCGGTAGACGAGCGCGTTCTTGAACATGGTGCGAGGTCGGGGTCGGGGCGCGGATTCTAGGGTGCGCCCCGCGGCGCACGCCGCGCGCGGATCAGACCGCCAGCGCCCCGGCCGCGCAGCCCGCCGCGATCATCGACGCCAGCGTGCGCACGTGGTTCCAGAGCAGCCAGCCGCGCAGGTAGGCGGGCCAGTAGTCCTGCGCCTCGCGCGAGGCGGGGTCGAGCCGGGCCAGGCGCTCGTTGCGCGGCACGTTGCAGGCGGCCGTGACGCCGAACGAGCCGAGCAGGTAGCTCAGGCCCGCGGTCAGCAGCAGCGACGAGCGCGTCGTGCCCCAGGGGAAGAACGCGGCGAGCACGCACAGGCCGGCCAGCACCGCGGTGCCGACGAACAGGCCCAGGAACAGCGGGTTGAGCACCACCACGTTGATGCGCTGCATCGCCTGGATGCCGTGTTCGGCCGGCAGTTCGGCCAGCGCCTTCATCACGAAGGCCGAGAACGCGAAGAACACGCCGCCGACCAGGCCGGCGCCGAGGCTCACGAGCAGGGGAAGGGAGTCGAGCATGCGTGGCGCGAGTGTCGCTCAGGCATGCTGCTTCAGCGGCACCGACGGATCGCAGGCCACGGCGGGCGCAGGGCTCTTGCCGCCTTCCAGCAGCTTGCGCGCGGCCATGTGGTCCAGCGGCGCATTGACGCTCTCCACGCAGACCAGGCGCTCGCCCACGTAGTGCAGCAGCGAGAAGCTGGCCGGCGTGGGGCCGGGCCGGCGGTGCCGCACGCCCTCGGCCGGCATCAGCCCGGCCATCTGCAGGCGCATCGGTCCCTGCTCCGACCAGAACCAGGGCAGCGCGCGGTAGGGCTCCGGTGCGCCCTGGATCGTCGCGGCCGCGGTCTTCGCCTGGTCGTTCGCGTTCTGCACCGACTCCAGCCGCAGCCGGCGGCCGCTGCCATGCTCGGGGAAGCTGGCGCAGTCGCCGATGGCGAGGATGGCCGGGTCCGAGCTGCGCATCGAGCCATCGACGAGCACGGCGCCGTCGCGCGGGTCGCAGTCCAGCCCGGCGGCCCGCGCCAGCGCCGTGTCGGGCGCAGCGCCGATGCCCATCACCAGCAGCTCGACGAGCTCGCGCCGGCCGTTCACCGACAGCGCGGCGAGCCGGCCGTCTTCGACGACGAAGTCGCCGACCGTCACGCCGAGGCGCACGTCGATGCCGGCGGCGCGGTGCGCCACCAGCACGTGCTCGGCCAGCTCCGGCGACACCGAACGCTGCAGCAGCCGCGGCGCGGCCTCCAGCACGCTGACCGACTTGCCCAGCACCGCCGCGGTGGCGGCGATCTCCAGCCCGATGAAGCCGCCGCCGAGCACGGTCACGCGCTGTGCCGTCTCGAGCAGGCTGCGCAGGCGCCGCGCATCGGCGGCGCTGCGCAGCACGGCCACGTTGGCCAGCGTCGCGGGCAGCGCGGGCAAGGTGCGTGCCGCGGCGCCGGTGGCCAGCACCAGCCACTCGTAGGGCAGCGATGCGCCGGAGCGCAGCCTCACCGTGCGGCTCGCGCGGTCGATCGCCAGCACCGGATCGGCGCGGTGCAGCGTGATGCCCGCTTCGGCGAACCAGGCTTCGTTGCGGTGCGGCTGCACGTCTTCGGCCGAGCTCTTGAGGAAAGCCTTGGACAGCGGCGGCCGCTGGTAGGGCAGCTCCGCCTCGCCGCATACCAGATGCGTGCGTGCGCCGAGTCCTGCCGCGGCCAGTGCGTTGCACAGCGCCGCGCCGGCGTGCCCGCCGCCGACGATCACGATCGCGCCCGCCTCATTCATCGCCATCCTCCTCGTCGCGCACGCGGCGTCGGGCCGCAGCCGGGAAGCGCCTGGCCACGTAGCGTGCCGTCGCCGTCTCCACCGCGGGCAGATTCTCGTGCAGCCGCTTGAGCAGCGCGATCAGCGTCTCGGTCTCCTGCGCATTCAGCACCGACAGGAAGGCGCGTTCGCGCTCCAGCGCGATGCCGAGGATCTGGTCGTGCAGCTCGCGGCCCTTCGGCGTGAGCGTGGCGATGCGCAGCCGCCCGTCGCCGGCATCCAGGCCGATGGTGACCAGCCCGCGCGACTGCATGCTCTTGAAGCAGCGGCTCACCGAGCTCTTGTCCATGCCGATGATGCGCGAGACCTGCTGCGCGGAGATCGAGCCGTGGATGGCCAGCAGCACCAGGCAGCGCCAGGTCTCGATGCCGACATCGAACACCGCCAGGTAATGCTGCGAGGCGCCGCGCGACAGCTTGTTGGCGATCCAGGTCAGGAAGGCCGGGACGTAGCGCTCGAGATCGACGTTGGTCGGCGAAGCCACTTACTGCTGCCGCTCGGGAATGCGCACCACCAGCCCCTGCAGCGCCGCGGTGAGCCTGATCTGGCACGACAGCCGGCTGGTGGGCCGGCGCTCGGCGGCGGTGCACTCGAGCATCTCGAGCTCGTTGGCCAGCGGCGCGGGGATCTGGTCGGCCCAGGCCTCGTCGACGTAGACGTGGCAGGTGGCGCACATCGCCGAGCCGCCGCATTCGGCGACGATGCCGGGCACGCCGGCGCCGGTGGCTGCCGCCATGACGCTGACGCCCTCGGGCGCTTCGAGGCCGCGCTCGCTGCCGTCGGCGAGGATGAAGGTGATGTCGGGCATGGTCGTGAGCTTCGCAGGAATCGGGCCGGGGTGTCAGGCGGAAATGAGCTTCAGCGGCAGGGTGTCGAGGGCGCGCAGCGTGTTGTTCAGTCGGCGGGTGTGCGGCCCGGCGATCTCGATGCGCTTGACGCGCCGCGCCAGCGCCGTCAGCACCACCTCGCCTTCCAGCCTCGCCACCGCCTGGCCCACGCAACCGTGGATGCCGGCGCCGAAGGCCACGTGGCCGCTCGGTCGCCGCTCGATATCGTAGCGGTCCGGGTCGGGCCACTTGCGCGGGTCGCGGTTGGCCGAGGCCAGCATGCACAGCACCTTGGTGTTCTCGGCCACCGGCACGCCGGCGATCTCGCAGTCGCGCGCCGCGGTGCGGTAGAAGGTCTGTGCGGTCGATTCCCAGCGCAGCGCCTCCTCGAAGGCGGGGCGGGCGAGCGATGGGTCGGCATGCAGTCTGGCGTACTGCTCGGGGTGCTGCGCCAGCGCGAACAGCGCGTTGCCGATGCCGTTGATGGTGGTGTCGACACCGGCCGAGAGGAACGAGCGCACCAGCAGCGGCGCCTGCTCGTGGGTGATCTCGCCAGCGTCGGCGGCCTGGTAGATCTGGTCGCCGAAGCCGCCGGGGCGCAGGTGCTCGCGCCGGCAGTGCGCCATGATCCACTCGGTGACCGGCCCCATGCGTTCGGCCGCCTTGGCCAGCAGCGCGTTGCGCGGACCCATCGAGTTGAAGATCAGGTCGCCGTAGACCAGCAGGTTCTCGCGGCCGTCGTCTTCCACGCCCACCGCGTCGGGGAAGACCTTCAGCGGGTAGATCTGTGCCAGGTCGTGGATGCCGCAGATCGTGCCCTTCTCGACGCAGCGCTCGACCATCTGCTCGGCCACCGCGGTGAAGGTGGCGCGGATCTGCATCACCGCCTTCGGGCTGAGGATGCGCGAGAGCACCGCGCGCGTCTGCGTGTGCAGCGGCGGATC